>Ga0335085_10000276_pt1 | contig 158351 bp, 134 predicted proteins | sample Lox_Sample_45_FD_206712 | JGI IMG/M metagenome (GOLD analysis project Ga0335085, IMG submission 206712) | Soil microbial communities from Loxahatchee National Wildlife Refuge, Florida, United States - Lox_Sample_4.5 | ecosystem: Environmental > Terrestrial > Soil > Wetlands | place: USA... | reverse complement strand
CAGCCAATGCAGCCCCAGCGCCAACACCACCGTACGGATCACCATATACTGACTGGGATCCGGCGGAAGGCTCCAATAATAAAGTGTCGTAAGGGCGAGCACGGCCGCCTGCAATCCGATGACAGACCGGCGGCTAAACTGTCGCTTCTCCGCCCACTTGGCCATCGCCACCGATAACAACATCCCGAGATAACAACTGACGATCGCATTCCAGTACCATTGAAGCGGCCATGCCCTTGCTTCAACAGTCGTGTCAATATAGGTGCGCGCATAGTTCGCAGAAAGATGCGTCCACCAGATACCAAGAACGGTTGCTTTGAACGCCAGCAAAATAGCGATGGGAAATCTACGAAACGTTTGCCACGCACCGCCGGCGAGCGATTGCAGGGAGGGGAATCTCATGATCTATAGTTTAGAATGGCCAAATAGCAAAATCCGCCGGACACCTTCAGGAACTCATAATTCAAATGATCTGAAGGCAACGATGGCATATTTTTCCCAGGAACCATCTTCCCTTTCCGTTACAAAAGAGACTTTATAAACCCCATACTCCATTGTATCCGCTAGGGCGCGCTTGGAGTCCGCGGCAATTCTTTCACCAAGTGCCCTCAACCCATCGTCTTCACCAGGCAGGCTCTTACTGTCGACGACTTCGATATCCAACTCTGAACTGCGCTCATCGCCCCTGCTAAATATCCAGCCGCGTGTTCTGAACTGCTTGCACGCCACCAGCCTGTACAGGCTTACGTACAGGCTGTCCGTAGAGCGGGCAAATACCGGGTCTTTGGGTTTCCTAAGGACCAGATCCGCTGCCGCATATCGTATTCCTGTCCATTGCCGCTTCGTCCCGATTTCCGTCGAATCTACTTTGACAAAACGAACCTGGTAAGTATCATATTCGTTGACATCCTGCAGGGCGGACCTGACAATTGACGCGATGGAATTCCCCATCGACTGCATCTTTGCAGTATCTGTGGAGACATTTCTCCCATTGATAATGTCGATCTCCAGTTCACTGGTAGCTTCTCCATTGGCGGTGACCTCATTTCCGTCGATGTGGATATGCTGACAGGAAACAATATGATTCAATTCCCTGCTCAAGTCGTCGGTGGATGAATTGAATTGAGGGCTTTTGAACCGTCTCGCCGTGAATTTACACGCGGTAGGCAAGGCCAGCAAAAAGCAGGCAAAAGCTATAGAGAATCTCATGCGCGGGTTTGGTTAACCCGATAAATATAGAATTTTGATTTTACATCGGCAAACTCACCGTCAGCGTACACCCTTCCCCGGGCGCCGACTGTATATCCACCCAGCCATTGAACATCTCCGCCCTGCTGGTAATATTCGTTATCCCGACCCCTTTCCGGTGCCGGCTTACGTCAAATCCTACCCCATTGTCCGACAGCGTCACGACAAGATGGCCCTGCTCACCCGACAACCGGATTAGCACGCGCGTGGCGCGGGCATGCTTGACGATATTGTTTAGTTGCTCCTGAACAATCCTGAACACCGTTAATTTCATCCTGTCCTCTATCTGTTCCTCCGAGATGTTCTGCAGATCCAGGTCGATCATCAGCTTGTCCCCTGCAACCTTCAGATCGTCGATGATAACCTCTATCGATTCGATCAGTCCGATCTCGCGCAGCCCGGGCGTGATCAGCGACTTCGAGATCTTGCGGATCTCATTGATGGCATTGCTCACAAGCTCCGTACTCCGTTCGAGCAACTCCTGTCGCATCTCCTCGTCGGTCATTGCCGTATTGATATAGAGGTTGCTCGCCCCGAGGATCTGGTTGACATTGTCATGCAGCTCTTTCCCGATCTCCGTCCGCTCCTTCTCCTGTGCAAGGATGACCGCCTCCGTGATCTGCTTTTGCCGCGACAACCGCTGTTCATTCAATTCCTCTTCGAGCAGAATGCGCTCCGTTACGTCGCTGGCCAGCGCGAGAATGGCCGGCCGGTTCTTGTAGACGATATTGTGCCAGGCGATATCGACAAAGATGATCTCGCCCGACTTCTTTACGTGCTGGCGGATACCCTTTTTTACTCCCGCGGTCTCGCCCCGGATTGCCTCCACTTCCGCCTTCAGCGTTTCCTTATCGCCGTTCAGCCGGATCTCCGCGGCATTCTTGGCCAGAAATTCCTCGAGCGTGTATCCATAATGATTGACCGCCGCCGTATTGGCTTCGAGGAATTGATAGGTAGCCGCATCGAAAACCCACATCGGCATCGGGTTATTGTTGAAAAGCTCCCGGTAACGCTCCTCACTCTCACGCAAATGCCGCAGGTTGCGCATCCGCTCGAGGCTGTACCGGATCGCCCGGGAAAGTAACTTTTCGTCGAAGTCGCCCTTGATCAGGTAGTCCTGCGCACCCATCATCAACGCCTGCGGCGCGATCTCCGTATCCGTTAACCCCGTAAGCAGGATAACAGGCACCTGTTTTGTATAGGACTGGAGACCCGCATACGAATCGAGACCATAACTGTCCGACAGCGAAAGATCAAGGAAGACAAGGTCGACAACTTCCGTCTTCAGCATTTCCTTCGCCGATGCCAGCGCGGTCGCGTGCACGATCTCCAAAATGTGGAGGTCGGTGGATCGCAGGAATTCCTGCAACAGAAAGAGATCGCCCGGATTGTCCTCTACTACCAGGATTCGAAGGGCATGCTTATCGCCGGCCATCAGGCGTGGGTTTTAGGGAGTTTCACAATGCTGATCCAGAAGTTCTCGATCGTCCGGACCACATCCATGAATTGGTTAAGGTCGACAGGCTTGGTGATATAGCAATTCGCATAGTTGTCGTATGACGTCAGGATATCCTTCTCCGCGGAAGACGTGGTGAGCATGATTACCGGGATGCGTTTGAGATCCGGATCGTTCTTGATGATACTCAGCACCTCCGTCCCATCCATCTTCGGCAGGTTGATGTCCAGCAGGATCAGGTCCGGCATGTAGACCGGGCCGCCGGCCAGACAGCGTTTCAAAAAACCGATCGCCTCCACGCCGTCATTGGCGATCGAAACCTTGTTGATGATCTGGGCGTCGTCCAGCGCCTCCTTTGTCAGGAAAATATCTCCCTCGTTATCGTCAACCAATAAGATGTGAATTGGATACATATTCGATAAGGTTATGGTTTCTTGTGAATAGTGAAATAAAAAGTACTCCCCGCCGCTCCTGACTCCACCCAGATCTTCCCCCCATGGCGCTCCACGATCTTTTTGCAAATCGCCAGACCGATACCCGTTCCCGAATACTCGTTCCTGTTGTGGAGCCGCTGAAAGATAATAAAGATCTTGTCGAAAAACTGCGGGTCGATCCCGATCCCATTGTCCGCGACCGAGAATTCCCAGCTTTCCGGTTTCTCTACCGCCCGGATCGCAACCACCAGCGGTTCCTTCCCCGCATACTTCAATGCATTGCTGAGCAGGTTTTGCAGGAGCTGCGTCAACTGCACCTTGTCGCCCCAAACCCGCGGCAGCGGCCCGATCTCGACCTGGGCCCGGGCCGCCACGATCTGTTCGCGGAAGACCTCGCCCACCTCATTCATCACCTCCGCGCTGTCGACCCAATCGAATGCCTCCTTTCCCGTCCCCACCCGCGAATATTCGAGGAGGTCCATGATCAATGCCTTCATCCGCTCCGACCCGTCCACGGCATAATGAATATATTGGTCCGCCCGCTCGTCAAGCTGCCCGCCGTATTTCTTCTGTAGCAGTTGCAGAAAGCTGGTCACCATCCGCAATGGCTCCTGCAGGTCATGGGACGCGATGTACGCAAATCGTTCCAGCTCTGCGTTGGAGGCCGCCAGGTCGACCGCCCTTCTCGCCAGATCGCCGTTCAGCCGCTGCATGTCGTCATATAGCCTTTCCAGTTGCCGCTCATGATGCCTTCGCTCCGTAATATCCACAACCGCGACCATCCGGGCCCTGCGTCCGTCCAGCTCCACCGGGTGCGCTGTCACCTCTACATCGATCACATCGCCGTTTTTGCGCTTGTGCCTCCACTGACCTTCCTTATAGGACTGGGGGTTCCGCCGCACTTCCCGGATGTCGTTCATCAGCCGGTCCACATCCTCTTCCGGGCGAATATCCGCCAACGTTAGCCTGCTGAATTCCTCCTGCGAATAACCGTACAACCGGACCGCTGCATCATTCACCTCCAGGAATTCAAGGGTCTCTTCGTCGTATATCCATTTCGGCAAAGGGCTCTTGTAGAACAGCATCTTATATTTGTCCTCCGACCTTGCCCGCTCCAGATTCGCGCGTTCCCGCTCTTCATTCGCGCGTTCCCGCTCTTCGTCGGCGCGTTCCCGCTCTTCATTCGCGCGTTTCCGCTCTTCGTCGGCACGTTCCCGCTCCTCATTCGCCCGCCCGATGTCCATCCGCATCCGCCGGAAAACCAGCACCCCGAGCACCAGTACCGCGACCGACAGCGCCCAAAGTGTCCACTGCAATTGGGATGCCCTGCCCTGGTTGATTGCCCGGCGACGATCTAAAAGCCGCCGCTCGTCGGCCTCCACGTTCGACAAGATGTTCGTAATACGCGGATAACCGCCAGGGCCCATGTTAAAAAAAGCTACTAAAGAGTCAACCCGCGACCGGACATCCGGGTCGTTCACCGTAAGAGACCTTAACCCCTCTATTTTGCCGGCCAGCCGCCCGGTTGGATTATCCGGCAGGAGACTGCCATCATGCGTTAACTGGAAACTCTTAAGATCAATCTCCTCCTGCAGGAACGCAGCGGACAATTCCCCCGCCCGCAAACACACCGAATCGATATGCCTGTTTAACGCCCCCTCGTCGCGGATCCGCCGATATTGAAAGATCGACCAAACGACGACCGCCAGCACGACGGTCACCGTGATCACGACGGCATTATTCACCTGTTTCCCAAGGGCAACCCGCATAGGGGAACTAATATACTAAAAATTCGGCATCCCGATCGGCGCGCCCGGCGGCATCTCGACCGCCGGCTCGATCACAAACTTTTCCGCATCCTTACCGAATTCGCGGATCTCCTGCAAACCCAGCAGCAGCGCACCTTTCCACTTTCCCGTCGCCCCGCTTTCCTGCGATTGCATCCATCGGTTGAGCGCATCGACTTCCACAAGCGCCTCCGCCCGGACATTGTCGGCATGCCGTGGATCAGCCGCCAGTGCGAGCATTCGTTTTAGCGCGAGGTTGTCAACCAGAAGCTGCAATTCACCCGCATAGCCTACCGGCACCGCCGTCTTCCACGTCCTCGACACAACACTATCCAGTACCGGGAGGAGTCCCGGCTGCTTATCATCGCGGGCCTGGAATTCGATCAGGCGCGCCGCTCGCTCCCCATCCAGCAAATAGGACAGCGTATTGTCCGCCGCCGCTTCCGCGGCTGCGATGGGATCGAAAGACGGTCCCGTATGCCCGCGGAAATCCTCGATCGTCGAAGGATAACCCGTCGGCCGCGGCGGGATCTTCTCTATCAACGTCTCCGGCAACTCTAGCGCCGAGGGCGTGATCGTATTCATCAGGGCGTCGAAGGCGCGCCATTGCTCCGCCGGTTCCACCATCTTCGTCGGCTCCTGCCCGTCATTCTTTACCGCATGGGTAAAATAAAGACCACCGAGCGATTTCGCTGCAGCTTCCACCTGGTAACGTTGCAGCAGATAGATAGGAACGAGCGCTTCCTGCAGCGTCGCCATCGGTGCGCCCTGCGGGATCGCTTTCTCCGAGAAGCGGTCGAGCAGCCGCCGCCGGATGGCCATCAGCTTATTGAGCTGATCGACGGCGTTCACACCATCGTCCCATTGATTCGACTGGGGGTGCGCCATCCCGCCGACATCGGGAATATATTTGTACCCCTCCTTCAGGGTCTCGTTCATGATCTTGTCCAGCGCCGCATCCTCATCCGTCCCCGGGGGGAAAACCGAGTACCCCCAGATAATGGCCCGCTTGTCCCAACCGCCGATCCCCGTGGCATAGGCCTGGCTGAGGTCGATCGTCCCGTCGTCCTTCATCGAAAACCTGGGAAAAGGATAGTCCATGACCGACGCACGGTCTTTCACGCTGGCCGTGAAATTATGTTCCAATCCAAGCGTATGACCGATCTCGTGAGCCGAAAGCTGCCGGATGCGCGCAAGCGCGGTTTCCTGCATCCGCGGATCGACGGGCTTGCCGTCCAAATATGGTTGCAGGAGTCCCTCGGCAATCAGGTAGTCCTGCCGGTGCCGGTCCGATCCAAGCGTCACCACGCCCTTTATGATCTCGCCCGTTCGTGGGTCCGCATACCCGGCACCGTAAGAGAAGGCGCGCTGCGGGTTACCGCTGCGGTCCAACCAGTTGACCACATTATAGCGAATATCCATCGGGTCGGCGCCTTCCGGCAGCTCCTTTACAATAAACGCATTTTTAAACCCCGCGGCCTCGAAAGCCTGGTTCCACCACGACCCGCCCTCGATCAACGCCTTCCGGATGAGCGGCGGCGCACCGCGGTCGATGTAGTAGACGATCGGCGCCACCGCCTCACTGACGGCGGCATTGGGGTCTTTCTTTTGCAGCCGGTGGCGAACGATGAATCGCTTTTCGAGCGGCTCCGTCATGGGTGCGGAAAAATCATAATAGGAAAACGGCATAAATCCCGATCGGATATCGTAACGCCGCGGCCGGTAACCGCTATCCGGCAATTCCACAAACGCCTGATGCATCCGGACCGTCACCGCACCCGGATCGGGCGCAACACCGTATCGGCGCCCGCCACCGCTACCGCCGCTTTCCGTGAACGTCACTAACGCCTCGAATTCCGTATTCTTTGGAAAATTCCGTGTATTGTCCATATATACCGCAGATCGGCTCTCATCTAGCCGGTACGCCGCGCCTGCGCCCCCACCCCCGCGGCTATTCGCCGCCGCCGCAAACGCACTCCCCGGATTCCCCCGGCCCGTGCCGATCGACTCTCCGATATGCAGTACATCCCGCACGACAAAAGGAGTCAGGTCGACAAGCGCCTTATCCCCTTCCAACGCCACCGGCGACCATCCAAAAAGGACGGACTGCGCAAACGCATTCGCCACATCGCGGCGCTCATCCTCGCTGCCTGTCACCGCACGATGCTGATAGTCCGGTTGCAGGAGCAGAACCTTCGGACCTGCTTTTATAAATTTTGCGATCACCGACGAGGCTTGCCCGCGCTCCGCGCCTCCATTTCCCACGCCCGCGGGCAAACTGCTGAAATAAAGGAACTCCTGCCCCCATCGGTCGATCTCGAGGTAAACTTTACCCGTCTTATCGTCGTAGTAGAAAGGATAGAACCCGTCGAACTTTTGGAGATTCTGCGTGAAGGCGGCCAGGGTTGGCGGCCGCTGCCCATAGCCAACTCCCGCTAGTCCCAACGAAAAAAAACAAAATAGAATGAAGTTTCTCATATGCAGTTTGTGTTATCCGGCCTTCGGCCGGTAATGATCTTGTTATCCCCGCTCCGGTCGGCAATGATCCATTGAATATATGGAAATTTCGAAAATCTTCCTACAACGGCACCTCAACATAGGCCAGGCCGACACCGATTCCGCAACCGGCATGGACCTCATGTTCCTGCACGGCAGGCCGTGCGACATCCAAAGTTTTGCCGAAGTGGTGCCACTTCTGGAATACTATCAACCCCGTACACATAATTTATTTCTGCATTCTAAAGCCTACCCACTCGCTTTAAATTTCGCCTCACAGAAAAGTTGAGCGTCCTGACTTCCGTCCCATACAACAACGCTAAGTCCTTATCCAGCATCATCCGTTCGCCCCGAACTTCATAGATCCGGTTTTGAACACTTTGAATTACCTTCATAAAATACCGCCTGAATGTACACCTTCCTCAACGATAAATTCCTTCCCGCGACCGACGCCACCCTTGGCGTTAACGACCTTGCAATCCAACGCGGCTACGGCATCTTCGATTTCTTCAAAACCGTCGGCGACAAACCCATTTTCCTCGACGACCACCTTGACCGATTCTTTCACTCCGCCTCCCGTATGCGCCTCGACCCGGGCAAAACCCGCGACGAGCTCACCGCCATTCTCGCCGAACTCCGGGAGCTAAACCGCATCCCCGACTCTGGCGTCCGCATCACCCTCACCGGTGGCATCTCAACCGATAGCATCACCCCCGGCCGGCCCAACCTCGTCATCACCCAGTTCAATATGCCCGCGCCCGGCAAGGCCTGCCCGCCACCCATTCGTCTTATCAGCTATCCGCACCAGCGCCAGCTACCGGACGTCAAGACCATCGACTACCTCATGGCGATCTACCTGCAACCGCATATCCGTGACCGTGGGGCCTCCGACGTGCTGTATCAACGTGATGGTATCGTCACAGAGTGCCCGCGCTGCAATTTTTTCCTCGTCACCGCGCTGGGAACCCTCGTAACACCCAACCGCAACATTCTCAACGGCGTCACCCGCAAACATATCCTCACGCTCGCGGCCGACGCAGGCATCCCCCTGGAAGAACGTGACGTTCATCTTGACGAGCTCGCCACAGCGCGTGAGGCCTTCATCACCAGCACCAGCCGTCATATCGTTCCCGTTTCGCATGTCGACGACATTCCGATCGGCGTCGCCCATCCCGTCGCGACGACATTGACGTCTAAGCTCCACCATTTAGTGAATGCTGGAAATTGACGGACGCCGTCGCGTCCGCTAACGCGGTTACCCAAATGTTAATCCCCGATTCGCCGGTAAAATCCGGTTAAACCCCGCCTGTCCCGCGCAATCCAATTGGTAAACTTAAAATCATGAAAACGAACACCACAAAAAACAACGTCTTTAGCGCGATCCGGCTGGGCGTTCTCGCGCTGATAATCGCCGCAGGCTTTAGTTCTTGCTACGTGTCCCACCCCTACGGTGCACACTGGGTCCCCGGGCACTGGGCTCCCGGCTACTATCACGAACATTGGGTTCCCGGTCATTGGGCTTAATCTCGCCACCCGCTCACATATCCGCGGAGGTCGCCGGTAAGGCGATCTCCTTTTTTTATTCACTGCGCAAACTATCCACCGGATTTGCCGACGCAGCGCGGATCGCCTGAAAACTTACCGTCACCAGTGCGATACCGATCGCCGCGATCCCCGCCATCGCATAGATCCACCACGAGATCGGAACGCGATACGCAAAATCCTCCAGCCACCGGTGCATAAACCACCAGGCCACCGGCGAGGCGATCAGGATGGCTAGTCCGACCAGCACGATGAAATCCTTCGACAACATCGCGACGATACGGGGAACGGTCGCCCCGAGCACTTTTCGGATCCCGATCTCCTTCGTGCGCTGTTCAGCTACGAACGCAGCCAGACCAAAGAGACCCAGGCATGAGATAAAGATCGCCACCGCCATCGCGATGTTCATGATCCGCGCCGTTTTATTTTCGGTATCGTATAAGCGCGCGATAGACTCGTCAAAAAATACGTATTCAAATTTCTTCCCCGGATATACCGCTTTCCAGGCTTTTTCCATCTTCCCAAGCGTCGCCGTAAGTTGATCGGCCGACCCGCCCTTTGTAGCCAGTTTCACACTCAGGTCCCGGCTGGGGCTGCCGGAACTGGTCAGGAAGAATGGTGTGATCGGCTCGTGCAGTGACTTCAAATGAAAGTCCCGTATCACCCCCACGATAACGCCGTGCCCCCTGGTCATCCCGGTCGTGATGATTTGGCCGAGAGCATCCGCCGGCTGGCGGAATCCCAATTGCCTGGAACAGGTTTCATTGATCAGGAATTCATGGATCGAATCATCCTGTTTACCCGAACCCAGAAGATTGCGCCCCGCCACGAGGCGCATTCCATAGAGCTTGATATAGTTCGTATCGACAAAGTCACAGGAGGACATTGTTTTGTGATCCTGGGCGCCGTGATATTCGACGATCGTACCGGGATGACCCGGCGCCGAAGGCATCTCCACATTCGAAGCGACCAATCGCACCGCAGGTATCTCCCGGATAAGGTTTGCCAATGTGGTCCGGTAATGCTCCGGGCCGTCTTGCTGCGTCCGGATGACAACGATGGCGTCTTTGTCAAAACCAAGATCGGTGGTAAGTACATAGTGGATTTGCCGCGAAATGATCATGCTACCGATGATAAATACCAGCGAGATCGTAAACTGAAACACGATGAGCGCTTTTCGCAAAAAACTCCTGCTGTTGAGCTGCTGCATTCCTTGCCCCTTTAGGCTGATCACCGGCCGATAGGCCGAAAGTACGCGTGCGGGAAACAAGCCCGCCAGCAGGCTGGTGACCACGACGGTGATCAGTAAAAAAACATAGGCCGGCCACTGAAACGAGGTAAGATGAACATCTCGCGGGAGGAGAGATTGGAAAGCTGCCACGATCGGGTCGGTGATCAACAGCGACAATATCGCCGCCGCCAGTACGATCACCAGGGTCTCGGCGAGGAACTGGAAAACCAGGGCGCCCCGCCTGCTACCCAGTACTTTGCGCACTCCGATCTCCCGGGCGCGCCGCACCGACTGCGCCGTCGAAAGATTTATAAAATTTATCGCCGCGATCACGAGAATGAACAGGGCGATCGCCGACAGTCCGTAAAGGGTGGGCAGGCTGGTCTTCCGTGAAAAATCGTCGGCATATTTCTCATTAAAGTGGATGTCTTTCAGCGGTTGCAACGCAATCATCATTTTATCTTCCCGTTCTCCCGGCCGCTGCGGGAGGTGGCGCAGCAGGAACGCCGGAAACTGCCTTTCCACTCGCGCCGGGCTAACGCCCGGCGCCAATCTGACCACCGCCTGTGCATCATAATCCCACATATTCCAATTCGCCGGATCATAATCGTTCTTTAAAAAGCTATGTACGATCGTTGCATACGAAATGAAATCGCCGAAAGCAAAATCGGAGTTTTCTGTCCAATCGGCTACGATCCCCGATACCGTCACGCGTAGCGAATCCCGGTAGATAAGTGGACGGCCGACATAGTCGTCCGGATCTGTCGCTGCCCCAAAATATTTTGTCGCCTGCTTCACCGTAAGCACGACCTTATACGGCTCATTCAATGCCGTCGCAGCGTTCCCGGCCAACCATCGATAGGAAAAGATCCGGAAATATTGCGGCTGGACTATGATGATGGGAGAAGCTCCTTCCCCGCGCTTGGTCGGATCAAAGATCTTGTCGGGGTGACCCGGGCGCGGAACGATCACCGAACTCGTCAGGTCATCAAAAGCCGCAACTTCTTCCAGCCCGGTGACTTCAGCGCGAAGGTCATTGGGCAGCGCCGGTGTGACAAAACCCATGCTCCTTTCGCCATCGGGACTATTCGCTTTCAGGACGACGCGGTAAATCCGGTCGCCCTCAGGATGGAAGCGGTCATAAGACAGCTCATACCGAACGAGAAGAAAGATGATGAGACAAACAGTAATCCCGAGGGACAGACCTGCGATATTGATGACCGTGGTGACCCGGCTTCGCCACATGCCGCGCCAGGCGGATTTGAAGAAGTTTCTTAGCATTGGAATGGAATATGCCTTCGGAGCACGAAAGCCATGCCCTTTTTGCAGGCATTTGAATACCATCCAGTTATTTACACGGATCTCGCGGAGATTGTCCCTTTTCGATACACCTTCTGTCCGGCCTCAGCCGGTGAGGCCGCGGCGTCCCGCCGCCGCCCCCATCTCGATTTTCCGTAATTTTGACCCCTATGCTTCGCCACCACAAACACCTCATCCTCCTGTTTCCGCTGCTCCTCGTTTCCCTTCTGTCCCATTCGCAGCAAAGGAGCCGGGATACCCTTATCCTCCATTTCCCTTTGGATAGCTACCGGATCCAGCCCGACGACAGCGCCCGGCTGCGGGCCATGTTGGGCAGCCTTTCGGCCAACCCTGTTTCGATCACCGGCTACACGGACAAAACCGGAACTATTGCCTACAATGCGCGGCTTTCGCAACTGCGCGCCAACGCCGCATATCGATTCATTCATCATGGACGGGCGGCAGGCGGGGGCGTCGCACCTACGCCCGAGCGCTCCGACAGCGAAAACCGCCGCGTCGAGATAGTATATTATCGTATTATCAATGCGCCGCATTACGATACCGTTGCGCGGAATAATATCAACCCGAACACTCCCACGGATCGCGCCGACAGTATTGTAGTCATAAAACATTCTCCCGCCGACACGACCACCGCCGACAGCGCCCGACCCAGCGCCGTCCTGGCGCTCCGCCGCATCAACTTTATCGTCGACACCCCGATCCCCACCGACTCGACCCGTCGAATCCTGCCGCAATTCATCACCGAGCTCCGGCAATTCAAAGATCATCGCCTCGAGATTGACGGTTATGTTAACTCCATCGTGCCGCTTCACGGGACCAACGACCCCCTGTTCAAACTTTCCGTCAACCGCGCGAAATTCATCTATGATTGTCTGGTCACCGCCGGATTCGACCCCAGCCTGCTGACTTACAAAGGGATGGGCAACGCGTCACCGGTCAACCCCCACCCGCAGACCAAGCAGGAGATGAACGCCAATATGCGTGTCGAGATCAGGGTGTACTGAACCGCCCACCCCGCGTGCCTCCACCTCCGCCCACGTCCGCCCCACCACCCCGCGTGCCTCCACCTCCGCCCACGTCCGCCCCACCACCCGCGCCGGGCCTCCGCCCTCCCCACAAAAAATTTCCGTAAATTAGTCATCACCCAAACCCCCGCACATGACCGCAAAAGAGGTAATGACCCAGCTCGAATCGCTCGGTTCCCCCAGTATAAAAAAAGTCCTGACACAACATGGAGTCCGCGAACCGTTCTTTGGCGTCAAGATCTCCGACATGAAGCCCATCCAGAAAAAGATAAAGATGGACTACCAGCTCGCCAAGGACCTTTACGCGACCGGTAACGCCGACGCCCAATACTTCGCCGGTCTCATTACCGACGACGCAAAGATGACAAAAGCAGACCTCCAAACCTGGGTCAAAGGCGCTTTGTCCCAAAACATCAGTGAGTATACCGTCCCCTGGGTAGCCGCCGGTAGCGCCCACGGTTACGAACTTGCATTGGAGTGGATCGAATCACCAAAGGAACACATTGCCGCCGCAGGCTGGTCTACGCTCGCCAACCTCGTCGCGCTCCAGCCCGACGCGAAACTCGACCTGCCGGGCATTTCAAAACTCCTTACGCGCGCCGTGAAAGAGATCCACACCGCGCCAAATCGCGTCCGATATGTCATGAACAATTTTGTGATCTGCGTCGCGGCCTACGTTCCCCCGCTGAACAAAGAAGGCGTTGCCGCAGCAAAGAAGATCGGCGCCGTCACCATCGACATGGGCGGTACCTGTTGCAAGACGCCGCTTGCCACCGAGTACATTCAAAAAGCCATCGACCGCGGGTCGCTGACAAAAAAGAAAAAGACGGTGAAATGCTAGGCATTTGCGCGCTCAAACGTTCTCCCCTTCAATTTAACAAACCGTTCAAAAGCCTCTAACAAATCCTTATCATAACCATCAGTTAACGAACTCTTTATAGATTGTTTAACAAACCCCGTTCAACGATCTACGAAGACCTACGTTAATAAAGGTGTATAACGATTTTTGAACAAAAACAACTTTTACAAATGAAATTCAAACTTGGGGCCGCTCTACTGGGCGCCGCTGTAGCCGTCGGATGCCTGACCCTATTGACCAATGCCAAGAAGCCAGTGAACACGATCCTGGATGCAACGGCTGCGCCGGTCATAAAGACCGGGTACACTACGACGAACGGACCTGGGGTCCAGCCGGTAGACTTTGAAAAAGCTGCCGCTATGGCCGTACCCGCCGTCGTACATATCAAAACCTTAACGAAATTCAAACAAACCGCCGGCCGCCAGGCGCCGGATCAGGATCCTTTCGGCGGAATGTTCGGCGGCGGCGATGACATGTTTCGCCACTTCTTTGGCGACGGCAACGGCCGCATGTTCCAGCAACCCGACCAACGCGCATCCGGGTCCGGTGTCATCATCAGCCAGGATGGGTATATCGTCACCAACAATCACGTGGTGAACGGCGCCACCGAGATTACGGTCACGATGAACAACCGAAAGAACTATAAGGCCAAAGTCATCGGGGCCGACCCGAACACGGACCTTGCGCTGATCAAGATCGACGGCCACGACCTTCCCGTCATGGCCATCGGCAACAGCGACGACGTGAAGCTTGGACAATGGGTCCTGGCCATCGGTTATCCGCTCAACCTCGACGTCACCGTAACGCAGGGGATCGTCAGTGCCAAGTCCCGGAACATCGGGATCAATACGCAGGCTGCCGCGCCGGTCGAAGCCTTTATCCAGACCGATGCGGCCGTTAACCCCGGCAGCAGCGGCGGCGCGCTTGTCAACACGAACGGTGAACTGATCGCGATCAACTCGGCGATCGCTTCGCCGACCGGATCCTTTGCCGGATATGCCTACTCCATTCCTTCCAATCTGATGCGGAAGGTGATCGGCGACATCATGAAATTTGGTAGCGTCCAGCGCGGTTACCTCGGCATTAGCATGGCGCCGGAAGGTCTTGATGACGCAAAAAAGAAAGAACTGGGGATCAACAGTGACGTCGATGGCGTATTCGTGATCGATGTAGATCCCAAGGGCGCTGCCGGTGAGGCTGGGCTGAAGAAGGGTGATGTGATTACGAAGGTCAACGGCGAGAAGGTCGATGAAGACGCGCAGCTGGCCGAGATGATCGCCCGTCAGAAACCAGGCGACGAGGTGAAGATCACCTTCGAGCGCAATGGCGCCGAACAAACCGTTTCTGCAAAGCTGACGGCAAAGTTGGGATCGTTTGCCAGCAATAAGACCGCAGCGGTCGAATCGCTTGGCGCCGATTTCACCGACCTGGGTAAGGATGATGCGGCAAAACTCGGTATTTCCGGCGGTGTTGTCGTGAACAATATCCATGATGGCGGCGTCCTCAGCAACCAGACCAATATGCATCCCGGGTTTATTATCACAAAGGTCGGCGACCTGCCGGTCCGGAGTGTAGACGAATTCAAGGACGCATTGAGCAAACAAGGTAGCAACTTCCAGATCCAGGGCATCTACCCGGATAGCAAGGAAGTCTATTACTACGGGATAAACGATTTTAGAAAATAGGTTCGCCCTTTTCTAATTATTGCTTGTTTTATTTTCATGTTAATTGTGACGACCGCCCCGTTTCCGGGGCGGTCTTTTTTTAAGCCGCCTTCACCATCACCCTGCGCTGCGCCACCGCCGCGCCCCGCGCCCGCTGGAAGAGGGTAAACGCCAACCCGCTCAACAACGCGAGCAGCAGGTAAGCCACCCCAAGCACCATCGGACTTTTGATCGCCAGCAACCCAACCATCCCATAACTGAAGATGGAAGTGATCACATAATTCCCACCACCGGTCAGCCCGCTCACGATCCCGCCATGATTGATAAACCGGCCAAGCGAATAGGAGAAAAGACTGTTGAAAACAAACCCCGCGAGCATATGGATGACCGCCACGAACACCAGCATCGTATAAATCGAATTTGGCGAAAACAGGACCATGCTCACGGCGAACAAACCCTGCACGCCCATCGCCACCGGGATCTTCCGGTCCAGCGGCCGTTGGATCATCGACTTGGAAATAATCCCGCCTGCCATAAGCGACACACCCGACAACAACGCGCTGTATCCCGTAACCACCGGCGAAAAGTGAAACACCTGCTCAATGATAAATGGACTGCTCATTCCAAAAACCAGCAACATCGCATAGGCCAGCGCGTTGATCACCAACGCCAATACAAAGTCCGTGGTGCGCAGCATCGAACGATATACCTGCAAGATCGGCCGCAGCCGGAAAGGGTGATGCTGTTTCGCCGATTCACCGCCATAGATCATGGTCAATCCCAGGATCAGCAGGGTCATGCCGCCCAGGAAGTAGAAGTTCGACTGCCAGCCCCACAGTTCCTGTAGATACCCACCCAGGAAGGGCGCAATGATCGGCGCAGTCGCCCAGACGATCGAGAAGAGACTGGTATAGCTTTTAAGTTTATCGCCGGTAAACATATCCAGGAAGTAGGCCCGTTTCGCCACCACGATAAAGGCGACGGCCACCCCGTGCACCACGCGCATCGCATAAAGGACGTAAAGGTTTGGGAACAACCCGATCGCAAAACTCGCCGCCGCAAAAGCCAGCAGCGCCACGTTGCTTGGCCGGTACCGGCCATAGCTGTCGAGAAGCCCGCCGACGAAGAGCTGGCTGATCCCGCCGCTGACCAGGAAGATCATCAGCGAGAGCTGGATCTGCGCGTTGGTCGCATGAAGACCGGTAACCATCGCCGGAAAGGAAGGAAGATAGATATCGGTCGCAAAACCCGAGAGCGGGATAAGGGCCAGGGAGAGGAAGGTCGCGTAAGCCCGGTGCTGGGGGAGAATTGTCTTTGTGCTTGTCATCTTAAAAAGCGTTGAGGGCACAAAGATAATAAATAAATTGATAAATCGAAATTTTTGAATGTTTCGATATGATACAATTGGGCATTAATTCGCCTGCCGGTGTTCCTCATCCCCCGCATTAGACAGCTTATAAAAGGCGCGCTTCATCTGGATATTCGTCACCGGATTGACGACAAGCGGTTCATACTCGACCACCGTCTGGTTATTGTCCAGTCCATAGGCCGTCTTGTCGGACTGGGCGAGCCGCGAGATACTGAAATAGGCATTAAGGATAAACCCTTCCCGCGCGGAGAACTCATTGTCATAGGAAAGGAACCGTTTCATGATAACAAACCGGAAGTCGTTTGGCCGAATATGCGAGAAGATCGGATACCGGCTGACGATGTCCAGTTCCTTATTATTGATCATTTCCTGCACGACCCTCCGGAGCATCAACCCGATCTTGGGCTGCACCCGGAAACCCAGCCGGAAATCCACGCGGATGATCTTGTCGTCCCGGATCTCCTCTACGCCATACTCCATCGTGTACGGGTCATCCGTACGTTCGATATGCACAAACCAATATAGGTCAGCCTTCTTTTCGATGTTATCGAAAATGGAATCGAGGATCCGCTTCTCGATGAGCTTCGAATACGCCGACCGCGTAAAATACACGAGATGCGAACTGTACTTCGGGACCGACGGATCGCGGCTTAGCGCCTCAAGCATCGGGATATAATCCGACAAGTTCACAAACGTCAGGAACCGCTGCGTGATGCGCCGCGCGTTGTACCAGATATACATCGTGGAGATCAGTCCTATTTCAAAGACGAGAAAGAACAATCGTTTCACAATCTTCACCGCGTTGGCAATAAAAAAGCTTGTTTCCACGCAAACAAAGATCGTCAGGATCGCTCCGACGACCCAGAACGCCATCCGCCGCACATACCGTAGGTAATAAAACATCAGGAATGTCGTCATCAGCATCGCTATCGTAATCGAGAAGCCATACGCCGCCGTCATCGCCTCGGAGGTGCGGAAATACAATAGAACCAGTGCACAACCCGTAAAGAGGATCCAGTTGATACTGGGGATATAGATCTGTCCGCGGATATTGGAGGGATATTTGACATTGATCCGCGGCCAGAAGCCGAGGCTCATCGCTTCGTTGATAAGCGTAAATGATCCGCTGATCAGGGCCTGGCTGGCAATGATGGAGGCTGCCGTCGCCAGCGCGATTGCCGGTACGAGCAAAGGCTCCGGTACGATGGCAAAGAAGGGATTCACCGTTCCGATACTCGCCTTATGCTGTAACAGCACCCAGGCGCCCTGACCAAGATAGTTGAGCACCAACGTCGTCTTGACAAAGATCCAGCTTACCCGGATATTCTTACGCCCGCAATGCCCGAGATCCGAGTACAATGCTTCCGCACCGGTCGTACAAAGGAAAACGGCCCCGAGAAGCCAGAAGCCATTGGGATGCATCGTGAGCAATTCGATGCCGTAGACCGGACTGAGACCTTCCAGCACGATCGGGTTTTGAACGATCTGGCGCAGCCCCGTCGCCCCCAGCATAAAGAACCACAAGAACATGACCGGCCCGAATGAGCCGCCCACGATCCGGGTGCCGAATCGCTGAAAAATGAAAAGCAACAGGAGTATGACCATGACGATTTCGATCGTCAGCGTGTTGCCCGGAGCGATATGGTGGGCCAGCCCCTTCACCAGGCTCAACCCTTCGACCGCCGAAGCGATGGTGATGGGAGGCGTTATGATCCCGTCGGCCAGCAAGGTGCCGGCGCCGATGATCGCGACATAAAACAATGTTTTACTGTACCGCCGGACCAGGGCATAGAGCGAGAACACCCCTCCCTCCCCATGGTTGTCCGCCTGAAGCGTGATGATCACATACTTAAACGTGGTCTGCAAGGTCAGCGTCCAAAAGACGCAGGAGATGGCGCCGAGCACCAGCAGCCGGTTCGCCTCCCCGCCCTCCGCCATTATGGTCTGAAACGTATAAAGCGGCGAGGTCCCGATGTCCCCATAGATAATACCCAGCGCGACGAGCAGGCCCGCCGTGGAGAGATTCGTCATGTGCTTGTGGTGATCCATGCGCCAAAATTATTGTGGGGAAAATGCGTCTCCGGCCATCCAAGGTACGAACGCGCTAAGACCCATAAAAATCCGATTGGTTTAACCTCCCGACACATTATTTTATAAAATAAAAAATATATATGAACCCGCTTAAACCATCCCCCCTTATTTCGAATCTCATGCCTGCAATACACTGAATAAACTGTTAAAACACTCTATTATGAAAGCTAGAAAAATGTTGCTCGCCACGGTTATTACCGCAACGGGCCTGATCGTCGCCTGTACAAAGAACAACAGTACCGGCAGCTCCGGCAACAATTCGAACGGTACCACCGCCACGGAGATCCAGGCCCAGTCTGACGACAACACCCAGGTATCCAACGAAATGGATGCCGTTAACGATGACGTGAACAACAGCCTCAATTCCTCAACCACCTTTAGCGGCGCCAACTATAACGGCGGCGTAGTCGACGGTAAAGCAGTAGTCGCCGATGGCGGCGGCGGTTCACTCAACCTGGATCTGGGCATCTGCGACGCCACCGTAACGACCGACACCGCCAACGGGTTGCGCGAGATCATCATCACCTATAACGGCGTCAACTGCCGGGGCAACCGGATCCGCACCGGTGTCGTCGTTATCTCCATCCCCGTCGGCGTCCGCTGGCGTGATACCGGGGCAGTCGTCACGGTAAGCATTCAAAACCTGAAGATCACCCGCGTCAGGGACCAAAAAACCATTACCCTGAACGGCACATACACCTATACGAACGTAAGCGGCGGTTTGTTGAAAGATCTGGCTACCCTTGGCAGCATTACCCACACTATTGCCGCGGACAGTGTGACCATCCAATTTGCCGACAGCGCTACCCGGATCTGGAGCGTGGCAAAACAACGCGTCTTCACCTATAATGACGGCATTGTCGCGACCACGACCGGCACCCATTCTGATGGAACGAACAATAACGTCGCCATTTGGGGTACCAACCGCTTTGGCAATTCATTCGAAACCCTAATCACCCAGCCGATGGTTATTGCCCAATCCTGCGACTTCCGGCTGACCAGCGGCCAGACCGAAACCCTCCGGCCCGCCCTGACCCTGACGATCACCTATGGACTTGATGCCAATGGCGATCCGACCGGCTGCCCCGGAGACGGATATTACTATTACAAGGCTGTTTGGGTGCTTAACGGTAGCGGCAAGACATATACCTGGATCGCACCTTATTAAATAGCACAACGAGTTCCTCCGTACCAAATCTTGTCCCTGTATAAAGAAGTCGCCTCCTGTGGGTTGGAAGGCGGCTTCTTTTTTTCATGCGGCGCACGCGGATCAACGACACGGAGGAGCCCGCTCACAAGCCAGCTTGGGGAGCCAAATCGCAGGAATAGGTCACTGTAAAGGACTCGCCATAAATTAGCCCGAAATAATCATAAATATTCTTACTACGGAAGGCGGTCGGCAAACCATATTGGTCATAAGAAGCTATGCTGTCGGCAAGCGGGTTGTTCGTATTGAAGCTATGAAAGACGAACATCCAGGTGTAATTAGTCCGATAAGGATTGATCTTGTCGTCAAAGGTCCGAAAGTTGGGATCTGCGGTGTTATTGCCCCGCTCATCATATACGAATACAGGATCGGTGGGTCCGTTTCCCTGCCTCAATATCCGACCTTCATCATCAAAAGAGTCCACGGATAACCCCTGAAAGGAGGAGAGCTCAGGGTAAGGCGCAGTGCGGGGTCCCGTATCGTAGGCATACTCCGAGTCGATCGCGATATGTGGCCTCGGATACGTATACCGATGCCAAACTACCGGGGTGGTCCCCTGGTAATAGATGATCTGGTAGTCACGCACGCGGTTATGGTCATCGTAGTTGAAGTAAAGATTCACGCCCGCGCCGTTAATAGGGGGCGTGATCGCCAGCACACTGACCGGATTACCCGCCTGGTTATAGGTCACGACCTGACCCGCTCCGTTTGGGCCCAGGTTGAAACCCGCCACCCGGCAGACATTGTACACCCCGGGGTGGTTCTCTTCATAAACGACGGCCTTTTGACAACCCGCTCCGAGCAAGGCAGCCAGCAACATGCCTGTCAATGGCAGGACAATTTTCTTCTTCATCCGCATGATAGTTTGTTTCCTGAAATTTACACGTTGCCGGGAACCGCACTGATGACCTGCAACAGCCCCGGGGATGTTGTTAGTCAGTTTGGGGTGGATTTTACCCGAATTGACGGGGGATGAATGAAAACTAACGGCAAGAAACTAGCTAGATTCTGTAGGCGAATTTGCCCCTTTCATATTTTCAATTGATTTTACATATTAATATAAATGCATGTGTCTAAAATTTAACAAAGGCTCGGGTTTTGAATTACTCCTATGCGACTCTTAATAGGATATTGGAATTTAGCAACGGCCTGGATTTTTATCCGGGCTTCTTTTTTATATTTAGCCAAAAATGACCGCCGATCTCATACGTTGCCACTGGCCCGGAAATGATCCGCTCTATATAAAATATCACGACGAAGAATGGGGCAAACACACGACAGATGAAAAGACACTATTTGAGTTCCTCATCCTCGAATCGGCCCAGGCGGGATTAAGCTGGATCACTATCCTTCGCCGGCGTAAGAATTACCGGAAGGCCTTTGCGAATTTCAATGTAAAAAAGGTGGCTGCCTTTACGGAGGCGGACGTGCGACGACTCCTGAATGACGAAGGGATCATCCGGAACAAACTCAAGATCCGCGGCGCGATCAATACGGCGAAATTATTCCTGCAGACCCGCGAGGAATTCGGCACCTTCTATAATTACCTGTACAGTTTTATGCCCGGCGGAAAACCCATCGTCAACCACAGCCATAAGCTGGTTGCCAGCACGCCCATCTCTGACGCGATCAGTAAGGACATGAAAAAAAGAGGTTTCACCTTCTTCGGCACGACGATCTGCTACGCCTTTATGCAGGCCGTCGGCATGGTCAACGACCATATTCCGGAATGTTCATTTAAGTAGCGCCCCGGGGCCTATTGCAATAACTTCCGCACAAAAAAATCGGCGGCCGCCCCATACACCTTCACGGCGTTCGTCCACTTCATCCACTCGTGCGTATCGTCTACGATGATCATACTTTCGTAAGGAACTCCTTTTTTCTCCAGCCGGTTGACGAGATCGATGCTATGACCGACACGGACATTGCGGTCGTCATCGCCCTGGATGATCAGCACCGGCGACTTCCAGGTGCTGATATAGGCGTCCGGCGACGAGAGCCACGCCGTTTTCAACGCAAGGTCATAGTCCGGCGCCTTTTCATATCTGTCTCTGAATGCCGTGACCAGCGGGGACTGGGCAAGCCAGTCGTGAACCCCATGAAAGTCAACACCCGCGGCAAAGAGCTTTGAGTCCTTGCCCAGCGCTAGCGCCGTCAAAAATCCGCCATAGGATCCACCGTAGACGCCGATTTTTGCCGTATCGACAAAATGTTGCCGCCGAAGCCACATTCCCCCTGCTCGGACATCGAGGTATTCGGACGCGCCCTGCGGACCCGCATGCGGAGGATGATTGAACTCATATCCATAGCCGATCCCGAGCCGGTAGTTGACGGCCAGCACGACAAATCCAAGACTGGCGAGATATTGATTGCTGGCATAAGCATTGGAATAATAGGCGGAGTAGTGCCAGCCCAACAGCATTTCGCGCGGTGGTCCGCCATGCAGGTAGACGATGGCCGGTTTTCTCGCAGCGCCGCCGGGTGGCAAAAAAAGATCGGCATGCACCATCATGCCGTCAGAGGACCGGAAGATCACCCGCCTCGGTTCGATGAACTGCTGCATCGGGAAATCCGCGGGGATCCGGTCCTGACAAAGGATCGAAGTATTGTTGCCATCCAGTCGCATGACAGCTGGTAAAGGTGGCCGCTGGGGAGTTGCGCTGAGAAAAGCAAGCGCCTTCCCGTCGCCAGTAACCACCGGCGTCCATTCATTGCCTTTCCCGGGTGTCATCACTTTCATATCCGGTTTGTCGACGCTGACCATGAGTACATGCCTTCTTTCAATATCCGACGTATCATCCCCCGCGTTCGCGCTGCAAACGAGATAGCGCCCGTCCGCACTCATCCGGATATGTTCACACATGAAGTTACCGGGGGTCAATAGAATTGGTTTTCCGCCGCCCGCATCGATGGAATACAGGTGCGGCCAACCGTCCAGGTAAGCTGAAAATACAATGCGGTTGCCCGCGGCCCAGTGCAGGTTTGATCCGCCGTCAGTCGACGGATACGAGCCGCGGAGCGTCATCGGCGATTTCCACAAAAGTTTCGCCTGGCCGCTGGCCGTATCGACCGTATAAATACTCCAGGGGACCGGCTGATTGACCGTCAGCGAATCCGGCGCACCGCCCACACCCGCTCGCCGCACAAAAGCAATCCGGCTTCCATCCCCCGACCATTGCGGCAAATAATCCCAGGCAAACGCAGCGCCCATCCATTTCAATGTCGGACTTCCGACCGTGTATATCCCTACAACCGAATGATCGTTCCGGGCTGTGGCGAACAACAGCCGCCGGCCATCCGGCGACCATTGTAACCCGCTTACGTTACCGCGGGTCGTAAAAAGGTTCGTTGCCGCGGCATTCCCGTCTACCGGCGCGGTCCAGACCTGCCCGCTCTTGGTAAAGGCGACGGTCTTGCTGTCCGGGCAAACGACCGGATCATCCCCTTCCGACAGATATTTCACCTTGCCACCTTCCCACGGAATGGCGGCAACCTGCATTTTGAAGGGTTGGATATCGGAAGCAGGATCGATCGGCAAACTGCCGTCCCAATTGGAGCCATGATCTCCGCCGCGTACAAAGACCACCCATTTCCCGTCCGGGGACACGCTGAGGGACGTGATATCCTGCCCGTCGTCAACGGAATAGTCGGTCAGCATTCGCGGCGTGTAGTCGGGACCTTCCGCCACAAAGACATTTCGGCGACCCTCTTCATCCATGGCCCACGCGATTTTCTGACCCGCGGGAGCAGCGGTGAGTTCGGTAGGATAGGGATATTTCTTGAAATTCTGAAAAGGGGTCTGTTGCGCCGCCAGCGAAATCGGCAGGAGCAGAAGGGACCACGACAATTTTCTCATGTGTAGATCGTGTTTGGCCCCAGAAGATACGACAAATTGATCTGGTGGCCCAAAACTGCGGGTAGGATATAATCCGGCATCATCCGGTCCACCTGGGGATGCGCATACGGCATGCCGTAAGCCGTCGCCGTCACGACGATGACCAACCTGCTGACCTCGCCAGACCCCGCCATTCTTAAAGAGCATCGGCCGGATCATTTCTGTCGTGTCGCCATAGAAAAACCAGCGTTCAGAACGTTTCATGGCAAACGAGGTACGATTTTTCCCGTACCTTATCGTGCCGCCCATCCCTTTGCGCCTCGCGATGAAACGCCCTACATCCCTCCGTCGCGAAGCCGGATATACTCATCCAGCGACATGTTCTTTAGCCCCTTTTCCTGCATTCGCTTGATAAAACCTGCCGTTACGCCATGATCCTGGAGCTCCACCGCTTTGGACAAGGTCAGGTCGCTGAATCCAAGCCCTTTGAATTCCCTCACGAAGGAGACGCTTACCCCATGGTCAACCAGCTCGACAGCTTTGTCAAGCGAAATATCCTTGTACCCGAGTTCATGAAATCCGCGGATAAAACCGGCGCTCACGCCGTGATCCACACACTCCACCGCCTTTTCCAGCGAAATGTTCGAATAACCCATATCGGTCAGTTCCTTGACGAATTCCACACTCACGCCATGGTCACGCAACTCGATCGCCTCGTCGAGTGTGATATCGCGGTGACCCAGCTTCTTCATGTCTTCCACAAATTCCGGATTAACCCCGTGATCCTGCAATTCGACGGCTTTATCAAGTGGCACTTCCTTATATCCCATCTCGTGGAATCGAACGATAAAGGAAGGGCTTACACCATGATCCCGTAATTCCACCACCCGCTCCAGGTTGACGCGGCCATAGTTGTCCTTTCTGAACAGCTCGAGGTAGCCGGTCATGATATGCTGGTTCATGTTGTGCTCCGCCAGTTCCTTGAGTTCCTTCATCGTGATACCCGTGTAACCGTTCTCTTTCATAAAGGCAAAGTAGGCCTTGTTGATATTGGTGAAATAAAGGTGGATCATCAGCGATTCGCTGATCGTTGTAAAGCCTTCCTGCGACAGGTATGATTTGAACGCAGGGTCCTCTTCAAAGGAATAGGTGCCGTGGCCGCGCTTGCCATCGAAGACGCCGTTAAAAGTAACCGTGCCCGCATCGCGTTTGACGGTGAACGAACCTTGCTTGTCCGTGGGAAGCGGCCCCAGTTCGGCCAGCGAAAAGGTCGCTCCCGAGCTCCAGTGGTGGCCGCCAAACTGGATATAGACTTTGTCTTCCCGGACCAACGCGCTCCAAAGCCCGGGGTTGTCGGGGAAGTCGCTATACCAGTTATCGTCGTCGTCGCTGGAGTGTTTCGTGTCTTGCGCCGTCGAGGATGACCACTGCAGGGTCGTCAGGGCAAGCATGGCAATGCCCATAAGAAATATTCTCTTCATAAAAAGTGATATTTAGTAGGTGATATTACGATGGATCGATACCCGCATCCCGGAGATGGATGTAATCATCGAGCTCCAGCTGCGATCCGGTCTTCTTTTTCCATTTTTCTATAAATTCGCCGTTCACGCCGTGGTCGACAAGGGTAATGGCCTGTTCCAGCGTTAATTTCGGGAACCCCGCCGCACGAACGCGATGGATGAAATCGGCGGTCACGCCGTGATCGAGGAGTTGGATCGCCTTGTCGAGGGTGAGGTTGGCAAAACCTTCCGCCCTGATCTCATAAATGAATTCGGCCGAGACGCCATGATCGAGCAGCTCGGTGGCCTTGTCAACCGAGATGACACCAAAACCTTCCTTTTTGATGGTCTGGATGAATTCCGCGCTGACACCATGATCCATAAGCCGGATCGCCTGCTCCAGCGAAATGTTATAACCCATTTGCCGGAGTTCCGCGACGTATTCGGGCGTGACACCGTGATCGCGGGCGCGGATCAGCAGATCGATATCGGCCTTTGTCAGGGTATTTATTTTTGATGCGTCGGGCCTTGTCGTGTCGGCTTTTGTGGTTTCGGGTTTTGTCGTGTCGTTTCCCCGGTCCTTGATTGGCAAATTAACCGGTTCTACATTTCTTTGGCTGGCGACCACCATAGTTTTCGCTCCGGAAACCGCTACATGCTGTTCCGCCATTTGCTCCGGCTTCTGTTCCGCCATTTGCTCCAGCTTCTGTTCCGCTATCTGCCCCGCCTTCCGCTCCGTCTTCGCCTGAATAAGAACGTTTGTCTTGAGCGGCGTCGGCTTCCGCGCACCGTTAATCGTCATGAAAGCCCCGCAGAGCAACAGCACACCACCCATTAGCAGCGCCCGCTCGCCCGCATTCAGCGAATGATTTTTCTTGTGTACGATCCGTTCGACGCGCTTCACCATATTATTTTTTTCGCCCGAAAAAGCGAGTGCGCACCCCATCTCCTGGTATTCGTGGAAGGACACCAGCGCCTGGATCAACCGCCGACGGCTCCGCGTCTCCCGGATGGCGACATCGTCACAACAATTCTCGCGTTCCGTGCGGATCAGCGAAGAGACCCAGAGCAGCGCCGGGTTAAAGAAGAAAAGCGTATCGATGACGTGCTGTACGAGATTGAAGAGATAGTCCCGGCGACTGATATGCGCCAGCTCATGTAGTAAGATGGACTCGACCTGGTCCGGCGAAAGCTGGGCCAGCATTCCCGCCGGCACCAAAACAATCGGTTTTAGCCATCCCACCACCGCCGGAACCTTCACCAGCGTCGACTCGAGCATCCTGACCGGCCGGTTGATCCTCAGTCGTTGCAACAGCGCCGTGAGACGCTCCTGCCATTCCGCGGGAATGGGGCGCGTACCATAATGTCGTATCCGCTGCGCATACACCACCCCCGAAAGGACCTTGACAAACCGCGCCAGGGCCACGATCAGCCAGACCAGGACGACCACCGCCGCATGTTCGTTGAAATACCGGACCATCGTCTCCACCAGACCGGGCTGCGGCTGCGAAGCAACCGCTTCCGGAGTTGCGGAAACCGGTGCCGTCAGCATCACTTGCCCCGGCTCCGCGGGATTCGGCGTGGCCGTCTTAAGCGGCTGAAGCTCGCGGAAGAAAGTATACCCGCTTACCAGCAAAAACCCCAGGACAAGAAGGCCAAGGAGATTATAACGGGTCGACGACTTTGCCTTTCTGGTGAACAACATGACCGCTCCGGCTACCAGCGCAAGGATCAGCCCCTGCCAAAGCGAATGCAGGAGGGTCCAGCAAAGCGCGCGAACGATCGTTGACGGGATCCAGGTCATAAAACAATATTTTTATTCTTTCTCATCCAGTTGATTCAACAGGTCTTTTATTTTATCCCATTGCTTGCTGCCCGCTTGTTCGTTGCCCAGCAATTCCAGCATCAGGCTCTTCACCGACCCATTATACATCGAGTCCACAAATTTCTTCAGGACCACCCCCTTCGTTCTTCCTTCTTCCAACCGGGTGCTGTAGACATGCGTCATACTGCTTTCGTCGCGCTGGAGCATTCCTTTCTCATGCATGATCTGCATCAGCTTCAGGGTAGAGGTGTAGCTGAGCGATTGCCGCTGTTCATTGAGCTGGTCATTCACAAACCGCACCGTCGACGGGCCATGCTTCCACAAAACCTGGAGGATCTCCAGCTGCGCCCGGGTCGGTTCCGGTATTTCGTCCAAACGCGTTTCTTTACTCATACGATGGGGAATTCTTCGTTGCTGACCCAAAGATATAATTTTTGACGTACGAAAAAGGTTATAGGTTTGTGTTAACAAATATTTAACAGATGCGCTCACTCCGCCACCACCTCCCGGACCTGTCCCGCCACGCTTTCCCGGACCTGTCCCGACACGCTTCCCCGGACCTGTCCTGCCACCGCCTCCTCGATATCCTTCGTCCGGTACAACCGCTCCGGGATCCCGCCAAGAGTCGACGAATGCAATTTCTCGCCGAGGCCATAGAACTCCTGGAAACTCATGATCAATGGCCTCCACTTATCCGGGTCGATCCGGTTCCGGTGCCCGTCCATGATGATCTCCTCCGCCACATGGACCCGAACGATCCGTAACTCCAAACTTAATATTCTTCCCCGTTGTGCTTCCTGATCCTCCGCGACCCGGTTAACCGTCATCAACCTGGCCTCCAGTTGAACCGGACACTCCGCCGCCATCGACGTCTTCACCAGATCCGCCGGAACCGCTGTCAGCCCAGCCGCGCCAAATTTGTCGGGCTCATGACGATAGCCCTTTTGCAGCTTCCCCTCCGGCACCGGATTTGACCCGGTCGTCAACGCCAACCGGTTGACCGCCGCCACTTCGTTCATCGAAGGGAGATTAAGGACGCATTCCCGCGTCCGCAAGAGATTTTCCGTTGTCTTCGAAAAAGCGGATATCCCGATCATGGCGCGCCATCCTAACCAAAAGATCGAAGAGATCGGCGCAAGGTTGTCGGTATGGTTCGGGTTACGCGTGCTGACCAACACGACCGGCGTCCCGAAATACAAGATAGAAGGGTCAATTGTTTTTTTCATGTGACAAAGATCATCCGCCAACCTCCGCTGACAAACCCGGTTATTGCGATATTTTGTACCTTCAATGACGCTAACCTTCAACCCTGAACGCCCATGACCCCTCTATCCATCAGCATTCGCAAGGATTTCAGCGTTTCTCTGTACGGATTTTCCGGTGTCGCCACCCTGCAGGATTGGGCGGGAACCGGGAGAACACTGATGGATCGGCTTTGGAAAGAAGTCCGGTCCAAACATCTTCCGAATAATGGGCTGAACGTCTGGGTATACGACGAAGACAACAAATTGTTCACTGGCGTCGAATTGACAGCGTCGCCACCTGCTGACAGCCCACTGGAGCATAAGACGGTCTTTATGCCTCAATACGCCTATACTAAACATATCGGCCCCTATGATCAACTAAAATCCACCCATGAGGCTGCCCGGGAAGAATTCAAAAGAGTGGGTATCCGGGTCCGCCTGCCATATATCGAGATCTACGGTCATTGGACGGAAGATCCCGCAAAGCTGGAGACAGAATTGTTGTGGAGCATCATATGAACCGCGAAATACCTTTCGATTTTATCCTGGATTACTTGCTCCGCATCGAGACGGAGGTCCGCCCCTTCTTCGGGATGTTCGCCGTCTATTCCGGTCAGAAACTTCTCCTCATGCTTCGCGAACGAAACAACGAGCCGGAGATGAATGGCATCTGGATCGCTGTGGGCAGCGGCCATGCGGCATTAAAAGCCGAAATGCCCGGCCTGCGCCCCTATCCGGGATCCGATGGCGGCAAAAAAGACAATGGCTGGCTTCAGATCCACCCCGACCTGGACAACTTCGAGCAGCTGGCTATCCGGATTTGCGAGCTGATTGTCCACCGCGATCCGCGCATCGGCCGGATTCCGCCGCCAAAGCGGAAACGCCCCGCCTCAAAGCGCAACGGACCGATAGCCAAAACCGCCCGCCCCAAATCCAAACCGACTCGTCGAAAACCCAACGGTCTTGGCCTTATTTTAATTCTTCTTTTCTTCACCCTCCCCGCGCTTTCACAACAATTATATTTTCCCCGCGACGCCGTGCACGACAGCACCGCCATGTCCCAAGCCATGTCCGCCCTGGCCAGGCAAACGGCCGCGGTGATAGCCAGCCGCCCGCACCAATACAACATTCCCTATTACGCCGAGTTCCTCCGCTATCGTATCATCACGGGCCAGTACGCAGACGCCCTTGCCTTTGCCGACAGCGCAAAAGCCCTCTTCCCGCCAAAGGATTCAGCCGCCGCCGCCAGCAACGTATTCCCCTTTCGCGTCTACGCCGCCACCCGACTGGTCATGGACAAGTTGGGAGACACTGATTTCCCAAGATCGTTCGAACCTGTTTTCACCAGCCTCTACGAGCCATTGTCCCTAAAAGCCGGTGACTGGGCCGAAAACTACTACCGCTCGGAATTGTCCTCCCGCCGCCAGGGGTACTTCAACGATATCTCGCGCATTAAAGCTTCGCAAAAGGATAGCCTCTCTCTTGCCGAGGCGCGCCGTCTCTGTTTCGACTGGATGAATTATGTCGTCTACGGCGCGGAAATTCCATTGGTCGACGGGTTGCTGCGGACGATCGCCAAACGCCAATACGTCGTCGAAGACAGCATTCTGATCCCTACACGCGACGGCGCAAAGATCGCGGCGACAATATTACGCAGCAGATCGGTGACCGGTCCCCAACCAGTCGTTCTGAAATTCGGCATCTATGCTTCACCAAGCGAGATCTCCGAAACAAAGTACATCGCCGGCCATGGTTTTATCGGTGTCGTAGCCGATACCCGCGGAAAAAGGCTTAGTCCACAATCCATCGAGCCGTTTATTCATGACGCCAACGACGCATACGACATCATCGACTGGATCAGCCGCCAGCCGTGGTGTAATGGAAAGATCGGGATGTTTGGCGGGAGTTATGTGGGCTTTGCCACCTGGGCCGCGACGCGGCACCTCCATCCTGCACTAAAAACGATCGTTCCCATCGCCGCCGTCGGCCCTGGCATCGACTGGCCTGCCCTTGCCGGTGTGCAGGAAAGCGGCACCGAGACACTGCACTGGCTGCGCCTGGTCATGGACAATAAATTCACCAACTGGAACGGCCGCGGGCCGGAGTCGCATTGGGACAGCGTCGCGCGGCGATACTATACAAGCGGCGTCGCCTTCCGCTCCGTCGATTCGCTCGAAGGCCACCCGAATCCGACCTACCAGGAGATCCTCCGCCATCCGGGATTCGACAGCTATTGGTCCTCGATGATCCCAAACCGAACCGATTTTGCCCGCATTCACATCCCGATCCTCACGATCACGGGCTACTATGACGACGACCAGCGTGGCGCCTTGTATTATTTCGATCAGCATCATCGTTATGACCCAAAGGCGGAACACTATCTGCTGATCGGCCCCTATGACCACGGCGGCGTTCAGGGCTATCCCGCCGATCCCCCGGTCAACCTCTTCGGCTATCACATCGACAGCGTGGCCCAGGTGAGTATCATGGACGTGGTCTTCCAATGGTTTGACCATGTGCTGAAAGGTGGGCCGCTGCCGGATTTGCTGCAAGACAGGATCAATGTGGAGGTCATGGGCGATAACCGCTGGCGGCACGTGCCGGCGTTGCAGCGGCTAAACAACGACACGCTCGATTTTTATCTGCGATTTGACCGTAACGGCAATCGCCATCTTCTCGTCTCTGCCGAACCCGACCTCATCACACCCCGCGGTGATCCCCATGCTTCAGCACCCGCCGACCCCCATGCTTCCCCTCACGCCGACCCGCTCATTCAAACCGTCTATCTCGCCGACCGGAGCGACTCCGCGAACCTTGACGGTTACTATATAAACGGGAACGGCCCGATCTTGAGTAAAACACTAAACCCCGGCAACTACCTGACCTTTGTCAGCGATACCATCCGGCGGGCCTTCGACCTGAACGGGTCGTTTGTTTCCGACCTGGAGGCGAGCATCAACAAAAAGGATATGGACATTGCAGTGGATCTCTACCAGCAAACTGCCGACGGAAGATATTTCCAGCTTAGCAACAATGTCTTTCGTTGCAGCTATCTGGCCGATCCCACCCATCGACACCTGCTGACACCCGGTCAACCGACACATCTCTATTTTGAAAACAGTTTCTTTGCCAGCCGTCACATCGAACAGGGCAGCCGGCTGATCCTGCTGCTGGGCGTCAACAAAAATTCCGACTGGCAGATCAATTATGGAACGGGGAAAGATGTAAATGACGAGACGATAAAAGATGCCGGCGAGCCACTACAGATCCGATGGCTGTTGGATCGGTGCCGGATCCGGTTGCCGGTTTGGTGGGAGATAAAGCGTTAAATTCGTTGTCATGCAAGTATTCAAGGTCAGCGAAGAACAATACCGGAAGTTCCGTCGCCGGATGCTCACCATTTTCGTCCCGGGCATTGCTATCATGATCACGGTGAGCTGGTTTAACCTCCTGATAATCGCCGTCACTTCCAATAGTCCTTCAGCAAATCCTCCACCCACTCCGGCTGTCTGACCGCCGTCTTCGGCATAAACTCCCGGTAGACCGGCTTTATATCCAGCACCGGCGTCCCGTCGAGCGCATCGAGATAGCGCACCCGGATGACCCGATCCCGGTGCCCGACCAACTCCACCATCGCCAGCCCGATCCAGTTCGGCCGGTCCTTATTTCGCTGCGCGAATATTCCCATCGATGGGTACGCCGCATTCCCACGCGGCCGCCGCGAATAAACAATCGCCCCCTCGCCAGCGCTGTTCCCCTCCCCCACTTTCTTCCCCTCCCTCACTCTGTTCCCCTCCCCCACCTGGTCAAAATAGTAGATGATCTCCAAATGCGAAAACGACCCGATGCCATCAAACGCCTCCGTCGGCACCCCCTCCGCCAGCTCGATCTCGGAAATCGTGCCTCCCCAGAAGTCATCCCCGGGTTCGGTCCGGGTATTTCGGACTGTTGCTACCCGCGTCATTCGGATATCCATTTCTTTGGTATTTTTATACTATATGAAACTCAACATTCGCTTGCTGTCCACGCTCGCCCTCCTTTTTCTCTTCGGCGCCACGGTGCCACCTCGGGCATCCAAACACCCGATCCCGTCCCCGCGCGGACCCAAAGCTCCTACCGGCTCCCCCCGCACACCCAAAGTTATCTTTTTCGACGACTTCAACACCGGCCGGCTCGACCGGACAAAATGGAACGTCGTCGTCACGGGCTTCCATGTCAACAATGAACTCCAGGCCTACGTCGATTCGGCCACGACGCTGTATGAAAAGGACGGCGAACTCGTTTTCCAACCCGACTATACCCCGGGATTCGTGACAAGGGACGGCCAGCATTTTGACTTCATTTCCGCGCGGATCAACACCCAGGATAAGTTTGACTTCCAGTACGGCCGTGCCGAAGCGCGGATCCGGATCGACAGCGGCGCGGGGCTTTGGCCGGCCTGGTGGCTGCTTGGATATGGTGCGTGGCCCGCCTGCGGTGAACAGGACATCATGGAGTTTGTCGGCGAGCACGACTGGGCCAGCGCCGCCGTTCACGGGCCAAAGTATTTCGGCAACACGCCATTTGTAAAGCGGAATTATTTTCCAAGAGATAACGATATCACCCATTGGCATAACTACGCGGTGGATTGGACACCGGATAGTTTGAATTTCAGTTATGACGGCCATCCCATGTATAGCGTCACGCGCGGTATGACCGGTCAATATGGTCCATGGGTCTTTGACAAAAAAGAATTTCTCATCCTGAACTTTGCACTCGGTGGCGCCTATCCGTCGGCAGTCAATCACGTCAAACAGCCCTATGACGGTCTCCCGCAGTCGACTGTCGATTTGATCCGCCGGCACAAAGCGCATATGTATGTCGACTGGGTGAAAGTGACAAATTAGTCCTGCAAAAAACGATCATGACCTTTGATCTGCGGGAACAACATCCAGATCTATGAGGTCCTTTAAGGAACGACCCGCGCGAGGCGCTGCCGGACCCGCGCCGTATTATGACGGTGCACCAGGATCATGACCCCGTCCATCAGCAGCAGAAAGCCGCCCTGGACGATGATGCTCGTCCCGTATCCTTTCAGCTGCGCCGCGGTTTTGAGATTCGTACTGTTCAGTCCCCGCTCGTGCAGGTACAGCCCCGCGCCGATATAACCGACATCTAACCCGAAATTGAAAAAGTAGATCTTCTCAAGCGCATTTTGCGCGTCGTAGTTCTCCAGGAGCGAGTGCGTTTTCCGCTCGTCCTTCAACGCGCGCAAATACCCCATGCCGGCCAGCCCCAGGTTGATAAAGTTCCAGTACGCATTCATCTGCCAGCCGTACTTCGTGGTGCCGGAGGTCTGACCGGCAGCGACAAATCCTGTCGCGATGTTGGCGACCGCCCACGATCCAAGAGTTAGCATGGCCGTCTTCGTAACACGATTGCGGTCATGCGCGAGGCTGTCATTGAAGGAGGGTTGGCCCCTCACAGCCCCGCACACCATAACACCGACCGTCACAAGGAGGAGAAAATTCATATAGTAATTTACAACTCCTTTGCCATCCGAACAACCGGCAGCGTCTCCCCATTCGGTAGCGGCACCTCAACACGCTCCGTCGCGACATACCCTTTAAGCGAATAGAGCGGCACCCCGGTTAGCGTCGATCCCATTTCGAGTTTGCTGAACCCCGCCTTTTGCGCCGCCTCTTCGCAATGTTTCAGGATCATCGTTCCCAAACCCTTTCTCGCCCACTGCGGGTGCACAAAAATAGCGCGGATCTTTGCCGCGTCGGTGGCGGGATCCAGAAATGCGTTCAGACGATTCGGCCCATGGTCGCTACCAAAGAGTGTTTTCCGGTTGCTCCATCCCCCGCATCCGACGATCATTCCGCCATCCTCCACCGCTTCAGCTACAAAATAGGTCCGGTCTTCGATGAGCTGAGTATCCAGGCCAAGCGTGTGACCAAGCGCCCCCTCGATCTGCGCCGGTGAATAATCATCCTTTTGCAGCCCGCGAACGGAAAGCGCTATCAGCAAGTGAAGAGCCGGTATATCGTCGGCCGTAGCCTCACGGATCGTAAATGCCATAGGCGTTGTCGTGAAATAAAGATAATCCTTTTGCTGGACCAGCGCGATCCGGAACTAGTTGCAGCCGCTCCATACCCGGAAAATATCGCTATACCCCAAAAAATCCATATCTTGGGAAAACTGCTCAACATGAGAACCCTGTCTGCAATCGGCCGCATTTTTTATGGTGTATCCATGGCTGCGCTCGGAATCCTGACGATCGTTTACAAGGACTTCCCCTATATGATGATACCGCCAAAACACTCCTGGCTGACCGATCATGTCGTAATTACATATATCGCTGGCGCCTTTCTTCTTTTCACCGGATCCTGCATTGCCATGGGAAAAATGGTCAGGCCGGTTTCGCTGCTGTTGGGGAGCGTGCTCCTGCTGGTGTTCTGTTTTTACTTTGTCCCATACGAGTTGTTTGTGTCCGGGACCTATTCACGGTTCGGTGCATGGGAGAATGCCGCCAAGGAGCTGACCTTGGCAAGCGGAGCGCTCGTCATCGCCGGCCGTTATCCCGGGATTGTTTTATATGCCCTCACGATTATCAGCTACAGCATTGATCATTTTATTTACGGCCGGCAGGCGGCAGACTATGTCCCCGCCTGGATACCCAGCCATGTATTCTGGATCTACTTCGCCGGCGCAGCCTTATTGGGTGCGGGCATCGGCATCCTTTTGAATATCCGGCGCGAAATAATGGCCATGCTGCTCGGGACGATGATCTTTATCTGGGTCCTTATCCTTCATCTCCCGAAAGCAATGGCCAATCCTGTCGACAAAACCAGCGGCGAAGTGACCAGTCTGTTCCTCGCACTGGCCTATAGCGGAATAGCCTTTGTCATTGCGGCGGCGCCCGGCGTCAAAACAAGCCCAAAACAATCCTTGTCATATGCCCGCCAATAATACCGCCCGACCCGCTCCCGGTCAACTGATCGATCTCAGTCACACGATCTTCGACGGTTTGATCACCTACAAGGGACTTCCCGCGCCCATCATCTGCGATTTCCTAAGCCGTGAGGAATCGAAGACGCGCTACGAGGAAGGTACCACCTTTCAGATCGGCAAGATCGAGATGGTGGCCAATACCGGCACATACCTCGACTGCCCCTTCCACCGGTATGAAAACGGCAAGGATCTTTCGGAGGTCGATCTGGAACATTTTGTCGACCTGGAGGGCATCACCATCGACGCCCGCCGCGCAATGGCCGTCGACAAATCCTTCTTCACCAACAGGGATCTCCGCAACAAAGCCGTCCTCGTATACACCGACTGGTCCCGCAACTGGAACACATCCTCCTACTTCGAAAACCATCCCTTCCTCACCGCCGACGCCGCGGCGTATTTGCGGGATTCTAATGTCAAATTGGTCGGTATCGACAGTCACAACATCGACGACTCGCGCGGCAAAGCCCGCCCCGTGCACTCGACTCTCCTCGGTGCGGAGATCCTCATCGTCGAACATATGTGCAATCTCGGGCGCCTGCCCGCTGAGGGTTACACCTTCAGCGCCGCCCCGCCGAAATTCAAAGGCGTGGGAACGTTTCCCGTGCGGGCATATGCGAGACTGACCTAAACCTGTTTTACAATTTAACTAAACCCGGCTTGCGATGAAATTAACACCTGACAGTGAAATTGCCCTCAGCGCATCATTTATCGCCATGCTTTCCCTCGGCGTATCCTTTTGGCAGCTAAAAATGCAGCGACGCTTTAACCGGAACTCCCTTAGACCGTTGCCATGGTTCTATATCCGGAACGGGGAGGATGAATTTTCTGTCGATCTGTACAATGACGGGACCGGCCCCATGATCATCGATAATACGCATTTTGAGTTGGATGGCAGGACCCACACGCATCTGCATTGCCTCCTTCCGAAGTTGGAAGAAGGATGGAATTTTACCGTTCTGTCACACGACAAGATCATCGGTGCAGGAAAGGAGGTGCGGATTTGGGAGCAAACATTTACCGAGCCAACGGAAGAAACTTTTCGTCGCGCGGCAGAATTGAAAGAAACCCTTTGCAGGGTCAAGGCGACCATTGTCTACAAGGATGTCTACAACCATAAATACCCGCCTCATGAAAGAGACTTCTCGTTTTTGAAAAAGATGTATTGTAACGACTGACGACAAAAAAGCCCGGCTAAGGCCAGGCAATATTGTGCTTTTGATTGCGGAGAGGGCGGGATTCGAACCCGCGATACCCTTTCGAGTATACACACTTTCCAGGCGTGCTCCTTCAACCACTCGGACACCTCTCCAAAAATTCTTATTATGGCGAATTCGCCACAATTAAACCGGTAGGGTGTCGTCTCACCCGCCACCAGCGCCGCCGCGACCAAACACCCCCGCGGCACAGGGGCCGCAAAAATACGCAATCCCCCCTTACGCTCCGAATAATTTTTGTGCATTCGAGGTCGTAACGGCGGCGATGTCATCGAGAGAAACACCCTTCACCTCCGCGAGCCGCGCGACGACATATCGAAGGTATGCCGGCTCATTCCGCTTACCACGAAACGGCGCCGGCGGTAGATACGGTGAATCGGTCTCGATCACGATCGAATCCAGCGGTACCTCTTTCAGAACGTCGGGAAGCGTAGCGTTCTTATACGTCAATATCCCGCCGACCCCCAGGAAGAATCCCAGATCGACAATAGCAAGAGCATCATCCACGCTGCCACCAAAACAATGAAAGACACCTCGCACGCCGGCAGCCCGATGCTCGCGCACCACGCCGATGGTCTCCTTCATCGATTCGCGTGTATGGATCACGATCGGCCGACGATACCGGGTCGCCCACTCGATTTGCAAATGAAAAGCCTCATACTGCTGACACTCAAAGGTCCTGTCCCAATAAAAGTCCAACCCGATCTCCCCCACCGCCGCCCACGCCCGCCTCGCCAGGTCCTGCTCGACGATCCGCAACTCCGCAGTGTAATTCTCTTTAACCGACGTTGGATGCAAACCCGTCATCCCAAAACAACGACCCGGATACCGGGCCTCGAGATCCAGCAACGCCTCTCGCGATCCGCTGTCCACCATTGGCAGGTAAAAGGCTTCAACCCCTTCTTTGTCAGCCCGCTGTATCATTTCGTCGCGGTCTCTGTCAAATTCCCGGTTGTACAAATGACAGTGCGTATCGATCAATTTCATTCGGCAAATATATGCGGGAATCGTGCGGCGGGGTCTCATAATTTTGCCCGCAAACGTGCCGGCAGCCATGCCCCAAATCGGGAAAATCATGCGTTTTGGGGTCCAATCAGCCAATATCCCCAAAAGCCGTGATTTTTGCGTTTTCGACCCCGCGACACCCCAAAAACCCCTCAAATCCAGAACTTTCGTCAGGTGGCCTGCCTTTTTTACTTTGCACGTATCAAAAAAAGATTTACCTTTAAATCAGTTTTCATAGGGTACGGATTAAAAACGGGCCAGGGTGTCTACCCAGGCCCAATTGTTTTTGTACCTCACCGAATGAATTTCCCCACTACTCTTTTCCAATTTTTGGACTGATCGACTCGAAACGATAACCCCGCGACGAAAATTCCTTCAACACGATCGGCAACGCCTCACGCAACCGCGGAAACGCTTTTTCGCTGTCATGAAAGACCACGACCGAACCAGGCCGGGCCCTGCGGATCACATGCCGTGCACAATGTTCACCCGTCAACGAAAGATCGAAGTCGGCACTCAACACATCCCACATGACGATCGTAAAATTAAACGGGGCTGCCCGCAACACCGTGGCCTGCAACGATCCAATGCGTCCATACGGCGGTCGGAAAAGATCGGTGTCGATTCGCAGCGAAGCCTCGCGGATATTCTCAAGATACCGCCGGTCATCCACCTTCCATCCGTTCAAATGATCCTGCGTATGGTTGCCCACCCGATGTCCCTCCATCAAGACCCGGCGATAGATCTCCGGATACACCTGCACGTTTTTCCCGATACAAAAAAACGTCCCTTTCGCCCCGTACTTCCCTAGTTCCTCCAGCACGAACGGCGTCGCCACCGGATGCGGACCGTCATCAAACGTCAGATACAATACCATCTCTTTCGCTGGCATGCGCCAAACAAATCCCCGGTAAAGCCGCCGCAACCACCAGGGTGTCCTGACAAAATAGAACATGAGGGAAATTTTACATCGGCTCCTTTACAAAAGTATTGATATGGAAGACGTGTCCGCTCATCCGGAAGATCTTTCCATTGTCCTTCACAAACTCCTCCTGTGTTTTTTCATCCTTCAACAGCTTGTCGGCATATCGTCGCACCGCCGTCTCCTGCACCGTGACCGGCGCCCCGCCACTCAACGCCTCATCGATGTACCCGCGGAGCAAAGGTTCGAGCTGGTGATAAAACAAATAGGTCCCGTCAAAAACATCACTCCCGATCACCTTATCCCCGGACAGCGCAATAAATCCGACGATCGTGCTGTCTGATCTCCTGAATTTGTCCATAAAAAACTTGAAATAATCTTCGCCCTGCAGCACATATTTTTTGTCGAGCCATTTCGACTCGTAGGCAAAAGTGGTATTCTTGAACTTCCCCTCCTGTAGCTGCCGGTCTATCTCGTGCCAGATCAACACCTGGTTCTTCCCCGAATCGAGCGTCTTGCGAAGATCGCTATTCGCATAATTCCCATAGCCGAACTTTTTTTCCTTCTCACTCCACCGCCCTTCCTCCACACACATCACCGGCACATACTGATCCTTCTCCGATGGATTGAGAATCGTATCCCGGACGATCATGCGGTCCTGTCGCCCTCCCGTGATGATCTCGCCGCCGCCGATATAGACCGATTTATTGGATTTTGTGTTAAATCGCAGCCAATGAACATTCTCAAAGGATGTCGTCCCACGCTCCGTCACCGTAACCAATCCCTTGCTGAGCGCCTCACCGAGCGGAACCACATCCATCCCGGTCGAGCCGGGCATACCCCCGCCGCCTTTGTGACGAATCGGAATAATTTTCAGGTTTCTGAAAAGCCAGGAACTATCATAATCAACGTATACCGTCTCATACGTGATCTGGGCGGAAGCCGACAACAGAAGAAATGAAAAGCAGAGGGACAAGAGACATCTCACGGGTCGATAACGATAGGTTTCCAAGATTTAGTACATTTGATTTCCAACATTTTATCTTTGCAGCCTATGGCCAGAAAAGTGCGTCTTCGATTTGCGCCAAGCCCTACCGGCGGCCTCCACCTGGGAGGCGTCCGGACCGTCCTGTATAACTACTTATATGCCCGGCGCCATGACGGTGTTTTTGTTCTGCGTATCGAAGATACCGACCAAAGCCGGTACGTACCCGGCGCCGAACAATATATTTTTGACTGCCTCCAATGGTGTGGCCTCACACCCGATGAAGGCCCCCACGTGGGCGGCGCGTATGGCCCTTACCGCCAAAGCGAACGAAAGGCCCTCGGCATCTATGAGAAATACGCCCGCCAGCTCGTCGATCAAGGTTTTGCTTACTATGCATTTGACACGCCGGAAGAGCTGGAAGCGATGCGCGAAAAATACAAAACCCCCGGGAACCCAAGCCCGACATATAATTTCGAGACGCGCCGCAAAATGCGGAACTCGCTTCATCTGCCGGCCGACGAGACCCAACGTCTTCTTGCAACCGGTACCCCATATACCATTCGTATCCGGATGGATCCCAACGAGACCATCCGTTTCACCGACATGATCCGCGGCGAAGTTGTTTTCTCCACCGACGGCATTGACGATAAAGTGCTCCTGAAAGCCGACGGTATGCCGACCTACCATTTGGCCGTTGTCGTCGATGACCATCTGATGGATATCAGCCACGCGTTTCGCGGTGAAGAGTGGCTGCCCAGCGCGCCTGTTCATATCCTGCTCTGGACCCACCTCTTTGGCATCGAAAAGATGCCGCAGTGGGCGCACCTTCCGCTGATCCTTAAACCGGACGGCCACGGCAAGCTGAGCAAACGCGACGGCGATCGCCTGGGTTTCCCAGTCTTCGCCATGAACTGGACCGACCCTAAGACCGGTGAAGCCGCAACCGGCTTTCGCGAGACCGGATTCCTCCCGCAGGCCTTTGTAAATATGCTTGCGATGCTGGGCTGGAATGACGGTTCGGGCCAGGAACTATTCACCATGGAAGAGCTGATCGAGAGCTTTTCGATGGACCGCGTCCACAAAGGCGGTGCAAGATTCGACTACGAGAAGGCGAAATGGTTCAACCACGAGTGGATCAAATGGCTGCCTGCCAGCGCCTATAGCGCTCTTGTCCGGCCCTATTTCCACGAGAACCCCGCCACCGAAACCGTGGCGGAGGCGGCAATGGCAGAACCCGATAAGGAGCAATTCGAAAAAGTCCTTGATCTCGTAAAGGAACGCTGTCACCTGCTCCCCGAATTTGCGACGCAGGCGGGCTTCTTCTTCAAGGCGCCTGTCAGCTTTGACCTCGATTCGATCCGGCCAAAATGGTCGGAGGCTAAAAAACTTTTTTTTGAGGAATGGATCCGTCGGCTGGAATCGCCGACGGCCTGGGAAGCGGCCGCCCTGGAAGTCCAGTTCAAGGAAATGGCGGCCGCAAAGGCCATCAAACCCGGTGAACTGCTGGCCCCGCTGCGGATCATGCTGGTCGGCGCCAAATTCGGTCCCGGTGTATTCGACATCGCGGTTCTTCTCGGCCGGGAAGAGACGGGCCGGCGTGTCCGGCATGTGCTGGGCATTCTTTAATTTTAGGTCTATAACCCTTCTGCATGCCTGAACAATTATCCCGCCCCATCCGGGTACTCGTCGCCAAAGTAGGTCTCGACGGTCATGATCGCGGCGCGAGGGTCATCGCCACGGCCCTTCGTGACGCCGGCATCGAAGTCATCTATACCGGCCTGCGCCAGACACCTGAAATGGTTGTTAATACCGCGTTGCAGGAAGATGTCGACGCGATCGGCATCAGCATCCTCAGCGGCGCACACATGACGGTTTTCCCTAAAGTGATGGAACTGATGAAACAAAAAGGCATGTACGATGTTCTACTGACCGGGGGCGGGATCATACCCGATGAAGACGCTCGGGAATTGCAGGCAGCCGGAGTAGGGCAACTCTTCCCGCCCGGTACCCCGACTACCGAGATCGCGGATTATATCCGCGGGTGGGTGAAGAAAAATCGCGATTTCTAAACAATCATCTTATGTATAAGACACTACACACCGACCTGACCGACAACATCCTCACGATCACGATCAACCGGCCTGACAAGCTGAACGCGCTGAACAAAACGGTGATCGGTGAGCTGGGCGAAGTGGTAGAAGAGATCTACACCAATAAAGACATCAAAAGCGCCATCCTCACCGGTGCGGGCACCAGGGCCTTTGTCGCAGGCGCCGACATCACCGAGTTCCAGGAACTCAATAAAGAAGAAGGCCAGGCGCTGTCGGCAAAAGGATCGGACGTATTTTTCCGGATTGCTTCCTGCCCCAAACCTATCGCTGCGGCCATCAACGGCTTTGCATTGGGTGGCGGATGCGAACTGGCGATGGCTTGTCATATCCGGCTCTGCGTTCCAACAGCGAAGTTCGGTCAGCCGGAAGTCAACCTCGGCCTCATTCCCGGCTATGGCGGCACCCAACGCCTGACACAACTTGTCGGCCGCGGCCGCGCTATCGAAATTATCCTTACCGGGCGGATGGTCGAAGCGACCGAAGCGCATACGATGGGTCTCGTCAACTATATCGTCGTGGAACCGGACGAACTCCTCACCGAAACACGCAAATTGCTTTCCATCATAAACGAGAAGGCGCCGCTGGCGGTGGCACGGATCATCGAATGCGTTAATATCGCCGCGGGAGATGGCATTGCCAATTCGGATACCTGGGAACCCGATCCGTTTGGCGGTGAAAGCGAGAGTAAGCCGGCGAACGGGTTCCTGCGGGAGCAAATAGCATTTGGGGAATGTTTTGGTACCGCAGACATGAAGGAAGGGGCGGCGGCATTCCTGGAAAAAAGAAAGCCCCGCTTTCGCGGGGCCTGAATAAACGCCCCTACTCCGACCTTAAGCTCTGCACCGGGTTCGCCACCGCCGCGCGGATCGCCTGCACTGCTACCGTCGCCAGCGCAATCGCAATCGCGGCCCCACCCGCTCCCGCAAACACCCACCAGTGGATCGACGTCCGGTATGCATAATCGCCCAACCATCCGCTCATCAGCCACCATCCGACCGGGAATGCCAGTACGCACGCCACCAGCACCCACTTGACAAAATCCCGCGACAACAACGCCGCCAACCCTTGCGTCGACGCACCCAATACCTTGCGGATGCCGATTTCCTTCGCGCGCCGCGAAGCGCTGTACGCCGCCAGCCCGAACAACCCCAAACAGGAGATAAAGATCGCGAGCGCCGTGAAAATGCCGGCTAACCGCCCGGTTAGTGTCTCGGTTTTAAACAGCTTGTCGAACTGCTCATCCATGAACTGATATTCGAAGGGATACCCTGGATTCCCGGCCTTCATCACCGCACCGATCTTTTCCATCGCGCCCGCCAAATCATTCCCCGGCTTTACCCGTATGGTCATATAATTCGCCTCCTGCGGCGCCCCATACATCACGACTGGTCCCGCCGAGGACGCATACGCGTTGTCGTACATATAATCATGCACAATCCCGATGATCTTCAGGGCCCGCTGATCCATATGGATCACCGCCCCCGGCTTGGCATAGTCACCTACCAGTTTCGCCATACTCTCGTTGATCACGATGTTGTTATCCTCGGAATGCGTATCGTCCCGGAACCCCCGCCCCGCAATGATCTTCATCCCCGTTGTCTCGAAAAAGCTGGCCGTCACCTGCTCGTTCTCAATGTCCACATTCTTTCCTGCCGGCTTTCCCGGCCATTGATAGTCATCCGTCGACCACCAACCCATATTTAGAACATCTCCCTGGCTGAGGGCCGCATTTTCCACCACACCCGTATGGATCAGCTCCGACCGCAACGCGTCGAAATGCGGCAGGATATTCCCCTGTACCTTTGTAATAAGCAGATTATTCCTGTCGAAGCCCCAATCGCGCGTGCGCGTAAAATTGATCTGCTGATAGACGATCGTCGTACAAATGATCAGGAGGATACTGACGGAGAACTGCGCCACGACCAACCCCTTTCGGACAAATGCCACCCGGCTGCCTACCCGAAGCCGCGCCCCATTCAACACCGAAATAGGTGAGAAAGACGAAAGATAAAACGCCGGATAGCTCCCCGCCACTATCCCTGTCAACAACCCGGTCCCCAACAAAGCGGTCCAATGCACCGGATTCAGCATGTCCACCGTTAGCTGTTTGCCCACCAACTGGTTGAATGACGGGATCACGGCATAAATGATCCCCACCGCAATCAAGGTCGATACAAACGATAGCACCAGGGACTCACCGATGAACTGCCAAACGAGTTTGCCCCGGCCCGCACCGATCACTTTCCGTATACCTACCTCTTTTGCGCGCTCCGCCGATTTCGCCGTTGAAAGGTTCATGAAATTGATGCAAGCGATGAGCAGGATGATCACCGCAATCAGGGAGAACAATCGCACGAATCGGATATCTCCTTTCCCATCGGGATGACCGTCGGTAAAATGCCAAAACAAGTGCCAGTTGTTCATCGGAAAGAGAAAGCACTCCGTCTTCAGCCCGTCCAGCCTGGATGCCAGAAAATGTTCCAGCTGACGATCCACCGCCGCCGGATTTGCCCCGGGCGCCAGTTCGACATAGGTCGCGGCGCCATTGGCGCCCCAGTTCTTTGCCCAGGGAACGCTGGCCTCGAAGTTGGCAAACGGTTCCATCCAGCCGAAGCGTATCGTGGAATTTGCCGCCATATCCTTGAACACTCCCGTAACCGTATAGTTATCCTTGTGGTCCACCCGGATCGACCTGCCAACCACATCGGCGCTTCCAAACAACTTCTCCGCCAGCGTCTCGCTGATCACGATCGAATGCATCTCGTCGAACGCATGAGACCGCTCACCAAAGACAAAATGCAGGTCCAACATCGACATCAAAGCCGGGTCGCCGAAATTGCCTTGCTCCGTAAGCACCTTGTCCCCAACTCCCAGCGATTGGGTCAGTTCCGAACTGTTGTTGGTTCGTGCCATCCGCCGGATCCCGGGGATCTCCGCCAGGATCGCCGGCCCAAGCAGCGGCGGCGTGGCCGAGAACGTTCCCGTCTGCCCGTTGTGTACCTGCCTTTCCATTACGCGGTATATCCGGTCATGAGCTGGGACCGAATGGTTAAACTCCATTTCATCCTCGATCCACAACAAAATGAGCCCTGCGCAGGCTATGCCCACCGCAAGACCGGAAATATTAAGGATGCTGAATCCACGATTCTTTCGCAGGTTGCGAAAAGCAGCGAGAAAATAATTTCGGAGCATGTGACGATCGTTTGAAACCAGGGGTGCCAACCGGATGCCAGATTTATAGCCGGTTCGTTTTCAGGTTCTTATCTGGGACGCGCGATTATACCTTGTACGTTTTCGCAACACCGGCTGTTCACAATCGAAAAATTCCTTATTTTACAGCCGCTAAAGCCAATATCGATGCATCTCCAGAAGTCGCTTATCTACACGATTATCTTCCTTATCTTTTTATGCGGCGTCTATGAAATAAAAAGCGGTAACGTCCGCGATTTCGCTTACTACAAGAACACTACGGAACCTGTTTATTGCACTGTCCCCGGTGACTGGCTTATCTACGGCGCCGTTGGATTGTTTGTGATCATCAGCTATACGTTCAGTAAGATAAAAAATTAATTCACCTGCCTCTTCCACGCAACCCCTAAACCCCTTCGCCCCCTTCCGACCCTTGCTTGCTGCCCGGCCCCTAAATCCTAAACCGTTTTTCGCTTCGTTCATTTTCACCCCGTCTTCCTCATAAACGGTTTCCACCACCCAGGTATGCGCGTTAGACCCCTGCGAGTCGATGCGGCCATTTTGCAATGTGTAGTGGCGCCTGCAACGGGTCGTCGGTATCTTTCGCATAGAAGATAAAAACACGTCAAAAAACGACTTACCTTTGGCCCTCCAAAACGTTATAAATGGAATACCGGATCGAAAAAGATACAATGGGTGAAGTGAAAGTGCCCATCGACGCTTATTACGGCGCCCAAACCCAACGCAGCGTAGAGAATTTCCCGATCGCCCGGGATATCAACAAAATGCCCAAAGAGATCATTCGCGCGTTTGCTTATCTCAAAAAAGCCGCTGCCCTGACCAACGTCGATGCCGGCGTTCTTGGTAAGGACAAGGCCGACCTCATCGGCCGGGTTTGTGATGAGATCCTCAACGGTTCGCTCGATGCGTGGTTTCCATTGGTCGTCTGGCAGACAGGCAGCGGCACCCAAAGCAATATGAACGTCAATGAAGTCATCGCCTTCCGCGGACACGTGCTCAACGGCGGCAAACTGACCGACAAGGAGAAATTTCTTCACCCCAACGACGACGTCAATAAGTCCCAGTCATCCAACGATACCTTTCCAACGGCCATGCATATCGCCGCATACCAGATGCTGGTGAAGACGACGATCCCCGGGATCGAAGCCCTCCGCGACACGCTTGCCGCGAAAAGCCGCCAATACATGCGCGTGGTAAAGATCGGTCGCACGCATTTTATGGATGCGACGCCGCTGACTGTCGGCCAGGAATTCAGCGGTTATGTCAGTCAGTTGGATCATGGGCTCAAAGCCATCCGCAACACGCTGGCGCATCTTTCCGAGCTGGCCCTGGGCGGCACAGCCGTTGGTACCGGGATCAATACGCCGCCCGGCTACGACGTCAACGTTGCCAGACATATCGCAACCCTTACCGGTCTGCCCTTCATAACGGCCGCCAATAAGTTCGAAGCCCTCGCCGCTCACGACGCCATTGTCGAGGCCCACGGCGCCCTCAAAACCGTTGCGGTAAGCCTCATGAAGATCGCCAACGACATTCGCATGCTCTCTTCCGGCCCCCGCAGCGGCATCGGCGAGATCCATATCCCTGACAACGAGCCCGGGTCTTCGATTATGCCCGGCAAGGTCAACCCAACACAATGCGAGGCGCTGACGATGATCGCCGCGCAGGTGCTGGGCAACGATGTCGCTATCAATGTCGGCGGCGCGACCGGCCACTTCGAGCTAAACGTTTTCAAGCCGGTGATGATCTACAATTTCCTCCACAGTGCGCGGCTGATCGGCGACGGCTGCAACAGTTTCAACGTTCATTGCGCGAATGGAATCGAACCGATCGAAGCGAATATCCGCAAGCACGTGGACAACTCGCTGATGCTCGTCACCGCTCTCAATACAAAGATCGGATACTACAAGGCTGCCGAGATCGCGCAAAAAGCCCACAAGGAAGGGACAACACTAAAAGAAATGGCCGTACGCCTCGGGTATGTCACGCCGGAGCAGTTTGACGAGTGGGTGCGACCGGAGGATATGGTGGGGAAATTGGACTAGTGCAACAAGCCCTGCAGAAAGCGTTTGATGCTCACCGGCCGGCGCCCGCGGTGAGCCGAATCCGTGGTTGAATAGACCCCGCCCGCCTGCATGGTCGTATCGAAAAGGACGACAATGTCCTTTCTGCCATGCGCGGCACTGACGTATTCATTCTGTTTTGTGACGGTCCTTGTCCGCTTATTGGTAACGATAAGGAGGAAGGTGTCGGTTTGCAGGTCATTGATCTTGAATTTGAAGCGGCCCCGGGAATCCGTTTCCGTCTGTGCCTGTATGGGACTGCTGATCTGGACCACGGCATCAACCGGCGTAACCTGAGCCTTGTTCACGGCGACGATGCCGGAGATTTCGGTCGACTTACTCCCTTTGAATTGGTTGTAGAGCGTGATGAAAAAGGTGACGATCGCGGCGATCGTGGCAAAGATGACTTTTGTTTTGCTGAAAAATTGGATGATGGCTGCTTTGGTCAGGAACAACATATGCGGCAAATAAGGCACAGAAAGTAGGAACTTGCCCGCGGGCCGCCAATAGTTAGTCCTAACTAAAAATACAAGAGGATCGGCTGCAAACAAAAAGACCGGCTCGCGCCGGTCTTTTCACATCGTTATTTACTGCGATTAATATCGGTTGTAGCCGCCGCCGCCGCCGCGATTGCCGCCGCCATAACCGCCACGGCCGCCGCCGCCGAAGCCGCCACCGCCGCGATTGCCACCAAAGGAAGGCTTATCTTCTTTCGGTTTGGCTTCGTTAACCTTGATTGCGCGTCCTTCAACCGTAGCGCCATCCAGCTCGGCAATAGCCTTGCGGGCAGCTTCATCATCGGCCATTTCAACAAAGCCGAATCCGCGGGACCGGCCCGATACTTTGTCCATGATTACCTTGGCAGAAGTTACTTCGCCATAAGGCGTGAAAAATTCCCTGAGATCTTCATCCTGAACGGCGAAGCTCAAATTTGCAACATAAATGTTCATACAAAAACTAATAATTAAAATGAATAAACTGAGAAGGCAAAGCGAATACTAACTAAAATGCGAGGCAGATAATTAATGATTACTGATGCAAACTCAAATTACCCCACAAAGATACGCCAATTTCCGGGATTACCAAATGTTTCCTCCTTAATTAACACGCAAGGCTCTTTTTAAATATTATTTCTTAATTTCATATCTTACGACCGGAGAGCTTCGCTAAGTGCAAGCACTCAGTTACCGGTTGAAAACCAACTTGACTTGCCCCATATGAACCCGCATTCATTCCTCGAACCCCATTCAAGGGCGATCCGTATTTGGCACTGGACATTCGTAATTTTTGTCAGCGCTACCATCGCCGTCGTCCTTTTAGCCTCCACCATTTTCAGGACCCGAAATACGATCTCCCTGGTCCAGCAGCAACTCTCGCAAAACGGGCTGAATGTTTCGGACGACCAGGCGCGTGCCGTCGCACACAGTTTTAATGACCAGCTCTGGGACATCCACCGGGTGATCGGTTACGGGCTTTGTATCCTGCTCGTCAGTCGCTGGTTTATCGAGGCGAACCAGCCGCAAAAAGAACGAATCAAATATCGCCTCCGGAAGGCCATGAGCTTTTCGTCAACCATTCCGGTCGAGCGGATGCAGCGCCGCCACTACGTAAATGTCAAAACCGGGTATCTCCTTTTCTATGCGGTCTTCGTGACGATGGCGCTGACCGGTCTTGTTCTCGCCTTTGACGATATCCCAAAGCTGAAGGAATTTGAGCAACCGGCGAAGCAGCTCCATTCGATGCTGCAATATGCGATCTACGCGTTTATCCTTATTCATCTTGTCGGCGTTATTCGAGCTGACCTCGGCCGCCACAAGGGGATTGTCTCGGGGATGATCCATGGACAAAAGCTCGACTAACCGTAACCGACCCCCGAGCTCAACCGGTTCAATTGTTCCGAAGCGAAAAAATGCGCTTGTCCGGCGCAACCCGGCAAATTGTCGTATCTTAACCGAAACTCTACAGCCAGATGAAACGCCTGATTCTCGTCGCCGGCATCCTTCTCCTCTTCGCCACCGAGATACTTCGGGTCTATTTCATCATGCCTTTCCCCGGGAGCCAACGCTCGAACAGCATAGACCTTGCTTATTTCATCGACCGCAACCGGCTCTGGCTGCGGATCGCAGGCTGGATACTCGTCGGCTACGCGTTGATCATCCACCCGAACAAACGCCGCAATCCTTATGGCCCCCGGCGGAAAAACAGTAACTGGCCCGCGATCGGGCTTGGTTTGCTCGCTGTACTTTACGCCGTGGTATTTTATTTTTTTAATTTCAGGTTCGAAGCGGATAAGATGTTTCACCAGCCGCATGATCTGACTTTCGCCGACACGGCAAGCCATTCTCTCAACCAAACAGGGCTCGTGATCGGCGTAGTCATCAACAACCAGGCCCGTGCCTATCCTATTCAACTCATCGGCTACCATCACCAGGTCAGAGACACGCTCGGTCAAACCGCGATCATGGTCACCTATTGCACCGTCTGCCGTACCGGCCGCGTCTATTGCCCTACTGTCCATGGACGGCCGGAGACATTCAGGCTGGTGGGTATGGACCATTTCAATGCTATGTTTGAGGACGACCGGACAAAAAGCTGGTGGCAGCAGGCGACCGGGGTGGCGGTAGCCGGCCCGTTGAAAGGGCAGCGGCTCGCCGAGATCCCCTCCGCGCAATACACATTGGGCGAATGGCTGCGCCTTCATCCCGGATCAAAGGTGATGCAACCCGATATAGCTGACACCGCGCATTATTCGCAACTGGCGAAATATGACGACGGCACGATCGAAGGTTCTCTTGAACACCGGGATTCATCATCGTGGAAACCCAAGTCGTGGGTGATCGGCGTGATTGCGGGAAATAACGCAAAGGCGTACGACTGGAACTGGATCGCTTCGCATCGCATTACGGAAGACACGATCGGGAGTCTACCCGTGCTGATCTATAATTCAAATAATAATTTTGTGGCGTTCAGCCGTATGGCAGCCGGACGCCTCCTCGGGTTTAATCGCCATCCTGATCTCCCGGTTATCCAGGACACGACTACCGGGTCCGTCTGGGCTGAAGACGGCCACTGCATCAGCGGTCCACTCAAGGGCCAGCAACTCCAGCCCCTCCAATCCTATCAGGAATTCTGGCATTCCTGGTCTCACTTTCATCCGGCGACGACAAGGTACAATCCCTGATCCGACCTACCTGTCTCCTCACCCACCCTACCTGTCAACGCGAGTAACCCGCTTCACCGCCTCCGCCACCGCAATCTTCGAATCCGCAGTGCCATAATACAAAAACCACCGTCCATTAAAATCAGCAAGCCCTTCTAAAAAACAGACCTGGTTTACCTGGCCGGTGATCTCATACGGTTTGTCCGGCCGGATAAAATTCCGCTCCAGCCGCCGAATGACATGAGTGGGATCTTTGCCGTCCAACAGGACCTGCCCGCCGCCATACATCCCTTCCGGCAGGCTGGTGTCGCCGTTACTTCGCTGGTTCATGCCGTTATAGATAAGTAAAATGCCATTTTCGGTGATCATCGCCGGCGGCCCGGATTCAACAAGCTGACTGTCCCAATGTCCGGATCGCGGTGCGATCACCACTTTCAGCGCGGAGCCCGCATCCCCCGGCGTACCGCTCCCCCCGCCCGCATTCGCGCCCGTGCCGCTCCGCGAGCCCGCTTCCACCGGCGTCCAATGGATGAGGTCGTCGGAGGTGGCAGCCCAGATATCCTTATCCCCCCAATACATCCAGTATTTGCCATTGATTTTTGTCGCCACAATCTTTCCGTCCTGGTACCGCGAGACAATCGACCCTGACTTCGACCAGCTTCGGCTATACTGGCCCTTACGGGCATCCGCAAATACGCTGCCGTGTTTATGCCAGTGCAGCAGATCGATGGAAGTTGCGATCAACAGCCGGGCCGTCCGGCCATCAAACGCCGTATAGGTCATATAATAAATGCCGCGGTCATCCTCGACGATCCGCGGATCCTCGCACCCGCCTTCCCATTCGAGCACCCGCTGCGGGTCGCCGGCCGGGTACAACACCGGTTCCGGCCGCCGGGTAAAATGATACCCATCCGCAGAGACCGCCAGCCCGATCCGTGAGGTCCCCGCCGGCCGGCCGACCTTATCCTGTGCGCGATAAAACATATACACCCTGCCCTTCCTCACCACAATAGCCGGGTTGAATACATCTTTCTCCTCCCACTTCACCGGCGCGCCCCGCAACGGATCGAAGAACGTGCCATTCCCCGGGCCCAGCACAGGATTCACGCTATCCACCTTTGTAAACGGCGCCAGGGCCCATGCGGTCGCGGAATCGGCCGCGAGGTGAGCCGAATCAGCCGGGGCCGGGGCGGAAGCGGGTTTCGCCGGATGTTCGCAACCGGAAAAAGCGCCGAGCGCGACGATGAACCAACCTAATTTCATTGATTTGTCAATTTTAGAAGGATGACCGCATGCCGTGCGAGGGTTCCCTTGTAGTTCGTAGCCGTTGTGCCCTGCGCCTCATTCTTCCACACATCCCTGATATGATGGTTCGGCGCGACCGCGATGTCCTTCCACGACAGGTCAAGTTTCTTTTCCTGGTCCCCGCGGTTGAACAGGCAAACCGCGGTATCGCCGCCCTGCAGGGGTTTTATAAAGATCTCGAGGTCCTGGTTGAAGCTTGCGCGGTACCCTTGCTGTCCCAGCGCGTCCTGATCGATAGCGATCACATCCTTGTTTGTCAGGATGCGCTGCGTCTCGGGCGACATGTGGCGGAGATCGTTACCCGCCATCAGCGGTGCCGCCAGCATACACCAAAGCGTAAAATGCGATTTCTCCTCTTCGGTCGTCAATGCCCCGTTGCCCACTTCCAGCATGTCGGGATCGTTCCAGTGCCCCGGCCCGGCATACTTCTCAAGCCCGTTCTGCAAGTCGAGGTTGCCGACGACGCTTCCCCCGTATGCGCTGCCGTTGCCTGCTTCCATGAAATTCCAGGTGTTCCCGATATCACCGCAGGAGCGCCAAAGATGACCGACATCTTTCGCCCATGTCCAGGGCTTGTTCGATCCCCACTCACAAAGACTGAACACGATCGGCCGGCCGGCCTTATACAAGGCATCGCGCATGAGGGTATAGGATGCGGGTGCATTTTGTGTGCCGGTGTTGCACCAGTCCTCCTTCAGATAGTCCACCCCCCACGCCGCATACTGCCGCGCATCCTCGAATTCATAGCCTTCGCTCGCCGGTCTTCCCGCACAGGTGTTGCGGCCCGCACAAGTATAGATGCCGAATTTCAACCCCTTCGAGTGCACGTAGTCCGCCAGCGCTTTTATCCCATGCGGGAACTTCACCGGATCGGCAACGATATTTCCCGCGCTGTCCCGGCTGACCTGCCAGCAGTCATCGATCACGATATACTGGTAACCGGCGTCTTTCATTCCGCTGGCTGCCATCGCATCCGCGGTTTCGCGGATAACAGCTTCGTTGATCCCGTCGCAGGCAAACTTATTCCAACTGTTCCAGCCCATCGGCGGCGTCCTGGCCAGCTGCTCGAATTTCTGGGCACTCACATCCAAACCCGTCGTCATAAAAATAGAAAAGGCGATGCCGCATAGCATCGCCCTGTAGATGCAGAGTTGATGGCGCATTGTGTAGTAGTGGTTTGGGTTACATAAAGAATTGTTCGGACACGATCTTCCCGTCTTTCACGTGATAGATGCAAAGCTCCTTCATGTTCATCCGCTGGCCGTTTTTCATGGAAACGTCCATGCTCATGGTTACGGCAAAGGAAGAGTCGGCGATAAGCGGCTCGGAACATTCGCCACCGTGCATTTCCTGTACCATTTCGCCCCACTTTTTCCCTTTTTCGAGGATCGCGTCCAATCCCTTGGTCTCTTTCTGGAAATCCTGCGAAGCATAAGGCTCGATGCTGACGGCATCGTCGGCAAACAATTCCCTTTGGGCTGCTTCAAAATTGCCTTGACGGCACAATTCGACGAGGCGGTTGGCGACGTCAACCGTCGTCATGGTTGTGGTAGTTGCTGACATAAAAAATGGTTTTGGGAAAGGTACCGCAAATTCGGGACCCACCCAAAAAAGGTATACGGCGCGCCCCTTCGGGGCGCGCCGTGTGAGGACCGAAGTCACAAAAACTTAATACCTATTTGTATGCGATATATTTGGATTCCGCCTTTACGATCTTTCCAAAGAAATCCTTCATGGCCTTGTATTCCGCAGGGGAAACATCGTCCCGCTGAAGCACCGCTTTCCGGAGGATCGTGAGCTTGCGCGTACCGGAGGGAATATACTGGATGCTATAGGTGCAATTCCGGAATGTATAACTTTCCGTCTTTGGGACTTCAATAAAGTGCGCGGCAGCCGGGATCTCTATCGTCACCCGCGTCTCATATTCATCCGAATTCTCATACTGCCAGTATTCGAGCGGAAACTGCCGGTCATCCTTTGTAAAATTATCCATCGTCGCAATCAGGTCCGTGAACGGGATCTTGATCATATGCATGTCGCCCACTTCCACTACTTCGTTCTGAACCGTCGCGTTGAAAGAATAACTTACCGAATCGGTATTGTCGTTCAGCCCGTGAAAGACCACATGGTCGAGCTTTACCGGGTTCTTGTATCCCCCGCTGACACCCTTCTCCAGTTGCTCCTGCTGTTTGTCCGGCGAGAGTTCGGCATAGTCATCCTTCACCCCCGACACCAGCGCGCCCTTCTTGGTGATCACCTCCGCCAGTTTCATATCCGCTCCACTGACCTGCACATTGACCTGTCGGATAACTTTGTCCCGTGGCCGTAGCGGCGATTCCACAAATTCCAGCTTCGCATCCGCCGCAGCCGACCCCTCACCGGAAGGGATCACCAGGCAGGAAGCATGGATATCTCCGCCGGGCAAACAGGTAAAAGGCAGGTTATTGTCCGTGAGCTCGAGGAAATACGGCTTTCCGTCGATCCAGGTCTTGACCATACAGTGATTGAATTCCAGCGAGGGCAGCTCCATACTTTTCAGGCCGTTGTCCCGGGTATTGACTAACACCAGGTTGGCCTTGAGCCCGCTGAGCCGGGCGAGGGCGACAAAGAGGCTCGACAGATCTTTGCAATCCCCGAGCCGCGTATTGATCGTTACCGAAGCCTTCTGAGGCACATATGCCCCCTGACGGAAGGATACCGACGAGTAGTGAATATTGTGACAGATATACTGATAAATGCGGCTCGCTTTTTCCCGGTCGCCGAGTTGTGCCGCGCCTTTCGGGAACAAACTGTCGTACAACGCCTTCACTTCAAAATCATCATCCGTCTTGGCGGTCGCCAGATCGCTGTACCAGCGCGCCACTTCGTTCCAGGACTCCAGGGTGGAGACATGGACCGTCGGACCGACATCCATCAGGGGCGGCATAAACGGCTCGCTCTTGCAGATCGCCGGATTGGTCATCTCCCAGGTATACAACGTGAAGTCGTCATAGGTAGACCGTTTGGGCTTGAGATCGGCATTGTCCATTTTATATTGTGCCTTGGCTTTGTTGGAGATCAGCAGGCAATATCGCGCCGTATCTTCCGGCACGGTCGCATTGAATCCGAAACGATCCCAGTAATGCCGGGTCACCCGCCCTTCCGCGAAATTCTGGATCTTATATTTCAGGACGACCGCATCGCCGACTTCCAGCCCCGTAAAGACGATCTGGTTATCATTCTGTTCCGCGGGCACCACCGAACCGTTCTTCTTTACTACCTCCGCTTTTTCCACTTTGAGCTCCTGCGTGTTCTCGTTATACCCGAGGTTATCTTCCTTCCAGGTATCGATCCCTTTCTGCGTGAGGATCTTCACTACCGTCGTCGTATATTCTTCGGTCGCGCCTTCGGCATAAACGACCGCAAACTTTTCGTCGAGCACATAGAAATAGTCGTAATCCATCTGTTTGTTCGCAACATTTTTGATGGCCTGGTAGACATCATCCTGCGGGAAGGCCTTCCACACCGATGGTTTCTTTTGGATATCGCGGAGGTGCTCCCGGGCGGAATATTTGTTGGCGTCATAGTAGAGCGCCTGGTTATATGCCTTTACCGCTTCTGAATCCTGATGCTGTTGCTGCAGCTCCAGACCCAGGTTCTCCCAATATGTCGCTACATAGGGGGCGAGCTTTAGCGCCTGCCGGCCGAAGTCCGCCGCTTTGCTGTATTGCTCCTGGTCGTAGTAGAAGCTGGAGATATCCGTATACAGGTCGGGGTCATAGGGAAATTCTTCCTTTGGCTGCTGCAGCAGCTTCAGTGCCTTGTCCTTTTCGCCCTGCTTGGTGTACTCTTCCGTCAATTTCTTGATGATACTGTAGCTGTAGTTGTCCTTGAGATAGTTTTCCAGCACTTTGATGCCGCCTTTGGCATCTTTCATCCCGTTTACCTTCAGGCTGAACATCCAGTCGACGATTTCCGTGTTTTCCGGATACTTCTGATAGGCGGTCTGGATGGACTTGACAAGCAGATCCATTTTGTTTTGTTTCTGGTAAAGGTTGATCCGCGCCAGCCAAATGTCATCGTCTTCGCCATACAGGTTCACACACCGGTCTACTTCCTTGAATGCCTCATCATATTTCTCTTCACCTGACAGCTTCCGGATATTGAGCCGGATGGCGATAAGACAGTCGGGGTCCTTTTCCTTCATCCGCTCTACTTCTTCCAGCAGCAGCGTGCGGTTCTCTTCCTTGATCAGGATCTGCATAAGCTGGAATCGCAACAACGAGTTGTCGGGCGCGTGCAAGAGCGCCTTTTCAATGACCCGGCGGGCATCTGCCGTCTTCTGGCTCCGCAGATAGACTTCCGACAGGAGGAGATAATTGATATAATTGGTCGGTTCGGCCGCGACCTTCTTTTCAAAAAAGTCTTCCGCAAAATGTTTGATGGGTTCTGGCGCCGTGGCATTCGCGGCGCCCGCGGCCGTGCCCCCGGTCCCGCCTCCGGGTATCGACATCCCACCCGAACCCGTCATCCCACCCGAACCCGTCATCCCACCCGAACCCGTCATCCCACCCGAACCAGACATCCCACCCGAACCAGACATCCCGCCCGAACCGGTCGTCCCGCCCGAACCGGTCGTCCCGCCCGATTTCGGATAGTTCTGGTACGTAGAAGAATAGGTCAGCCCCGTCACCGGAAAATATCGTTCATTGGTAAACCGTACGATAAAATTGGGTTGGCTCGAATTGCTGTATCCCAGCTGCACCAGCAAGCGGTTATATCCTTTCCGGAGGGTCACATGTTGCTTGTAGAAATCGAGCTCGGTCACCAGCTCCTTCGATGCTGCAAGAACGGGCTGATCGTTTAACCAAACCTTTATGGACCCGCAGGTTCCCACGTCGATCAACACCTGCCGGTCATCCGGCGAATAGACGAATGTCTGCGCATAGACGATGGCCGTGTTGCGCCGGAAATGCGGATAAGGGAAAGTATAACCTTCCTTGCTCATGACCGGCGGAGTAAACCACCGTACCGTAGCGTTATTGAACGAGGTGAACGTAGCATCCGATTCCGGATGGGCCAGCGGCCCATAATCTTTGTAATAGCCGCTACCCGAGATGTTATCAAACGGTCCCGCCAGCTCCCACGCGGGGCTCACCGCCCCGATGGCCTCCCACTCTTTTGCCGCTTTGCCGATATCGTTGGACATTTCATAATGCAGCGCCTTGAAATAATGCGCGGCGGCCCGGATCGACCCGTTCACCGCCGTATCCGAAAGCAACCGCTCCAGCAGCTGCATCTGGTGACCCGCTTTCTTACCATACGGCCCGAGCACTGCACCGTTGAACCACAAGGCAAAGACATACGGGTTGGGGTCCCTGAGGACATTGTACATCTTCGGCATGAAATCGGTCAGATCCGATTCCCTGCCGGTAAAACTTTCCAGGTAGATATACGTGGCGTACGCATCCACTGCGGTGCGGGGATCCTTCATGGCCTTCAACAACAATTGCTCGGCCGTCTTTCGGTCGTTGCGGTCGATAGCCTTCCAGGCATCATCATAATCATTTGCAAATACATGAGAAGAAAGAAAATATGTCAATAGCAGGCAGACGGCGGAACGCAGGGGCATAAGGTGGTATTTTTCAGTCGTGATATGGATACCCTATTTAACGATCCGGGCGCAGAGAAAATTGCGCTTATTTATCCACCTTCACCACCTTCTGGCTGACGAGATGGTCGCCATACTGGATTTGCAACGCATAGGTCGCGCTGGCCAGGCTGCCCAGCCCGTAAAGGCTTATGCTGTTCAATCCCTGATTGACCGGCTGGATCACTCTTCGTAATGAGCGCCCGAACAGATCGATCATGGTGATCGTCGCTGTCCCTGCGGAAGGCGCGGTTAATTCCATATTGATCTGGTCGATGAAAGGATTTTGCACCGACCGGACGTTGAAGGCGATCGCGGTGTTGCTGAGCAGCACGAGGTTGCTGTATTGAGCAATAGAATTACTGGTAAGCTGAATACGGTAATAACTTTGAGCCGCTACCGGGGTCGGGTCGTTGAAATGATAACTGGCCCCTTCCCCCGGGATAGCCGTGCCGGGAAGCGTGCCGATTGTCATATAATGCACTCCATCGTCGCTGCGTTCGACGTTGAATTGCAATCCAGGCACCTCGCCCGTAGTGGTCCACTGAAGGTTGGCCAAGCCACCGGTCTGGAGCTGCCCGCGGAAAGAAAGCAGACTTGTCGGGAGAGCGATCATACAATTTACCCCAACCACATATTTCGGTTGCGTCGTCGCATAGGCACAACTGCTGTTGGCCAGGTTGGCCATCGTACTCGCTACCACCAACTGGTAGATCGTTGTCGAAGTCGAAGCCGGAACCTGGAAATAACGTGTAACGGTATCCACATATAAACCCGTGACCGCATTGTATTGCGGCACCACCGTACCCGTGTCGGGACGATTCAGCGTATCTTTTCCGGCGGGTACCCAGGTGGCGCCGCCGTCGGTACTCTTATTCAATTGCCATTCGGTGAAATTGTTGACAAACGAAGAGATTGCAAATTTGACCGTATCGTCCGCCCCATAACAAAGCGTGTCGGGCTTATCCGGCGTCAGCAGCAGGCTGGGCGGACAAGTGGCCAGCGTGATATCGTCCAGCGCCCAGTCATTGCCTCCTCCACCCGGCGCATTGTTGCGGATGGAAATCGTAATGGAGGTTTCGGTTGGACCCGTAAGGAACACAAAGCCGCGTTGCTGCCAGCCGTTGCCATGGTCCAGCTGACCCGTCGAGATCCGGTCGATACTGTCCACCACGAGCGTGAGGTTGGGCAGCACTCCTTGCAGATACTCGGGAGTACCGTTGGAGTCGATACCGCAGTTCGGGCAAATATTCTTTACCCACGCGGAAAACTGATAATAGGTGTTGGGACAAAGACCTGCAATGACCTGGTGGTAAGCTTCGCTGGTCGCGAGGTCCGCGTTCACCACGAGCATATAGCCGGCGCTGGTCGTATTGCTGGGCGGCGGATTACCTGCCGCGTTCGTCGTCCCGGTATGATCGCCGCAGATGTCCCAGAACCCGTTGAACTCGCGGTTGGAACAGGCATTTACCCCGGTAAAGCCGGCACAATTGTTTTGCAACGCCGCCCCGGGAAACGTACTGCTCACGGGACTGATGTTGTTGACGATGGCATAGTAGCCGTCGTTGATCGAAGGCGCCGTGCCGGAGTTGGGCAGATAGGTATAGTTGGGGATCAGGAAGCTGGGTCCCACACTGCGGTTCCGGCCCGCGGCCGTTCCAAAGGTGCCGCCGAATTCCGCCGCAAAGTTCGTACTGGTGGTGCTCGAACATAGCGTCGTCGGCGCAGTGATCAATATTTTATATTGCGTGGCTTTCAGGACCGTGTCGGTCAATGTTGCCGCGGTCTGGCGGTACCGGATCTGACCGGCGCCGAGCGTGATCGTATCGCCATATGTACCGGTTACCACTACCCGGAAACCGGTGGAGATGATCGAGCCGCCTCCGAAAAGCGGTTTGCTGACATTTCCCTGGATCGTGCTGGCGCCGGCAATATTGGTGGTACCCATCGGGTCAACACCGTTCGGCGTGAGCGGGTTGCTGCCCATATTGATGCGGATCTGGAAGTCACCGGGAAGGACGGGTACCGCCACATAAGAGCCCGGGTCATCCCCGGTTGCATACGTGTAATGGCGGAAGGTAAGCCCTTCGTTTGTCACCAGCCTCAAAGAGTCATTGGGAAGGATCGTCGTGTGGGTCGGAACATTGTCCAGGTAGCGGACGTCAAACATTTTACCTGTTCCGTTATAGGTGCCGTTCACATAAAAATTCGTGCGGATTTCCAGCGTATCGCCCGGCATTACGGGACCGCCCACCGTCTTCTTGCTGAGATTGACGTAGCTATTTCCCCATTTTATGGGCGCCGTAGCTTGCGAGTGGGCCAGGTTACGGAAACACAGGATCAGCATGAACATCCCTAAAACTCTGCACACAGCAGAATTACGGGGTAGAAGTGTTTTCATATGATACGAGGCGTTTCAAGAGTTATCGGATTCAGGGTACTGCGCGAAACAATATATAAAGGTAACCTCTGTCTTTTTAATCCGCAATCGTAGAACTACTATTCCAAATATTAACGGGATTTGCTTTATTGGGGTCCAGACTGGCCTCCGGCCGGCCGAATCCATACCCATGAAAACCAGACAAACCTGGTCCTATGACCTGTTCGCCTGCCTTTTTGCCTGCCTGTGCTTTTGCGCGTCGCAACCTCTATCCGCTCAAACAACGCTAACCTTTTATAATCAATCATTTAAGGTGGACACCCTCTACCCCGCCACCGGTTCAACGGGCATGACATCCCCCTGGGAGATGCTCTACGGCCCGGACGATTCCCTATGGGTCACCGCCTCTCACGACTACCGGATCTGGAAGATCCACCCCGGCAACAAGGGGGCCCGCGTGCTGCTGGATTTGAATAGCCTGAAAGACTTTACCCCCGCCACTGCCAATCCCTGGCCGCAGGGCGGCCTGATGGGGCTTGCCATCCATCCGCTCTTTACGGGTGGCAAACCCTGGGTCTATATCGCCTATGTCTACCACCTGGTCGGCTGCAGCGCCGGTTCGGCCGGCACGTATTGCAGCTATAATACAAAGATCGCCCGCTATCAATACAATTTCTCCACGGGAAAACTGACATATATGGATGACGTGATCTCCGGCCTGGACGGGAGCAACGACCACAACTCAGGGCGTATCCGGATCAGCCCGATCCCCGAAAGCGACGGCAACTATCACCTCTACTATACGATCGGCGATATGGGCGCAGGCAACCTGGCCAATGTCGGCCGGACCAACTATGCCCAGGACACAACCGTGATCGAAGGCAAGGTGCTTCGCCTGAATACCGAGCCCGACCCGACGCTTCCATCGGGACCACAGCAATGGATACCCGCCGACAACCCGTTTCCCGCCGGTGCCGCGGCCGCTGCAAAAACCCCGGTCTATTCATTTGGACATCGCAATCCACAGGGGCTGGACTTTGGCTCGGTAGACGGCGGCACCTCCTATATCCTGTACAGCAGCGAACACGGCGATCAATCCGACGACGAAGTCAATATTATCCTGCCGCATGCCAACTACGGCTGGCCAAAGGTCGCCGGTCTTTGCGACGACAACTATTCTTCCTTCACCGGGGATTCGATGTACCTCGCGGGAAAGGCGGTGATCAGCGAGACGGGCTTTTGCGACTCCACGCCTACCACGCTGGAGAGCCCGATCTTCGCATTCTACAACTGGGACCGTGCAGCCAATAAGGCGTCAGGCGTGCTTAACAATATGCACTGGCCGACCATTGCACCCTCGTCCATCCGATTCTATGGCGGCGGCGCGATCCCCGGATGGCATAATTCGCTGCTGATCCCGTCGCTAAAGAACGGTCTTTTCCGGCTTAAGCTGAAGCCTGACGGCCTCACGATCGATAGCACCGCCAATCCGACCGATACCTTGCATTATCTCGCCGGTTACCGGCTGCGGAATATCGCGTTCACGCCCGCAGGCGACACGCTATTCATTGCCGTGGATAACTCCTGTTGTACGCTGGGTGCAACCGGCACGATCGGCAACTCCTCCCCCTCCCCTGCACTGGGATTTATACTTCGTATGGTTTATCTGGCGCCCCTGGCGCTCGATACCCCATATAAGACGCCGCCGCCTCCGGCGGCGGCGTCCGCCTCACGCCCGCCGGCCATCCTGTACCCCAACCCAACTCACGGGATCCTGAACATCGAGACAACTCCGGGTCAGCGCAAACCTTTCCTTATCCAGATCGTTAGCCTCACCGGCGCCCCGGTCCTGTCCCGTCAATCCTGGGACGACAAATCCGCCATCGACGTCGCATCCTTCCCGACCGGCGTGTACGTCCTTCGATTGACCAATGGCGGGGACGTCCCGATCCTCACGCAAAAAGTGCTGATCGAATGACGAAAAAACGGCCGCTCATCCCGCCGTCTTTATAAATTCCACACGCCGGTTCTGTGCTTTGCCCGTTGCCGTATTGTTCGGCGAGACCGGTTGGGTCGATCCCTTCCCGTCCGTCTGGAGGCGGGACGCGTCGATCCCGAATTGTTTGACGAGCGCATCCTTCACCGCATCGGCACGCTTGTGCGACAGCGTTAGATTCTGCGCGGCATCCCCATCGCCGTCCGTATGACCGATGATGGTCACTTTCAGATTGCCGTCATCCTTTAGCACGTCGGCAATGTCTTTTAGCGTGCCATAGGACTCCGGCTTGACGGTTGCGGAATTGACATCGAAAAGGATTCCTGTAGTCGAAAACTTTCCCTCCGTGATCAGTTTGTTGCGGGTATCGGGTGCGCCGACAGCCAGCCGCACGTTGCTGAACAGGATGAGGTCGCCGGGGGTTACGTCGTCTGTCAGTGAAAAGAGGACGGAATTATATTTCTTATCGCTTTGGAACGCCCGCGGCAGATCCCAGATCTTTTGCTCGTTCATATAAACCCGGATCCGCTGACGCTGCCTCCAGATCGAGATCTTGCAAAAGTTCTTCCCGGCCACGGGCCCGGCCCATTCTGTCTCATCGACCAGGTTGTTCATGATCTGCTCGTCATTCTGAAAGATGGAGAATCCGCTCTCCCCATGATTGAAGCTGGAGTTCGCCTGAAAATAGATCATCGGCCCGTTGCGTGACACGGTATGCCCCAGATGCGTGAAGTCCTTATCCGGATTGGGGAGATTTTCGAAGTCGACCGCAAAATTCCCCGATCCGCGTTTGAAGTTGGGGCTGCAGACAAGGTCGAATTGCAGGGTAAAATTATCCGGCAGCTCGGTGATGAATTCGGGCAGGAAGAAACCGCGCTTGGTGATCGAAAGCCATTTCCCGTCTTTCCCGGAAATGGTGCGGACTTCGCCCGTGCTGTTGGTATTCCATTTGTCGGGGAAATCACCGATCGCATCCTGGTTGAAGTCTTCCACTGCCAGGATCTTCTCGCCCGGAACAAAATCGAATTTGCTGTATGTATTCCAGTCGCCTGCACCACTCCCTGCCGCACCTCCCTGGCCCGCGACACCCCCGACGCCGGCATTGCCTGTTCCGCCCGCTGAACCGCCGGCCCCGGGCGCCGTAGCCACGCCGGCAGGATTTATCGCGCCGGCCGCCAGCTTTGATGAATCGACCTTTTTGTTCTTTTTTGAAAAGAGCTTGTTCACCAGCTTGTTAGTGACCGTATTGGCGGTTTGCTCGGTGGCCACCGTGGCGCCCTGCTTCACGCCCTCACCCGCCTGCTGCTTGACGACATCGCCGACCGACTGAGCATGGGTCAGGGTAGTGCTTACAACGAATGCCGTCAGGATCAAAGGTGCTTTCATATCTCTGTATTTAAGGTGACAGCTAAGCTACAACGGGGCGAGGGGGGAAATAAAGACAATACGAATCCGGCAGGAGCCGGTCTGAATTCGGCCCGGTTTGGGCTGAGGTCGGCGCGGCCCGCTGCGCGGGCCGCGCCCAGCCAGAAATGTATTCAGAATCGCCAACTATGTAGTCCGGTCCGCAAACCGGCTTGGGATGCGGATATTTATCCCCTAAATTGGAGTAAATTAGTCTGGATGCCAAAGCTAGCCCCGATAGCGCTCCTACTACTTATCGGCATGGCCGTCCGATCACAACCCTTCCCCGAACTGCGGTTTACACAATTGACCGAACGGGACGGGCTTTCATGCAATAAGACAACCGGTGTGACCCAGGACGCCGCCGGCATCATCTGGATCAGCACCAACAACGGGCTGAACCGATTCGATGGTTTCGGCTTCACCCGGTTCTTTGCCAACCCCGGTGACAGCAGCACGATCCCTGCCAATGAAATCGAATCGGTGGACGCCGATCGTCACGATCATATCTGGCTCCAGTCGGCAGCCGGCATTAGCCGTTTCAACACCGTGACGCATAAGGTGGACCGCTTCGACTCGGGGCGTAACACCCCTTCCGCGATGCGCAGCTTTCAAAATGCGAGTGTGTGGTTCGATAAAAATGACGATGCTTACATCACGGCCCCGACCGGCCTTTATCATTTCGATGCCGACGGCCGTTACAAAGCGATCGAGGAAGACCTCCAGCCATTCACCTTGCAGCAATTCGTCGAAACGCACTACTCCAACCTCATCAACGATCGCCACGGCGGACTATGGGCCTATTGCGGTAACCGCATCTATCGCGTCGACCCGGAAACCAAACGGGTCCGCAGCTGGTTTTCCATAGGTCGGGAGGTCGGAATACAGGGTCTCCTCTTCGACAGCGCCAATATTGGCTGGGTCAGTACCTGGGAAGGGGGTATTTTCAAAATCGGGCCTGCCGGTGTCATCGGAGAAGTCCCCGGAGATTTCCACGCCGTGGTCATCCGGAAAGGCCTGGAATGGCGCTTTAATGGTCGTCGCTTTCTGGTTTTCGGCACCAACAAGCCCGGTCTGCTCCTGGTCGACCCTGTCACGTTAAGCAGCCGGAATTACCAGATAGGAGGTACTATCGGCGGAATGGGAGACGCCTTTATCGACCGGCAAAATACCCTCTGGGTCACAACAGATAAAGGATTATTCTATTTGAACCCCTCGGCCACTCTCTTCGATATTATCCCGGTGCACGCCACCGGCCAGGGCTTCCCCGATCCCACGTATTTGTCGACCCCGTATAACATGCGCGAAGAAAAGAGCGGATACTGGATTGCGCGCCGGTATCTTGGCGGCGTTTTGTGGTTCACCACGGGCTGGAAGCCGATCCGCAGCTGGTCAAAAATAGTCGACTCGGTCGGTCCCGAGTTTCACGAAGGGCCCGCCAATGTCAAAGAGGCGTACGACTTCAAACAGGTCGGCGATACCATGTTCATGACGACTGAATGGGGGATGATGCTCCTTGACCTGAAGACCATGCGCAGGACCATGATCACGGCGCCAAATACCTTCCCGATAACCCGCTTGCGGACGATTGTCCCGGAAAATGACCACCGTTGGTGGATCCGGTCTTTCAGCCAGGGGGTTTTCATTTTCGATCCGGTAAAGCTGCAGTTCGTCCGCCACTACCGCCTCATGCCCGGCGATTGCAACGGCTGCAGTGTACCCAGCGCCAATTACCTGCTGCGCGACCGCAAGGGCCGCGTATTTGTGACTTCAAATGCCGGCCTGTTCCATTATGATGCCGCTCTTGACAGTTTCGTTTCCGTTCATACGACAGACAATCAAGTCATCGGAAATTCCCTTTTTGGTGTTGTTGAAGACGGTTACGGGAATATCTGGATTGGATTGGACCACGGCATCTGCTCCTATAATCCGGATTCAAATCGCGTGATGCGGATCATGACTGAAGACAACAGCATCGGCCCCGTGGAGCGGGTTGCCGTTGACAGCACGCAAAATGTCTGGTTCAGAAGCATCAACGGCTACTGGTGCTGGCTGCGCCATCAGGACCGGCTCATAAGATTCCGGATAGGGAACGGCCTTCCCGACAATGACGAAGGCCTCTTTTACACCGCATCTAATGGTAATGTATATGCGGGATGTCAGGGTGGCATCGTATGGTTCCACGCCGACCAGCTCGCCCGATATCATATCCATCCCGATGTTCGCATTGTGGACGTTTTTGCAGGCGACAAACCGATTCCGGTCGCAAGCGGCCCGCATGGGGAGAAAAGGCTTACGCTTGGCCCCAGGCTGCATAGCCTCCAGATCGTCTTCGATGTCATCAATTATGATATGCCGGAAAACAACCTCTACTTCTACAAGCTGTCATCCACGCCTGGCGACTGGACGCCGGTCGACAACGGCCGGCTCTCGTTCAACAACCTCGCCCCGGGGGAATATACGCTGACGGTGAAGGGCGGGAACAAACTGGCAGGTTTGTTCGAATCCACCGACCAATTGGTCTTTACCATCCTTCCCTACTGGTATCAATCCTTGTGGTTCAAAGCCCTCGTCGGGTTGGCATTGCTTTTCCTGGTTCTGTTCGCCGTACGTCGCCGGATCAGCCACATCCGCCGGGAAGCGGCTTTTCGCCAGAAGATCACCGACACCGAACTCCAGGCGCTTCGCGCCCAGATGAACCCGCATTTTATATTCAACAGTCTCAACAGCATCGAGAACTTTATCATGAAGAACGAGAAATGGCTGGCCAGCGACTACCTCAATAAATTCGCCCGGCTGTTTCGAATGATCCTGCACAGCAGCCGCAACGAACTGGTGCCTTTCTCGAAGGATATGGAAGCCATTCAGCTTTATGTCGACCTGGAACGGTTGCGCTATAACAACAAGTTCGTATATGAGACCGAGGTCGACCCGCAACTGACGGAGGGCGAATTCCGTGTGCCCTCCCTGTTGGTCCAGCCTTACGTAGAAAACGCCATCGTTCACGGACTGGGTCTTAGTACCCGGGAAGACGGCTATGTCCGGCTGTCCGCAACCCTCCACGGAGAATATATCTGTTACCGGATCACCGACAACGGAGTAGGCCGGGCCCGGGCCCGGGAGGTCCGCCGCGTCAACAACCCGAATCACCGGAGCGTGGGTCTCGCCATCACCGAAAACCGGATTAACATATTCAGTCACCAACAGAACTCGGCCGGCCGTGTCAGCATTACCGATCTTTCGAATGAGGACGGAACGGCTGCCGGCACCCTGGTCGAGGTTATGATAAAAGCAGTCTAGTCACATGGATCCCATCACCACCATCCTGGTAGACGACGAACCGAGCAGTCTCGAGAACCTGGAGCAGAAGATCCGGCAGTTTTGCCCGGAACTAAAGATCGTCGCAACCGTCGAGCAGCCGACGGAAGCCATTTTTCTCATCCGCCACCACAATCCCAGCGTGATCTTTCTGGATATCGAAATGCCGCACATGAACGGATTTCGTATGCTCAATGAACTGGGCGACTATACCGCCGAGATCGTTTTCACGACCGCCTACAACCACTACTCGATCGAAGCGCTCCGGATGAGCGCATTCGATTACCTGATGAAACCCATTTCGATCAGCGACCTGCGCGAGACGGTCGCCCGGCTTTCAAAACATCTTGCGTTGTCGACGCGCGAACGGCTGGATGTGCTCAAACAATCATTGAACAAAAATATCAACCAGGACAGCCGCATCGCTGTCCCTACCTGGGAAGGACTGGAATTTATCCAGCTTCGCAACGTCATCCGCATCGAGTCCAATTCGAACTACTCGCGGATCTTTTTTACATCCGGCCCCTCGCTTCTCGTCACTAAACAGCTTAAGGAATTTGAGGAAATGCTTGTGCCCTACCGTTTCTGCCGCGTTCACAACATGCACCTGATCAACCTGAATTATGTCAAAAAATACCTGCGCGGCGACGGCGGCCGGGTGGTCATGGAAAATGGGGACGAAATTGATGTCAGCCGGCGAAAAAAGGATGATTTTTTGAAATTGATCAACCTGTAACGCCATCGATAAGGCTGCCACCTTCGGATTCGAACCAGCCAGATATGTAACGGGCGTTGTCATTTGACGGCGCCCTTTCTATTTTGCTAGAAAACGTCACCATGAAGCTCCCTGCCCGCGGCCTCCTGGCCCTATCCCTGGTAGTGACATTCGCGACCAGCTCCTGCTACAAGGTTCCCAACCCCATTCCCATCCCGGTAATTCAGTCGCTTGAACAGTTTCCATTCAAAGCCTACCTCGACAGTCTGACCGCAGCATCGGCCGTGGTTAGTTACGGCGCCGGTGTGCCGCATGATCCTTCTGTGGCGCATGGAGGGAGCGAGCAGGCGGTATTTGCCTTTCCGTTCCGGACAAGCGTCGCCGGCGTGGTTACTTCGCTTGCGGTACTCGAGCCCGTATCGGGTTATTCCCATACGGTCACTCTTTGGGATTCCGCCTCCGGCGCGGTGCTTGGCCAGGCCGACGTACCCAGCCTTAACGCGGGCCACTGGACATCCGTTAGCCTGGCCGTCCAAGGAAAAGCCGTGCCCATCCTTGCCAATCATGGCTATATCGTCGGGTTCAATTCCCTTGCCGACGATGACGCACTCGACGCAGGTACTTCGGGCGATGAGATCTTTTTCATATTTGGAGCTTATTACACGTCGCCGGATGGCGAGCAGTTGGCGAATATGGTCCCGTTCATCAGCAAAACCTTTACGTTCGAAGGGGAATATGGGACTTATTACAATTCAATTCTCGACCTGATTGCTCCCCCCTTTCCAGGCGGGCTATACACCGGCAACAACATGTTTGGAGCTTGTGACATCGGCTTCATCCCGACGCCATAGCCATCCTCAAAACCCCCGATCTTCCATCAATCAAAAAAATCGATGCGATACTTATTCCTCGCCGCTATCCTCACCTTTCTCGCAGGCTCCTGCACAAAAGTTCCGGTAACTCTCCCGGGCCCACCCGGAACTGCGATCAAAAGCCTCGAGAGGTTTCCCTTCCAGGAATTCATCGACAGTTCCAATGCCAAATTTTCGGCAGGCGTGGTAAGGTTTACGTTCAAGGCGGTAACGCTTGAGGATATCAACCTCTCGCATTACGGCCAGCCCGGCCAGGCAGAATTTGCCCTCGCCTTCCGCACCAGCAAGAAAGGGTCCGTCACCTCGCTGGCATTATTGCTGCCGGCATCGGGTTTCACCCACACCGTCACGCTCTGGGATTCCGCCACCGGCGCCGTGCTGGCGCAAACCAACGTGCCGAGCCTGAACGCAGGAAATTGGACTTCCGTCAGCCTCGCCATAAACAACAAAGCCGTCGCCATCGTACCCGGGAAGGGTTACATCGTTGGCTACAACTCGCTGGCGGTGGGAAGCACGATCGGTGCATCCAGTCCCGGCAACCAACTGTATAATTTCGATGGGATCTTTTATGTGAACGCAAATGATGGCCAGGGGGAGATCCTGCCGATCCTTCCCTTCACCGAAGGCGCTATCACCTTTGAAGCAGGCTGGGAAATGGACTACGACACCCCCATCACCGGCCCGATCTTCCCCGGCAAAAAACAGCCGAACGAAAGCCCCCAAAGCCTGTATGGTATGGTGGACATCGGGTATATCGCGCCCTGATAGCCGGTCCCGGGCGTCGCAACCGGCTATTTCACCTCTACCGGCACCGCGTCGACCTTTGCCGCGCCGGTATCTACGCCATGCTGTTCATGCGGATGCCGGTGGAAGAAGCGCTTTTGGAAAATCAGGATCGCGATCACTCCAACGGAGATCGACGCATCCGCGATATTGAAGACGGGGCTGAAAAACTCGAACTCTTCTCCGCCCACAAACGGCACCCACCCAGGATAATGAGAGTGGATCAGCGGAAAATACAACATATCGACCACGCGCCCATGAAGGAAAGAAGCGTATCCATGCGGCGGGAACAGCCTGGCAATATGATCGTAACTGCTGCGTTCGAAAATGAGGCCATAAAACATACTATCCAGCAAATTCCCCAGCGCCCCCGCAAAGATCAACCCCGCGCACACAATAAACCCCGGATGATATTTTTTGCGGATGATCGTCCGGATATAATAGACACCGAACACCACCGCAACGAGCCGGAATAAGGTCAGGGCCATCTTCCCCCATGTCCCGCCGAATTTCCAGCCCCAGGCCATTCCTTCATTCTCCACAAAATAGATCTGCGCCTTGTTACCCAGCAATTTTATCCCGTAGTCATAGGGGGAAACCTGCTCATGAACAAAGTCCTCTGCGGAGTTACGACTGAGCGGCATATGTGTTTTAACCCAGAATTTTAATGTCTGATCCGCCACGATGATCAGAAGCACCAGCAAAATAATTTTTCTCACCTTCATAGTCTGTTCAAAAATTCAAATATACTCAATATGACCCACTCGGAACGCCGCTTTCACCCGCTTTTAACCAAAATAAACCCGTTTGACCCGCTGCGAAACACCGGTAAGGATCTCATAGGGGATCGTCCCCGACCACGCCGCCAATTGACTGACCGATAGCTGCTTGCCAAAAACGATCACTTCATCGCCTTCCCGTACGTCCGGGATGCCCGTAATATCGATCGTGGAAAGATCCATGCTGATACTTCCAATGGTCGGCGCAAGCCGCCCGTTCACCCACATCTTACCGATGCCATTGCCGAGGTTCCGCGAATAACCGTCCGCATAACCGATCCGCACCGTAGCGGTGACCGTTCCGCCTGCCGCCAGCCCGCGGCGATTATACCCAACGGTATCACCGCGATGTAAACGTTTTATTTGCGCTATCGTCGTCTTGAGCGTGGAGACCTCCTGCAATTCCAGCTTTCCACTGTTCGCCGGGTCGATGCCATACAACCCGATCCCCAGCCGCACCATCCCCAGTTGCCATTCCGGCATCCGGACGATGGCCGCGGAATTCGACAAATGACGAATAAAAGAATAGCCGAGCGTCTTCTCGAGGCGATCGGCCATTTCCAGGTACACAGCGCCCTGCCGGCCGGAGAATCCATCCTGCTGAACCTCCTCGCTGGCGGCAAAATGACTGAAGACGCTTTGCACCTTTACCGGTGCCGCCGGCAACGCATGCAGCAATTCATCCCACTCCGCCGGCGGAAATCCCAATCGGTTTAATCCGGTTTCCAATTCGATATGGACGGGAAAACCAGCGATCCCCTCGCGCTTTAGCCAGCTGCCGAACGAGCGAAGGAGCGGGAAAGAATACATTACCGGTTCGAGATTGTATTGAACAAGCGAATCAAATGCGGCATTCTCCGTATTCATAATAATGACGGGCATCCGGATCCCGCTTTTTCGCAAAGCCACCCCCTCGTCTGCATACGCCACGCCCAGATAATCCACACCATGGAATTGCAAGAGGTTGGCAATTTCGAAACTTCCGCTGCCGTAAGCAAATGCTTTCACCATAGCCATCACCCGCGTGTCCGGTTGCAACAGTTGCCGGTATGCACGGAGGTTGTTTGCCATGGCGTCCAGGTCGATCTCCATGACGGTCTGGTGGATCTTTTCGGTCAGCAGCCGGTCGATCTCTTCGAACTCGAAGATCCGGGCCCCCTTCAGCAGGACCGTTTCGTCGCGGAAATGCAGCCGGTGCAGGTCCTCGCGAAAGGCGGCGACCGACGGCAGATAAACCTGCTCGCCGCTGAACCACTCGCCGATCGCCGTCGCCTGGGCACCGATACGTGCGCCGATCCCGATCAGCCGGTCGACATGGCTCTGCTGCAGAGCGCGTCCCACCTCGGCATAAAGCTCGGCTTCCGGCCGTCCGCTTTCGAGAATATCGGACAAAACAACGGTTCGCCGTGGATGCTGCCGCTGCTGGGCGAGAAAGTCGAGGGCAATGCCCAGCGAACTCAGGTCGGCGCTATAGCTGTCGTTGATGATCGAACAATGATTGATGCCGCTTTTCAATTCGAGCCGCATCGCAATGGGCGCCAGCTGCTGCACCCGAGTCGCGATCACCCCCATCGGCATCTTTAGCAACAGGCAGGCTGCGACACAGTGCATCGCATTTTCGACCGACGCCTGGTCGGTAAACGGCAACAGCAATTCCCCCGCTGATCCGCCATGCCGGACATGGACCCTGGTAAATTGGCCAAGTGTTTGCGCTTCGGCAAGCCATACCGCATTTGCCTTTTCCCTTCCCCAGGAGAATATGCGCGGCCCATCTTTATCCGAACCCGCTCTTTCGCCTTGCCATTTCCGGATCGCATCCGAAGTCTCCCGCTGGTCGCCGCAACAGATCACCACCTCCGCCTCATCGAACAACCGCAATTTCTCCGCCGCCTTTTCCGCCAGGCTCTCGAACCCCTCGCTGTGCGCTTCCCCGATATTGGTAAAAATGCCGATCGTCGGTTTTAGGATTTCCGCCAACCGCTCCATCTCCCCGCGCCGCGAAATGCCCGCCTCGAATATGGCAAGTCCATTCCCCGCATTCATCCCCCAAACACTCAACGGGACCCCGGTTTGTGAATTATAGCTTTTCGGACTCCGGACAATGGAATAGTCGGGCTCGAGCAGTTCGTTCAGCCATTCCTTGACAATGGTCTTTCCATTACTCCCGGTGATCGCGAAGACCGGGATAGAGAATTGCGAGCGATGAAAGGCGGTTAGCCGCTGAAGGGAAGCGAGCGTGTCTGCCACCCGGATGATATTGGCATCCGGTAGTCGTTCGATCGCGGGCGCCTCCGTGACCACAAAATTCCGGACACCCCTTTTATAAAGCTCCTCCAGGTACGCTGCCCCGTCACGCCGGGGGCCGCGCAGTGCGAAAAACAAGGACGTGGCCGGGTATACGAGCCGGCGGCTGTCCAGCAGCAGTTGTTCGATGAGGTCATCGCCGCGAAAATGGAGAAATCCTCCGTTTACGATCGATGCGATATGTCGGATCGAATAGCTCATGATGTCGGTTTGCGGACGGTCAGCTGCGAATATAAAATAGAGGAAACGATGCAAACGAGGATCACCAGCAGCGATACATAGATCGGCAGGTAGATATTGAAATATTCCACGAGCATCTTCAACCCTACAAAGATCAGCACCACCGCGATCCCCTGCTGCAGGTGCCGGAACCGGTCTACCGCTCCGCGCAGGAGGAAGAACAACGATCGAAGTCCCAGCACGGCGAAAATATTCGATGTGAAGATGACAACCATTTTCTGCGTGATCCCGAACACCGCCGGGATCGAATCCACCGCAAACACGATATCGGTTGTAGCGAGCAGAACGACAACCACAAAGAGACTCGTATATCGTTTGCGGCCATCCCGGACGATAACGAACTTGCCGCCGCCATCCTCCTTTGTCAATGGCAGTAACTTTCGCAAAGACCGGTAGACGAGGTCCTTTTCGATATCCGGCTCCTCATCGTGCAGGGTGATAAAGAGCCGGCCGCCGCTGATGATCAATACCACCCCGCCGATATACAGTACCCAGTGCGCCTCGTTGACCAACACGATTCCCGCGGCGATAAAAACGATCCGGAGGAATATGGCCACCAATATCCCGATCAGCAGCACACGCGCATAATAGGCCGGTTTCACGCCAAAAAAAGTAAAGATCAGGATAAAGACGAAGATATTGTCCACGCTGAGACTCCATTCCATAACGTATGCGCTCAGATATTCGAGCGCGGTCTTGTGACCTTCCTGCAGCCAGAGAAAAACAAAAAAGAGCATCGCCAGCGAGACCCAGAAGAGGGTGAGCAACAGCGCTTTTTTCATGGAGACGGTCGTTCCCTTCCGGCTTAGCAACCCCAGGTCAAAGACTACGGCCAGGACCAGAACAATGCCAAAGGTAAGATACGATACAGACGATCGGTCCATCAATGAATTTATACATTCAAAGATACCGCATATTTCCTTCTGCGGACGAGCTGGTACAAATACCCGCCGAGCGCCACCAGGATGAGCGGCAATCCAACATTGATGAACTGCCAGAAACCGCGGTCCTGTTCGACTTTCGACGGATCCAGCAGCCGGAGCGTATAGTCTTTTGCGCGGGTCTCGAGTATACCCGATGGATTCAGCAGGTACTCCACGCAGTTATTAATAAAATATTCATTGGCGAACTGGTAATCATCGTCGCGGCTATAGCCGAGGGGCAGTGGCCCGCGTTCCGTTACGGCATTCATGAACAGGTCTCCGTCGGCAACCACGATCACCCGACCCGGCTTGGCAGATACCGGAACAAAGGGTTGGCCATAGGGTCCGGCGAGGCTGTCCGCCAGCGCTTTTGGCAACCGGTTCTCAAAGAGCGAATGGAAGGTGCCTTCCAGCAGCATCGCGACCGGGATATTCGGCTGGTTGAAATACGCCGGGTCGTCTTTGTATTTAAGGATCTCAAAGGTGACGATGGCCGGTGTGCCCACGCGGCGCGCGTTCGCGGAAGACTGAAGCAGGACCGTTTTTCTGACCCCTTCCGCTTTTACCGTATCGATGGAATTGGCATATGGCGCAAGTACAGGGTCGAGGTTCTTGCTGATGGGATGGGTCAGACTGCCGTTCAGCAGCGGATAATACGGCCAGGACAGGGCCTCGGTCTGCGGCTTCCCGCCGGCATTCCCGACGACCACTGTGAGCTTTGCCGACTGCATGTCTTCCACGAGGTCCGGGTTGACGCGAACACCATATTTAAAGAAAAGGTCTTCGAGGTCCAGTCCGCGGTCGTAGGCGATCGTCTGCTGCTTCAATCGCAGACTGTCCTGATCGGCATAAAGCGTGCTTACCGCCCAGATGATCTGGCCGCCGTGCAGGAGATATTGATCGAGACTCAGTTTTTCGCGGTCTGTGAACGCCGTCGTTGGCTTGACGATCAGGATCGCGTTGAACATCGGGGGGATCAGCGGAAAACTGTCCAGCCGGACAGGGCCGACATGATAGTTGCTGCGCAGATTTTCCAGCAGATCATAGACCCGCGGATCCAGCGGCTCGCCGTTTCCGAGTACATAGCCGATGACCGGCCGGTCCTTGCTGATGATCTTGTCGATCGCGCTGCCGAATTTGTATTCGAGCAGGGTTTCCGCGTTGGAATACAATTGTTCCTTTGGCTGATCTTGCTGCTGCGGAACCTGAACGCCCTTGAGGAGGTCGACCGGGATAACCCGGTTCCGGTACCGGATCACCGCGCCGGGGATTACGATCCGTTGGGTTTGTCCCTCGCCCTTGCCGACCTGCGCAACCTGTGTCACCGGCTGGATCCCCATTTCGGACATCGAGTCGAGGAAAGCCTGCTTGGCTGAGTCGTCGAGCTTGACAAGCGGATCGAACGTATGGAAGCGGATCCGGCCGCCGCAGTATTCATTGAAAGCCTGCAGCTCTTCCTGGGCGCTCTTAGCCAGTTGCCGGATACCCGCCTTGAGGTTGCCGCCGAGATATAGATCGACCTGCACGTCGTCGTCCAGCCGGGACAGCATGGCTTTTGTCGGCCGGCTTAGCGTGTAGCGGCGCTCAGCGGTCAGATCCAGCCGGTAATGAAAAAAGGCCGCCGCAACATTGACCGCGACAAGGATAAGCAATAGGCTCGCGAGCCCTGAACTCGTTTTTTCCGTTTTGACGCGACGCGCAAGGGAATTGCCGGTCAGCGACAAGAACAGGACAACGATTGACAAAAAGTATAATACATCCCGGGTGTCGATGACCCCGCGGCTGATGCTGCGGTAGTGGAAGTCGATCCCGATCATGCCGATATAATAGTCCAGACCGGCCGCAAAGACCGGCAGCGCGCTGATCGCGCCAAATGCGCTATAGAGAGCAAAGCAGGCAAAAGCGCTGGCAATAAAGGCCACGACCGCGTTGGCCGTGATACAGCTGCACCAGATCCCGATAGCGGTGAATACGGCCGACAAAAAGACCAGTCCGATATAACTGCCGATGGTCCCGCCGGTATCGATCCCGACCTGGCCCGAAAGCCGCTGAATACAAAGAAAATAGACGAGGGTAGGTCCGAGCGCGATCAGCACGACGATGAGGCTGGCGAGGTATTTTCCTGCGATCAGCCGGGTCCGCCGCAGCGGCAGGGTCTGCAGGATCTCGTAGGTCCCCATCCGGAATTCGTCAGCCATGCTTCGCATGGTGATGGCGGGAATAAGAAGGAGAAGTATCCAGGGAGCCAGCTCGAAGAATTTTTCCAGCGTTGCATACCCATTGGCGAGGATATCCGTATCCGGGAAGACAAAGAGCAAAAGGCCGTTCAACAGAAGGAACGCAATGATGGCGATATAACCGGTAAGACTGCTAAAGAATTGACGGAGTTCTTTTTTACAAACGGCCCACATAAGAGCGAAAATAATCTATATAATCGTCATTAGAACGCCGCTTATTGTATCCCGCCGTTCTTAGATAATATTTAAAAAAATGCCCACGCAGGTCCATCCAGTAATATTAAACTTAAAAAAATGTGGAAAAAAGAGTTAAAATAGATGAATGGAAAACGGATTTGTATAAGCGGAATCCCTATATTCGCATACTCGATCCGACAGCAACCTTCCTTCGAAAAGATATTCATGGTTAAGGCATAAGAAATTTAACCGAAACCAACTGCATGCAAAGATCCGCCTTCTGTCGAACGGCGGGTTTTTCTTTTTAAGAACCACCGGCACCGTCACGCCATGGGCGGCCTTCCCTCCTCCTTACCCCCTTACCTCGCTGCCTCGCCGCAGTCTCGCGACCGTCTTCCCGATCTCCGCAATCGCATATTCCACTTCTTCCCCGGTTGTAAACCTTCCGAGACCCAGCCGCAGCGACGCATGCGCGAGGTGGTCCTCCAGTCCGAGCGCCTTCAGGACATAACTGGGTTCCATCGAAGCCGAAGTGCACGCCGAACCTGACGATAAGGCAACATGCTTGCCCAACCCGGCCAACAAGGCGTCCCCATCGACGCCGCCGAACGAAATATTGGTCACCTGCGGTAACCGGTACCCGCGGCTTCCGTTGACCCGGGCGCCTTCCAGCGCCAGCAATCCATGCTCGAGCCGGTCACGGAGCGGAACAAGCCGCTGCCGGTCTTTCTCCAGTTCCTGCCCGGAGAGCTCACAAGCTTTTCCAAACCCGGCAATACCCGGCACATTCAGGGTGCCGCTGCGCATCCCCCGCTCGTGCCCCCCGCCGTCCATTTGTGCGGCGAGCCGGACCCGTGGATTGCGGCGACGGACATAAAGGGCGCCGATCCCTTTGGGCCCATAAAGCTTGTGTGCGCTGAGCGCCATCAGATCGATGCCGTCGGCGTTGACGTCCACCGGAACCTTCCCGACGGCCTGGGTGGCGTCAGAAAAGAAAAGTATATTATGACGCCGCGCGATCGCACTTATTTCACGGACCGGCTGGATCACGCCAATTTCGTTGTTGGCGAACATGACCGCGATCAGAATGGTTTGGGGACGAATGGCGGCTTCAAGGTCATACGGATCGATCAATCCATCTGAATTTACCGGCAGGTAGGTAATTTGTCCACCCCGTCTTTCGAGGTGGGCGCAGGTGTCGAGCACGGCTTTATGTTCGGTGACGACCGTGATGATATGATTCCCTTTTGAAGCCCAGGCTTCAAAGACGCCCTTTAGCGCAAGGTTGTCGGCTTCTGTCGCCCCGGACGTAAAGACAATCTCTTTCGGCTCCGCCCCGACCAGCGCCGCCACCTGCTCGCGCCCCAGTTCAACCGCCTCTTCTGCCTCCCAACCCAGGGCATGACTGCGGCTTGCCGCATTCCCAAACCGTTCGGTGAAATACGGGAGCATGGCGTCCACAACCCTTGGGTCGCAAGGCGTGGTGGAGTTATAGTCAAGGTAAACGGGAAGCTTTAGCATAGGTCAAAATTACTGAATTCCAAAAATCCGATTTTCCGCGTATTTTCATCCCATGCAAAAAGTCGAACATATCGGGATCGCCGTCAAAGACTTCTCCGTTTCTATTCCGCTGTACGAGCGGTTGCTGGCGAGCCCGTGTTACAAGACCGAAACCGTGGCGACCGAACAAGTCGAGACGGCCTTTTTCCGTTGCGGCGAGACCAAGATCGAACTGCTGCGCGGTCTTAACGCCGATAGCGTGATCAGCCGGTTTATCGGAAAAAAGGGGGAGGGACTGCATCATATTGCCTTTGAGGTCGCGGATATTCACGCGGAGATGCGCCGGCTTGCCGCGGAGGGGTTCACTCTCCTCAGTGAAACGCCAAAGGAAGGGGCCGACAATAAATTGATTTGTTTTGTTCACCCGAAGGACGCGGGGGGGATCCTGGTCGAACTTTGCATGGAGCGGCCGCGGTGACCGCGCCCCTTCGGGGCGCGGCTAGGGAACGATAAAAGCAGCGGACACGCTCTGTTTCCCCTTGAGGTCGGTCGCCCGCACGAAATAGCTCCCGGAGGCCAGCTTGTTTTGAAAGTTGACGGTCATCAGCCTGGACGCCATATAAACATTCCTTTGCACCACCACTCCCGCAGCCGAAACAATGTCCACCTGCCAGTCCGTGGCCTCTTGTCCGTCCGGCACGAGATTGATAAAGGTGGTGGCCGGGTTTGGATAGACCTGAACACCCTTGGCCTCCCCGTCAAACCTGACTACCCGCAACGGAGAATATTGCACAAGCCCCGTGGACTCGCGGATCTGAAGCCGGTAATACCAGCTGCTCCCGGCGTTATGGTCGCCGCTTTCCGGAAGCTCGTCCGGAAAATGATATTCCGCCGTATTGCGATCGGCCGTAGCCGGGATCGTGGCGATGTCATCAAAATTGTTTTGATCGCTGCTGCGCTGGATCACGTACTGACGGCCTGCCATCTCATCCGTTGCGGTCCAGCCTAGCTGCACGTTCCGCGGGCCGACGGGAACAGCCGACCAATTGGTCAGATCGGTATTCAAAACGCCGCTATTCTTATTATACAGGTATTGGACCGAAAAGGTCATGGAGTTGGTGATCCCCGCGCTGTAATAGTAAGACGCGTGATTGGCGGCATTCAGGTTCGTAAAGGTAAATGCCTGATATTGTAAATTAACCAGACCGGTGCCAAGGAAGCTGGCGATGGTCGATATCGTGTCGGTGGACACGTGATTTTGAAGAAGGCTTACCGGAGCCTGCGTCACCTCCTGACCGGCGTTCAGCGGAAAACTGCCCAATGCCTGGCTTGTCACATTGGAGTAAGTCGCAGGCAGCGCCGGACCGCTGAATTCGTCCTGGAGACCCACGGTCAGCGTATACGTCTCCGCCAGCGAATCGGCGTTGCGCAGCGTAAAGCCGTACATCGTATTTGTCAGGGCCGAAATATGCACCGACACCAGCGTCCCTGAATCAGGATTGAATTGAGGGATGCGAAGGTGATAGATGCCGAAACCATCACTGGTCAGGGCAGTGTCGTAGGTACGGGTTCCTACATTGCCCGCATTCTGCGCGTTTGCGGCCCGGCCAAGGATCAGCCCTGCCAGCAAAAGGAGATACATGCGACACCGGCGACTCCGATCAAAAGGAATTATAGCTTTCATCTCTCTAAGGATATTGGGTTGCAGTCCCTTTAAAACTGAATTAACCCATTATTTATTTTGCTTATACAGCAGTTCATTGAAACTTTTCGACGAAAATCAATCGAAACTTTCCCGGCACGGTCGACGATCAAATCCAGGCTTTACCATCACACGCGGGGGTCGACCATCACACCTTGGATCGACCATCACATCCGGGGTCGACCATCACACCGGGGTTTAGGATCAAATGGGTGGTCCGACAGAGGTTTGAGGAGGTTCCCAATTCTCAGCAAAAATGAGGCCGGTTATGGGAAAAATTATGGGCAAATGGAGGCTTGAGGCAAAAATAAGACCGCCCCCCGAAGGGAGCGGTTTCCATTATTTATCCTGACTAGGTAATCCTACTTACTGATCAATATTTTATTCACCTGTTTGCTGCCGTCGGAAGCGGTAATCACGATCAGGTAATTTCCGGCGGGATAGGAACTGACGGTAAGTGGAATGGTCGTTCCACCGGCGTTGGTCACCGTCTTTTCCAGCAGGACCTGACCGGCCAGGTTAACCAGCCGGATGTTCGCGCTGACGGACGCTTCCCCGCTGAGGCTCACATTTACAAAGTCCGAAGCCGGATTGGGATAAACGCTGACTGCGGCGATCTGACCGAGCCGGACTGCCTTTACCGGAGAATAAGCGGTGCGGCCGTCCCGATCGACAAGCACCAACCGGTATTCCGTTGTCCCCTGCGCGGGATGGCTGTCCACAAAGCTATAGTCCGTTACGATGGCAGAATTGCCCGCAGCGGGTACGGTGCCGATCGTATTCCAGGTGGCGCCGGCGTTCGAGCTCGATTCGACCGTAAAATGATCCGAGTTGATCTCGAGGTCGGTATTCCAGGCCAGATCTACCACGCCGTTGTCGACGACCGCGCTGAAGTTGCCGAGGATGATCGGCAGGGTACCCTGGGCGTTCAGATTCAGGGCGCCGACGAGAACATTCCCGTCGGAAGCATTCCCGTTGCTGGCGATCGTATTGCCGACAAAACCGTTCGGTTTGTTGCCGACCTGCTTGAAATAGGTGGTCGAGCCGCCCGAAGTAAAGCTGGTCAGGATGCCATCGTAGGTACCCGCGCCGGTCGCATTGACGATCGTATTGCTGTTGGCCATGGCCAGCTTGTTGTCGAAGCCGTCGTTGGCCAGGATGACGCTGTAGGAATCGGCAAAATCCGCGGCGCCCGAATTGCCGATAGACAGGACCGTCGTGTTGCCGGCACCGCCGAGGACCAGCTGGGAAGCGTTGGAAAGCGTCACCGTCGTATTGAGGTTTACCGTCCCGTTTACATTGATAACGATCTGGCAGTTAACGCAATTTTGAGGAGGTTCGGCCGATTGCCAGATGCCGGGGCCGGACGTGGTGTGCCAATTGCCCGGCTGAACGGCGGTATAAACCCCGCCGGAGAACTGGGCGGAGGCGGAGAAGCTAAGAAAACAAAGGGTTAACACAACAAGTGTCCCGGAGTAAAGTGGTTTCATGATCGCTAACGCATTAAGTGATAATTAAATGTGTGTTTCTTAAACAGGAAACGGACGCGAGAATTTCAATGCGTATTGGAAGTAATATGCGCGATCAGCCTGTCCGATTGACGAATCAAACGCCAAAGACGGTGATGGGATGGTTTTGAAAAATTTCGAGGATGATTGGGATCACTCAGTCAGGAGACTTGTCTTTCGGTAGGAGGGAAGTAATGGTTCGGCCTTATGAACTTCGCCTTCAACACGGTTGAAGGCTCGTTCGCAACCTTCGCCTTGCTTGGTTGGGTAGAACAAACATAGAAAGAATACTACGATTTTGCAAGTCCCGGGGGAAAATATTTATCGCCTGCCCCGCACCCCCGGGCAACCGGCGCCCCCGTTCTGTCAAACCGTCTCTTCACCCGAATCTATTTTGCTGAGTCCCAGCTTGTCGAGAGCTAGCTGAGCAGCGATCTGGCTCGCGTCCTTTTTGTTGTAGGCCTTTCCCTGGGAGAGCAATTCGCCGTCGACAACCGCCCCAACCGTAAAAAGACGTCTCCCCCCTTCCACCCGCTCGTCCAGGGTCTCGAACTCGAGATTTTTGCCGTTCTTGTTTGCCCAGCCGTACAGCTTGTTTTTGTGATTGATCTCGAGATTCTCCAGGTCGTCAAGGAAAAGGTAGGGCTGGATCACCCGTTCCATCACCCACTGCCGGGTCTTTTCGAACCCTTTGTCCAGGTAGATGGCGCCCACGATGGCCTCCAGGGTATTACCAAATATCTGGCTCATTTTCAGGCTGCTGTCAAACTTATTGAAATTGCTTATCTTCTTCAGCCCCATTTTGATGGCGATCTCGTTCAGCTGGTTGCGGTTTACCATTTTACTCCGCATCTCGGTCAGAAAGCCTTCTTCCTTATAGGGATATTTTTTAAAGAGAAAGTCTGCGATGATAGCGCTGAGGATGGCATCTCCCAGGTATTCGAGGCGTTCATTGTTCTCATCCGCCCCATCTTTGACCGAGCGGTGCGTTAAAGCTATCCTGTACAGAACCGCCTTGCCCGGAGCAAAACCGAGCACATTCCGAAGTTGTTTTTTGAAAGAGGCGACCGTGGCATCGCCTTTTAAAATTCGTTCAAGGATTCCCACACCAACAAGCTACAATTTTTTTTTAACAATCACGCTTCGTATTTCTTTACAATAATACAGGCGTTGTGCCCGCCAAAGCCAAACGTATTGCTCAGCGCGGCCCGAACGGTTCGTTTTTGCGGTTTCCAGAACGTGAAATTCAACCGCGGGTCAAGCTCCGGATCATCGGTGAAATGATTGATGGTGGGTGGTACTTCGTTGTGAACGACGCTCATCACCCCGGCAATCGCCTCAATGACGCCCGCGGCGCCAAGGCAATGACCGGTCATGGATTTGGTGGAGCTGATATTAGTGGAGAGGATATGGTCCCCGAATACATCCATGATCGCCTTGACCTCGGCGGTGTCTCCAAGCGGGGTCGACGTGCCATGCGTGTTGATGTAATCGATATCTTCCGGGCGCATCCCGGCATCCCGGAGTGCCGCCATCATGACATTTTTGGCCCCGAGCCCTTCCGGATGGGGAGCGGTCAGATGATAGGCGTCGGCCGTGGCCCCACAACCGGCTATTTCGCAATAGATTTTTGCGCCGCGGGCCTTCGCATGTTCGAGGTCCTCCAGCACGAGTACTCCGGCGGCTTCTCCCATGACAAACCCGTCACGGTCCTTGTCATACGGCCGGCTTGCACTACCGGCATCGTCGTTCCGTTCGCTCAGCGCTTTCATCGCGTTGAACCCGCCGATACCGGACTCGCTTACCACGGCTTCGGAACCGCCCGTAACGATCACGTCCGCCATACCGAGGCGGAGCAGGTTGAATGCCTCCATCATCGCGTTGGTGGAAGAGGCGCAGGCGCTCGTGACGGCAAAATTCGGACCACGGTACCCGTGCCGCATCGAAATATGACCGGCCGCGATATCGAGGATCATTTTTGGAATAAAAAAGGGGTTGAAACGCGGCGTGCCGTCACCTTTTGCAAAATTGATCACCTCATCCTGGAAAGTGATCAGGCCGCCGATCCCGCTGGCAAAAACGACACCAACCCGGTCGGGGTTTATCTTATCCTGATCGATCCCGGCGTCACGAACGGCCTCATCGCTGGCCGCCAGCGCGATCTGCGTATACCGGTCGACCTTGCGCGATTCCTTTCTGTCCAGGTATTGGAGCGGGTCGAATCCCTTTAATTCACAGGCAAAACGGGTCTTGAATTTTGAGGCGTCGAACAAGGTGATCGGACCTGCACCGGAGACGCCGCCCAGCAAGGCCTCCCAGTAGTCCCTCGTGGAGTTTCCGATTGGTGTGAGAGCGCCGATCCCCGTTATGACGACTCGTTTCAAATGCATATAGGACTTTAAGGATAAATCCGCCTTCTAAGCCCAGTGCTTGAAAAGGCGGATCCAATAAATTTATTGCAGCGAACCAGAAATTACGATTGTAGTTTCAGCTTACTTGGCATGTTCCTCCAGGTAAGCAATGGCCTGACCTACAGTGGTAATGGTCTCAGCCTGTTCATCCGGAATGGAGATATTGAATTCCTTTTCAAACTCCATGATCAGTTCAACGGTGTCCAGCGAATCTGCACCGAGATCATTGGTAAAAGAGGCTTCATTTGTCACTTCAGCTTCTTCCACCCCGAGCTTGTCCACTATTATTTTCTTTACTCTTGTAGCGATGTCCGACATAGCTTATTTGATTTTTTATTAGTTATACGGCTGCAAATGTATTAAAATTGGGCTAAACCAAACAAACAAGCCATTTTTAATTTTCAAAATGAGGGTTTGCCCCGACCAAACCCAAATCAGGCCGGACTTTAGCGCTTTTTCTATAACTTCGGCCTCCCGGCCAAAAATGGGTGTCGGAGCCGGGTAAAAACGGGTCTTTTATGGCGCTTAGGATGATTGACCATGGAACGAAGGAATACCAGCAAATGGTACAATTGCGCAACGAGATCCTGCGCAAGCCGCTCGGGCTTGCCTTTGATGCGACGGAACTGGAGCAGGAAAAAGAAGACATCCTGATGGGCGCATTCGAGGATGACCGGATACTGGGTTGTTGCCTCATGACCAAAATAGATCCCCTCACTGTCAGACTCCGGCAGATGGCGGTCCCCAATAATATGCAGGGCAAGGGCGTCGGCCGGGCCCTGATGATCTTTGCGGAGAATATTGCGCGCGACCTCGGATTCAAACGGCTCTGCATGCATGCGCGTTCGACGGCCGTCGGTTTCTATCAGAAACTCGGCTATCATATCACGGGTGATGAATTCGTGGAGGTGACGATCCCGCATTTCGTGATGGAGAAGGAACTCTGAACCCTATTTTATCAGGTGGAAATTGAAGGGATACCGGTAGATCTTTCCCTCATTGGTTCGTACCGTCGCGATGATGACGAGTATGAGGTTCGCGATCCCGACGATCCATATGAGGGCCAATCCAAGCAGGAACACCCATATCAGGCAGAAGCCGATAAACAACAGGATGAGTACCGTGAGCTGAAAGTTTAGCGACTCCTTCGCATTTTCCGTGACGAATGAAGCATTGGGATCGTCCTTCTTGATAGCCCAGATAATGAGAGGCGGGATAAACCCGAGACCGCCGACGATGGCGAGGATGTGCGAAAGCATCGCCAGGACCCGGTCGTCGCTGGTTGGTGTGAATAAGGGGTATTCTTCCGGCATGGGTGTGTAGTTTGGCGTCCCCGAATATACCGAATTTTTTTAACGCGCGTCAGACCCGCCCGCTATGCGGGTACGCCGTCGGCAAGTACAAAATTTGCCATTCGTTTCAGAAAGGCAAGGAGATTGGTCATCGACCGGATATCGTCCACCACGAGCAGGAAATGCTTTCCTGCTTGTTTAAGTTTGGCCTTGTTGGTATGCTTTTGAAGATATTCAAGGATGAGCTTGAACGTTTCCGATTCGAAATAAGGAGAGTCGGGTTTGTCGACAAAGTAACACCGCAGGTCCTCCTGTTTCAGGATAAGCTTCTCAAAACCGAGGCTGACCGCCAGTTTCCGGATCCGGACGGTATCGAAGAGGTCATCCACCTGCGGCGGGATGGGCCCAAAGCGGTCGATCATTTCTCCGTGCAGCGCTTCGAGTTCCACCTCGTTCTCGCAATTATCCAGCCGCGTATAGAGCGAAAGCCGCTCGGTGATGCTCTCGACATAGCCGTCGGGGATCAGGATCTCGAGGTCGGTATCGATCGTACAATCCTGGACATAATCTTCCTGTTTGGCGATCTCCTCTTTGAACAATTCCCGGAATTCGGTCCGCTTTAGTTCCCGGATGGCTTCGTCGAGGACCTTCTGGTACATCTCGAACCCGATCTCCACCATGAAACCGCTCTGTTCGCCGCCGAGGAGGTTGCCGGCGCCGCGGATATCGAGATCACGCATGGCGATCTGGAAGCCGCTGCCGAGGTCGCTGTGCTGTTCGAGCGTCTGGAGCCGCTTCCTCGAATCCGCGGGGAGCGTGGCAAGCGAGGGCGCGAGGAGATAGCAAAACGCTTTCTTGTTGCTGCGACCGGCCCGTCCGCGTAGCTGATGCAGGTCGCTAAGCCCGAACTGGTGGGCATTGTTGACGATGATGGTATTCACATTCGGGATATCCACCCCGCTCTCGACGATATTGGTGCAGACCAGCACGTCATATTTCCGGTCGATAAAATTCAGTATCCTGTCTTCCAGGTCATGGCCTTCCATCTGCCCGTGGGCATAGCCGATGCTCAGGTCGGGACAAAGCCCCCGGATGATCGATGTCATCTCCGCCAGACCCTGCACCCGGTTGTAAATAAAAAATACCTGGCCGCCGCGCTCTGTTTCATAGTAGATCGCATCGCGGATAAAGTCCTCATTATAACCGTGAAGCTCGGTCTGTATCGGTTGACGGTTTGGCGGCGGCGTGTTGATGATGCTCAGGTCCCGCGCGCCCATAAGACTGAAATGGAGGGTGCGGGGGATGGGCGTTGCCGTCAGGGTCAGACAGTCCACGTGGGTCCGCAACGTTTTTATTTTCTCCTTGTGCGCAACGCCGAACTTCTGTTCCTCGTCGACGACGAGCAACCCAAGGTCCTTGAACTTGACGTCCTTGCCAAGGATCGCATGCGTGCCGATGATGATATTTATTTTACCTTCCTCCAGTTGCTTTAGCGTCTCCTTCTTTTCCCTGGTTGATTTGAACCGGTTGATATAATCCACCCGCACCGGAAAGTCCCTGAGCCGGTCGCTGAATGTCTTGTAGTGCTGAAAGGCAAGGATGGTCGTCGGAACCAGCACGGCTACCTGCTTGTTGTCGCAGCAGGCTTTGAAAGCCGCACGGATCGCCACCTCGGTCTTGCCAAATCCGACGTCGCCGCAAACCAGCCGGTCCATCGGCGCCGGCGCTTCCATATCCTTCTTCACATCCGCGGTCGCTTTGCTTTGGTCGGGCGTATCCTCATAAATAAAGGAGGCCTCCAGTTCCGTCTGCATATAGTTGTCCGGAGTATAGGCAAAACCCTTTTCAGCCTTGCGCTGCGCATAGAGTTTTATGAGGTCGAAGGCGATCTCCTTTACCCGCGTCTTTGTCTTTTCCTTGAGTTTCTGCCAGGCATCGCTGCCTAGCTTGTTGACCTTCGGCACCGAACCTTCCTTGCCGGTGTATTTCGATATCTTGTGCAGCGAATTGATATTGACATACAGGATGTCACTGTCCTTATAGATGATACGGACGGCTTCCTGCAGGCGGCCATTCACTTCGATCTTTTGCAAGCCGCTATAGACCCCAACCCCATGGTCGATATGCGTCACATAGTCTCCCGGCTGCAATTCGCGAAGGGTCCGTAGCGTGATCGCCTTGTTCTTGTTGTACGCCTGCTTGACCTTGTATTTGTGATAGCGCTGGAAGATCTGGTGATCGGTATAGCAGACGATCTTAAGGTCCTCTTCGATAAAGCCTTCGTGGATGGACTGCGGGATCGGCTGGAAAGTTATTTCCGCATGCAGGTCCTCGAAGATGGTGCGGAGGCGTTCCAGCTGGCGGGGATTTTCCGCAAACAGACAAAGCGTATATTTCTTCGCCTCCCAGGACTTTAGATCTTTTATCAGCAGGTCGAACTGGCGATTAAAGGCCGGTTGGGCGCGGGTGTGAAATTCGAGCAAAAACGGCGCGGCCGGGGCATGAGCCGACGGACCGGCGGGCGGAAGCGTCGACGGCCCCGCCCCCGGACCGAATTCAACGATATGAAAGCGGGTCAACTCCTCGGCAACGGTTTTTGCAGTGACAAATTCATCGGCCGTAACGGCCGTCTTCTCCATCTTATCTTCGTCTTCATCGTTTGAGGTCGGCCGGACCCCCTTCTGCGGTCGCTGGGAGGCCGGCGGAACGGCTGCGGTTTCCAGAAGGTGAAGGTATTGTTGCAGCTCCTCCTCCTGCATGACCAGCCGTTCCCGGGTAAAGGCCCAGTCCTGCATCCAGACCACGGTGTTCTCGGGCAGGAATTGCAGGAGGGAGATCTTTTCTCCGCTATCCGGCCGGTTATCCACGTTTGGAATAATGGTGACCTGCAATAATCTGCGTTCGCTCATCTGGGTCTCCGGGTCGAAGATTCGAATGGAATCCACGTCGTTCCCGAATAATTCGACCCGGTAAGGTTTTTCATTCCCAAAAGAGTAGATATCGAGGATGCCGCCGCGAAGCGCGAACTGCCCGGGCTCGTAGACGAAATCCGTGCGTTCGAACCCTTTATCCACCAGCGTACCCAAAAGCCCGTTCAGATCCAGATTGTCGCCGGCCTTTATCGAAATGATATTCCCCGACAAGGTTGAAGGCAGCACAACTTTCTCAAAAAGCGCTTCCGGATAGGTGATGATGAGTTTCCTGCCGGCCCCCCTGGCCGCGGTTAGCCGGGTCAGCGTTTCGGTGCGGAGCATGACATGACTGCTGTTGAGAAGCCGGTAGTTCTTTTTATTCTTGAAGCTGGAAGGAAAATAAAAGAGATCCAGCGCCCCGGTCAGATTCTCAACGGTGTTGTGGAAATAGGCCGCGGCTTCGGCATCTTCGCAAACCACGAGGTGGTTAAGCTGGCGGGTAGTCTCCTGTTGAAAAATGGCGGCGATCAGAAAGGCGGGGCTGCTTCCCTGAAGGTTACGGCAGGCGATCCGCTGGGGGGTAGACAATAAGAGCCTGTCCGCCAACTGAAAAAGGCGGGGTGAGTGTACAAATGATCCAAGGAGAGCCTCACTGTTCATTCCTGCTGCAAAGATACGCAAAAGCACGGAAATCCCGGCACCCTGACCACCCGTTCAAGCAACCGATGCCTTCAAATCCACGTAAATCCTAGTAAACTACTTTCTGGTTGGACTCTACGCCGCAATCTACCCGGGTCATTTTCCCCGGTAGCACTTTTACGGGTGCGATATTGTTCAGTTGATCCCTCCGGGAGGCATAGAACAGACCACCCTTTTTTGTGAAGACAGAGTAAGTCCCCGGAGGGAGCGGAATACTGAAATTTCCCTTGTCATCGGTATCGACTTGCCGGACCAACCGCGTATGGACGGCCTCGCACCAGGGGGAAGTACCCCGGCGGGTAACCTGGCTGTCGTTGGTCAGCTCAAAAACACAGACCGTACCCTTCACACCCGGGCCTTCCGGCGGATGCCGGATCGTGTCGCCGGAGCGGCGGGGAGGTGATGGCATGCGATTCCCGGAAAGAAGATGGACCTGACCTCTGATTCCTGTTTGTTGAATGGGTCTTTGACGACCGGGATTCAGCGGTTGACAGAGTGCAAAAACCGGGATCGCGACGACCATAATAAACGCGGAAAAGTCCATAAAAACTGTAATTTTAGAAAAAAGTATTTAAAAAACGCTTATGAACCGAAGCAAGGTCCCGTCCTTACTCTTCCTACCCGCAGCCCTATCCATTTTCGTACTCTTAGGACCCGCTGCACGTGCCCAGGTGCCGACCACAAATATCCCGAATCTCCAACGAACCGTCCAGGATCTGCAGTTAAAAAGCCTGGCCGGGCAGCAGCAACTGACACAGACCGCGCTTCAAAAGGGATGGCCGTTGGTCATCACCGGCAAAAAGGGCCATAACCTTTATCTTCATGGCATCGACGGATTCGGCAAGCCCGTCTATATCACCACCGTTGACAATATTATTTCCGCTGCCACGATCAGGACCAGCCAGCTTTGGCCGGGCGGCGCCCTGAAGCTGTCGCTCAGCGGCTCTTCCGACAATATCAAAGGTAAAATAGCGATCTGGGATGAAGGGCTGGTGCGGCCGACACACGTCGAGCTGACCGGCCGGGTGATCCAGGTCGACAATTCCACAACACTTAGCGACCACTCCACCCATGTCTCCGGAACGATGATCGCGGCAGGCGTCAACCCCGTTGCCAAAGGCATGTCCTATGGTGAACAGCTGCTCCAATGCTATGATTTCTATAACGATGTCGCAGAAATGGGTGCGGCTGCCCAGCAGGGCTTACTGCTTTCCAACCATTCCTATGCCACCGTCGCCGGCTGGAACCCGGACGGCACGAACGCCAACCAATGGGACTGGTATGGCAATCCCGGGGATACCGTGGACATCAGCTTCGGCCTGTATGACAGCGAAACCAAATTGTGGGATTCGCTCGCCTACTCCAATCCGTATTACCTGATCTGTAAGGCCGGCGGTAATAACCGCGGGGATACGGGGCCGCCGGCCGGGACGAACTATTTCCGCTATAATGCCCAGGGCAACCTGTATAACGCCGGGCCCCGGCCGGCCTTAAACTCGAGCTCGAGTATCAGCAGCAATGCCGGCTATATGACGATCGCGACCTATGGCAACGCAAAGGACATCCTGGTGCTCGGTGCGGTCCAGCCGATCCCCGGTGGGTACTCCCGGCCGTCGGACGTGGTGCTGGCCGGATTCTCGAGCATCGGGCCAACCGGTGACGGGCGGATCAAACCGGACCTGGTGGCTGACGGCGTGAATGTTCTCTCAAGCATCTCCACGTCCGACAACGCATACGATATTTACAGCGGCACGTCCATGGCCACTCCGGCGGCGACGGGCTCCGGCATGCTGCTGCAGGAATATTATTCCAAACTCCACAGCGTCTTTATGCATTCTTCGACCCTGAAGGCGCTGCTGATCCATACCGCCGACGAGGCGGGGCTTTATCCGGGCCCCGACTATGCATTCGGCTGGGGACTGATCGATATGGCGAGAGCCGCTTCGGTCATCACCTCCGACAACAGCGACCAGGTCCAACAGATCCATGAAAGCAGTCTGACCCAGGGGACAAAGGACAGCGAGACCTGGAATGTCACGGCAAGCGGGAAAATGCCGGTCAGCGCTACCATCTGCTGGACCGATCCGCCGGGGATCCCACCGAACATCCCGAACAACGAGCATAACTTCAAGGACAATACGATCAAGCTGATCAATGACCTCGACCTGCGGATAACCGACAACACGACGGGCAAAGTCTATTTGCCCTGGACGTTGAACCCGGCCAATCCCGGCGCAGCCGCTGTCAAAAGCGACAATTTCCGCGACAATGTGGAAAAGGTTGAGCTTAGCGACAGCCTGATCCCGGGCCGGGTCTATACGATCACGATCTCCCATAAGGGTACGATTAAGAATACTACCCAGGCCTACTCGCTCGTGATCAGCGGGGGCGGCGGGACGGCCAACTGTGCGTCGGCTTCTTCTTCCGGCGGCGCCAGCATCGACAACCTGACGCTGAGCAATCTTACCAATGCCCCGGGAACGGGCGCCTGCCGCAGCTACACGGACTATACCGCGCTTACCCCCGCCGGTCTGCCCGTCGGTCAGACCGTGCCGATCTCGATTTCCAGCACGAGTTGCAACGCTACCAACAACACGCGGATCATTTCCGTATATATCGACTTTAACGATGACGGAACCTTTGCGGCAAACGAACTGGCTTATCAGAGTGTCGCTTCCCCCGGCGGAACCTTTAATGGCAATATAACCATACCCACCACCGCAGTGGTAGGCAGCTACGCCCGGATGCGGGTCATCGCGGAAGAAACAAGCAACCCCGCGGCGGTGTCGCCCTGCGGGACATACGGGGCGGGAGAAACGCAGGACTACCGGGTCACCTTTACCAACCCGGCAACGGATGTGGGCATCACCGACCTGGAATATCCGAGCCTGACGACCTGTCCGAATGATTCAACGCTCGTGGCCGTTCGTATCCATAATTACGGGACCGTTGCGCAGACATCGGTGCCGGTGACAACCGTCGTGAGCCAGGGCGCAAGCGTCATTGCCACATACAGCACCGTTTGCAAGATCAGCATCCCGGCGGATAGCGAGGTCGTATTTACATATAGCGGTTCCAGCCTCAACTTGTCGCCCGGCGCCAGCTATACCTTCACCAGCTACACCTCGCTCGGCGCCGACGTAAATACGGCAAACGACAGCAACGTGACCACGGTGACGGCCAATGCGGCCAGCCCCGCCGCAACGGGATCGGCTACGGTCTGCGGCAACAACGCCACCAGCGTTCAACTGAAGGCGAACGCTTCAGGCGACGATGTGGTCCTGTGGTATGACAGCCAGAACGCTACGATGCCGATCGCTGCCGGCAGCAATACGACGACCACCGATGTGGCCGGTACCTATTACCTGGCCTTGAACGATCTGAAAGCCAAAGGCGGTCCGGCCAACGCACTGACGCTGGCGCCCCCGTCGGGCAATCCGGGATTCTATTATCCGCTGGACGGTCAGTTTGTGGAGTTCAACACCAGCGTCCCGCTGACCTTGCAAAGCGCAAGGCTGTATGTCGCCTATCCGGGGACGGTAGTTTTCACCCTTGCCTCTCTGGCAAGCTTCACCTCGCAGGGATACTCGTATTATCCGATCGACAGCGTCAGCATAAACGTGTATCCCACGTATTCAACACCGACGAGCGGGCGCGTCAACATCGGCCCGGGGCAGATGACGGACACCGGGGCGGTCTATTACCTCAATCTGCCGATCCCGAATCCCGGCAGCTATATCCTGATCGCAGAGTGCTATGGGTCCAACCTGTACATCAATGAGAATATTGCCACCAATCCTTACCCGATGAGTATCCCGGGCGTCTTCTCGATCACCGGCAACTCGAATAAATACAATCCCAACAATTCATCGGACACGACATTTGACCGGGGATTTTACTTCCCGCTCTATGATATCGGCATCACACTCGATGAATGCCCGGGTCCGCGCGTAGCGGTCACGCCCACCACGGAAACCGCGCCGACCATCCAGCTCAACTCGGACATATTTACAAGCAGCGCCGCCGACGGCAACCAATGGTATCGCAACGACACCGCGATCTCGGGCGCCACCGGGCAAATGGATACGGTCCACCTGATCGGCACCTACTATACGGTCGTGACCGACCCAACGACGGGATGCAAACTGACCTCCAACAAGATCAGCTTTAACAATACCTCGGCCGGCAATCCGATCGGGCTTACGATCGGACCTAACCCGAGCGGCGGCTTGTTCAACGTGTCGTTTAGCGTGTCGACTTCGGATAATACGGCGGTACAGATCTACGATATGCTCGGGCAGCGGGTATATGATCTCGAGTTGGGTAGTTTTAACGGTGGATTCTCGCAGCAGCTCGACGCGTACTACCTGGCAAACGGGATCTATGTGCTAAAGGTCATCCACGGGGGCAGCACCTATGAAAGCAAGATCAAAATAGCGCATCGCTAAAGAGATTGTCTCACGGGCGCGGCTTCGCCGCGCCCTTTGCTTTAATGTCAATTATGCTACAACCATGGCGAACCGGTACGGTGATCCGTATCGAGCAGGAAGCTTCAATGACCCGGCGGTTCTGGATCCGGATCCCGGAACTGGAATCGTTTGACTTCGAACCGGGACAATTCGTGACCCTCGACCTGCCCATACACGAGAAGCCCGCCCGGCGCATCCGCAGCTACTCCATCGCCTCCTGGCCCGACGGCAGCAACGTCATCGAGCTGGTGATCGTATTCCTCGAAGGGGGTGCGGGGACAACCTATATCTTCAATGAAGTGAAGGTCGGCAGCCAGTTGACACTTCGCGGTCCCCAGGGAGTGTTTACACTGCCCGACCGGATCGAGAAAGATCTGTTCTTTATTTGTACGGGAACGGGAGTCGCGCCGTTTCGGAGTATGTCACATTATATCCTGGAACACAATGTACCCCATCAGGACATCTACCTGATCTTTGGCTGCCGCAAGCTGGAAGACGCGCTGTATCGAAGAGAGTTGACGGAGCTGGCCGAACAGATCCCCCGGTTCCACTATATTCCCACATTCTCGCGCGAAACGGCAAGTCCGGACGGCCCGATGATCCGAACGGGGTACGTGCATCCGGTTTATGAAGAACTATGCAGCGGCAAACAACCCGCCCATTTCTTTCTATGTGGATGGAAAAATATGATCGATGAAGCAAAACAACGCATCACCGCGCTCGGTTACGAGCGGAAATCGATACATCAGGAACTGTATGGGTAATTTGGGTTCTCGCGCAATACCCGCCGGTTTCTCTTCCCCCGGGGCAGGCCGGCACGGGCGGCCTATTTCGTCGCCTTTTCCTTTGAATTCTCTTTTCCGTTGATCTTCATCGGGATGACCGGGCTGGTTTGCTGATCCTTCAATTTGCTTTCCAGTAAGACATAGGCCCGCTGAGCTTCAAGCGTTTCTTCGTTGCAATGCATCAATTCCTTCTCCAGTTGCTGGATCTTGGCCTTGCCTCTGTTCAATTTCGCCTTGAATACCACAAAACCAATGATTCCTCCCACGGTAGCAGCGCCAAAAAGGATGACCGGATTAATGACTACGTCAAGTGTGAATTGCATTTTAGTAAAGCACTTTAGCGTTCTTGTTAACAAATAGCGTACCTGATAAAAGAAACGGGCTCTCGATCGAAAGGGAGTAGCAACGGGATTGCTTTCAGGGGATAATTGGATCGTCAAAGTCTTGATCCGCACTCAAATATAACAATAAAATGATACAAAACTCCGAACAAAACGGAAGTGACCGTTTTTATTTTCCCCCTCGCCAAACCTTGCCATCGACCTGTCCTAGCCCCCGATCTGGCGGACAACCAGGTCCGGTATTTCGCGGATCGGGATTCTCTCCTGGGCCATGCTGTCCCGATATCTAATTGTAACTGACTGATCCTCTTTGCTTTGATGATCCACCGTGACACAGTACGGCGTGCCGATGGCGTCCATCCGCCGGTATCGCTTGCCGATCGTATCTTTTTCTTCATAAAAACAGCGGAATTTCGGTTTACACATTTCCATGATCTCCCGGGCGATCTCCGGCAGACCGTCCTTTTTCGTAAGCGGCAGGATCGCGAGCTTTATGGGTGCGAGGCGGGGAGGGAATTTCAGAACGACCCGGCTGTCCGCTTTCTCGGCCGTACTCAGGTCTTCTTCCGCGTAAGCCTCGCTCAGTACCATAAGGATGGTCCGGTCGAGCCCGATGGATGTCTCGATGACAAAGGGGATGTAATTTTGGTTGATCTCCGGATCGAAGTATTGCATCTTCTTTTTGCTGAATTCCTGGTGCCGGCTGAGGTCATGGTTGGTGCGGGAATGGATACCTTCCACCTCTTTAAAGCCAAACGGAAATTCATACTCGATATCGCATGCCGCCTTGGCATAGAAGGCCAGCTTTGCATGGTCATGAAAGCGATATTTCTCCTTCGGGATGCCAAGTCCGAGATGCCATTGCATCCGCGCCTCCTTCCAGTATTCATACCACTGGTCCTCCGTACCGGGGCGAATAAAGAACTGCATCTCCATCTGCTCGAATTCACGCATCCGGAAAATAAACTGGCGGGCGACGATCTCATTCCGAAACGCTTTGCCGATCTGCGCGATACCAAAGGGGATCTTCATGCGGCCGGTCTTCTGCACGTTGAGGAAGTTGACAAAGATGCCCTGTGCGGTCTCGGGACGAAGATAGATCTCGCTGGCCTCCTCCGAAACGCTGCCCAGTTGGGTCGAGAACATAAGATTGAATTGACGGATATCCGTCCAGTGAGACGTGCCGCTCGTTCCACAGGTGATCTTCTGATCTTCGATCAATCTCTTCAGGGCGGGAAAGTCTTCGACGGCGAGCAGCCGATCCATTTCTGCAAGCAACGCCGCGGCTTCGGTTGTTTTGCCTTCCGCTTCCAGGTCGGCGGCGCGCGCTTCAATGAGGTGATCCACCCGGTACCTTTTTTTGCTGTCCCTGTTGTCGATCATCGGATCGCTGAATCCATCCACGTGCCCGCTGGCTTTCCAGGTCGTCGGGTGCATGAAAATGGCGGCGTCGATACCGACAATATTCTCCTGCAGCTGGGTCATGCTTTTCCACCAATGATCCTTTATATTCTTCTTCAGTTCGCTGCCATACTGGCCGTAATCATACACGGCACTCAGCCCGTCGTAGATCTCACTGGACGGAAAAATAAATCCGTACTCTTTACAATGCGAAATGATAGCCTGGAATCTGCTGGTGTCTGTCGCCATAATATATACCGGAAATGCGCTGTTAAACAAAGTAGCGCATTTCCGGCAAAGATAGTGTCTGCCCGTGACATAGCCGGCGCATCAACTCAATTTCGGATTCGAGCGATGACGCGCATGATCACGGTCGTTCTTTTTTTTGAAATTCCGGTTTACCGCCGCAGTCAGATCGACACCGGTTTGATTGGCGATACAGATCAGGACCCACAACACATCGGCCAGTTCGTCGGACAGGTCGCGATCCTTGTCCGAATCCTTGAATGACTGGTCGCCGTAGATCCGGCTCATCAGCCGCGCCACTTCGCCCACTTCTTCTGTAAGGATGGCCATATTCGTTAGTTCGCTGAAGTAGCGGATGCCGGTGGTCCGGATCCAAAGGTCCACGGCTTGTTGCAGGCCGGCGATGGACAGGGTCGAAGCCCCCGGCAATTCGGCACGGCGGGCCGGCCCGATGCCCGCGTCAGCCGGCATGATCTCACCCGTCATGTATGCCGCTGCCTGCCCGGTGATCAGCACCCGGTCCGCGATCAGCTCACACTCCAGCCAACCCCCGCGGGCGGACAGCTGGATCGCGGTGAGTTTTGTCTTACCAAGTCTGCCCGCCCAGTAGGGCGTGAGGGTCGTGTGAGCCGAGCCGGTCACCGGATCTTCGTCGATACCCGACTGCGGAGCGAAGAATCGCGACACGAAGTCCGCGTTCTCCCCGGGAGCGGTAACGATGATGCCCCTCGCATCGATATGGGCAAGCCGTTTGATGTCGACGTGCAGCTCCCGGATATCTTTTTCACTTTCGAAGACAAGCATGAAATCCGTCCGTCCCCGGTACGCTCCTGCGGGTTTCGGTTCGAACCCCGCCGTAAGTTCGGGCGACAATCCGACCTCGGTCAACTGGTCGACCGGAAAGTTGAGGCTAAGCATTTCGCCCCTCCGGCTGACAGTCAACAGGCCGCTTTTCGAGTGGAATCGGATCATATCCCCGGCATATCCTTCGTACCGGTAAAGAACGAAGGCCGCGGCAAGTGTCGCGTGGCCGCAGAGATCTACTTCTGTGGATGGCGTAAACCAGCGGACCCGGAAATCCGATCCCTCCCTGACCACAAAGGCGGTCTCCGCGAGGTTGTTCTCCATCGCGATCTGTTGCATCAAACCCTCGGGGAGCCACTCGTCCAGGGGAACAACCGCAGCGGGGTTCCCGTGAAAGAGCTGGCCTGCAAAAGCGTCTACCTGATATATTTTCATACTTTATAATATTTTACAGAATCCCTCCAGAAAGAACCCATAGTTTTACCCCGATGAAAATTCTGATCGTCGAGGACGAACTGGACCTTGCACAGAGTATGGCTACCTATCTGAAAGGAGAAAACTATCTCTGCGAACTGGCCACCGACTGCCGGACCGCCCTCGAAAAAATTGACCTCTTCGATTATGATTGTGTCCTTCTGGATATTTCTCTGGCTGACGGCAACGGGTTGAGCGTGCTCAGGGAATTGAAGGCCAACAACAAAACGGACGGCGTCATCATCATTTCCGCAAAAAATTCCATCGACGACAAGATTGACGGACTAAATATGGGTGCCGATGATTATCTGAGCAAGCCCTTTCATCTGCCCGAGCTCAACGCGCGTATCGCCGCAGTGATCAGGAGAAGACGATTCGAAGGCAACCGGACGATTGTCCTCAATGAACTGGTGATCGACCTCATCGGCAAGACCGTTACCGTCGGGGGCCAACCGATCGACCTCACCCGAAAAGAATACGATCTCCTCCTCTATCTCGCATCGAACAAAAATCGGGTTATTTCCAAGAATGCCATCGCCGAGCATCTATCCGGTGAACAAGCCATGAGCTATGACAACCTGGATTTCATTTATTCCCATATGAAGAACCTCAAACGGAAGCTACACCAGGCAGGATGCAGCGACTATATCCGATCGCTGTACGGAATGGGCTACAAATTCGAGATCAAGTTGTGATCACTCGCGCGCCTTGCTGTCGATCCAGATCGTCACCGGTCCGTCATTGACCAGCTCCACTTTCATGTCCGCACCAAATTCGCCGGTAAAAACAGTCTTCCCCAACTCTGTCTGCAGGCAGCCGAGCAGTTGCTCATACAGCGGGATCGCATGCTCCGGTTTACTCGCGCGAATATAGGAAGGCCGGTTTCCTTTTTTTGTCGCCGCATGCAGGGTGAACTGGCTGACCAGCAGGATGTCGCCACCGGTTTCCTTTACCGAACGATTCATCACACCGGCATCATCGTTAAAAATGCGCAGGTTGACGATCTTTCCGCTCAACCAGGCAGCATCATCGGCGGTATCGGCGTCCTCGATCCCGACAAGGACCATCAGTCCGCCATTTATCGCCCCCCTGACCCGGCCTGCAACCGTCACGCTCGCATGGCTTACCCGCTGGATGACAACGCGCATTTTTTGTTCAAATATAAGGAGTGGACTTCATTATGCCGCCTGCAGCAGCGCGTCATCACTGGCCGGACGAGGTAACCGGCGATATTCCTGGAGCGCGATGATGACGGTGCCGGCGATCAGCAGTACAAATACAATATTTGCCATCCATTGGATCTGGCGGCCGAGATAGAACGACAAGGGTCGGAAGAAGAAGCGGATCACATGCCGCCCCGGCGGAATGGAGAGACCCCGAAGCACATAGTTGGTCCGGATGATGGGGACCTCATGATCATCGATCCACGCACGCCAGCCGCGATCGTAGAAGACTTCGCTGAAGACCGCGAAGCGCCGGCCCGGCGCCTGGGAGAGGTAATTGATCTCGTCGTTGTCGTTTTTGGTCAGCGAGATCGTTCCCGACGAGTCCCCCGCGACGCCCGCCTTCACCCGGCTGCTGTCGGCAGAAAAAACGATCGCCGAATCCTTTGGATCGAAATGGCTCAGCGCGTTCATGACATCGTTTGCCGTAGGCTCAAAACGGATCCCCCGGACAAACCACACCGGGCCGAGGGCGCCTTTGTTTTCCACCACCGAGTCGCCACCGGTCTTTAGGGGCTTGATGATATATTTTGTGTTCAGCATATCGATCACCGGACCACAATTGGGGTAGTTGTAGAGTTGCCGGTTGATGAGATCATCATAGATCTTCAATTTAGCCGCGTGGTACCCGCCGATCGACCGGTGAAAATAGGCGGTCATGGCGCCATAGCTGAGCGAGTTGGAGAGGCTGTCACGCAAGTCGAGGACGCGAAAATATCCCTTGTCTTCCTGGATTTGCCGGTCGGCATTCGTTGCCTCGAAATTGTTCTGGTAGTCCTCCCTTTCCATATAGCTGCCGTCGTTGAGATAGCGCAGGTCGATGGTCATGACGTCTGCAAAGATCAGCACGCCCATAACGGGGAGTAAAAAGGCGGCCCGGACCCGGTTCCGGATATACAGGCCAAGGACCAATGCCGCCGTCGACACGAACGCCAGGGAACGCAGCAGACTTTGCCCAAACAACGAACGGCGGTCCTCGCGCAGGGCTATGACGAAATCATTCATATACCCGACAGCCGAGCTTCCGCGGCTTGTCGCCTCTTTCAGCAGGTCCGATTCCCAGGGACTGGAATAGTGGAAACGGAAGTAAAGTCCGGTCAGAAAGAGGAAGACGCCGCCGGTAAGCAACAAGCCGTACCGGTACCCGGACCGGAGCCTGGAACGGTCTGCCGGCGTCAGGATCCTGTCGAGGGTCATGGTGGCCAGCATACAGAACAAAAAGGTCGGGACAACCAGGATCATACTGGGCGCCCTGAACTTGTTGTACATCGGCAGCCATTTGAGGAGAACGGAATTGAACGCAAAGAAATAAGCGCCCCAGCTCATCGCGATCGTCAACACGGTAACACCGAGGATCCACCATTTATGACGGCCGTCCAACACAAACATTCCAATGAGGGCCAGCAAAACAACGATGGCGCCGACGTAAGGCGGACCGGCGAAGAACTTGCCGACACCTCCCCAATAGAACCGCGGACCGTCCGGCCCGATTTCCGTTGCCAGATCCGGAGGCATGGTACTCAGCACCCGAACCGCTTTTGATTGTTGCGGACCCAGTTGAAGCTCCGTACTTCCCCCATAGATATCCGGTACCAGCATGACCAGCGGCTCGGACTTGAACATGCTGAACTCGAATGCCGCCGAATCCGGCAGGCCGTTTTGTCCTGATCCCCCGTTGCTTGCGGCGCTTGCCGCCAGCTCACTACCGGCGCGGATCGTCTCTTTGGAGGAGTCATAGGTGGTGAAGAGCGTTACGGCATTGCACAGTACGCCCACAACCGCCGCTCCGATCGTCAGGGCGAAGACGCGGACAACCCGGCGCTGTTCTCCCCTGCGAAACCACGGAATGGCATATCCCAGCAATAGCCCGGCCGCGATGATCATGGTATAATAGACGATCTGGACGTGATTGAACGATACCAACAGCGCCGTAAACATCGCCAGCAGCATCATCCCGAGCCAATACCGCCGTTCGCAGATCAGGATCATCGACCCGATAACACCCGGGAGCAGGGCAATCGACTGCATCTTGGTGTCGTGACCCACAGATACGATCACGGCGTTATAGGTAGCATAGGCATAGGCGAGCGCGCCGATGATCCCGACATACGGGTTAATGCGGAGAACGATGGATAGGAAGTAGAAACAGGCGCAGGCCATAAAAAAGAAACTGGCCGGCTTGCTGAAATAGAACGTCAGCGGGCCGTAAAACAGGCCGGGGATTCCTACCGACTGGGAGTCCATCGCAATCTGGTAGGCAGGCATCCCGCCGAACATGCTATTGGTCCAAAGGGGAAAATGGCCGTGCGTCTCTTTATATTGGAACGAGTTGTGCGCCATGCCCTGCCATTGGACGACATCTTCCTGGGAGAGCACCTTATCTTCAAAGGCTGGCCGGCAGTAAATATAGGCTACCCCCGCAAAGACAAGAACAGCGAAAAAGTGGGGAAGAGCAGGTAATAACTGGCTCTTGGTTATATATTTCATTCGGTTAATGCGTACATCTGTGCTGGTACCGGCGCGAAAGTGCGTGCAATTCCCGGACCAGCCTGAGCGGAGAACCGCCCGCGCCGATCCCCCCACCGGTCCGCACCCCGTCCGCGCAGGGTCCGCACCCGTCCGCGCCGAAAATAGTAAAAATAACAATAGACCCTGCCGGGGGGCCGAGCCTATTGCCGTTTAATGGTATTTGGTATTTGATGGACGAGGGGGTAGGGGGTGAACAAAGGTCCCTTCTCCGATCCAACTTTTCAAGCGAAGTCCTACGCAAAAATCGTAGGTATTTATACCTATTTATTTGGGGATATTTACCTATTACGCGGTAAGTCCGGAAATAGTATTTTGCTAACCAATCATCTATCTCTTAATCCTAAAACAATTCTTATGAGGAAAATCGTCGAGCCGAAAAAGCTTTTACAGGCGTTCCTGTTCGCGGCAATCGTTGCAGCCTTCATTCACCTCGCATCCTGTAACCAGGGCGAAGGCGTCCGCGCCGGTGAACCGCCCATCAATACCGACACCGTCAAAAATCACCTGATTCCAATCGGCGAAGCCGTGCAATTAACCGCCAATTTCCGCGCGGCCGTCGCCGACCTCGACAAAAAAGTCCCTCACTTCACCGATTCGATGGACTTCGGGCATGCGGAATCCTTTCCCGCGGACGTCTTTCGGGAACTCCTCAGACAATCCGACTCCGTGAGCCGCGCCCATGGCATCCGTATTTACTATGGCCGGGACGCTTCCGGAAAGATCCACCAGATCATGGTACCCTATGATTCCCTGGGAAACGACATTGTCAATCATATCGCGGACATCATCATTCAACCCAAACCCGGCGTACATGTGGAAGCGCTGAAGGTCAGCGCCGGTCAGGCGGCTGAGAACGGATCAAGGTGTCCGCCGGCGTGTGGCAATGATAGCAGCGGTCTCAACTAATCTATGGATATAGTTCATCGGTATCTTGGACTTATAGTTGCGGTCTTACCCTGCATTGCGGGGCTGGTTCGTTTCCGCCGGCTGGGCAGAACTTATCGGCCCCTCTTTCTCATGTCCATTGCCGGACTGATAGCCGAAGCCGTCGGCGATTACCTTATTTACTACCGTAAGACCAGCAACGCGGACATCGCCAATACCTATGCTCTCCTTGAATGGATCCTAGTGTTCTGGCAGTTCCGCACCTGGGGCTTCTTTCGGACGCGAAAAGAAATTGGTTATGCGGTTCTTCTCGCGCCCTGCGTCGTTTGGCTGGCCGAGAACCTCATAGTTGGCAAAATGATCAACTTCTCGCCCTATTTCCGGATCTTAGCCTCTTTCAGTATCGTCCTCCTCAGCGTGAACAAGATCAACTTCATGATCACCCACGATAACCGAAAACTGCTGGGCCATCCGGATTTCCTGTTCTGTATTGCATTTATCATATATTTTATATATGATATTGTTTATGAATGGGCCTATCAATCCAGCAATAACGCCGCCCCGATAGTTATTACTGAGACCATTATCTTTCTGTGGGGTTATATTAATGCCCTGACAAACATTATTTTTGCTATTGCTTTCCTGCGGATCCCGGCCCCCAAAAAATTCATACTCTGGTGACGGCCGGCCGAAGTGTGGGTAGTCAAGAATAATGGAAAACAAGATCCTTTATATCACCCTGCTGGTATCGCTGATTATTGCAATAATAATTATCTATTTTTTTGTTTCCATTATCCGGTATCACCGGCGGTACATGCGCCTGCAGCGGGAGAAGATCTTTGCCGAGATCACCATCCGGGAAAACGAACGCAAACGGATTGCGGGAGACCTGCATGACAGTCTCGGACCGCTCCTTTCTGCCGTAAAACTGAATATCGGCAGCGTCGATATCGATACGGCCGCCGACCAGGAGATCCTTGACAAAACGGCCGGTTACCTCGACGAGATCATCGGGAGCATGCGGCGGATCTCGCATGACCTGCTGCCGAATACCCTCGAGCGAAAAGGCCTGATTGAAGCGGTACGTGAATTTATCCAGCAGGTGAAAGGAAAACAGACGGTCAATATCCAATTGTACATTGTAAAGGAGATCCGGGTCCCGAAAGAAAAGGAGATCCATATTTTCCGCATGATCCAGGAGATTGTGCATAACACCATCAAGCATGCGCACGCGAAAAACCTGCAGATCGGCTTCAGTGAGGAGAATGGCCATCTGCTGTGCCTGACCAAAGACGACGGGAAGGGGTTCGATCGGGAAAAAGCAATGACCGCCTCTCATGGCCTGGGGCTCCGGTCCCTGGAGAGCCGGTGCGAGATCCTGAACGGCATTCTTACGCTGGAGTCGGCGCCGGGGCTCGGGACGAATTATTTTATTAAAATACCGATTTGACGAAATATCGGAAAGTTGAGCTAATTTTTCGGTATGAATACGATCCGGCTGGTAATTGCGGATGACCACGAAATATTTCGGGATGGCTTGGCTCTTATGTTGTCCAAACAGGATACGGTGGTCCTCGCCGGACAGGCCGGCGACGGGGAGGAGTTGCTCCGGCTGGTCGCCGAAACGCAGCCCGACATCGTACTCACCGACATCAAAATGCCGCGGCTCGGGGGCATCGCAGCGTCCCGGATGCTGTTGCAGCGTTTCCCCAAACTGAAAATTATCGCGTTGTCGATGTTCGATGAGGAAGATCTGATTGTGGAAATGCTGGAGACCGGCGCCCGGGGATACTTGTTGAAAAATGCGGACAAGAAGGAGATACTGGAGGCCATCCTGACCGTTCACGAAGGAAGTATATTTTATTGCAAGCACACGACCGCGCGGCTCGCGTCCATGATCGTCAAGAGCAAGTTTGACAGCCATAAAAAAACCCAGGAGTCGCTGTTCACCGATCGGGAGAAGGAGATCATCCGGCTGATCTGCCGCCAGCACACCGCCCAGGAGATCGGGGGGATGCTTTATCTGAGCAAAAGGACGGTTGAAGGGTACCGGACGCGCATCCTCGAAAAAATGGATGTCAAGAACACGGCCGGTGTGGTAATTTTTGCGCTGAAGCATCATCTCATATCGGAGGCGGATATCGGGTGACATACCGAATGCGGGAAAAATACGTTTATGGGTTACCTTTGCATATTTAAGCGCAATAAAACAACCCGTTGAGCAGTATTAAGAAATTGGCAGGTGAGACAATCTGGTATGGCGCCAGTTCGATTTTTGCCAGATTCCTCCAGTACATGCTGACCCCTTACCTGACCCTTAAATTCAAGGGGACGCCGGAATACGGGGAGATGAGCCTGGTGTATGCAGCCATCTCCTTTGTCAATATCGGCGTGCTGTTCGGGCTTGACTACGCTTTTTTCCGATTTATCCAGCGGAAGGAGAATCAAAAGAGCCTCTACCCCACTCTTCTCATCTCGATGTTGTGCAGCACGACGGCGATCACGTTTCTTATTATCTTCTTTCGCGTACCTTTTGCCGCCCTCATCGACGTTGCCAATCACCCCGAATATATTACCCTGGCTGCGCTCATCATTGCTTTCGATGCCCTTTCCGCGCTGCCTTTTGCCCGGCTCAGGCATGAGGGCCGCCCGCGGAAATTTGCCGCGATCCGCGTATCCGGGATCCTCGTCAATATCGCCCTTACCTTCTTTTTTCTCTCCGTCTGCCCGCCGCTGTTTAAACGCCATCCCAACAGCATTATCGCCTTTATCTATCAACCGCGGTTCGGATTCGTGGGTTATGTATTGCTGGCAAATGTCATACAGAATTTCTTCCAGCTGGTCCTTCTTTCCCCCTTGTGGAGGAATATCGGCTGGAAGCTCGACCGCTCCCTGTGGCGGGAGGTCATGGCCTATTCGCTGCCGCTGACTATCGCGGGGTTCGGCGGCATGATCAACGAGACCTTTGATCGCATTATGCTGGATTGGAGGCTGCCGCATGCGGGAGACTATGCCGCCTATCAGGTTGGTATCTATAGCGGCTGCTACAAGCTGTCCCTGCTGATCACCCTTTTCGTGCAGGCGTTCCGGATGGGCGCCGAACCATTCTTTTTCCGGCAAAGCGTGGAAGATTCCGCGCAGCGGACCTATGCGCGGGTCATGAAGTTCTTTGTCATCCTGGTTTGCGGCATGTTCCTTTTCGTCTCGCTCTATATCGGCATCTGGAAATGGTTCATTGCGGACCAAAGCATGTGGGTCGGTCTGAAGGTCGTGCCCATCCTGCTTTTCGCGAATATATTCCTGGGCATCTATTACAACCTTTCGATCTGGTACAAGATCACAAAAAGCACGCATGCCGGAGCCTATATTACGCTGATCGGCGCGGCCATTACCCTGGCGGTCAATTATATTTTTATTCCGTCTTATGGCTATATGGCTTCCGCCTGGGCTACCTTCCTCTGCTATGGCAGCATGATGGTTATCTCGTATATCTGGGGACAAAAAGTGTACCCGGTACCCTATGCATGGAAAAAGCTTGTCGCATATATGGTAATCGTCACACTGCTCTACTTTATTCATACCGGCCTGACGGCGATCTGGCCGAACCGCGTCTTCTCGCTTGCGCTGGCCACGGTGCTGCTTGGTGGATACGCGCTCTTCATTCTCCGGGTAGAACAAAAGGAGTTCCGCCGCCTTCCTTACATCGGGAGATTTCTCGAACCCAAACCCGGGGCCGCCTGATTTTCGTTCGCGGCCAACCCCCCTCGACCGGGCCGACCCCCCTCGACCGCTCACGACAGGAAAGGGTTATGCCGTCTCTCCCAACCGATCGTAGTCGGTTCGCCGTGACCCGGATAGACAACCGTTTCGTCGGGCAGGGGCCAAAGACGCTCGCGGATGCTGTGCAGCAGGGCCGCGTGATCGCCGCCGGGCAGATCCGTCCGGCCGATACTTTCCCTGAACAATACATCGCCGCTGATCAGGAATCCTCCCTCCGGATAATAGAACCCTACGCTGCCCGGTGAATGGCCGGGCAGAAACAGGATCTCGAGGCGGTCCTCGCCCAACTCGATGGTCCCGCCGGGCTCAAGAAATCGTAAGGGTCCCCGATAATTTTCGAATGGCATGCCCCATTGCAAACCCATGGCGGGCGCCAAAGCCAGGACAGGCTGTTCCATTTCGTGGATATGAAGCGGTAAGTCCCAGGTGATAGCGACAAAATGATTCCCGAATACGTGATCGAGGTGACAATGCGTATTCAGCAGCAAATTCGGGCTTAATCCTTGCTGTTCAATATGTTCTTGTAGAGCGAGCCGTTCGTTGCCAAAATAGCAACCGGGATCGATGATCGCACAGGCATCCTTTTGGTTCGATAGAACGTATGTGTTCTCTTGTACAGGGTTGAATTCAAAAGATTTAACGGTCAGCATAGCTCAAGATTTTTGGTCCGATTCCCCGGCATTTCCATAACTTTAAAACTCTTTAAAGAAAAGCAGGTATGCAAGTTCCTCAGTTTAGGTTGAAGTCACACTATTTTTTTTTGATGGTATCGGGACTTTTCTTTTTTGGCAGCCGCACCCTCGCTCAGGTTAACACAGTTGAATTCGGAAAAAATCGCCTGCAATTCAAGAATTTCAAGTGGAAATACTACCAAACAACCAATTTCAATACGTATTTCGAGGAAGGAGGGCAGGATCTCGGCAAATATGTCGCCCAGCTGGCGGAAAAGGAGCTGCCGGGGATCGAAAAATTTGTCGAATACGGATTGCAACGTCGTGCTAATCTGGTCATTTACAATTCTTACAACGATTTGGAGCAGTCCAATATCGGGCTCAATCTCGACTGGCAGACGACGGGCGGGATCACCAAGCTGGTCAACAACAAGATGGTCCTTTACTTCAACGGGGACCACAATAACCTGCGCATCCAGGTCCGGGAAGGGATCGCAAGGATCCTGGTTGAAAATATCCTCTTTGGCGACGACCTCGGCGAGTTTGCCGCCAACCAGGCCCTGCTGGATCTGCCTCAATGGCTCACCGACGGGTACGTCGAATACGTGGCCGAGAACTGGAATACGATAGAGGATGACAAACTCCGCTCGGCCATGCTCGCCGGCCGGTACAATAACTTTTATCAGTTCGCGTACGAACAACCCAATCTGGCGGGCCACGCCTTCTGGGTCTACCTCGCTGAAAAATACAAAAAAGAGAATGTTACGTATTTCCTTTATCTGGCCCGCGTCTACCGCAACCTCAACAATGCGTCGATGCGTATTTGCAAAAAGAAATTCAAGGAGGTGCTGAAGGACTTCATGACCCAGATGGAGGAACGGTACGAGGCCGATCTGCGCGGCAGACGCAACTTTCCGAAGGGAACCGTTCAGGTCGTGGAGGACGTGAATGACCACAAGGACTTCTTTCATTTCGTACCCAATCCTGCTCCGCGCAGCCAGGCTTACGCAGTCGTTGAATTCAACCGCGGAAAATACACCGTCACGTTGCATGAAGCCGTCGTGGACCGGACACTCTTGAAAGTGGGCGAACGCTCTCTCGAGGATCAGCTGGCGCCCCACTACCCGCTGCTGGCCTGGGACCCAAAGGGCACCCGGCTCGCCTGTATGTACTGGAGCCGCGGTGCGATCAAACTATTTATCTACGACGTCATCAAACGTTACAAAACCACGACCATCGACCTCACGGACTTCCAGCAGGTCCAAAGCATGAAATTCATGCTTAACGAGAATACCCTTCTTCTCAGCGCGGTCCGGAACGGACAGTCCGATATCTATACCTACGACCTCGCCGAATTTAAATTCCACCAGATCACCAACGATATCTACGACGACCTCGACCCTTCCTTTGTGGCCTTTCCCGGCAAAACAGGGATCATCTTCTCCTCCGACCGGCCCTCGGGAATGGCGCCCAACAGGGACACCGTCTTACCCAACTATCGCTATAATATTTTCCTCGTCAACGCGGTGGCCAGCGACGACCCCGGCAAACAGGTCACCCAGCTCACACACTTACGATACGGTAACGCGCGGTACCCGACCCAATACAATGGGCGGCACTTCACTTTTGTCAGCGATGAGAACGGCATTGCCAACCGGTATGCCGGTTACTTCACCACCCGGAACGCCGGTCTCGATACCGTTTATAAGATCGGCGACGAACTGCTTCACAATCCCGATCCGAAGGAACTGGATTCAGTGCTGGCCCGGCAAAAGAAACAGGCGCCCGATACCTCTTATGTCTTTGCGATCACCAGCGATTCGTCCTATGTGTTCCCCATCACCAATTACCAGAGCGGGCTTACCGAGACGGTCAGTGCCGGCGAGAACGGCCAGGTGAGCGAAGTCAGACAGGAAGGCAATCTCAAATTCCTGTATAAGCTGAAAGTCGACGAAAACGCGCTACAGAAGCGAAATCTGAACGATCGAATGACCGACTACCGGAAAAGGACCGTAACCGAGGCGACGATCTCGAATGCCAATCTCCTCCAGCGGGCGCCGCAGCTGCGCAGGCTGGACACGACACGGCGGCAGCCCACTTCCGATTTCTTTGACAGCGAATTCGGCAGGGACACGGCCAAAAGCGACGCCCGTCGCCCGGTCAACAATCCGTTTGCGACGGTCAGGCCGTTGAGCACACAGCTCCCGGTTGGCGAGCAGCCGGTTTTGCGAACCGCAAAGCTATTCGACTACAAGCTTAAATTCTCGGTCGACAATTTCACCGCGGGGTTCAACAATGACGTCCTTGTCACACGATACCAGCCGTACACCGGCGCATTGCCGATCAACCTCAGCGGTCAGGATGCCTTCAGCGGCATGCTGAAGGCTTCGGTCTTCGATCTGTTCGAAGACATCCGGTTCACGGGCGCGGTCCGCCTTCCCTTCTTCGGGACCACCAGCCCTTCGCAGGTAACGACCCCCACCGAAGGAGCCTCCTTTCAGCCATCAAGCGGATCGTTTTTCGACGGCAGTGGGGAGTATTATCTGAGGTTCGACTATCTGAAAAAACTGCTTGATTTTTCGCTGATCTATTACCGCGAGACGCAGGTTGGACTTTACACAGATCCGATCAACCTTCCGCTTGAACCGCAATACGACGCCAAGGCCTACACGAACCTGTGGGAGGTGGAGATCAAATACCCGTTTAGCAAGGTCGCCAGTCTCCGGTTGACCCCTGGCGTACGCCGCGACTTCATCCAGGTCCGCCCAAACCTCGATCCCGGTCCTGTCTTATTGGATTCAGCGGCATTGCTATCCGGTCCGCTGAACAAACAGACTTACGGCCTGATGCATATCGAGTATGTATTCGACAATACACTGCTCAAGGCCACCGATATCTGGAACGGGCTTCGGTATAAGCTGTATTTCGACTGGATGAGCCAGTTGAACACGACACAGGGCGCCGCTGAGGGCAAGTATACGTACAACTTCGGCTTCGACGCCCGGCATTACCTGCCGATCTACCGCAACCTGATCTGGGCGCTGCGCGCGGCCGGCGACTTCTCATGGGGCAACCGGAAAGTCGTCTACTATCTCGGCGGTACGGACGGCTGGCTCTTCCCCCGCGCCAATCAGGCGCCGCAACCGGCCGATCCCACGTATGCATTTCAGTCTCTCGCGGTGAACCTTCGCGGGTTTAACCAGAACATCACGAACGGAAATAACAATGTCGTCATCAACAGCGAGGTACGGCTTCCCGTCTTCACTACACTCTTCAACAAGCCGATCAATAATGCCTTCCTCCGAAATTTCGCGCTGGTCCAGTTCTTCGACCTCGGGACGGCCTGGAACGGCAAATACAACGCGCTGAAACGGCCGGAGCTTATCCTCAACAGCCCCAGCTACCCCTATCTCAATGTTCAGTTGAAGGCGGGCGGCATCGGCCCCTTTGCCGGCGGATACGGTTTCGGGGCACGCAGCACGCTTTTAGGTTATTACCTCCGTTTTGATGCAGGCTGGCCGATGAATACCTTTTTTGGAGTGAAGCCGATATTGTATGTGTCGATGGGCGTGGATTTTTAAGGCGGATTGTCCGCGGGCTGTCGAAATTGCGTTCACCGGTTTCGATCCAGGTAAAAAAATCGACATACAGACAGATCAGGCCAAAGAAAAACGTGATGGATCAGGACGAGAAATCCGATCCGGAAGCTCTTCGGAACGATCCGGTTGCGGTTTCAGAATTGGGTGACTGCATTGTCCATGGTTTGTGATTTTTGGGCGCGCTCGACGGATTCCGGCCGTCTTTTGTCAGAACGCTGTATATAATGGTTAAAAGGATCGAATAACAAAAGATCATACCCCAGGCATCGTGGTATCGAAGGGGATGGGCGATCATGCGAACGATATCGCTCAGCAGGTCAACGGGACTCGCCACAATATCCCAGCTGTTGTAGCGCAGGACACGTCCGATATAAACACCCCATGCGCTGAGCCACATGACCGGGTAGAGGAACACCCATCGTCCCGCGAACGAGGCGTCGGGCACCAGAAGTTTTTCGATCTGTCGGGTCGATCGCACGCCGAGGAGAAGACCGTTCAGGGCGAACGAAAGGATAAGGATCAGATCGAACCATTCCGGGACACGGCTATTGCGGTGGTTGTCCGCGAGGTGATAAAGGTCGGTGAGAATATAAAAGGAGTTGGGGATAAAGAGCAGCCAAACGATCAGACCGGCGACGCACATCGCCCCCCTGACCCCTTTCCGCGCAAACTCCACTCGGCGGTTGCCCGTTTGCGTTAGCGAGGTCGAGAGCCGGTAGGGTACCCAGGCCAGAAAGAGGTTCCAGGGCATAAAAAGAAAGGTCAACCGGCCGGTGTGGTAAATGCGCGCCGCAAGGAGCAAACAGCTGAACAGCGCAGAAAGGATCAGGACCTGGTCGGTCTCCGATTGTTGAAAAAACCATCGCCGCCGGAGCGGCGATGGCATAGGAAGGCTGGTCATGATAGTTTAAGTTTGGGTAAGAAGATTAACAAGCCGACAACAACCGCCGTTAGGGCTGCCGCCAGCACCGCGCCGGCGGCCAGGTCTTTTATAAATTTTATCCCCGGATGTTCTTCGGGGTGGACGAAGTCCATGATTTTTTCGACGCAGGTGTTCAGCATCTCGGTTATCCAGACGAGACCGGTGACAAGGGCAAGCACGGCGGCCTCCGTGGCCGAAACGCGACAGACAACGCCTGCGGCAATGACCGCTACGGTCGCCACCAGGTGCAGGCGGGCATTGTGTTCGCGGATCAGTAGTTCCCGGACGCCGGACCATGCAAACGAGAAGCTCTTCAGGCGGCTGTGAAAGGAGAATTTTTGCTGTTCCATATTAGCTTGTCTTTTCGGCAACCCATTTCCACCAGAATGCCGTGCAGGTGGTGTACACAAAAAGGTTATACAACTCGTCCGAGACGGAATGGCTGTGACGGTCCACCGCTATAAAGACAGGAACCAGGAAGGCAATAGCCAGAAGGCTGATCAGTACGCCCATGACGTGAGTTGGGAAGTATACCCAGCCGATCCGCTTAAACCAAATAGTCGTGTTCATATATTGTTGTTTTTTTGATTACGCGATTGCGGGGAACGGGGAGAGCGGCTCTGTGCCGGCGGTGCCGGTGCGGCCTTTGTCGCCTGCTCCATGGCCTCCCTTGACCTTCGACAAGATCGCTTCCAGCAGCGGCAGCATGTTGTTGAGGCCCTTTGTTTTGATCATAAAGTTCCAGAGGGGTTCGAATTTTTTCCAGCCGCCGGCGTAGGCGAAGTGTTTGAGAGAATGATGCAGGCTGTCGTGACCGGAGCTGGCCCTTAGGATATTCCGCCAGCTGTAAAACGCTCCATACGCCCAGTCATATCCCCGCTTCAATTCCTCCGCCGAAAGGCCGGCGGTCTTATAAACCACCTGGCGGGTATCGTAACGATCCCAGTTCCGGTGAAGGATCCGGCCCTGCGCCTCCATTTCGGCGAACAGTCTCGTTCCGGGATAAGGTGTGAGGATGTGAAAGGTACAAGTGGTCAGGGCGTTACCGACCGCCCAATCCACAGTTCGTTGGAATACGTTCTGGTCGTCCGCATCAAGTCCGAACACAAAACTGCCATTGATCATGATGCCGAGCGAATGGAGACGTTGGATGGCCTGCTCGTAATCTTTACCGATATTCTGGCGTTTGTTGCTTTGAACGAGATTGTTCCGGCTAAGGGTTTCGAAGCCGACAAAAACGCTCCGCATCCCGGCGTCAGCCGCTTTTTCGATGAGGTCGCCGCGGAGGATGGCATCGATGGTGGAGGCGCCCTGGAATACGCGGTTCATGCCTTTCATCCCTTCGAAGAGACCGGCGGCGAAACGGGAGTGGCCAAGCAGATGGTCGTCGAGAAAATACAGGTGTCTCCCCGGAAGCCGGTCGATCTCGGCGAGTGCCGCATCGACCTGCTGGGTATAGAACGAGCGGCCTCCTTCAAAAAAGGCGTCCTTATAGCAGAAGTCGCAGTGGTGCGGACAACCCCGCGAGACGACGATGGAGTTTGGCACGAGGTAGCGGTTTCGCTTGATCAGGTCGCGCCGGATCGGGGGAATGGTGGCAATGTCGCGTTCCTTGTTGCGGTAGATCTTTCTGGCATTGCCTTGCCTGAAATCGTTCAGGAATGCGGGAAATGTGTCTTCACCGGGGCCGAGAAAGATACTGTCCGCGTGGCCGGCCGCTTCTTCGGGTAAAGAGGTGACGTGGAGCCCGCCCAGGCACACATAGGCGCCCTGTCGCCGGTAATGGTCCGCCAGGCCATAGGCCCGGAACGCGTTTGTGATATAAACCTGGATGACGACAACGTCCGGCACGTCATCGATGCAAAGCTCTTCGACGTGCTCGTCCTGCAGGTCGACCTCGTCGTCAGGTGAGCAGTAGGCCGCGAGGGTCGCCAGACCGAGCGGAGGAAACAGCGAGTATTTGATTGGTCGCCAGAACGGGCTCTTTGCTTCGGTGAGTGCCGGCAGGATCATCTTGATTTTCATATGTCAGCTTTTAATAGCGGAGATGTTGGATAAGCGTGTAACAAAAGAGTATGGCAAGCAACAGTACTCCCTGGAAGGCGATAGCCGCGTTTAACCAGTGCCGGCGTTTGCGAAAGGCCCACAGGTTAAAGACCGTCGCCAGCAGTACGGTGCCGATGATGAATTGGGCTTTGTGCAGGGCGAAAAGATTAAACGGTGACTGCAGGAAGGACGGCGCGAGAAAATAATACGGGCTCCTGGCGCCGAGAAGAACGCGGGCTGTGATGGTGAGCATGAAATAGCTGGCCGGGATCAAAAGGGGGATGCCAAGAAGCACGGAGCTCAGGGAGCGAATTTTTTTTAACTGTATCATGGTTTTTTATTTTTCAAAAGTGCTTTGTATTTCAAAGTGAATGCACAAAAAAATAATCAGCTGCCGTTTACACCTCGGATCATGTTTTCCAGCCCCTGGAGGTGATCCTTGAATGCTTTCTCGCCTGCCTTGGTGATCGAATAGGTCGTATTGGTTTTACGGCCGATAAACCCCTTGTGTACCTTTACGAAACCGTTCTCTTCGAGGTTGATCAGGTGTGAGGCAAGGTTGCCGTCGGTGAGTTCAAGCAGCTGCTTCAGTTCGTTAAAGCTGACTTCGGCGTTTATCAGCAGGATGGACATCACCCCCATCCGGATGCGGCTGTCGAATACTTTATTCAGGTTTCCGATCGGGTTCTTCATGACTTCTCATATTTCCACCACATGATCAACCCGTAGATGATGTGCAGCACGCCAAATCCGACTGCCCAGAAATACAGGCCTTCGTGCGGGTAATACATGCATATACAGCCGAGCGCAATCTCCAGCAATCCAAGATAGCGAATGTCCGTCAACGTGTATTTACTGGCGTTTACCAGCGCGAGGCCATAGAAAATGAGACAGCTCGGAGCGACATATTCCCAGTCGGCCCGGTACAGCAATCCCAGCACAAAGAAGCCGCCGGTGATCAGGGGGATCAGCATATTGATCGCGAGCCGCCGCGAGGCAGGGTCCCAGATCGGCAGCTTGCTTTTCCTCGCTTTTCGCCACGTCAGGAGCGTCGCGGTGGTAAGCGCGGCGACCAGCACGGCGGCGGCGAGATCGATCAGCTTCCACTTCAATCCGATCGCCCCCTCGTGCATGTAGCCAAATCGCGAAATAAAGCCGTTGAAACTATAGTACTCTTTGATCCAGCCGTGGGCGATCCACGCGCCGGCAAGGGCGCAGATGCCGGCGCTCACACCGCTGAGACCGCTGAGTGAAATGAACCGGGAACTGCGCTCCATCATTCGCCGGATATCCTGCAGGGCTTCCAGAGACTGATCGGCGGGGGAATGCTGGTGCAGGGATGGATGATCCATAAAAAGTACTTTGAAACACAAAGTAAAAAGAAAGAATGCAGAGTTGCAAATTTTTTTTGGCTTGCGGGCCGGGGCACCCGTTCGCCCGCATGCTGCTAGAGTTTTAACTCCATTTGGATGTTGCTGCGCTCATACGGTGAAGGCGGACCCGCCGTTTTACGAAATCCGAGCTTGAGATAAAGATTGATCGCGGGTTTCAGCAGGGTGTTGCTTTCAAGATATACTCGCGGGGCGCCTTCCTGTCGCGCCTTTCCGATACAGGCCCGACCCAGCAGGTATCCTATACCAAGCCCCTGTGCTTTTGGCGATACGGCCATCTTGGCAAGCTCGTAGCCGCCGTCCTCCATCCGGATGAGAGCGCAGGTACCCACAGGCTCTTCCTTATAGAGAGCCATAAAAATAAATCCACCCCGGTCGATGATATATTCCACCGGGTGATCGAGCGCTTTATGATCGCTGTCCTCCATGCGGAAATATTTGGTGATCCATTCTTCATTCAGTTGCCGGAAGGCGGACTGGTAGCGGCTTTCAAAATCGACGATCGTGACCTGCCTGCTCTCGCGGATCTTTTTCTCTTCCCGGACACGTTGGAGCAGACTTTTCTGCTCCAGGAGCAATTCCCACTCGCCGATGGCCTTCCAAAGGTCATGATGGGTCTCTTTGATGGCTTTTCCGATGGCTTCGGTCACGTCATCGATTTGCGGCTGCATCTTCTCGCGCAGCCGGTGTCCGGCCGGGGACAGGACGACAAAGTTCTTGCGGCCGTCTTCCGCCCCCTTTTTTTCGAGAACATAGCCTTTCGCGGCCATTTCCCGGACGACCTGGCTGACCGAAGGATGCGTATGGCCTATCTCACGGGCAAGATCCATGATGGACATCTCTCCGTTTACCGAAAGCGAATAAAAGACCGGAAACCATTTTGGCTGCAGATCGACCTCATACAGGTCGTAAATGGCCGCAGCCTGTTCGGTCATCTGTTCGCTAAGGTGCCGCAGACGGCTGCCAAGTGCCATTTTTCCCGTTTTTGTGTAAAAGTCCATACCGTTCAATTTTATGACCCCCGAAGATTTAGTTCCGTCGTCCTATCGGGCATCAATTGCGTAATCACTTACGTAAATTACAGCGGAATTTTAGGATTTCCAAATGTTCGCCCGGCGGCTATTGATCATGATTTTCTTTACTTTAGGGGACCAACAACGATTTCATGCCCGATTCCTACATTTTAGCCCTGGACCAGGGGACGACTAGTTCAAGAGCCATTCTCTTTGACCGCAGCGGCCGGATCCGCCAGGTTGCCCAGAAAGAATTCCGGCAATACTACCCGCAGCCGGGGTGGGTCGAACATGATCCGGAGGAGATCTGGTCCTCCCAATACGGGGTATTGGCGGAAGTCCTGGCAAAGGCCGGCATCACCGCTCGCGAAATCGCGGCCATCGGCATCACCAACCAACGGGAGACGGTTATTGTCTGGGACCGAAAGACAGGGCAGCCCATACACCCCGCGATCGTCTGGCAGGACCGCCGGACATCGGGCTACTGCGATGAGCTGAAAGCACAGGGTCTTTCCGCGTTGATCCGGGAACGGACGGGGCTGGTCATCGATGCATATTTTTCGGCCACCAAACTCCGCTGGATCCTCGATCAGATCCCCGGCGCGCGGGCGCGCGCACAACGGGGCGAACTGGCCTTCGGAACGGTCGACAGCTGGCTGGTCTGGAAGTTGACGGGAGGAAAACTGCATATTACCGACACCACCAACGCATCCCGGACACTGTTGCTCAATATCCACACGAGGGAGTGGGATGCAGAGTTATTACGGCTGTTCGATATTCCTGCGGCGATCCTGCCGGAAGTCCGGGCTTCGAGTGAAGTATACGGCACGACGGCCAGCATTATGGCCCCCGGGTCGGTAGGTGTTCCAATCGCGGGCATCGCCGGCGACCAGCAGGCGGCATTGTTTGGTCAGCTGTGCACCCAACCCGGCATGGTGAAGAATACATATGGGACAGGATGCTTCATGCTGATGAATACGGGCGGCCAGGCGGTTCAGTCCCGCAACAATTTGTTGACGACGATCGCCTGGACCCGCGGCGGTCAAACCGAATATGCGCTCGAAGGAAGTATATTTATCGCGGGAGCGGTAGTCCAATGGCTTCGGGACGGACTTCATTTCATCCGTTCGTCGGGGGAAGTGGAAGCACTCGCAAGCAGCGTTGCCGATACCGAAGGCGTCTACCTTGTCCCGGCCTTCGCAGGGCTGGGCGCTCCTCACTGGAATCAATATGCGCGGGGATCGATATTCGGAATGACACGCGGGACCCGGCAGGCACATATTGCCCGCGCTGCGTTGGAGAGCATCGCCTACCAGACGCTGGATGTGTTGCGGGCCATGGAAGCCGACAGCGGAATTGTGCTGAAGGAGCTGCGTGTCGATGGGGGCGCCGTCGCTAACGACCTGCTTATGCAATTCCAGTCGGATATCCTGCAGGTGCAGGTGATCCGGCCCACTATTACGGAAACAACCGCGCTGGGCGCCGCTTATCTTGCGGGTCTGGGCGCCGGATATTGGGGATCGTTGGCGGAGATTCAGCAACAATGGGCGGTGGACCGGCGGTTCTCCCCGGGCATGGATGCGTCCCGCGTCGAAGACCTGGTGAAAGGCTGGCGCCGGGCCGTCAAAGCTGCAATCGTGTGGACGGAATGATCGGCCGCGGAGCACGATGGAACGGCGGAACGGAGACGACATGATGAACCGAAATGATATGATCCAGGCCCTTCATGAAAAGGGTTCCCGACCCTGGGACTTTTGCATTATCGGGGGCGGCGCGACGGGTCTAGGGGTGGCGGTCGATGCGGCCTCGCGCGGGTTCAGCACGCTGCTGCTGGAAGAATACGATTTTGCAAAGGGAACATCTTCGCGGGCCACCAAGCTGATTCACGGCGGCGTACGATACCTGCAACAGGGCAATATCAAGCTGGTCACGGAGGCGCTGCACGAGCGCGGGGTCCTTCGCCGCAATGCCCCCCATTTGGTCAACGATCAGTCCTTTGTCGTTCCGAATTACAAATGGTGGGAAGGTCCGTATTACGGCGTCGGGCTGAAGGTATATGACTGGATGGCCGGGGAGCTGGGATTGGGGAAATCCCGTCGGCTGTCCCGGGAAGAAGTGTTGGAGCTCGCGCCGACACTCGACGCGGACGGGTTGCGCGGCGGGGTCCTGTATCACGACGGGCAGTTTGATGATGCGCGGCTGGCCATTGGCCTCGCCCAGACCGCGGCCCGCCAGGGTGGGATCCTCATCAACTATTGCCAAGTCGCAGGACTGCTCAAGACCGATGGCCGAATAACCGGGGTACGGGCCGTGGATCGGTTAAACGGGCAATCATTCGTTGTGCCCGCGACGGTAGTTATTAATGCCACGGGTGTTTTTACGGACAATATCCTGCAACTGGATGACCCAAAAGCCGCGACGGTCATCGCACCGAGCCAGGGCGTGCACCTGATCCTTGATAAAAGTTTTCTGCCGGGGCAGGCGGCGATCCTTGTTCCGCATACGGAAGATGGAAGGGTCCTGTTTGCGGTGCCCTGGCATGACAAAATCATCGTAGGGACGACAGACACTCCCGTAGGCAAGCCGTCGATCGAACCCCGGGCATTTCCCGAAGAGATCGATTTCATCCTGGCCCAGATCGGGCGCTATCTTGAAAAGGTCCCCACGCGGAAGGATATCCGAAGCGTCTTTGCAGGGCTGCGGCCGTTGGTGAAAAGCAGCAGCAAAAAAACGGCAGAACTGGCGCGTGACCATCTTATTCTGGTGTCCGCATCCGGTTTGATCACGATCACGGGAGGAAAATGGACGACCTACCGGCGGATGGCAGAAGACACCGTGAACAAAGCGATACAGCGGGCGGGACTGCCGGAGAAAAAATGTGTCACGGAGACCTTATCGATTTATGACGGTGACGGGGCAGGCATCCGGGCGCTGGTCAGAGCCAAACCAGAATGGGGCGGGCGGCTGCATCCGGCCCTGCCCTACCTCCAGGCGGATATCGTCTGGGCGGCGCGTGAAGAGTTATGCATTACCGTGGAAGACGCACTAAGCAGGCGGACGCGGTGCCTGCTGCTGGATGCGAAGGCCGCCGTGGAATGCGCACCGCTCGCGGCTTCGCTGCTGGCGGCGGAATTGGGCCGGGACACCGAATGGGAGAAGCAACAAATCAATTTTTTCCGGGAACTGGCAGGCAACTACCTGCCTGACTTTCCGCCACCTTTAAACCCTGCAGTATGACCCCCTTCTATGGTGAAATGATCGGAACCGGTCTCCTTGTTTTTTTGGGCCAGACGGTCGTCAGCAACGTCGTGCTGGCGAAGACAAAAGGACACAACAGCGGCTGGATCGTGATTAGCTTCGGTTGGGCGATGGCGGTATTCGTCGGCGTTTTTTGCTCGGCGGCCTCCAGCAAGGCCCACCTCAACCCGGCGGTAACGATCGCGTTTGCCGTATTGAAAAAAATGCCGCTGGACCTCGTACCGATATACCTGGCCGCTCAGTTCCTGGGCGCGATGCTTGGATCGGTGGTCGCCTGGCTTTGCTACCGCGGGCATTTCGGCGAGACAGCCGATGCGGACACCAAACTGGCCGTCTTCTGCACCGCGCCGGCGATCCGCAGGTACGGCGACAACCTGGTGACGGAGACGATTGCGACTTTCGTCCTGATCCTCGGGGTTCTGTTTATCGCCAGCCCCTCCAGTAGCCTCGGCGCCCTGGATGCACTACCGGTTGCGCTGCTCGTGCTGGGCATCGGGCTGGGACCCGGCGGCCCGACCGGCTATGCGATCAACCCGGCGCGGGACCTGGGCCCGCGGATCATCCACGCGCTCTTGCCTATACCGGGAAAACGGAACAGTGACTGGAGCTATGCATGGGTGCCGGTCGTAGGTCCGATACTCGGCAGCTTGCTGGCCGTGCTGGTGTTCCAGCTATTGGGATAACGCCGTTTTGCAGAAAAAATCCCCGCCGTAAAGCGGGGACCGACTAATCAAATTCCTAGCCAAATTATTCTTCACATTCGGAGGCATATACGAAAATTGGACCGATTTGGATTTCCACTTTACACATTTTTTGAGGAGTAAGTGGAAATTGGGGCGCGCGCGGCGGTTGGCGAAGGACCGGTCAGCAGGGAACAGGCTTCGAGCAACCGTTCCAGGTCCCGGTAGTGGCACAGGAGGTTGCCTCTTTCCTCCGCGTCGGCGAAGCCGGCGTTGTCCGTCGTTAAACACGTTTCGACCATGGTCCATAGATGATGCCTGCATTCATGCAGCCGGTAATCGGCGAAGAACTGTCCGATCGCAAGCATCGGATCCTGCTGTTCCTCCTCTCTCAGATGCAAGACCTTATCGAACAGCTCTTTCTGTTCTAAATACTGTGACATAGAAAACATTTTAAGGTTAGATATGCGGATGCTACACATATCCGCGAGGAGGGACAATAAAGATAGGAAATCACCATGAATTGCGCCTGAAAACTTAGCTTTCGGCGATTGCCGCCCTAAGGATATCGCAGGCCGAACGGATCTGCTGGTCGGTGATCGAAAGGGGCGGAGCGATCCGCAGGCACTCCGGGGCAAAAAGGAACCAATCCGTAAGCAAGCCTCTTTTTATACAGCCGTCGATTATCCGCCGGTTTTCATCGATGTCCGAAAATTCAACGGCGATCAGCAAACCGCAGCTGCGAACCGCGCGAATGGCCGGATGTACGAGCAACTGTCGGAAAAGTTGTTCCTTTCTTTTTACCTCGTCGATCCACCCGGTGCCCAGCAAGACCCGCAGTGACGCCAGACCCGCCGCGCAACAGACCGGATGGCCGCCAAACGTAGTGATATGCCCCAACACAGGCTGGTCCGTGAGCGCAGCCATCAACGGCCGGTCGGCGATAAAAGCACCCATAGGCATACCTCCGCCCAATGCCTTACCAAGTAAAAGGATATCCGGTTCGACCCCGAACTGCCCGAATCCCCAGAGGGACCCGGTCCGGCCAAAACCCGTTTGGATCTCGTCAAGTACCAGCAACGCGCCGGTCTCGGTGCATCGCCGCCGGAGCGCTCGGAGCCAATCCCCGTCGGGAGGCCATACCCCGCGTTCGGCCTGTATGGTCTCGGCAACGACACAAGCGGTATTGGTCCCGATCGAATCCAGTGCAGCGGCGGAATTGTAATCGGCTTGCCGGATACCCGGCAACAACGGGCGGAAAGCGTTACGCCAATACTCGTCCCCGATAATGCTGAGAGCGCCCTGTGTCGAACCGTGATATGATTTGTAAAAGGAAAGGATCTCTGTCCGGCCGGTTACGCGTTTGGCTAGTTTCATGGCTCCTTCCGTCGCCTCCGCTCCGCTATTGGTAAAGAAAACGGTATTGAGCGTTTCAGGCAGGTTGGCTGCAAGCGTCGTCGCATATTGCACCTGTGGCGACTGGACCAATTCACCATAGACCATCACATGCAGATACCGGTCGAGCTGGTCGCGTATCGCCTGCACGACGGCCGGATGGCGATGACCGGTATTGGCTACGCTGATGCCGCCGATCAGGTCCAGATAGGATTTACCGTCGGTGTCATACAGATATACCCCTTCCGCCCTTTCGATCTCCAGTCCCAATGGATTCGGTGAAGTTTGCGCTACGTGTCGAAGAAAGAGACGATGGGTCTCCGATAAATTGGCCATAGTGGTGAACCAGCCACCGGCCGGTTTTGGGCCAAAGTTCGTAAATTTGAAAAAAAACGGGCATGGCAGTTATTCTTCCGGTAGAAGGCAAGGCTCCTCGGTTTGGAAATAGTTGCTTCATCGCGCCCAATGCTACGGTTGTCGGCGAAGTAGAGATCGGGAATCATTGCAGTATCTGGTTCAATGCCGTTGTACGGGGCGATGTCGGCAGTATTCATATCGGGGATAAGGTTAATATCCAGGATGGAGTGGTGATCCACGCTACGTATCAGAAAACAAAGGTGCATATCGGGAATGACGTCTCGGTCGGACATAACGCCATTATCCATGGCTGTACGATCGAAGATCGGGTGCTGGTCGGAATGGGCGCGATCATCATGGACAATGCCGTTGTCGGCACAAATTCGATCATCGCGGCAGGGGCGGTCGTACTGGAGGGTACGCGGATCGAATCGGGAACGATCTATGGAGGTATTCCGGCACGGAAGATAAAGGATATCCCACCCGAGCTCATTTCGGGCCAGATCGAGCGGATTGCCAATCATTATCTTGTATACGCAGGGTGGTTTAAAGATGCCAATGCGGCGCCGAAATAATGTCTGGTTCGCGGTGACCCGCTCCCAGGGAATGTCTGGTTCGCGGTGATCCGCTCCCAGGGAATATCCGCGCGACTACTACCCATTTACCGGGATGCGGGCCTCCTTTTGGTGTCGTTTTGCGGGGTTAAATCTGCTTTTCCAGCTTGCAAATAAGGGATAATATTCGTAGGTTTAAGTCGTTTCTATTAGTACTCAGAAAGGTATCCATGAAACTGAACCCGCGATACAATCACAGACGACCGAACGGCGTTTTTCTCCTGATCTTCATATTGATCTTATCAATCGGCTTTTCTTCCTGCGGGTGGATTCATAGAACTTTTGGACCAAAGTATGGTTGCCCCAGTGATGGCAGAAATGTGGGTGCGGAGCGGATATTGAGCGGCGAGAAGGTGGCGAATCCGAAGTTCAGAGGCGGCAATTGACAACAACAGGATCACATACCCTATTATAAACGTTTAAAATCCCTAACTATGAGCCCTCTAACCCTTCGCACCGATTTCGGCTGCACAGAGGCAGTTATCGACGATGATTGCGGACTGAAACGCTTTTATGAAGTCGCTAATATTCTCTCCGACGACCTTGACATCAAGTTCACCCAAAAGACCGATGATTTCGATTCACTGATGTGGGATTTCCTGTACAAGGGCCATATCCTGACCCTTCATTACAACATCTACACCGGCATATCGATCTATCCCCGGAAATTTCGTGAGGCTCCGCGCAAAGACAACGATGCCGTGGTTGAAGTCGCAAAGTTCCTTGAAGGAAAGTTGCTGATCAATACCGCAAAGCGGTATATGTCGTAGTCTTCCGGGCTAACCCGGCGAATGCTTGTCAAACCTTACCGAGGCCGTTTCCAATAAAAAGTTGGAGCGGCCTTTTTTCTTTGGAACGCACGATTGCCGGGCAGCGCGTTTCCCGTACATATTTGGTATATTGCCCCCATGAGACAAGCCACGCCTTTTTATACCCGGCTGGCGATGGTGCTGGTCAGTCTGATCGCGCTATTCTATATCGCCGTATTAGGGAAGAGCATTCTGGCTCCCCTTTTATTTGCGCTTTTATTTGCCGTCCTTTTGCTGCCGTTGGCGAATTTTATGGAACACAAGCTCCGGTTTCCGCGTAGCATGGCGTCCCTCTTATCGGTCGTTATCCTGATCCTTGTGACGGCAGGGGTCCTTTATATTGTCGGCGCGCAGATAAGCAGTCTCGCCGATGACTGGCCGCAATTCAAGCAACAGGTGCAGGGATCGTTTAACGACCTCCAAACCTGGATTTCGCATAAATTCCATATCCGGATCAAACAGCAGATGACCTACGTGAACAACGCGACCTCCAAACTGCTGGAGAGCGGAGGGTCGGTGCTGGGGGATGTTTTTGTATCGTTTTCCTCCTTTATCCTGTTTCAGGTATTCGTTATGATCGACACCTTTTTTCTGCTGTATTACCGGCGGCTTATCATCCGCTTTCTTGTCTCCGTCTTCCGGGATGACAACTCGGTCGTGGTGTACGATATTATCGCCCAGGTTCAGTCCAGGATCAGGCAGTATATCCTTGGCCTCCTGCTTGAAATGGTGATCGTCGCAACAGCGAGCTGTCTGGCCTTATGGATACTCGGAGTTCAATATGCGGTTCTGCTTGGGCTCCTGATCGGGCTCTTCAATTTAATTCCCTATATCGGGATCGCTTCCGCCCTGGTGTTGAGCACGCTGGTTACATTCGCTACGGCCGGGACCGCCAAGTTGCTGCTGGTGATCGGTACGATCCTGGGCATCCATCTGATCGATTCCAATATCCTGCTTCCGCTTATCGTAGGCTCGAAAGTGCGAATCAACGCGTTGATCACTGTGCTGGGCGTTATTATCGGCGGAAGTCTCTGGGGGATCTCGGGAACCTTCCTTGCAATCCCGGTAATTGCCATTACAAAGATTATTTTTGACCGGGTGGATTCACTCAAGCCCTGGGGGTTGTTGTTGGGGGACGAACGCGATGAAAAGCAGCCTGAGCCGCTAAAGCAAGAGATAAAACAGCAAGGTCCGGATGTGACCAATGCGCCGGAGAAGCCGGGGTAGCGCGGGCTCCCGGCCGGGACGCAGACACTCGGGCCGGACGGAGGGTCACGCGAGGTGCAGGCTGTCACCCCGGGAAGCGGCTAGTAAGGTGTTTCGATCGTCTCGAGAATATGGCAATAGCTGACGTACCGGTCGGCGTGGATCCGGCCATCCCCGACTGCGTTCTTTACCGCACAGCCAGGTTCCCCTAGATGCAGGCAGTTATTGAACTGACATTGACCGGCAAGGGCCCGCATCTCGGGGAAATAGCCGGAAAGCTCCTGTTTGGAAATATCGAAAAGACCGAATTCGCGCATCCCCGGGGTGTCGATAATGCGGCCTCCGTTCCACCTGTCCGCCTGTTTACCAGCTTTCGCCTGCGCCGGGGCTTCGTCGCCCGGGTCCGCGGCCGCGCCGGCCGGCAGATCAAACATTTCGGCGAAAGTGGTCGTGTGGATGCCTTTGCCGCTCCATCCGCTTACCTCCCGCGTCTTTAACTGCATATCAGGGAAAAGGGCGTTGAGAAAGGAAGACTTGCCGACGCCGGAATGACCGCTTAGCAGGCTGATCTTTTTCCGCAGCAGCCCCCTCACTTCGCCGAGGCCTTCGCCGGTTTGTACGCTCATCCGGTAAAGGCGGTAGCCGATAGCGGTATACATCTCCCGCCAGGCGGAGAATTTTTCCTCCTCCTTTACCCGGTAAAGATCGGCCTTGTTGAACAACAGGATTGCCGGGACGTGATAGGCTTCGCATGTCACAAGCCAGCGGTCTATGAATCCCTGGGAGGTCCTTGGCTCTTTCAACGTGACAAGCAACAGGGACTGATCGATATTCGCGGCAACGATATGTTGCTGGAAGCGGTGGGACGGCGACTGGCGGTTAATATAGTTTTTTCGCTCATGGATCTCTGTTATGATGGCCGTCCGGCCTTCGCCAGGCTCCGGATCCAGGTCCACGTCGTCCCCTACCGCGAGCGGGTTGGTGGATGTAATATCGTCGATCTTGAACACACCTTTCAGGCGGGCGTCCCACCACTCGCCGTCGCTTGTTTTCACCACGTACCAGCTTCCGGTGGATTTGTAGATTTTCCCGGTCATGACTGGATAAAATTAGGGGAATTTGCGTAACAGCGTCCATCTCACGAGCAGTTCGAGCGCAAGCAGCAAAGCTGCAATCAGCGCAAACGGATAGAATTGCTCGGTATACCGGCGGATAGTCGTGACTTCGATTTTGGACTTCTCGAGTTTATCGATCTCGGAATAAATATTTTTCAGGCTCTCGTTGTCCTTGGCCCGGTAATAGTGGCCACCGGTTTCATTGGCGATCTGCGTGAGCAGCTTCTCGTCGATATTGACTTTTTCGCGCTGCATGACCACGCCGCCCGGTGTTTGGATCGGCACGGGAGCAAACCCCTCGGTCCCCATGCCAATGGTATAAACCCGGACACCCACTTCCTTGGCGATTTCTTTTGCGGTGTTGGGATCGATCAGACCACCGTTGTTTTCACCGTCGGTCAATAAGATGATCACCTTGCTTTTGGAAGGAGAATTCCGAAGTCGGTCCACGCCGGTTGCCAGACCCGAACCGATCGCCGTACCGTCCTCCAGCAGACCGCTTGCCACTTGCGCCAACTGTGCCTTCAGGACGTTGCGGTCCGTTGTCAGCGGACACATGGTAAAGCTTTCTCCGGAAAAAATAACGAGGCCGATGCGGTCCGTCGGGCGATTATCGATAAATTCCTGGGCGACATTTTTGGCGGCCTCCATTCGGTTGGGAGTAAAATCCTGGGCGAGCATGCTGCCGCTGATGTCAAGGCAAAGCACGATATCGATCCCTTCCCCGTTGACCAGTTGTTCGTCATTGTGGGATTGTGGCCGGGCCAGGGCGATGATCAGGCAAAATAACGCCAGTAGCCGGAATATAAAGGGCAAGGGACGAAGGCTATTTTTCCAGGATCGGGCGCCGCGAAATGCCCGTACGCTGGATACCATGACCGTCGCCTGGTTGCTGTCGGAACGACGGATCTCCCACCAGACCAATAGGGGTACGAGAGCAAACAGCCAGAACCAGGCCGGCTGATTGAAATAAATATGTCGGTACCAATCGTATAACACGTGATCAAATATTAGTTTGCCTGTTCGCGGGCGGGCGGCTTGCAGGCGACGGGGATTGGCCCGTGATCGCCGCCTGTGCCCTGTCGTTCTCTTCCAGCTTCCGGTTCAACTCTCCGATGGCTCCGCGGATGACCCGGTAATGTGCTTCGCTTTCTGCCGGGCCCGGTTTATACTTTGCGAATTTTACAAAATCGCCCATCCGCAGCGCTTCCGCGAGATCCGTAAATTGCTCTTGCGGCAGGGACAGGCGCCTGATCTGGCCGATCAGTTCTTCACTCGTCTCCGAAAAACTGGCAATGCCGGCCCGACGATACAAGTAGAGACGCAGGATCTCACCCAGTCGGCTGTAAAACGTTTTCACCGCACCGTCCTCCACCACGCCCTGGCTGGCCAGCTGATCCAGCTGTTGGATGGCCTCTTCATAAGGCGATAGCCGCGGTGCCGGCGGACGGGGCACCAGCACCTGCAGGATCTTCTTTTTTTGAAGCAGCCAAATCACGAACGCCACGGATGCCAGTGCGAAAGTAGCCACGATCCACCCAAACCAGCGGGCGAAAGGATTTGGAATATCTATAATGTCCTTGATATCGTGATAGTCCTTTGAAGGGTCGATCTTTGTATACCCGATACGGATGGGGATCGAATCGGTAAGAAGCGTCCGTTTACCTGTCCCGAAGGGCAGCCTTGGAATAGACCAGACGCCGGAATCGAATGAGGTTACTGTCAGATACTGACGATAAGACCGCAGCCCCTGCGAGACAGTGGAATCTACGGCGTGCTTTTCTACAAATTCAAAATGAGGTATGGAGTCAAGCGTGGGCCAGGTCAGGGGGCTGTCGCCTGTTACCGTCGCCTCGAGCATCAGATGGATGGGCTCGCCGATCAGTATCTGTTGTTTGTCCACTGTGGCCTTTACCTGTGCGAGCAGGGATCCGGCTGGCCATAGCGATAGGGAGGGGACTACGATATGTAAAAAGAATCTTTTCATGCATCAACCCGGCCGGTGGCGGCCGACAAAGAAGCGTTGCAATATTTTAACATAGTCCTCATCGGTCCGGAGATGGAGCAGATCGCACCCGGCCTTCTGAAAAATGGTTTTGCATTGCTCCGTCTGGTTAAAAAAATACTGCTGATAGTTGGTGCGAACGAGGTAATCATCCGTATCCACCCAATACCGGCCGCCGGTTTCCGAGTCTTCCGCCTCAATCATCCCGATCTCCGGCAATTGCATGTCCATGCGGTCATAGATCTTGATACCGATGAGATCGTGTTTTTTGCCGGCGACTTTAAGGGCGTCCTCAAAATTTGCATCGCGACCGCCTCCTTGACCGCCGTTGCCGTCGAGAAAATCGCTCAGCAGGAAAACGATCGCTTTTTGCCGGGCGGCATGATTGAAGAACCGGATCGCCTCGCTTAGGTTGGTGCCTTTGGATTTTGGTTCGATCGTCAGTAATTGCCGGACAATAAACAATACGTGATCCCTTCCCTTCTTTGGCGGGATATACGCTTCGACCCGATCGCTGAAAAAGACGACACCGACCTTGTCGTTGTTGTTGATGGCGGAAAAGGCAAGGACGGCACATACTTCGGTGATAAGGTCTTTCTTACTCGCGTGGACCGTACCGAATAGCGAGCTGGCGCTTACATCGACGAGCAGGAGCACGGTCAATTCCCGCTCTTCCTCAAAGAGTTTACTGAAAGGATGGTTGAATCGGGCGGAAACATTCCAGTCGATAAACCGGATATCGTCGCCCGGCGCATATTCCCGGACCTCGCGAAAACTCATCCCGCGACCCTTGAAAGCGCTGTGGTATTCCCCGGTGAACAGATGTCGTGTAAGCCGTTTACTTTTGATATCCAGTTCCCTGACCTTCTTCAGTATTTCGGCGGTCGTAAGCATACACAATAGATATCTTTAATCAAGGGATCGGAATGGCTTTCAGCACGTCGTCGATTACCTGCTCCACATTGACATTCTCTGCCTCGGCTTCATACGTGAGCCCGATCCGGTGGCGGAGCACGTCCTTTGAAATAGAGCGGACGTCTTCGGGGATAACATAGCCGCGCTTATTGAGAAATGCATTGGCTTTGGCCGCAAGTGCAAGATTGATGCTGGCCCGGGGACTTCCGCCATATGCGATGAGCGGTTTGAGCTTTTCCAGCTTGTATTTTTCCGGAGTACGGGTAGCGAATACGATATCCAGGATGTAATGCTCGACCTTTTCATCCATATAGATCTGGCGGCTCAGTTCCTTTGCCTGGATAATCTCCTGGGTAGAGACGACCTGGCTGACGGTAGGTGACTGAAGCCCCTGGGCATTTTGCCGGATGATGAGCTGCTCCTCCTGCTTGGTGGGGTAGTCGACAAGCACTTTCATTAAAAAACGATCCTGTTGCGCTTCCGGCAATGGATAGGTTCCCTCCTGCTCGAGCGGGTTTTGCGTTGCCAAAACGAGAAAAGGATCTTCCAGCTTGTGACTGGCATCGCCAAGCGTCACCTGTCGTTCCTGCATGGCCTCCAGCAAGGCGCTCTGGACTTTGGCGGGCGCGCGGTTGATTTCGTCAGCCAGCACGAAGTTGGCGAATATCGGGCCTTTGCGTACCACGAATTCATGCTTTTGCTGGTTGAAGATCATGGTCCCGATGACGTCGGCCGGCAAAAGGTCGGGCGTAAACTGAATGCGACTGAAGCGTGCGTGGATCGCCTGTGCTAATGATTTGATCGTCAAAGTTTTAGCTAGGCCGGGAACGCCCTCGAGCAGAACGTGGCCGTTGCTGAGCAGGCCAATCAACAGGCGATCGAGCATTTGGTGCTGGCCGACGATCACCCGGCCTACTTCATCGCGCAGCCGGTCGATGAACGTTGCCTGATATTGGATCTTATTGTTTAATTGTCTGATATCCTCCGCTGTGTACACCATATTCGGCTGATGGTTATATAAGATTATTTGAGGTCCGAAATTACGCAATAATTTTTTGATCCGGGAGTTTTAAACTTGGGTCTTCCGGGGCCTTCCAACAGACAAGCCGCGCTGGATGCATATGCAACGGACCATAGTAACCCTATTGATCGCCGCCGGGCTGTCCATGACCGGTTGTTCGGATAAACGCGGCTCCGGGCGAGACATCGATCTCCTGACCAGTATGCCCTGGAAATATGAGAAAGCGGGGTTTGATTCCAATGACGACGGCGTTTTTGACGCGCTCGACCCCCGGATCGCGGGTAGCGAAAAAGACAACACGATTATCTTCTGCAAGGATGGGACCGGTAAGATGGAGAACTTACCCTTCATTTGGGCGTTTCAAAACGGGGATAGCTCGATATTCTTCCAGGATCAATATTACCGGATAAGAACCCTTACCAGGCAACGCCTCGAAATTTACGCCGATGAAAAATTCGGTGGTGTGAACACGCGTTACATTATTATCCTCAAACATTAGCCCAGGTACTTCGCCACGATCGGAACACGACGGCCTATTCCGAAAGCCTTACAGCTTACACGGATGATGGGGCAAAACTGGTTGCGTTTGTACTCGGCGCCATTAACCAGTTTGAGCACCCTTGCCACAAGCGCTTCGGCGATACCCATGGCCGTAATCTCTTTTGGCCCCTGCCGCCTTTCGATATATTGATAGAGGATCTTGTCAAGCGTATCGTAGTCCGGCAGGCTATCGATATCCTTTTGACCTGGTCGAAGTTCCGCGGAAGGCGCTTTTTCGAGGATGTTTGCGGGGATAATTTCTCCCTTGCGGTTGAGATAGCGTGCCAAAGCATACACCTGGGCCTTGTAAACATCTCCGAGGACGCTCAGGCCCCCGGCCATGTCGCCGTAGAGGGTGCCATAACCCGTTGCGAGCTCGCTTTTATTGCTCGTGTTGAGCAGGATATACCCAAATTTATTCGCGAGTCCCATCAGGATATTTCCGCGGGTGCGGGACTGAAGGTTCTCTTCGGCAAGTCCGAACGGTAGATCCGAAAAGGCCGGTTTGAGGGCGTGCAGCAGCGACTCGTAGACTTCACGGATCGGGATGATGTCGTAGGGGTTGCCCAGGTTGCGGGACAATTGTTCGGCGTCGCTTACCGAATGGCCGCTGGAATACGGTGAAGGCAACAGGACGGCGCGTACGTTGCCACTGCCCAGGGCCTCACATGCCAGGGTGAGCGTTACCGCGCTGTCGATCCCGCCGCTACTCCCGAGGATGGCTTTCGTAAAGCCCATCTTGGAAAAATAGTCCCGGATACCGAGGATCAGCGCATGATGGATCTGGGCGATATTTTTCTCGTCGGTGAGGTACTGAAGGATCCGGTCCGGGTCATTCTGTTTCGCCACGCGCATGTCCTTGTCAAAGACTTCGGCCGCCTCGGCGTGCGGGGCGCTGCGTCCGGTACTGGTTCGGGGCGAGTTGATCGCGACCGAGAAACCGGGTAGCAGCTCTTCATAGAGCGGCGGCACGGGCCCCGCTGCACTGCCGTCCCCGCCGGTTACGGGTTCCATCAGTGTCACGATGGCAAAGTCTTCTTCGAAATAATTCATTTCCTTTACCAGGTTACCCTGAGCATCATAGACTACACTGCCTCCGTCAAATACGACTTCGGTCTGAGAGCCCACGGCATTGCAATAAAACATCGGCAGTCCATATTTCAATACATTTTGCCGGACAACCTCTTTACGGTCTTCATCGTGATCGTAGTCGAACGGGCTTGCGGAGATATTGATCATCAGGTCCGGTTCCTGGTTCATCAGCTGATCCATGGGACAGTTCCGGTATAGTGGATTGTCGCCCATGTTCCAGATATCTTCACATATGGTCAATGCGATACGTTTGTGCTTGAAGGGGATCACTTTCCAGTCAAAGCCCGGTTCGAAATACCGGTATTCGTCAAAAACGTCGTAGTTCGGCAGACACGTTTTATGGGCCACGCCCTTTATCTCCTTTTCGTAAAGCAGCCAGGCGGCGTTGAACAGCTCCTTGCCCTTTTTCTGGGGATTGCGGGCGGGGCTGCCGACGATCACTCCGATCGTGTCCGCGGCTTCACGGATCCTGTCGACCGCGGCATAACATTTTGAAATGAAATCCTCGAATTCCAGGAAGTCGCGCGGGGGGTAGCCGCAGATGGAAAGCTCCGAGAAAACCACGAGGTCGGCGCCGGCGGCTTTTGCTTTGGCGATACCTTCCAGGATCTTTCGGGTGTTGTCTTCGAAATTCCCGATGTGATAGTTCTGTTGAGCCAGCGCGATATTCATAGCGCAAAGTTACGACATGCAAAGTTACGTGCCGGGAAGTTATATCTTTGTCGGGTATGTATCGTGTATCCCTCCTGCTCGTGCTCCCGATCCTTCTTACATTGGCCGGCTGCCGCAATGACGCCAACCATCCGAACGTTTCCGGTATCCCCATACCCGAGGTCCGCATAGAACGCTTTGATACCGCCTTTTTCAATCTGGATTCAAATCATATCAGGGAGGGGCTTAACCGGCTTGAAATGGAGTATCCCGATTTCACCGGTGATTTTGTAGGAAATATCCTGGGTGTGGGCCCATTGTCGGATACCGCCTCGCTGGCATTCGAAGCGGCAAGGCAGTTCCTGGTCAGCTATTTGCCGATCCGGGATTCGCTGAAGACCAGGTACCGACGCCTGGATTGGCTGGAAAAAGAACTACAGATGGGGTACCGGTATATCAAATACTATTTCCCCCGTTATCCGCTTCCCCGGGCGGTGGTGACCTTTATCGGTCCGATGGATGGGCCGGGAATTGCCCTCACTACGAACGATCTGGCGATCGGGTTGCAGTCATATGCCGGAAAGGATTTCTCCTTTTATCACACCGGCAAAGGACAGGATATGTATCCGGGCTATATTTCCCGCCGGTTTGAGCCGGAATATATCACGGCCAATTGCATGAGCGCTTTGGCCGAGGACATTTTCCCCGACAGCAGCGACGGCCGGCCCCTGGTCGAGGAGATGGTCGCGAAAGGGCGGTATTGGTGGCTGGCAGGCAAACTGATGCCGGATGCCCCGGACAGCATCGTGACCGGGTATACACAGGCTCAACTCAACTGGTGCGCTGCGCATGAGGGAGATATCTGGGGTTATCTTTTGCAGGGCAATGTGCTCTACACCGTAGACCCGGATGTACTCAAGAACTATATCGGGGAAGGGCCCTATACCATCGGAATGCCGGGTACCTCACCGGGGAATATCGGCGCCTGGGTTGGGCGGCAAATCGTAAGAAAATATATGGAGGCGCATCCGGAGCTTCAGCCGGTAGATCTGATGAGGGTGCCGGCGCAGAAGATCTTCGAAGAATCGAAGTATAAGCCGCGCTAGGCCGTCTATTTCTTCCTTTCCACCTTGGACAAAAGGAATAACATCGTATCTCTGCCCATGACTCCCTGCCACTGCATATGACGGCCGTCAAAATGACTAACGGCGGCAACCACCGTATCATGCCCCTCCGGCTTGCTTCTATGGAAAATAAGCTGTAGCTGCCGTTTGGTGCTATTGTAAGTATACCGGGCCCAAGAGCTCCTGTCGTCGTCATATACGTAGGGGTTAGGGCAGAGCCCTAAGCTTCCGTATTCTTCCACATAAACGGTGGTCCAGGCAGTGCTGTCGGTTAACCACGCCGATCCCTTTATGGTGTCCCCATTGCGGACAAGACGGTCAATGGTCCACTTGCCGGCCAGGGGAGCGGGAGGCCTCAGCGTCGTGAAATAATAGATCATCCCGAAAGCGCAGGCAACCGCCAAAAACCGGAACAGATATCTGAAACCACCAAGCCGGAGCTCGGGAAGATTGGAGCCGGTCCGCAAAAAAACCTGGATGAGCTCATCCCGTCGCATTAAAAGCAGGTATAGCAAACCCAGCGAGAACAATACCGAATTCATAAAAGCGCCCGGATTGATATCGTAGAAGAAATTGATCAGGACAATGTTGATCATCACCGGCAATAGAACGGCTGCGCCGAGCAACGTAGTCCGCCGAAACAACAGGAGAATAGAACCGCCGATTTGAAAGGAAGCGATGATCACGGCAAATGCGTAGGAGTGCGCAAAGTAATTCCATGTCAGCTCGAATCCATCGAGCTGGCCAACGGGTGTATCGTCCCGGTAATACTCCATACCGAATTGCGTTTTCAGGATCTTTGCAAATCCATAAGCGCATATCTCGAAAACGAGCCAATAGCGAAGAATTCCCCCGAACCAGGCACGCAGTTTGCCGGAGTTGATGCGGTTCTTCATTTCACTCCGCTGCCAGTAGACAGAAAAGGGGACGGCAAATAAAAGGCTGATCAGCACTTGGCCCCAAAGCGTATAGGATGACAACTCCTCAACGAGTTTCTCCTGCACTTTCAGGAATAGCGCCAGCAGCAACGAGGAAAGAGTGTTCATGATGGCGATGCCGGCGAAAAGGCTTTCGACGAATTTCATGAACCAGGATGAAAAATACGGCCTTCCCGGATTTGTCGGGGATAACATATAGGTATTTACACCTAAGTTAGCTATTTTTTGATCCGCTCTTTTAGCAGTTTTCGCGCGGCCTGGATCTCTGTGATGTCCTTGAACGAATCTTTTGGGATCATGAAGAATGAACTGGAATTGAAATAGACGTGGAAGAAATAGATCGTTTCCTTGAACGCGCTGAAATCCTCCCAGCGCCATAACTGGTTCCCTTTCTTTGTCTTGAGCAGAACACCCTGGTCGGTCAGACTGAGCACAAAGTTGTCTTTGAAGGTCGCCGAACGTCTATAAATGCTGAGCGGGAGGAGCCATCGGATGCCGATCCAGAGGGTGAACCAAAGTGTTGCAAATATCAGAAAGGGAAGCGACGGGATCTTTCTAAGGGCGAAAAGGACAAAGGAGAGGATGGCAAAGACATTTATTGCTATGATGAGTATTCTTATTTCCGGGCGCCCGATGAAATGGCCCCGTAAACCATCCATGACCTCCTTTTTGTTGTAGCCGAATTGTACTGTCATTACGTTGTGTGAGCTTCCGGTAAAAATAGCAAAAACCACTCGCTTCCCGCGAGTGGATCCAAAATTGAATTTGCCCTAAACCTTTTTCTTATGAGGTGATGCTTACCGCATGTCCCTGCAATGCGAATAGTGATTGCTGGCTGCCTGTTCGGGAGTCACGCTACGACTGCAAGAAAATAAGGTAGTGCTGGTGATGATGATGATTGCGGCCAGGAGGATACGTTTCATGTTTTTCATTTTGGGTTTATAGGATCTAATTTTCCTTCTTTATTATAACGTCAAATCCGGCGGTAAAGTACTCTTAAATCCGATGAAAAAATAATCCGATTCCTAAAGGAGACACGAAAGGGAGACAAATATGCCCCCGGAACGGGGACGCGGGAGGTCCGCGCCAGCTCCGGGGGTGTCTAGGACGTACTTAACTAGCTGCAACCCATACTATTACCGCAATTCAGACATTTGTAGCAGGTCCCGCTCCGGATAGTGATATGACCGCAGGTGTTGCAGGCGGGAGCGTCACTTTGCATGCTGCGCGCAGCCGCATTGACAGCATCCAGCTGACCTACCCTGGCGGGCCGGGCAGCCGAAGGATTGGGCCCTGCCGCCGACTTGGCAACGATGCGGACGTCACTAAGCTCGGGCGGCTGCCGATCCAGCTCTTCCGACCCCGGCAAGTCCCACTCTTCCTTACCGGTGTTGGCGACTTCCGGTCGATCGAGGACGTGTACCAGGTCGGTCCTTCCGAGATATTCGTAGGCCAGCGATCGGAAGATGAAATCGACGATCGATGTCGTGCTCTTGATATTGGGGTGATCTACCATCCCGGAGGGCTCGAACCGGGTGAAAACGAATTTCTCCACAAATTCTTCCAGCGGCACTCCATACTGCAGGCCGATAGAGATGGCGATGGCAAAACAGTTCAGCATGCTGCGCATGGTTGCTCCTTCCTTGGCCATATCGATAAAGATCTCGCCGACCGTCCCATCCGCATATTCGCCGGTGCGCAGAAAGATGGCCTGGCCGTTGATCTTTGCCTTTTGCGTAAAACCGCGGCGTTTAGCCGGCAGCGTTCGGCGTTCCACAATGGTAGCCAATGCCCTTTTCAACTTGGTGTCGGGAGAGGACTGGACCCTTTTCTGAACTTCCTCCAGCAATTCCTGAACCGTCAGCTTGCTCATGTCGACGATGTTTGATTCAAGCGCAGGTTCGGACGCGGCCTCGACGGATGCGGGCTTTTCCTTATCTTCTTCCTTCTTTTTCTTGTCGGACTTCGTACTTAGCGGCTGCGAGAGTTTCGACCCGTCGCGGTACAGGGCGCATGCTTTCAGCCCCAGCTGCCAGCTTAACATATACGCATCGGCAATCTCTTCCACGGTAGCTTCATTGGGGAGGTTGATCGTCTTGGAGATCGCACCGCTGATAAACGGCTGCGCCGCGGCCATCATCCGGATATGGCCATGGGCATGGATAAATCGCTGGCCTTTCTTCCCGCACTTGTTGGCGCAATCGAATACGGACAGGTGTTCGTCGCGGAGTTGCGGCGCCCCTTCCACGGTCATCGTGCCGCAGACGTAGTCGTTTGCCGCTTCAATCTCCGCGTCGGAGAAGCCAAGCGCCTCCAGCAGGCTCCATTCGAAATTGTAATACTGTGCGGGTTTGAAGCCGAGGCGTTGCAGGCATTCTTCGCCGAGCGTATAGACGTTGAAAACGAATCCGATCTCGAAGGCGGATCCTACGGCGGTGTCGAGCTTTTTTATTTCCTCGGCGATAAAACCCTTCTCACTCAGCGTTTGATGGTTGATAAACGGCGCACCGGCAAATGTAGCGGAGCCGACGGCATACTTGATTATCGCATCGATCTGCTTGTCGGAGTACCGCAGGTTCTTCAATGCGGTGGGAACGGACTGGTTGATGATCTTGAAATAACCGCCGCCCGAGAGCTTTTTGAACTTTACCAGCGCAAAATCGGGTTCGACTCCGGTTGTGTCGCAATCCATGACCAGCCCGATCGTCCCGGTAGGGGCGATCACGGTAGCCTGGGCATTGCGATAGCCGAATTTCTCACCCAATTGCACCGCTTCATCCCAGGCTTTGGTGGCGGCCTTCAGGAGATAATCCGGGCAGTATTTTGCCTTGAGCCCCTGCGGCTTGACCTCGAGACCTTCATATTCATCCGCGTCATAAGCGGCCAGCCGGTGGTTACGCATGACCCGCAACATCTCGTCCCGGTTCTCTTCGTAGCGGGGGAAGGCGCCCATTACTTCCGCCATTTCCGCGGAAGTCCGATAAGCGACGCCGGTCATGATGGCGGTGATGGCGCCGGCAATCCCACGGGCCTCTTCGCTGTCATAGGCGATACCCATGACCATGAGCATGGATCCCAGATTGGCATACCCAAGACCGAGAGTCCGGTAGTCGTAAGACAGCTGAGCCACTTCTTTCGAGGGGAACTGGGCCATCAGCACGGATATTTCGAGTACCGTGGTCCACAACCGGCAGGAATACTCGAAGCCTTCGACGTCGAACGCATTGGTGTCTTCATTATAGAACCGGCGGAGGTTTACGGACGCGAGGTTGCATGCGGTGTTGTCGAGGAACATGTATTCGCTGCAGGGGTTTGACGCCCTGATCCTGCCGCCGGCGGGGCATGTATGCCATTCGTTGATCGTCGTGTCATACTGCGTACCGGGGTCGGCGCAACGCCATGCGGCATAGGCGACCTGGTTCCAGACTTCCCGGGAGGGGATACGCTTCATGACCCGGCCGTCATGACGGGCAATGAGTTCCCAGTCTTCGTTGTTGTCGAGACGGCGGAAGAATTCATTTGGGATGCGAATGGAATTATTGGAATTCTGCCCGGAGACCGTCCGGTAAGCTTCGCCTTCATAGTCGCTGGCATAACCGGCGGCAATGAGGGCGCCCACCTTTTTCTCCTCTTCGACTTTCCAGTTGATAAAACTCATGACTTCGGGATGATCCAGGTCGAGGCAGACCATTTTTGCGGCCCGGCGGGTTGTTCCGCCCGATTTGATCGCGCCTGCGGCGCGATCCCCGATCTTCAGGAAACTCATCAGCCCGCTGGAAGTCCCGCCGCCGCTGAGTTTTTCACCTTCGCCGCGGATGTGGCTGAAATTCGTTCCAACCCCGGATCCATATTTAAAGATCCGCGCTTCGCGAACCCACAGGTCCATGATACCACCGTCATTGACGAGGTCGTCTTCGACACTGAGGATAAAACAAGCGTGCGGCTGGGGGCGCTCGTATGCGGAACTGGAAAGTTTCAGCTGACCGTCTGCTGCATCGACGAAGTAATGTCCCTGGGGTTTGCCGGTGATCCCATAGCTTTCATGCAGACCGGTATTGAACCATTGCGGCGAGTTGGGCACGCATGCCTGGTCGAGGATGCTGTAGACCAGCTCTTCGTAAAAGATCTGCGCGTCCTTCGGCGTGGCGAAATAGCCGTAGCGTTCGCCCCACACCTTCCAGCAATTGGCCATCCGGTGAGCGACCTGTTTGACGGAAGTCTCCCGGCCAAGCGAACCGTCGGCCTGTGGAACGCCGGCCTTGCGAAAATATTTTTGGGCAAGGATATCGGTAGCGATCTGGCTCCACCTGGCCGGGACCTCGACGTTGTTCATTTCGAAGACGACCTCCCCACTTGGGTTGCGGATGACCGAGCTGCGGTAATCGTAAGTGAACAGATCGAATACACTGGTGTCTTCTTTGGTGAAGCGACGGGTGAAGTGCAAGCCCTTCACGGATTGCGGTCTTGTTGGCATGAGTCAGTCCCTTTTGTTGTAAAAAATGATGGTTAGTTTTTGCGGCGGGTCGGCGGTTAACGAAAGTATTTTTTGATTTTCATATTTCCTTCTCCGAGATATTAACACATGTGCAAAACAGATGTGTATTTTTTCAAAGATGAGATGGGTCGCGGCTTCCGGAATGCCGCACAAAGTTCGGCTATTTTTTTATACACATATCGCGGTTGCGGACAGGCGGACCCCCGGCGGCGGCTGAAAGGGTCCTTGCTCTCAATAACATCTTGCTAATCAGACTTCACTACCAGATCTGCGAATTCGGGATGCCGTTTGAGGTAAGCCTGCACAAACGGGCAATAGACTTTTACGGGCAGGTGGTTGGAACGTGCATAATTTAGCGCGAACTCCGCCAGCGCCGAGCCGATGCCATGACCGCCGAGCTTGTCGGGGACTTCCGTATGCATGAGGGTGAGCCTGCCCTCGTATAGCCGATATTCGAGCGAAGCGATCTCACCATCAACCGATACCTGAAATTGTTGTCGTTCGGCGTTGTTAAATACGTTGAGTGCTTCCATGGTGTGAATTTCGTCGAATTCCCCGTTTAAAGCGGAAAACTTTTCGCATTTTTGCAGGAACCGGATGCAGCCCGGTTTAGTAATGAAGAAAGACATCTATGAATCTTTGTTGGCAAAGAAGGCAAAAGGCCGGCGTTCTTTCGTGGTGCTGATCGATCCGGATAATGTGAATGCGGCAAAATTGGATGAGCTGATCGCGCTTGCGATCGGTGCCGGTGTGGACTATCTGTTGGTGGGCGGCAGCCTCGTGATCTCCAATCATCTCGATGAGGTGGTACAGCATATCCGCAAGAACTGTCAAATTCCGGTCATCCTTTTTCCCGGCACGCCGGCGGGGGTATCCCGGTTTGCCGACGCACTTTTGTATCTTTCCTTGATCTCCGGCCGTAACCCGGAACTTCTGATCGGCCAGCACGTTATTTCCGCGCCGGCCGTCCGGAAGAGCGGTCTGGAGATCATTTCCACGGGCTACATGGTTATTGACGGCGGCGCACCCACGACGGTCTCTTATATCAGCAACGCGACACCCATCCCCGCAGACAAAAATGAGATCGCACTCTGCACCGCCATGGCCGGAGAGATGCTTGGGATGAAGCTGATCTATATGGACGCAGGCAGCGGCGCCCGCCATCCGATCCGCGAGGAAATGATCGCGATCGTGGCGCGCCATATCGAAATTCCGCTCGTCGTCGGCGGCGGGATCCGGGACCCGGAAAAGGCCTATCGCAATTGCAAAGCCGGGGCCGACATCATCGTCGTCGGTAACGCCATCGAAAAAGATCCGGGGTTGATCCGGGAAATGTCCGCTGCGGTTCACTCCGTTCCGCTGGAGCCGATCAAATAGTTCATGCCGGCCGGTCGGTTGAATACCTGGCGTCGCGCAGTTATTTTCAGGTAGTTGGCAGCCATGGCAGGCCGGTTGGATTGCCGCGAAAATGCGGATTTCGACAGTGGTGATGCCCGGGGCGGCAGCCTTTAGGGAAGGTTTAACGGGCGCGCGGCACCGGTCAGCCACCGCAAACCGGGCCGGACGGGTAAAATTTGTGTAAAAATCTCATTTTAATCCCTTCGAATTCAAAAAAATGTGCAACTTTGCCATTCACAAAATTCATTTTATACTGAAATGAAAAAAAACTCACCCATATCACCCCTCCTGGTGATATTGCACGCCTTCAACAAGCGTGGGTTTTTTGCTGCGCCCATGTGCACAGTTTTTTCACGCCGGCCCGTTCCTGAGGCTAATTACGAGCGCCTCGCGCCCGTCAGGGTACGACGTTGATACTCCCTCTTTATTATAGCGACCCTTTTAGCGGCGTTAGTCCGTGTCTCCCCGTTGGCTTCGAAACCGTATCGACGGAGGAATATTCATCACTAAGGCATCGTTCACAACAATGGAACATCAACAATTCAAAATACTCATAGCTGACGGATCCCATCAGGATTTCGCGCAGATTATCTGCGACGAAATGGAATCTTCAGCGCTGGCGAGAGGAACCGGCATCGCCAAACGCAGCCCGGACTATATCCAGCAGAAGATGCGGGAAGGGAAGGCAGTGATCGCATTCACCGAAGACGGGATCTGGGCCGGCTTCTGTTATATCGAGACCTGGAGCCACGGCGAATACGTCGCCAATTCGGGTCTGATCGTCGCACCCCCTTTCCGGAAAAGCGGGCTGGCCAAACAGATCAAACGAAAGATCTTCGACCTGAGCCGGGCGACCTACCCCGAAGCGAAGATATTCGGGCTCACAACGGGGCTTGCGGTTATGAAGATCAATTCGGACCTGGGATACGAACCGGTCACCTATTCCGAGCTGACGCAGGACGATGCCTTCTGGGCCGGCTGCAAAAGCTGTGTCAATTACGAAATTCTCATGAGCAAAGAGCGGAAGAACTGTATGTGCACGGCCATGCTCTATGACCCGAAGGATCACTACGAGCCGGAAGAGACCACTCAGGAATTCAAGAGGCATTCCAAGCTGTACGAACGATTTATGCGCATCAAACAATGGAAGCTGCTGGCCCCTTTCCGAAAGAAAGACGGCGATGGCCACGGCGGCAACGGCGGTAACGGCGGCAGGTCGCGGTCCTTGTTCCACACTTTCTTTCATCTCTAAACATATTCTTGAAAGCCATGAGCAATAAAGTCGTCTTAGCTTATAGCGGCGGATTGGATACTACATATTGTGCGATCTATCTCAAAAAGGCCAGGAATTTCGAAATCCATGCGCTCACCGTGAATACCGGCGGTTTTAGCCCGGAGGAAATCCGGCAGATCGGGGATCGCGCAAAAAGTCTCGGTGTGGCGTCCTTTGAATGTGTTGATGTCACCCGGGGATACTATGACAGCTGCATCAAATACCTCGTTTATGGCAATGTCCTGAAGAACGCCACCTATCCGCTTAGCGTCAGCGCCGAACGGATGGTCCAGGCGATCGCGGTCGCAAATCATGTAAAAAAGGTTGGCGCTGTAGCGGTTGCTCATGGAAGCACCGGCGCGGGTAATGACCAGGTGCGGTTCGACATGGTATTCCAAAGCATGTTGCCCGGCGTTGAGATTATCACGCCGATCCGCGATCTGCGGCTTAGCCGCGAAGAGGAGATCGCCTTTCTGAAGGAGAATGGCGTAGAGATGAATACCGAAAAGGCCAAATACAGCATCAATAAAGGACTGTGGGGGACATCGGTTGGCGGAAAGGAAACGCTGACGTCAAAGGAGTACCTGCCGGAAGATGCCTGGCCTACTCCGGTCACCGAAAAGGGGACGCGCCATCTGGAGCTCGGTTTCCAAAAGGGGGAATTACAAAGCGTGGACGGGAAATCCTTTCGGCATCCGGTAGAAGCGATCCAATATTTGCAGGCCATCGCCCAGCCATATGGCGTTGGTCGCGACATCCACGTAGGCGATACGATTATCGGGATAAAGGGCCGGGTTGGTTTTGAAGCCGCAGCGCCCATCATCATCATCAAAGCGCATCACCTGCTGGAGAAACATACGCTCACCAAGTGGCAACTCTATTGGAAGGACCAGCTGAGCAGCTGGTATGGAAACTGGCTGCACGAAGGACAGATGCTCGATCCGACCATGCGAAATATCGAGAAATTCCTCGAAGACACGCAAGCGACAGTCAGCGGCAAGGTCTTTGTCACGCTGCAGCCGTACCGGTATACCGTCACCGGCATTGAAAGCGCGCATGACCTGATGAGCAGCAAATTCGGCAGTTACGGAGAGATGAACAAAGGGTGGAGCGGCGATGATGTCAAGGGATTTGCGAAGATCTTCGGCAACCAGACCGGCATTTTTCACAAGATCAATGAGGGTCAGTCATGAAATCCATAACGGCTGGTATCATCGGCGGAGCGGGTTACACCGGCGGAGAAATGATCAGACTGCTGATCGCTCACCCGGCCGTGGACATCCGTTTTGTTCATTCGAAGAGCAATGCGGGCAAGCCGGTATATTCTGTACACGAGGACCTGGTAGGCGAGACGACACTTGCCTTTGACGCCGCATGGAACGGCGATGTGGATGTTCTGTTTCTTTGCGTGGGACACGGAGAGGCGGCGACATTCGTGAAGGAAGCGGGAAGCCGGCTCGACGGTGTCCGGGTTATCGACCTTTCACAGGATTTCCGGCTAAATGCGCACGGCTGGGTTTACGGGCTGCCGGAGCTGGATCGGGAGGCCATACGCGGGGCGAAAGCGGTGGCGAATCCCGGCTGCTTCGCAACAGCCATCCAGCTTGGATTGTTGCCGCTTGCGAAGGCAGGGCTACTGAGTGAAGTTTATACAACCGGGATCACCGGGTCGACCGGCGCCGGACAGGGGCTGTCGCCCACGTCACACTTCTCGTGGCGGGCAAACAATATCCAGGCGTACAAGACATTGACGCACCAGCACCTGCGGGAGATCCGCCAAACGCTCGGCCAGTTACAGGGCGACGCGCCGGCCGTTCATTTCGTTCCCTGGCGGGGAGATTTTACGCGCGGGATTTTTGTCAGCAGTCAACTTCGATGCCGCAAAAGCGCGGAGGAGGTCTTTGAACTGTTCGAAGACTACTATAACGACCACCCCTTTACGCACGTGAGCCGGACGCCTGTTTCGCTGAAGCAGGTCGTCAATACCAATAAATGCCTGATCCAGCTGGAAAAGGAAGGGGACCAGCTTGTCGTTCACTCGGCACTCGACAATCTCCTGAAAGGTGCGTCGGGTCAGGCGGTGCAGAATATGAACCTCGTTTTCGGGCTGGAGGAGGCGACCGGCCTGCAACTTAAATCGATCGCCTTCTAAAAGAAAAGCTATGAAATTATTCGACGTCTATCCGATCAACGATATCACGATCGTAAAAGCAAAAGGCTCCTATGTGTGGGACGACCAGGGGCAGCAATATCTCGATCTGTACGGCGGCCATGCCGTCATTTCCATCGGCCATACCCACCCGCATTATGTACAGCGGATCACCGATCAACTCAATAAGGTTGGATTTTATTCCAATTCCATCCACATCCCGCTTCAGGAAGAGCTGGCTGACAAGCTGGGTAAACTTTCCAGCCGGCCGGAATACCGGCTGTTCCTTTGCAACTCCGGAGCGGAGGCCAATGAGAACGCGCTGAAGCTGGCCAGCTTCCACAATGGCCGGAAGAAAGTGGTGGCATTCAGCAAATCGTTCCACGGCCGGACCTCCCTTGCGGTAGCCGCCACAGACAATCCGGCGATCGTCGCCCCGGTCAATCAGACAGACAACGTCGTCTTTCTGCCGTTCAATGATGAGGCCGCACTGGGCGCTTATTTCACCCGGCACGGAGAAGAAGTTTCTTCGGTAATCGTGGAAGGTATCCAGGGCGTCGGTGGAATCAGCGAGGCTTCTGCCGGATTTCTGCGGGCGATCAGCCGCCTTTGCAAAGAACACGGTGCAGTTTTTATAGCCGACAGCGTTCAGTGCGGATACGGGCGGAGCGGAAAATTTTTTAGCCAGGATCATGCGGGCGTCGACGCCGATATCTATACCATGGCCAAGGGGATGGGCAATGGATTCCCGGTGGCGGGCATCATCATTGCGCCGCATTTACAGGGCAAACATGGAATGCTTGGGACGACGTTCGGCGGCAATCATCTGGCCTGCGCTGCGGCCCTGGCGGTGCTGGAGGTGATGGAGCGCGAACAGTTGATCGCCAACGCCGCACAGGTGGGGGACTATCTGATGACTGAACTTCGGAAGATCCCGCAGTTGACGCGGGTGAGGGGAAAAGGGCTGATGATCGGATTCGACCTGCCGGACGAGCTGAAAGAGCTGAGAAAGAATCTGCTGTTCAAACAAAGGATCTTTACGGGTGAGGCCAGGCCGAACACGATCCGGCTGCTGCCGTCGCTGGCGCTTCGCAGGAAGGATGCCGATGCCTTCCTGGATTCGATACAGGAGGAGATCCATGCGATGGCCCTAAATACGCAACCATGAAAAATTTTATTTCCGCGCATGACGTCGCGGACATTGACGGTCTCATCCGGCAGGCGTTGGCCTACAAAGCCGAACCTCTGAAAGATAAGAACCTGGGCGCCAACCGCCGGGTTGGGATGCTCTTCCTCAATCCCAGTATGCGGACGAGGCTATCGACACAAGTCGCGGCGCAAAACCTTGGGGCCGAGCCGATCGTCTTCAATGTAGACAAGGAGGGCTGGGCTCTTGAGTTTGAGGAAGAGGCGATCATGAGCGGTAATACGGTCGAGCACGTCAAGGATGCAGCGCCCATTATGGGGAACTATTTCGATATCCTGTGTATCCGGACCTTCCCGTCGCTGAAGAACAAAGCAGACGACTATAGCGAGCTTTACATCAGGCAATTCATTAAATATTCCGGGATCCCCGTGGTAAGCCTGGAAAGCGCGACACTCCATCCGTTGCAGAGTTTGACGGATATCATTACGATCAAGGAAACAATGACCAACTCCGTCAGGCGACCAAAGATCGTGCTGACGTGGGCCCCCCATGTGAAAGCGTTGCCGCAGTGTGTTGCCAACAGCTTTGCCCAGTGGATCAATGCATGGGGGAAAGCCGGCAACAAATTGGATTTTGTGATTACCCATCCCGAAGATTACGAGCTCGACACCCAGTTTACGAAAGGCGCCACGATTACCCACGACCAGGATGCAGCGCTGAAAGATGCGGATTTTGTCTACGTGAAGAATTGGAGCACCTACGCCGACTACGGCAAGATCTATTGTAACGACCCCGGGTGGATGCTGACGAATGAAAAGCTCCGCCTGACCAACCAAGCCAAAGTCATGCATTGTTTACCGGTGCGGCGGAATGTCGAACTGAGCGACGAGATCCTGGATGGTCCGTCAAGCATCGTCACGCGGCAGGCGGCCAATCGGGTATGGGCCGCGCAGGCCGTGCTGGCGGATATTTTACGGAGCAAATGAACATGCAATTAGCCATCATAAAGATCGGGGGAAATATCATCGACGATGAGGCGAAGCTGGCGGCCTTCCTGGATGGTTTTGCCGCCGTCCCCGGTAAGAAGATCCTGGTGCACGGCGGCGGCAAACTGGCGACAAAAGTGGCGGCGGCCCTGGGGGTCGGCCAGCAGCTTGTCGACGGACGACGGATAACCGATACCGAGACGCTAAAGATCGTTACGATGGTTTATGCCGGAACGATCAACAAGAACCTCGTTGCACAGCTCCAGGCCCGGGGGTGCGACGCGATAGGGCTGACCGGGGCGGATGGGAACAGCATCCGGGCCCACAAACGGGTACACCCGGAGATCGAATATGGCTGGGTAGGCGATGTGGACTCAATTGACGCGGCATTTCTGACCGGCTTGCTGCTGCTGAATAAAACCCCTGTGTTTGCGCCGATCACCCACGACACCAGGGGCCAGCTTCTGAATACGAACGCGGACACCATCGCACAGGAGCTGGCAAGGGGATTAGGGCGCTCTTTCGACGTTAGCCTGGTGTATTCCTTCGAGAAGAGCGGCGTATTGCTCGATACCAATGACGAGGATTCGGTCATCCCGCGGATCGGCCCGGCATACTATGAGGAACTGAAGCGCAAACAGGCGATCTTCGCTGGGATGATCCCAAAGCTCGACAATGCGTTTACGGCATTGCGCAGTGGCGTTAGAAAGGTTATCATTGGCCGGGCTGAGGAGCTGCCGCGGTTGCTTGATGGAAAGGCGGGGACAACGATCGTCAATGACTAAAGAGCATTACCATATCGAGGCGCTTGCGCTGCTGAAGAAGCTGATCGCAATTCCTTCTTTCAGCAAAGAGGAAAACAAAACCGCCGACGCCATCGAAGCCTGGCTGAAATCGAGAGGCGTTCCCGCCCGGCGGCTGATCAACAATGTCTGGGCATCCAACCGCCACTTCGACGCCGCCAAACCCACGATCCTGCTCAATTCGCATCACGACACCGTCAGGCCCAATAAAGCGTATACACTCGATCCGTTCGAACCGATGGAAAAAGATGGCAAACTATACGGCCTGGGAAGCAACGATGCCGGCGGTTGCCTGGTCTCGCTCCTTGAGGCGTTCATGTTCTATTACGACCGGGCGGACCTGACTTGTAATCTCCTGCTGGCGGCAACGGCGGAAGAAGAGATCTCGGGCCACAACGGGATCGAATTGCTGCTGCCGTCTTTGGGAAAGATCGAATTCGGGATCGTAGGCGAGCCGACAAATATGCAGCTGGCGGTTGCGGAGAAAGGACTGTTGGTGCTGGACTGTACGGCCCATGGTAAAGCAGGGCATGCGGCGCGCGAGGAAGGCGAGAACGCGATCTATAAGGCATTGCAGGATATCGAATGGTTGAGGTCCTATGAGCCGCCGAAAGTGTCCGATCTGCTCGGCCCGGTAAAAATGAGTGTAACGGTGATCGATACCGAAAACAAGGCGCACAATGTCGTGCCGTCCCAATGTCATTTCGTCGTTGACGTTCGGGTCAACGAATTGTACGGTTTTGAAGAGCTTCTCGGCGTGATCCGGGCAAACGTGGCCAGCGAAGTCGTGCCGCGGAGCTTAAGGATGCGACCCTCGTCCATCCCGGTGGATCATCCGATCGTACTATCGGGTATTGCGCTTGGAAGGACGTGTTACGGCAGCCCCACCACGTCGGATAAGGCGCTGATGCCTTTCCCGGCGCTGAAGACAGGACCGGGTGATTCTGCCCGTAGCCACACGGCGGACGAATATATTTTTGTGGAAGAGATAGCGGAAGGGATAAAGGGGTATATCGATCTGTTAAAACCGGTACTCGAGCCGCCTCCGGCGGCTCGTCCGAAGGACAGACATTAGCGAATTGCCGAAAATCACCTATTTTTCGCGGAGGGGATTTTCGGCGTAATTTTACCCAAATGAGCAAACTCTGGAGTAAGGAAGGCACGTCAACCTCCGCGCTGATCGAGCGTTTTACGGTCGGACGGGATAAAGACTTCGACGCGCTGCTGGCGGAATATGACGTGCTCGGAAGTCTGGCACATACGGAAATGCTCCATGCTGTCGGATTGTTGAGCCGGGAAGACCTGGCGCTTATTCAAAACGGCTTGCGGCAAATTCTGGCCGAAATCAGGGCCGGCAGCTTTCGGATCGACAAAGATGCGGAGGATGTCCATTCGCAGGTCGAAGGATTGCTCACGGATCGGATCGGTGAAGCGGGAAAAAAGATCCATAGCGGAAGGAGCCGGAACGATCAGGTTGCCGTGGATATCAAACTATACCTGCGGGCCCGCGTGCTGGCCGTCCGGGACGAAGTCCGGGAGCTCTTCCACCAGCTGATCGGCTTAAGCGGGAAATACAAGGACAAACTCCTGCCGGGTTATACGCATTTGCAAATTGCGATGCCTTCCTCATTCGGGTTGTGGTTTGGAGCTTATGCCGAAAGCCTTATAGATGACCTTGAAATGCTCGCCGCAGCTTATCAGGTGACCAACAAGAACCCGCTCGGCAGCGGCGCCGGCTACGGTTCATCCTTCCCGCTCGACCGGGAGATGACCACAAGGCTGTTGGAATTCCGGACCTTGAACTACAATTCCGTCTACGCACAGATGAGCCGGGGAAAGACAGAAAAGATAGTGGCGACGGCGCTGGCCTCAGTGGCGGCGACCGTGGGCCGCCTCGCGATGGATTGTTGCCTGTATATTAACCAGAATTTCGGATTTATCTCCTTTCCATCCGAGCTGACGACCGGAAGCAGTATCATGCCGCATAAGAAGAACCCGGATGTTTTCGAGCTGATCCGCGCAAAATGCAACCGCATCCAATCGACGCCGAACGAGCTGACCCTGCTGACCGGTAATTTGCCATCCGGATATCACCGGGACCTGCAGCTCACCAAGGAGATCCTTTTCCCGGCCATTGAGGAAGGGTTGTCCTGTATCCAAATGACCCGGTTAATGCTGGATCATATCGAGATCAGGGATCATATCCTGGAGGACGAGAAGTACAGGTATCTCTTTAGCGTGGAGGCTGTTAACCAGCTGGTCAACCAGGGTATCCCTTTCCGGGAGGCCTACCGGCAGGTCGGCAACGCGATCGACAAGGGCGAATTCCGGTTCGACTACCGGCAGCAGCTTCACCACACCCATGAGGGGAGTATCGGCAATCTGTCGAACGACAAGATCGTGGCCGAAATGGAAAAAGTGCTTGCGAAATTTGCATAGTTCCCTCATTCTTCGGAAATTATTGCATGTCCCACCACATCGGTCCCGAAATCGAGCGCGAATTTGAGCTGGAACGTCTTGTCCTGTTCAGCGATGCCGTCTTTGCCATTGCCATCACCCTCATGGTGATCGAAATCCGCTGGCCCGATATCCCATACAGGTCAAAGGGTGTAGACCTTGGCCGGTTGTTTGAGCCTGCCATCCTGCAGTTTCTGGTTTTTTGCCTGAGCTTTTACTTTATCGGCCGGCTGTGGGTGGCGCATCTGAGCGTGTTCCGGCTGTTAAAAAAATACGACCGGAAGCTGATCAATCTCAATCTCCTGCTTCTCTTTTTCGTCGTCATAGCGCCCTTCACCGCATCCGGAGTGTTCGAACATTCCAGGCCCTGGTTCGCCCTTCCGATGTTTCTCTACATGGGCAATATAGCCGCCGTTTTCTTTATCCATGCCCTGATCTGCCGGTATATTTCCGGCGGAAATCCCTTGTTGTCCGTCCGGGGAAAAGAAGATGAAAAATTATATCTCTTTGTCCAGGCAAAATATGTCGCACTGGGGATCGCGATGACCTTGATTGCGATGATCCTTGCCGCCATCCTTTTTCCCGGCAACAGCGCATATTCTTCCCTGGCGTCCCTGCTGTTGCCGGTGTTTGTCGCCATGGTGACCAAAAAAGCAAGGAAATACAAACCAATAAATACAGAACTGAAAACCAAACGAACGATCCTTACTTTATTGCATGAAAACGATCTTCCTGCCATGACTGCCATGGCGCAGGAGCCCGAAACATTCCGGTATATCAAAAAGCTCCGCGTGATGACCGACACCGAATATCAGGAGTTCCTACGGTTCAAACTGGAACAGATCCGGCTCAAGACCGGCTACCACTGGGCGGTGTGGTTGAAGCGAGACGGTAGCTTCGTCGGTGCCGTCAATCTCAATCCCATCGGCGACACCGGGAGATTGCAGATCGGCTGTCAGCTTAAGCGCGAGTTCTGGGGACAGGGGTTCGCAACCGAACTGACAAAAAGAGTGTTGCAATTTGCCCTTCGCGAAGCGGGTCTGACGGAGGTGTATGGCGTGTTCGAGAAGGACAATGTCGTCTCCCGCCGGTTGCTGGGCAAACTGGGCTTTGCCTGCATAGAAACAAAAACGGAACAGGGCGTGGAAATCGAAACGCATCGTTATCCGGCTTGAAAGGATAATAGCGTGAGCGCGATTAAAGGCTCATCATTTCTTTGAACTTGACCGTCTGTCGCCGGCTGACCTCGATCTTTTCCCCGCCCTTCATCTCCAGCAGCAGACCGCCGTTAAAATAGGGCTCGATCTTTTCGATCAGCCGAAGATTGACGATGTGTTTTCGGTTCGCGCGGAAGAAGACTTTTTCGTCGAGCCGTTCTTCGAGCGCGTTCAATGACTTTAGGATCAGCGGCTTGTTGGGACCAAAATAGACTTTGGCGTAGTTCCCCACGCTTTCAAAAAGGCGAATATCGGAGAGTTTGACAAACCAGCACCGTTCTCCGTCCTTGACGAAAACCTGGTCGTGTTCATTGAGGATGCTGCGGTTGACGGAGATAGTATGGTCGGAAATGGGCTCCTTGTCCTCTTCCAACTGAAGTTTTTGGAGGGCGTCGGCGAGTCGCTTGGGTTCCACGGGTTTTACCAGGTAGTCGAGTGCGTTTACCTCGAAAGCCTTGAGCGCATATTCATCGTACGCGGTGGTGAAGATAACGTTTGGGGCCCGCTCCAGTTCCGAAAGCATATCGAACCCGGTCTTTCCCGGCATTTGGATGTCGAGGAATATCAGGTCGGGGTTCAGGCTGTCGACCTTTTCCGCGCCTTCCGTGGCATTAGCCGCTTCCGCGATCACTTCGATCTCCGGGAAGTCCAGTAACAGCTTTTTCAGTTCGTTGCGGGCAAGGCGTTCGTCGTCAATAATGATGGCTCTGATCATGGTAGTAGCTGGTTATCGTTTATTTGTTTCCTCGACCGGTATCAGTACCCTTGCCTGGACGCTATTCCCTTCAATTTCGCGGATATCGAAGTTGGCCTTTGTTCCAAAAAGTATTTGAAGCCGGTTCTTGGTGCTGGCCAGGCCGAACCCATCGACGTCCCGGTTGCCGTTCAATCCGCCGGTGTTGACAATGACCAGTTCATGGTAATTTTCCCGGAAATCGGAGACGATCTTTACTTTTCCGCCACCGACCTGGCGGCTGATGCCGTGTTTGATGGCGTTTTCAACGAGGGTTTGGAGCATCATAGGAGGTATGGGTTGATCAAGCGTATCTTCGTCGATCTCGTATTCAACCTGCAGCCGCTCTTCAAACCGGATATACTCCAGCGCCAGGTAATCTTTTACGATATTCAGTTCTTTTTCGAATGTCACGGTCTCCAGCTTTTCGGCCTGCATACTGCTGCGAAGGATGTTGCTCAGTTCGGTCACCGCCTTCCGGGCCCGGGTAGGGTTCTCGTCGATGAGCGCCCGGATGCTGTTGAGTGCGTTAAAGATAAAATGAGGATTTATATGTGCCTTTATCGTCTTTAGTTCCAGCTCCTTGACAAGTGCTTCCAGCTTGAGGGTGTCAAGCTGTTGTTTCCGGCTGCTTTCCATATAGTGGTAGAAAAAATAGATGACCGTCCAGGGAACGATCAGGATCGCATATTCGGAGATCGAGGCCATCAGGTCGGCGAAAAAATTAGGGGTTTCCCTGGCATGGAGCAGACTGAGAACCCCGAAAATGCCGATGCGGATAAGACTCGCACCAAGGCACGTCAGGAGGATACCGATCAGAAATTTCGGGAGGGACTTTTCGACGGGTAGCTTTAGCCAGCCGGAGCTTCGGATAACCTCCCGGAAGAGGTGGGTGGAAACAAGTCCGAGGATCACCAGAATTGCCGTATAAAGGTATACGAATTCGACAGTTACAGTCGGTTTGAGTATGGTGGTATTTGCCACTATAATGATCACGGAAACAATACCCCATCCCCCGATCTGGCACAACCAGTAATATCTATTTGATTTTTTTGGCATTTCGCTTCAAAACTAGGCTTTTCCCCCTCCTTGCACCCGGTCTTTTGTATTAATGGCCAAATTACCCCTCTTACCGGTCCGATACGATAAGCAAGGGGGGTGAAATCCCGATAACGCCGGGCCGGGCCTTAAATCTAGGGAAAATATGTAAATTTGTACGCTTAAAGAAAGAAGGAATGGAAATCACCGCGGGGCCCCTGCTTCGGACCGTAAATTCGCCTGCCGACCTCAGGAAACTGAGCCGGGAGCAGTTACAGCAATTGAGCGACGAGCTCCGCCAATATATCATTGATACGGTGAGCGTCCATGGAGGGCATTTTGCCGCCAGCCTTGGTGTGGTCGAATTGACGGTGGCGTTGCATTTTGTCTTCAATACCCCCTATGACCAACTGGTTTGGGATGTCGGTCATCAGGCATATGGCCACAAGATCCTGACCGGGCGGCGGGAACAGTTTGCCAGCAACCGGAAATACAACGGGCTTAGCGGTTTTCCAAAACGCACGGAAAGCGAATACGATACGTTCGGAGTCGGACACTCTTCCACTTCCATCAGCGCCGCGCTGGGGATGGCGATGGCTTCCAAATACAAGGGTGAGACCGATCGCAAGGCCGTCGCGGTCATCGGAGATGGAGCCATGACGGCGGGACTTGCCTTTGAGGGAATGAATCATGCCGGGGTAGCCGATACCGATCTGCTGATCGTCCTGAATGACAACTGTATGAGCATCGACCCCAATGTCGGTGCATTAAAGGAATATCTGACGGATATCACCACTTCAAAGACATACAACAAGCTGAAGGACGATATCTGGAAAGCGCTCGGCAAGCTGCCGGGCAGCCAGTTCAGCCGGGACATGGCAAGTAAGCTGGATCATACCATCAAGGGATTCATGATGCGAAGCAGCAATCTTTTCGAGTCGCTCAATCTCCGGTATTTCGGACCAATCGACGGACACAATATGACCAAACTGGTCGACACCCTGGACGACCTCAAGGGGATGCCGGGACCGAAGCTGCTGCATATCGTCACGGTAAAGGGCAAAGGTTACGCCCTCGCGGAGAAAGATCAGACCAAGTGGCATGCACCGGGGTTATTCGACAAGATCACCGGCGAGATTTACAGAAAGCATTTTACCAGTCCGCAGCCGCCGAAATACCAGGACGTATTCGGGCATACGCTGATCGAGCTGGCCGGGAAGAATCCGGCGATCTTCGGGATCACCCCGGCGATGCCCAGTGGATCTTCCTTGAAATTCATGATGGAAGCGATGCCGGATCGCGCTTTTGACGTGGGGATCTGCGAGCAGCATGCCGTGACGCTTTCCGCAGGGATGGCCACGCAGGGGATGCGCGTGTTCTGCAACATTTATTCCTCCTTTATGCAGCGGGCATTCGACCAGGTCATACATGACGTAGCCATCCAGAATTTACCCGTTGTGTTCTGTCTTGACCGGGCGGGGTTGGTTGGCGAGGATGGCCCGACACACCACGGCGCCTACGATCTTGCCTATATGCGTTGTATTCCCAACATGATCGTTAGCTCGCCTATGAATGAAAGTGAACTACGCAATCTGCTCTATACCGCCCAACTGGAAAGCAATCAACATCCTTTTGTGATCCGTTATCCCCGCGGTGAAGGCGTCCTGCCCGAGTGGCGGACGCCGTTCCAGGAGATTCCTGTCGGCAGTGGGCGCAAGCTAAAAGATGGTGAAGGAATAGCTATTCTGAGCCTCGGCCATCCGGGAAATTTTGTCACCGCGGCGATCCGCGAGCTCCGGACCGATGGGATCAACCCTGCACACTATGATATGCGATTTGTCAAGCCATTGGATGAAGGCTTGCTGAAAGAAGTTTTTTCCCGATATGACCGCATCCTGACGGTGGAAGACGGGACCGTGCTGGGTGGGTTTGGCTCTGCGATCCTGGAATTCCAGGCGGCAAACGGCTACCAGGCCAATGTCAGGATCCTCGGCATACCCGACCGCGTCGTCGAGCACGGCACACCGAAGGAGTTGCAGCGCGAATGCGGCTTTGACGCGCCGGCAATCGCCGCGGCCGTTCGCGAACTCATGAAAGACAAAGTACACGTGATCCTGTAATACGTGATCTTCTAAAACATGCGGGTACGACAGTTGTGGGCGATGCTCACATGCCTTGTTGTGGTTCTCCCTTTATGCCGGGGACAGGAGTACCTGTTTGTCCGTTATCGTCCCAGGGATGGTCTTGTCAATAGCCGGGCGAGGTTTCTGTACCAGGACAGCAAGGGGAGACTGTATGTTTCAACTTTTGGCGGGTTGAGTGTCTACGACGGCTCCCGGTTTATCAACTATACCACGGAAAGCGGATTGTCCACAAGCCTGGTGAATGATATCGTCGAAGTAGGGGATGACTCGCTGTTGATCGTTCCGAACGGCAGGGCGATGACCGTGATGGTCCATGGCATCCTTCGGAAGATCGAGACATCCGACCACTATTATCCCGTCACCAACCAGCTGGTAAAATGCAGCGACGGGTTCTTTTATTCGATCTCCGATGACGGTTTTTTCCGGTGGGAGAAGGGGCGGTTTGTCAAAATATCGTTGATGACGGCGGAAGGGATCGAGGCTGGGCCGTATCTGATCAGTGCCGTAGAATCCGGCGGCAGGCTGTTTATTCTGACCGATCCCTTGCTGGGGGGCTATCCCGGTAGGGCCGCGTTGATCGTATACGATCTTCGAAGTCACAAGGTATTGACAGCCGGGAAACCCAACGGCTTTGAATCGCTGGCGCTCTCGCCGTCCGGCGACGTGGTCGTCTCCACCCGGGATGGGATCCACCTGGTCGATCGTGAGTCCCTGAAAGCGGATACCATAAAATTGTTGCCGCTTCCCCCGCCTTTTGAAGCCGCGACGAGCATTCACTGCAACTATATGATGTTTGACCGGGAAGGAGATCTGTGGTTATCGGCCGGGAAGGAAATAATCAAGATCGACCGGCAGGGGATGCTCACCTATATCGGCGCCGTCGGCGATCTGCCGGTCGGAACGATCAATTCAGTATTTGAGGACCGGGAAGGAAATATCTGGCTGACCAATTCGCAGGATGGGATTGCACGGTTGCAGAGCCAGCAGGTCCGCTGGTATCCGACCTATCAGCCGGATTTCAATGTCAACGATCTTTTTGCGCGACCTTCCAGCGACTCGGTCTGGTGCTACGACTGGATCGGGCGAAGTCTGATGTTGCTGACCAGGAATACCCGGGAGATCTTTCGCGGCGAGGGGACGTTGCCGGCATACGGGCATGTCGAGTTCAACCAATCGGGATGGCTGACCAGCGCAAACACGATCTACCAAATACATTTCATGCCTGGTCATCGTTTCGGATTGACGGTCGCCTTTCGCGATACCTTGACGATTGACGGCAGAAATTGTTTGGATCTGCAGGGCAACCTGGTGATGCCGACCCAACAACTGACCGTCTTCGGGGACGGCAAGGTGGGACGGCTGGCGGTAAGCAACCTCGCTGACCAGGTAGGGGTCGATCAGTACAACCGCCTGTGGGTGATCACGAGGTCCAACCAGCTGTTGTTGCTGACCGAAGAAGTTACCGGGGGAAAGATCCTGCTCAAAACGGCCGGCTCCTGGCAGGCCACTCCTGGCGCCAGTCCCCGCTCGATCGCGGTGGACAAAGCCGGGCGGGTCTGGGTGGGTACACGGGACCATGGCCTTTACTGTCTTTTTTTTGACGGACTGAAGATCCGGTCGGTGAAACAGCTTACGGTGGCGAGTGGATTATCGGAGGACTTCATCCGATGTCTTTACTGTGATTCCGACAATACAGTATGGGCGGGATCCCCGTCAGGCCTGGATTTGATCCGCTGGCAAAAGGATAGTTGTACGGTCACCCATATTGTCCCGGGTCATGAAATGAGTGTGGAAAAGATCTGCCAGTCGGCTGGCGGGATACACTGGGTGTTGGCGACAGGTGGTTACATGCAGGTATTTCCGTCAAATCAGCGCGATATCGGTAATCGGCCACCGGTATTGTTCTCACGCATTCTTGTCGGCAATGACGTTGTACCCGATGTGCCGGGACAGTTGTTGTCGCTGCCTTATGACCGGAATGCGCTGTCGTTTTATGTCGGCGTACCCAGCTTTATGGATGAGGGTCAGACGCGGTTCAGCTATTTGTTGGAGGGCAGTACCGATGCACGATGGAGCACGCCGTCCGATCAATCGGCGATCAACTTCGTCAATCTGCCGCCGGGCAAATACGTGCTGCGCGTCAAGGCCCACTTTCTCTCGGGCGTATATCCCGATGAAACGGGCGCCTATACCTTTCGCATCCGGCCGCCGTGGTGGCAGACCGCGTTGTTCAGGGTCACGATGGCGATTTTGCTGGCGGCGGTGATCGGCTGGGCGATCCGCAGTTACACCTTGCGAAGATTGGAAGCGCAGCGGATCCTGCTGGAGCGGCAAAGAGCCGTCGAGAAGGAGCGGACCCGTATTGCTACCGATATGCACGACGATCTGGGGGCCGGTTTGTCGCGGATCAAATTCCTGAGTGATACGATCGGCATCAAGCAGCAGATGCAACATCCGATCGATGATGAGATCAGCGGAATCCGGGAATATTCTAAAGAAATGATCGACAAGATGGGGGAGATCGTTTGGGCGTTGAATCAAAAGAACGATCTCCTCAGCGACCTGTTGTCATATACCCGGTCCTATGCCGCAGCTTATCTGATGCAGGCGGGGATCCGGTCGAGGATCGAAGCGCCGGAGGAGTTCCCTTACCGCTTCGTGAGCGGGGAGTTCAGGCGGAATGTATATCTGGCCGTAAAAGAAGCGTTACATAACATTGTCAAGCATTCGCAGGCGCAGGAGGTCTACTTGCGAATGGAGGTGACCCGCGATTTGGTGATCGTGCTGCAGGATGACGGGATCGGGTTTGACCGGGGGTCGATCCGTCCTTATGCGAATGGGTTGCACAATATCGAACGGCGGATCGGCGAGTTGGGTGGAACGGTTAAAATTGAAAGGGGGCCGGCTTTCCCCGAAGGCCCGGCTTTCCCCGACGGCCCGGCTTTCCCCGAAGGCCCGGCTTTCCCCGAAGGCCCCGCCTCCGCCGGAGATTCCGCAAACCGTTCGGCGGGCGAACGGAAAGGAACGATCGTGACCATTATTGTTCCCGTATAACTTTTATACTATTGTGAAGCGTGCCCTTAAGTGGTAGATTTAGCTGGTAAGCCTATGCCAATTAGTTTAGCAATCATAGAGGACCTTGATGAGGTCAGGGACGGCTTGAGGAATTTCCTCGCGCTCAGCACCGAGTTTAATGTGCTGGACAGCTTCAGGACGGCTGAAGAGGCATTGGACGCGTGGCCCCGTTGTCAACCCGATATTTATATCGTCGATATCAATCTGCCCGGAATGAACGGGATAGAATTTGTGCGCAAGGCCGGGGGCGGGAATGTGGGGCGAACGCAGTTCATGATGTTCACCGTGTATGAGAATGACGAGAAGGTATTTGAAGCGCTGAAAGCGGGGGCTTCCGGGTATCTGCTGAAAAATACCGGTTTGGTCCACATCATCGAGGCCCTAAAAGAATTGTATCAGGGAGGATCGCCGATGAGCTCGGCGATCGCGCGCAAACTGGTGAGGTCATTTCAGGAGCGGGGTGGAAGGGGTCAGGGTGAGCGCGGGCAGGGGCCGGGTGAACGCGGGCAGGGGCCGGGCGAGCGCGGACAGGCCTTGCGGGAGCAGGCAGACCGTTGGGGAGAACCGATTGCCGGCCAGGACCTCCCGGAGCAGGATGCGCCGGGTCCCGAGTGCTGGGATTCGGCTTTGTCCGTCCGGGAGAATGAGATCCTGCAACTGTTGGCCCGGGGGTTGCTCTACAAGGAAATTTCCGACCAGCTGCATATCTCCACCAGCACGGTCCGGCAGCATATTCACCGGATTTATGATAAGCTGCATGTCCAAAACAGGACCGAGGCCATTAACAAAACGTCCAATGTGCGGGAAATGCGCCCAAAGAAATAACTTTTGTTCTATTGACGCAGGATATGCCAACATGTAGTTTTATCCCCGATAACCCCCCTAAAAAATTGGACTATGAAACGAATCGCCGCGCTCCTGATCATGTTGATCCCATTTTACCTATACAGCCAACAATGGCCGACGCCACCAGATTCGGGTGGTCACAAAAAACCACATCATTCCATCGGCGTCGGCATCAAGGCCGGGTTCAACTTCTCCAATGTAACGAATGCCTCGCAGATCAATGCAGCCAGCCGGACCGGCTATCACATCGGGGTCTTTCTCTCTCCGGAATCGAAGTCCATTCTGAGTTCCCGGACGGAACTACTCTATTCCCGGCACGGTTATAATTATTCGGACAGCATGTCAAAAGCCAACGGGTCGATCGACCTCGACTATGTGATGTTCGCACAGTACTTGTGTATCAACATAACGAAATATGTCCAAATCCAGTTAGGAGGCCAGACCGGCTATTTGTTGCACGCGAAGGCCGACAGTGGTCAGATGAATACCGGCAATGCCCAGGCCAATTCGATCCTCAGCTTTTACAATCGTTTCACTTACGGATATGGCGGTGGTGTCGAAATCCATCCCTATTCCGGGCTGCTGATCGGGGCGACATACATTATCAGCCTGAACAACCTGTATAACTTCTCCAGCACCAGTTTTACAAGCGGAGGAACCCCCTCCTTCGCACCCAGCGTCAACCTGAAAAATAATATCATCCAAATCTCCGTTGGCTGGAGATTTTGATGGGGTTGACCGGTCGCCTCCGGGTCAGGCAAACATCGGCACTTCGATCGCCAGCACTTCGGACGGCGCCAGCGCCTGGATGATAAAATCGTCTGCACCGACGATTCCCAGGCCGTCGCGGTCGGAAAGGGTTTTGTCGCCGATCTCCACCCCGCCCGTAAGGACGAAGACGTAGACGCCGTTGCCTTCGAATGCGTTGTCGTAGCGAAGGGTCTTTCCTTCCTCGAGATGGGTGAGGGCGAGACGGGCGTCCTGGTTGATAAACAGGCCTCCCTCTCCGGGCAGGGAACTGACAACGATTTGCCAACGGTTGACACGGCCGGCGGGATCAAAACGTTTCTTGTCGTGGCGTGGTTTTATATTGAGCTGTTTGGGGAAGATCCAGATCTGCAGAAAGTTTACCGGATCGAAGTGCGATGCATTGTATTCCGAGTGCCGGATCCCGCTGCCCGCGGACATGATCTGCACGTCGCCGGCACTGAGGATGCCCTCGACGCCGGTACTGTCTTTGTGCGCCAGGGTTCCTTTCAGAGGAATGGAGATGATCTCCATGTTTTCGTGCGGATGGCTGTCAAAACCATTGCCGCCCTTGACGACGTCGTCGTTTAGTACCCGCAAAGCGCCAAAATGAACTTTTTCGCCGTTGTACCAGTTGCCGAAACTAAAGGAATGGTGGCTGTCGAGCCAGCCAAAATCAACATGCCCCCTTTCAGGAGCGGGATGGAAGATATTGGTCATAGAATATTAATTTAGCGATCTATCTCAATCAGTTTGCCGACGGATCAAGCAAACCGGGCAGTGTGGGTATTCCCGGATCCGGGTCGTCCGGACGGTCGGCGTTGAATTCCACGATAAAGTTATTTCTTCCTTCCCCGGTCAGAATGGTCATGTAGTTCTGTTGTACCAATTCCAGCATGGATAAAAACAGGAAGATAGCATGGAGCCGGCTGTCGCAATTGTCGAAAATCTTTTCAAACGACAGGGTGCGCTCCTTCTTTACCATGAAAAGAATATATTCCCTGCTATCCTCCATCGTATAGTTGTACCGGACGACGGTGTGGACGGGTCGGTCCCGCCGCTGTTGGATCCGGAACATCAGCCGTTCGAATGTTTTCATCAACTTGAACAGGGTAATGGTCTGGATCTCCGTACCCTCTCCGGCTTCTTCGCCGATCAGCGAGAGGTCCTTCTGCAGATTACCTCTTTTTACCATGAGGTGCCGGATAGCTTCCATTTCCGCGAGGGTGGCGGCTGCTTCTTTGTAACGTTTGTATTGCAGCAGTTTATCGATCAGCTCCTGGCGGGGATCGATTTCATTGCCTTGCTCGTCGAGCTCCTTTCTCGGTAGAAGCATTTTGGCTTTGACGCGCATCAGGGTGGAGATGAACAGGATGAATTCGCTGGAAAGTTCGATATTCAGGCTATCCTGGGAGTGAATGTAGGTCAGGAAGTCCTGGATGATCCGGTGAATGGGTATATTGTAGATATCCAATTCATCTCTTTCGATAAAAAAGAGCAGAAGATCGAATGGGCCCTCGAATTGGGGTAATTTGATCTGGTACGAAGTCATATTCCCGCCGAAAATAGCGAATTTTTCCGCGCGGGGCGCAAGCGCCCCGCGCGGGTTATCCCCAAGTTATTTACTGGGCCGGCGGAGGCGGCGGTGGCACCGGTTTGCGCGCTTTTTTGGCGAACTTATAAGCCAACCCGATCCCCATGATCTCCTGCAGTTGGAGTTTTGGACCACCGGAGGTTCCATCCGAATTTACCGATTTGATCCGGTCGTCATAGATCAAGGTTAGCGAAAGGTTCATGGCCAGAACGCTTGTTACTTTTACATTCAGGACGTTTGTCATAAAGATGGCGACATTCTGCGGTTTGTTAAGATAGTCGGAGAACAGGTCGAGGCGGCCGACATAGCTGGCAGGTTTTGAAACATCGGTGTTGAAGTTGATGGAAGCATAGGCCCCGAATTCAAACCTGGCTTTCTTACCGGAATCGACACCAAAAGCACCCATTGCGGCGAGCGAGTCATTATTGACGATCAACTCCCGGACCGTTGCGGGAGACAAAAAAAGTGAAAAATTGGAATTGGGTTTATAATTCATCCCGAGCGAAAGCAACAGATAAGCCGGGGCGAGAAAATCGGAGGTTAAGACCTTTGTTTTGGCATCGGGATAGTTGTAGCCCGGCGCGAACTGCGTCCTGAAATCAAACAAGCCGCTGAGGTACCATTTTTTCCCCAGGTCATACCCATATTTCGAGGTGATATCAAACAAGTCAGTCGTTTTACGGGTGCCGAGACTGGTTGTATTCGCGATCCCATACTGCACGTTTAGCAAATTATCCCAGGAACGGCGGCCGTCTACATAAAAAGCATACAGGTTGAGCTGGGTATTCAGGGAAATCGCGGACTTGTCTCCGCCGGCCGACCAGTTGCTGAGCGCTGCCTGGTTGAATGTCAGGGTGTAAAGCCCCCCGGTCTTCCAGGTCATCTTGGTGGTATCTTTGGGGTCTTTCGCGATCGTCACACCATTCACCGCGTTTTGAAGGGACTGGGTAGGGTTTTGGGCCCGGCAGGTGGTAAGCGAACCGAATAAGGTAATAAAGGCGAATAGTATCGCTGCACAACAAATCTTCATAATTCGTTAGTTTAATTTAGAAATAGCCTTACA
>Ga0335085_10000275_pt1 | contig 158380 bp, 125 predicted proteins | sample Lox_Sample_45_FD_206712 | JGI IMG/M metagenome (GOLD analysis project Ga0335085, IMG submission 206712) | Soil microbial communities from Loxahatchee National Wildlife Refuge, Florida, United States - Lox_Sample_4.5 | ecosystem: Environmental > Terrestrial > Soil > Wetlands | place: USA... | reverse complement strand
TATTGGGACGACCGCCTCGGCTCTCTCCATTCTCGACAAGGCAGCTGGCGCTGTCCGATGGACGTGGCAGCGTCTCGCCCGCAAGGTCCCGCCGGCTTCCCCAAGTCACATCGGGCGTCACGTGCATGAAGGCTTGGAACTGCTTCCCGTGTCATATCGGTTCTCTCTGAACATGGAGATACCGAATATCAGCGTGATGTTCTACGCGGTGAACTACACTCGACACCGGTTGCTTCTTGTCGGTGCGTCCTCCGTACCACAACTCTCTCTCGGCGGCGGTCCGTCAATCAACAACATCCCACTCTACCGAGAATGCGAACTGGCACCGCGGACCGCATCTCTTGTCTTCTTTGAGAGGCCGCTAGGAGACTCGGAAGTGCGCGCTGTTGCTCGCGCATCCGCGCCGGCCTGCCTGAATGCGGGCATAACTATTGTGGCTCGAGCTGAAACTGGAAGGCACACCGTGCGCTACGGCCCAGTGGCAGGTCTCGCGATAGTCGGTACCGTGCAGGGACCGGCATTGTTGCCGACGAGTTGACCGCATCGCCTCTGCGCCCGCGCGAAGTGACCGTGTTAGTGGCTTCCCGGATCGCGCTCTAGGCGGCGAGTCGCCCTCCAATGGTGAAATGGGGGCGGAGCGCCGCGCGCGGCGCCGCGTCCCATGTGGACCACTCTCTCCGGTCGTCGCAATCGCCATGGCGTTCGACGCCGGCGCGGAGCACTTGGGTTCGGTGGAGAACAGCAGATCGGCGATCGACCCCCTGAAGGAAGACGTAAAGGGCCCCCTGGACCGAAAAGCAGACGACCCCCTGAAAAGCACTCAGGGGGTCGCTGTCTTGGTGTCAGGTACCCAGCGAGAAACGCGCTATTGCGCCGATTTCACAGTTCACAAATTACTACATCGAATGCCCAGAATATCGAGAGAGCAGAACGGTTCGTCGTAACTCGTGATTTCGCTGCGGCAAATGGGGTTCACGGGGTCTAAGAGCAGACTTCGCGCGGCGCCTGTTCGCGGAGCCCATCAGCTCGGAAGGCATCGGGCGATGCGTGGTGTATGTCGTGGTGTAAGTTGACCCCGGTATCCTGCCGTATCCGAGGTCCGAAGTCCGGGCAGATCGCGCGATCCGCTCTACGAAACACGGCATCGTGCCGGACTTCGGCTCTCTATTGGACGGTCTGATAAGCGTGAGGTCCTCGGTTCAACTCCTCGCAGGCCCATATCAGTGAAGATCACGCCCCGCTCGAGCTTACGTCTCCGGCGGGGCGATCCACTTTCGGCGATTTCGGCCAGGGTGTCGACCTATGCTGTTGATTGACTGCGGATCGCTCCAACCGATCCGCCACTTCCTAGCTCTCCTAGCACGTCAATCTCGCATTAGAGTGAAGGTGTCCCGTCCCACTGCAACGAACGCCACGAGACTTCATGACTCTCCGCCAAATGTTGTTCGAAGCTCCCGACGGCCGTCGCGAGGCGCTTTGGGTCGAGCACTTGCGCGGATCTCTGTATAGGGTCCTCAATCCGCCGGTTTGGTACTACGGCGTGTCGGTGGGATCCACCGTCGAGGCAGGGCCCGAGTCGCCGGGTGAGCTCCTCGCTCTTGCCCGAGTCGTGAGTCCCTCCGAGGGCGGCACGGTCCGATGCGTGGTGCCGCAGGGTGCGAAGGCGAGCGAGGTCTACAAGGCTCGAGTGCTCGAAGAGGCTCGATCACTCGGCATAGGTCTGGGCCCAGCCACGTTCTACGACCCGCGGCTCGTCTCCATCCACGTGCGATCGCGAGGAGACTGTTGGCCCGCATTCGGTGGTCTACTCGAACGCCTCCGAAAAGAAGGAATCGTCATGGAATGGGAGTTCGCGGATCCGGAACGAGATGCTTCGCCTGAGTCGCAGGAACGCGTCGAGGATCGCGCAATCCTCTTCCATCAACTGCCAGTCGAAGGGTCGCCGTCGAGGGACGTCTCTTGACGCATGCGGCGGAGAGACTTGCTGGACGAGGTCGAAGAGCATCGAGACCTCGCCGATCAGCGAGCGATCCGCGACCGGAATCTTCACCCGCTAGGCCTGGATCTACGTCCCCGCCACGACCTCACAGCCCGCTCGGATACCCTTCCGGCAGCTCGTCGCCCCGGTCCCACGTCGCGCTGCGCTCGATCGGCTCCACGGCGCGCGTCACGTCGTAGTGCAGCACCGCGTCGAACTGCCGTGACATGGATGCGCTGAAGTAATGGCTCTGCCGCTCGGTGTCCGGGCGATAGATGACCCCGATCGCGCGCTCGAGGCGCGGCTCGTCCAGCGCCCACGCCAGATCGTGCGCGTGGCCGAACGGAAGGAGGAAATTCCGCGCGCCAATACTATGGAACAGATGCTCGAAGCTGCGCTCGAGCGCGGGGCGCACGCGCTTCCGCTCGGCGGGCGCGTCCCAGTCGCTCGCGGCCGTCACGGTGCCCGTGAAGGTCGTGAAGCCGACGAGCACGGAATCCGTGGCGTGCTGCTCGCGCACGAGCTGGCCGAGGTTCAGCTCGCCCCGTGCGGAGAGCTCCGTGAAGGTCGCGTCGCCGAGGTGCGAGTTGTGCGCCCAGACCACGATCTTCGCCGGCGCCGTGAGGCTGAGATGCGCTTCGAGGCGCGCGAGCGTGTCGGCCATGTGGCGGTCGCGCAGGTTCCACGAGCCCACGCCGCTCAACACCGCGGCGCGATAGTACGCCTCGGCATCGCGAACCACGCGCGCATTCTGCTCGGCGATGAACACGGCGTCGGGATCGAGACGGCCGTCGCGACGGGCGTAGTCGGCGGCGTGGCGCTGCAGCTCGAGGAGCTGCGCCATGACCTCGCGCTGGCATGACGGAGTGAGGCCGAGGTTCGCGGCCTGGCCGTAGCCGTGCAGGTCCGTGCCGAAATGGTCGAAGCAAGCGTAACGCGCTCTCGCGCGCGCGGCCGCCTCGGGGTCCACCGTGCGCAGGTAAGTGAGCACGGCGTCGATCGAGGCGTGCAGGCTGTAGAGATCGAGCCCGTAGAATCCGACGGAGCCGTGGGGCCCGGTGACGTTCGCGTTGTGCTCGCGCAGCCAGCCGACGAAGTCGAGCACGTCGGCGTTGCGCCACATCCACTGCGGGAAACGCCGGAATCCACGCAGCGCCTCCTCGGCGGTCGCATCGTCGCCGCGGCCGCGCACGTAGCGATTGATCCGGTAGGCATCGGGCCAGTCCGCTTCGACGGCGACCGCGGTGAAGCCCTTCTCGCGGATCAGCCGTTTGGTGATCTCGCCGCGGATGCGGTAGAACTCGTGCGTGCCGTGGGATGCTTCGCCGATGAGCACGAAGCGCGCGTCGCCGACGCGCTCGAGCAAGGGGTCGAAGTCGGCGGCCGAGCCGTCGAGCGGGTGGATCGCGGCGCCGATGGCGTCGAGGGGGGAGAGCGTGTGCGTTGACATGTGGACCGTCCTCGCATGTGCCAGTTCACGATGGATCGTACCCCGGAGCGTGGTAATCGGGGAATGGCCGTCGGCGTGAGGGAAAATCCCGACGGCGAACTGGCGGGCAGCGAAGACCGGCTCCCGGAGGCTCCGCCACGCCCGATCGTACGTCTGAGGGAACCTCGCGCTCCGGCGCGCCCACCGCGCTCCCCCTGGTGAACGGGCTTTGGGCGCCGCCGAATTCGTTCGCATCGATCGTTTCACACCGCGACGAGGTGCGGCACCGTTGTCTCCGGGGGGGGCGCTTCCGCTCGAGCGCGCCGACCACGCCACTCGCCATCGCCCTCTGCGCGGCATACGTTTGGCGGTCCGCAATCACCCGATGATGATCCTGGGCTTTCCGCAGGATACGCCGACGGCCAAGCAGGTGACGCGCGCCGCACTCTTCACGGCGGGCGTGGTGATCGTCTGCCACGTCATCTTCGCCCTGACGGTGGTGCCGGTGTTCGAGCGCATGTTCTCGAGCGTGGACCTGTCTCTTGCGGACCCGACACGATCCCTGATCGAGTTGAGTCACCGCCATCTGCTGGCTCCCGCCTACATCGCGGTGGACGCGTCGGTACTGCTGCTGTGGTTCCGCTTCGGACGGCCCACTTGGAACCAACTGTGGTTCATCGTCGGCTCCATCTACGCCGCGATCACCATCGTCTCCGTCATGGCCATGTACCAGCCGTTCACCGAGATGATCAACGCCGTGCAGTGAAGTCCCCCTGATGTCGTCGATCGGCGCCCGCACCGCATCCGCGCGCGGCGGTTAGTAGGCCTCCCAGCTGTACGCGTTCGGCTGGTACTCGAGGCACTGCATCGGATGCGCGGCCCAGGTCCAGATCGGCGCCCATCCCCCGGCCACGGTCGCCTCCGTCTTGCATGGATGCTGCTCGATCGGTGCGCTCGCGGCGGTCTTCGCCTCGGTCATCGTCGGCAGCCGATACGCGCCGCGGATCTCGCCCCCCTTGCGGATCTCGCCGAAGGGCAAGTCATAGGTCTTCATCTCGGTCGTCCACCTAGCGCGCTTCACTTCTTCAACGAGGACGCCGTGGACCATGGACACCCGGCCGTTGCCGTCCTTGATCGCGAAGACGACCTCGAAGGGACGTGAGCTGCCTGTCTTGTCCGTGTACTGCCCCGTGAGGCCCACCGTGCCGTCGCCACTCAAGACCACCGCGACCCACCCCTGATTGTCCTTGAGCGTCCACTTGAACCCCACGGGATTCCCGGCGAACGCGCCGAATTTCACGGGACCGAATACTTCTTTCGCTCCGGTCTCGACACTCGAGACGGTCCGGCTGGTCTTGATCTCGACGGGCCCCGTGTACGTCAGGTCGCTGCTCACGCTGAGCGCCGGATTGTTGACCACCGTGAAATCGAGATGCTGCGCGGCGGCGGGCGTCTGTGTCGTGTCGCCCTTGTGGTGCTTCTTGCCGCCGCCTTGCGCCGCGAGCGGCGCGGCCACGGCGAGTACGAGGAAGCCGATGGCGGCGGCGGAGAGCGTTGAGGCGCGCATTGTACTCCTCCCGGTGCGAGGTGATCCGGCTGCGCGAACATAGCTCCGTCGCGATGATTTTGTGAAGCGTGCCCGGTCGAGCTTCTGACTCTGCTAGGTTTGCAGATCGTCCCGGAGCCGGGCCAGCTTCACCTGGCATCGTGGACCACTCGTCATCACGCGGCGGTCCGTTCGTCCACATAGTGCAACGCACGATCGTTAGCTCGCCCAGGAGCACATGGCTCTCCTCGTCGTCGCCGTGATCGTCGCCATCGTCGCGTTCTTCGTGCGGGCTCACACCGCCTCCGCGACCGGGACATCGGCATCGTTGATCCCTTCGTGGCACAGCTTTCTCTCTGCGCCCAGGCGGCTTCGACTCTTCTCTTTCACGAATCTGATCGTTCCCGACGCGCGTGGCACAACAGAGGTAGATGTGATCGTGGTCGGCAATTCAGGGGTCTTTGTCGTTGAGCTCAAGGACTTCAACGCCTGGATCTTTGGCGACGAACACGAGGCGCAGTGGACAGCGTGCTACGTCGACACGTCGAAGCACCAGTTCCAGAACCCGCTTCGTCAGAACTTTCGCCATATCAAAGCCCTGCAGCAACGGACCGGACTCCCCTCGGACGCGTTCCACTCGATCGTGGCCTTCACCGGCGATTGCGAATTCAAGACGCCGATGCCGTCGAACGTCATCGTCGGCGGATATCGGGACCTCATCGAGCGCACCCAAGGCATACGACTTTCGGATGCTGACGTTGAACGCGTTTGCCGCGTGCTTCGGGAGCTGGAGGCCGCCTCGACAGCCGACGCCCGCGACTCTCATATCGCCGCCCTGCACGAACGCTACTCCAGCTCCACCACTTGCCCGAAATGCGGGTCGCCACTCGTCGAACGACGGTCTCGGACAGCGCCGAACAGTCGCGCCACCTTCCTCGGGTGCAAGTCTTTCCCTCGGTGTCGCTACACGAGGCCGCTCGATATCACCTGACGTGCGCTCGTGGGTGTGCCCTGGTACTAGGGCGATGGTGTTGGTGCTGCCCGTCTCATTGTCCGCTGAGCGCGGCATCGTGCGGCACTCGGGCGGGCAGGATCCGGCAGCTCGCGCGACGCGTCAATGAGTTGACGGCTTCCGGCAGTTCTCTCGTGCCGCCAATGCACTGCTGGTGACGGTGAGGTCGGAAGCTCAAGTCTTCCCAGACCCGTCTCTCAGACTGGCCGCGCTCCGTTCCGACTCCACGCTCGAGACGGCGCGTTCGTCTGGCGGGCACCACGCTCCGCGCACAACTTCAACAGATCACCTCCCCCACCCGCCACGCCGATCGCCCCCCGCGCTACCACGGCAGCATCTCTCTCACCGGCTTCGGCCTCGACAGCGTGATCGAGCTCGCACCGGAGCGGCGCCCGTGACCGCCGATCGCCGGCGGCGCGCTCTCGAATTCGTGCTGCTCGTGGGCGCGATGAGCTTCTTCGCCGATTTCACGTACGAGGGCGCCCGGGCCGTCGCCGGCCCGTTCCTCGCCCTACTCGGCGCGAGCGGCCTGATCGTGGGCGCGGCGAGCGGCCTGGGCGAACTCGCGGGCTACGGCTTGCGCCTCGTCTCGGGGTCCCTCGCCGACCGCACGCGCGCCTATTGGCCCGTGACGATCGCGGGATACATCGTCCAGATGGCGGCGGTGCCGGCGCTGGCGCTCGCGGGGAGTTGGCAGGCCGCCGTGGCCCTGCTGGTGCTCGAGCGTGTGGGAAAGGCCACGCGGAATCCGCCGCGCGATGTGATGCTCTCGCACGCCGGTTCCGAGATGGGTGGCTTTGGCTGGGCCTTCGGGCTGCACGAGGCGCTCGACCAATTCGGCGCGCTCGTCGGCCCGCTTGCCGTGGCGGCCATCGTGGCCGCCCACCATCAGTTCCGCCTGGCCTTCGCCGCGCTCGCGGTGCCGGCAGCGTGCACGCTGATCCTGCTCGGCGTCGCCCGCATCCTCTATCCGCACACTGAGGAATTCGAGCCGCGTGCGCCCGTGCGCTTCGCGAACGCGGGCTACCCGCGGGAGTTCTGGACCTATCTCGTGGGAGCGGGCCTCGTGGCGGCCGGCTTCGCGGACTTTCCGCTCATCGCCTTCCATTTCCAGAAGGCCGGCGTGCTCTCGGAAGCGTGGATCCCGGTGTCGTACGCGATCGCGATGGGCGTGGGCGGCGCGGGGTCCCTCGCCTTCGGCCGGATGTTCGACCGCGCCGGACTGCGGATCCTGGTTCCCGTGACGTTGGTGACCGCGTTCTACGCCCCGCTCGCGTTCCTCGGCGGCGCGGGCGCGGCGATCGCGGCGATGGTGCTCTGGGGATTGGGGCTCGGCGTTCACGAGTCCATCCTCGCCGCGGCCATCGCGACGATGGTGCCGGCCGAGCGGCGCGCCACCGCGTACGGTCTGTTCACGGCGGCGTTCGGGGTCTTCTGGTTCCTCGGGAGCGTGCTGCTCGGATGGCTCTACGATGTCTCGCTCGTGGGGATGGTCGTGGCGGCGGTCGGACTCGAAGTCGCGGGCGTTCCGCTGCTGCTGATCACGCAGCGGCTGATCTCCGCGCGCACCCAGCCGGCGCGGGCCTGACCTGCGTCGTCGCGCCGCTCTCGGGACACTCGACTAGGGATCCCTGCGCGGCGCGGCGGATCCGGGCACGTCCGCGTGCCTGAGCACCGGCCGCCGGGACCCGAGCTGCAGCCCCGAGGCGTACAGCTCGACGCGCCCGATGTCGGCGTTCACGAGAGCCGTGCGTGGCGATGGAAGATGACCGGTCCGCGCGCGCAGTTCCGCCGCGGCGCGAATGATCGCCACACCCAGACCCGGAAGCCCATGGGAGAGCCGCACCACCTCGCTCATCCACGCGGGCGCCGCTGCGTCACAGTCCAGTTCTTGCCGCGCGAGCTCTGCCGCCAGCAGCTGGCGCATCCAACGGCGAGGGAGCGGCGGTACCCGGACGGACGTGAACCGAAAGACCAGACGGCGGACGGCGCCCAGCTCGGCGCGATCGGTCGAGCGCGCCGCCGCCAGGCACTGCACGCCGCGATCCATCGCTCTCCGGATCGCCCCGGCGGCCCGCGGCGTGACACCCATGAAGGGGTCGAGCAACAGGACGCCGTGCAGAGCGAGGGCCCGGATGATGGCCGTCTTCCCGACGTCGCGCGGGCCGATCAGGAGGACATTGTGGTCCTGCGCGAGGTACCGGCGGATCTCCGCCAGCACCGCATCCCGTCCAACGAGAGGGGCGAGCTCCGGGGCGCGCATCAGTTCGCCCCGTCCCCCGGGCGGCCGAAGATCTCGTGGTACAGGTCGGGTGCGTAGCTCGTCTCGAGCGGCGCTCCCGGGCGAACGCGGAACGTGCGCGTGCCGTCGGCCAGTCGCTCGGCGCGCAGGAACAGCGTGTCGTCACGGTGCTCGTCGAACAGCGTGCGCGCAAACTCGTGGAGATGCGTGACGAAGACCACCGTGATGCCTCGCTCCGGGAGCGTGGTCACGATCTGTCGCGCCACCTCCGAGCCCTCGCGTTCGTTGGTGGCCGCGAACGATTCGTTCAGGAGCACGAGGCTCCCCGGCCGCAGCTGGTCCACGATGGCATCCAGCCGCGACAGCTCCTCGTCGAACTTGCCGACGGTCAGGGTGGCATCCTCCTCGCGCCGGAAATGCGTGAACACACCGCGAGGCGGCACGGCCTCGTACCGCTCGGCGGCAACGAACATCCCCGCGCGCATCATGATCTGCGCGACGCCGAGCGCGCGCAGGAAGCTGGACTTGCCGCCCTGGTTCGCGCCGGTCACGATGAGCAGCCGCCGTCCGTCGGCATCGAGATCGTTCGGCACCACCGGCGTTCCCGTTCGCAGCACGAGCCCGATGTCGCGAAGCCCCTGCAGGCTCCAGGCGGCCTCCGGCCCCGGCACCGGGTTCGGCCAGCAGACCGCACAGCCGAGCCGGGTGAGCCGGTCGTGCAGGTTCAGCGATCCGACGTAGAACGCGAGCTCCCGCCGGAGCTGCTCGAAGAAGCCGGTCACGTGCGTGGCTGCCTCTTCGGCGGCGAGGGCCACATCCCGGATCGCGCGGTCCTTCAATTCCGACAGTGCGCGCGCTCCCGCTTCATCGCGGTCGTCTATGCGGAACGTGAGACGGCGCGAGGAGCGGCCGAGGGTCCGCTGGAGCCGGCGCGCCAACCCGCCGTTCGCGCGGCGGACCGCGTAGTCCACGCCCTCGAGGCGCGGTCCGAGTCGAGCGCTCAGGAGCACCCCGCGCCGGAACTCGAGTTGCTCCAGGTGTCGCGCGACGTCGTCGAGGTACGGACCGCCCAACTCGGTGCGGATCGTGCCGAGCATGTCGCGAAGGCCGCGCGAAGTGCATTCGTCGCGGTCGGCGGATCGCAGCGTGTGCCGGAGCACGTCGAGGAGTGCCTGCAGGAGCGCGACGCTTGCCCAGAGCCGCGTCCCCGCCGAGCGTGTGAAGTAGCCGAAGGAGCCGCGCCGGCGTCGTTCGTCGGCGTCCACCGCCAGGGAATAGAGGCCACGGATCGCGTCGGGATGGGCGAGTGCGTCCTGCATCACCTCCTGGCGGAACCGGATCGTCGCCGCGTCGGCCTCGTCGCGGGCCAGCAACGCGTTCCGCGCCGCCGTGTGCAGGAAGGCATCACCGTTCCCCATCGCGGTGGCGACCGTCTCGAGGTCCAGGTCCTGGATCAGCGCGGGATCGTCGCGCGCGAGGGGGGCGGGAACCCAGTCCCGACCGTCCGGGAACAGGAGACCGACCCTCACGCGTCCAGCCTCCGCAGGAGCCACTCGCGCGTGACGCGGCGCTTGGCCGCGATGGCGAGCGCGTGCGCGCGCCCATCCGCCGGGCGGCGCTCGATCCGGTAGGTGCGGATCGTCGGGTCGGCTCGATCGACGCCGGCCACGAAGCTCACCGTCTTCTCGTCGAAGGTCGACAGTTCTTCGAGAAAGGTGACGCAGACGGCGAGGAGATCCCGAGCGGACAATTCGGCCAGGATGCGCCGCGCTAGATAGAGCGCGTCCACCACCGTCGTGGAGGCGAAGATCTCGTTGAGGATCACGAGACTCGCGGGCGTCGCGCGGTCCAGGATCCGGTGCATGCGAAGCAGATCGTCCTGCAGCTTCCCGCGCCCCTCCCGCAAGTCGTCCAGGCGCTCGAAGTGCGTCAGGATCCGGTCGCTCACCGGGCACCGCGCCGATCGCCCCGGCACCGGGAACCCCAAACGCGCCAGGTAGTGCACCTGGCCGATCATGCGCGCGAAGGTGGTCTTCCCGCCGCTGTTCGGCCCCGACACGACCATGAGGCGCTCCGCGTCGCGCAAGGAAACGTCGGCGTCCACGATGGGCCGGGACAGTGCGTGCAGTTCCCACGCGAGGGCGAGGTCGAACGCGCCACGCAGGTCCAGGGTCTTATCCGTGGCTGAGACGGCCGGGTACGCGAACGTCATCCCGGCCCGACGCAGGGGCGCGAGCGCCTCGCTGAACGCCAGATAGTACGGCAACTCGGCGTCGAACCTCGTTACGCGCGCATCCTGGAATTCCGCATGCGCGGCGCAGAACGCGACCAGCGCGCCGAATGGCGCGGGGTGGAGCCGGGCGACCAGCGTGAGGATCTGCGCCTCCACCGGATCGAGGTGTCCGGCATGGGCGCTCTGGGGCGCGGCGCCCTGCATCCGCTCCCCTCGGAACCTGGCGAAGAGGTGCTCCACCTCCGCAGCATAGTCCGGCGAATCGTCGGCGGGCATGACGGTGACGCGCAGTCCATCGATCCGGACGTGGTACGAGACGCGCGCCAGTCCGTCGGCGGTCGTGGCGCAGTCCGCGGCCAGCGCGGCGAATCCGGTCGAGCCGACGCATCGGGCCAGCGCGTCGCGCCACCGCCGGAGTCCCTCCGATGTGAGCTCCGCGAGGGAGAGTACGCCGTGCAGGGCACTGACCGCATCCACGTACGCCTGCGCCGCTCGGAGGAAGAACCGCGCGGCCTCCAATGGGTGCGCCGAACGCGCCTGCGAGTCCAGCTCCCTCCGCACCGCGCGCATCCGTTCGGCGAACCGCAGCAACGCGGGCTGGAGATCGGCGCGTTCCGTCTCGCGCATCACGGCTTGCCGGAACGCGACCACGCGAAGGTCGGTGGGCGCATCGTGATAGAATCGCTCCAGGCCGTATTCGCTCCAGACGCTCGACGTGACGCGCGCGAAGATCGTGTCGAGGCGCAGGTCGGCGAAGCATTCTGGCGCTTCGGGCAGGGCGGGGCGCGGCGCCGGATCCGGATCGAGGATCGAGGAATCGATGTCGGGGCTGCTGGGAGGCGGCGTCAGCGATCGCATCAGGCGGCCGGCCGGCTACTCGTGGGCTCCAGCGCGCGCACCCGGCTGAGGAGGGCCGCGAATTCCGGCGTCAGCGCAGCGGCGGCTTCGCCGGCGGGGACGATGGCGTCCTGCCGGCCGTGCTCCTCCAGCCGCGCGATCCCCCAATCGCGCAGCCGTGACCCGTAGCGGCGGTACGCCTCTCCGAGTTCGCCGGCGATGGGCTCCAGTCGGCGCCGGACCCGTCGCCAACCCAACAGCCGGTCCAGAGCTCCCGGGCGATCGGTGACCGGCAGCTCGCCGAGGACCACGGTGTCGAACACGGGCGGGAGCCGCGTCCCCGCCTCTCCCACTGGGGCCGCGCTGTTCTGTCCGCTCCCTTCCGCGTCCTGGTCGGCCGCCCGGCGGATCGCGCTGAGCGCGTCCCAGGCGATGGCCTGCATCTCCTGCGCCGCCGCCTGGCGGCCGTCGCCCCCCTTCTTCCACGCTTCCACGGCGGCGTGCGCCGCGCGCTCGAGCACGTCGGGAACGACGCCGTCGAGCCGGTCGGCGGAGTCGGTGATCTGCCGGTATGCATCGCGGCGCGCCGTCTCTCGCGCGATCGCGCCGGAGTCCAGGATGGCGCTCCGGCCCGCGAGCTCCGCGGCCGCCACGCGCACCAGCGTCTCGAGCCGGCGGCGCAAGGCACGCGCCGCAGCCTCGCGTCGCGCGGCCACGAGCGGTGCGAGCACATCGTTGCGCCAGCGGTCGAGGAGCGCGGCCGACTCGGGGCGTGCCGATGCCGGCGCCACCGGGACCCTCGAGGCCGGCGTCAGCCGCGCCAGCTCGCGTTCGAGGTACGAGAGCGCTCGCGCTCGTTCGGGCTCCGAGAGCAGATCGGCCTTGCTCAGCATCACCCGAGTGTCGATACCCGCGCCCAGGAGCGCCGCCAGCAGCGACTGCTCATCCGTCCCGAGCGGCGAGCCGGCCGACACGAGCACGATGCCGAGGTCGCATCGCGGCAGCCAGGCGTACGCGCGCGCGGCGCCGCCCAGCGCGAGCGACCCCACCCCGGGCGTGTCCAGCAACAGCAATCCCGGAAGCATCTCCGGGACCGTCACCTCCACGGCGGCCACGTCGCGCGCATTGTCCGGATTGCTCTCTTCCGTGGCGAACTCGGCGAGCCGATCGAGCGGCGCCGACTCCCGTCTGCCATCGACGAAGGTGATCGCGATTCCGTCGGGTCCACGCCGGATGCGAACGGGCACCGCCGTGACGGGGGTGGCGCCGACGGGGAGGATGGGCCGTGTGACCAGTGCGTTGATCAGCGAAGACTTGCCGGACCCGACGCGCCCGAAGATGCCCACGTCGAACGTGTCGGCGACGGCGCGCTCCGCCGCCGCCGCGAGTCCCGCCCGGATCTCGACCAGTCCATGCGTGGTGCTCGCGTGCTCCAACGCGCGCAAGATCGCGCCGACCTCGCCGGGGATCGCGCGGAGCGTCCCGGCCAGTTCCGCGCCGTTGCCGCCGCGCAGCAGCCCGCGGCCGCGGCTCAATGCACGCTCCAGATCGGTCACCACTGCGGCGACGCTGGCGGCGTCCTCCGGCGCGAGCGCGCCGTATCCCCGCAGCGTTCCCTCGTTCAGTTCGGCGCAGGCGATCCCCGCGAATTTGAGCGTCGTCTCGAGACTCCAGCGGGCTGACACGTTCGCCTGTGGCCGCGGGATGCCGAACCGGTCGAGCGCCAGGAGCATCCGGTCGCGTACGCCACGCACGACCGCATCGACGAGGTGGACTTCCACGGGGTTGAGGTCGGGCCGCTCCGGGGCGAACGGCGAGAGCTCGCCCGCCGTGAGGTGTTCGACCGACCGGAGCAGGGCGTCCACGTAGGAGAAGGTCGCGCTCACTCTCCGCCGTTGTGATTCGTTCAGCGCCACGTCACGGTGCTCCCGGCGCGCCGCGCGATCCGGTCACCCGGCGTGTTCCACTGGGCCGTCACCCGCTTCTAGCGCGCCCGCCGCGCCCAGCTCCCGTTCGATGCGCGCCAGGCGCGCCAGCTCCGCGTGCACCGCATCCTCTCCCGACGCGCGGAGGTCCGCGGCCCGGTCGATCGCCCGCTGGGTGCTCGCCCCGAGCTCGACCAGCCGGCTTCGGATCGCGCGCTCGAGCGCGGCCCTGAATTCCTCGAGGCGCCTCCCGACGTCCGCTTGCACCCGGGAGCTGTTCAATTCGAGAAGCCAATCCATGAACCGATGCGCCGACCCGAGGATCGCGCCGCGCCCGCCGGCCGCGGCGAGCAGCGCGTCGGCGACGTAGCGAAGCGGCGACGCCGGACGCGCGACGTGGAGCAGCGGTTGGAAGAGGAAGGACGTTCGACCTTCGCCCTCCTCCTCGATCGTGTCCATGGCGAACCCCGAGTACTCTGGCACTCCCATGCTCGCGATCCGTTCCGCGAGCGCCCGTGTGAGCTCGCGGAAGCGTTCGGTCCGCTCGGCGAACGCGGCGCCGGCTACGGCTTGCTGCTCGGCGAGCCACGGCGTGACCTCCAGGCGGGCGATCTCCACGGCCGCGGCCATGGCGTCGCGCCGAAGCGCCGGTCCCCAGCGGGTGCGGATCCCGGCGAGGCGCCGCTCGAGCGCGGGCTGCGCTTCATGTCGCGCGTCCGCCACGAAGGCGAGACGCCGGCCCTCGAGGTCCGCGAGGAGCAGGCGTTGATCCCCCTCGAGCACGCTGGAGAGATCGCGCCGCCACTGTTCCACGTCGCGCGCGGCGCGCGCGAGCGCGGCGATCCGTGCGCGCGACTCCTCCATCGGGCGCGTCAAAGCGTCGCGCCTCATGCGCACGATCCCCAGGAGATGCTTGACCAGGCGGCGTGCCCCGCGGTGCGCTGCGTCCTGGGCGAGTGAGGCGCGGGCGCCGCCCGACAACCTTGTGAGCGCTTCCACCAGCGCCGGCCAGTCTCGCGGCTCGCCGCGCTTCTCCAGTTGCTCGAGCGCGCTCACCTCCATGATCGGACCGATCGCCCTCCCCAACCGGCGCTCGAGCACCGAGCGGGCGAACTCGGCGGCCGCGGCGCGCTCGCGGCCGGCATGCCGGTCGGCCTTGTTGAGCACCACGATCACATCCGGGACTTCGGCCGCCACCTCTTCCGCGAGCGCCAGTTCATCCCCCGAGAGCGGCGGATCCGCGCCGAGCACCACCAGCGCCGCATCGATGTGCGGAACGAACGCGCGGGTGGCCGCGGAATTGCCGGTGAACACGGAACCGAGTCCAGGCGTGTCCACGAGGCACATCCCCGACGCGAGCAGGGTGCACGGCGCGAACACCTCCACCGCCGTGATGTTGCGGGTGTTCTCCGGATTCTCCGTTTCGGTCACATAGCGCGCGATCTCCCCGACGTCGATCGGCCGCCACTCGCCATTCCCCGTCCGGATCCGGGCGCTCCACGTGTCACCGTAGCGCACCACCGTGGGTATGGCCGTGACCGGGACGATGTCCGCCGGCAGCACCGCCCGCCCGATGAGGGCATCCAGCAGCGTCGACTTGCCGCGCTTGAACTGGCCCACGCAGGCCACATAGAACCGGCCTTCCGCGACGCGCTCGGCCAGTCGCCGTGCCTCGGCCGCAAGCGCGTCCTCCCCGAGGCCGGCGGCAATCTCGGCCAACCGCAACAGACCCCCGTCGCCGTGCTCCGGTGCGTGCGGCGGGACGAGAGCGTGCGGACGCGGCGCTTCGGGAGCGGCGTCGCTCGCGGGTGCGCGGACGTCCGCGGGCCGGACGTTCGCGCTCACCCGGCTCCGGCGTGCGACCGAGCGGCGGCCGCGCACCGATCCGCGCGGGAGGGCACCGCAGCGAATGGTGAGTCAGGTACGGGATACACGATGACTCCTGTCCAGGGTCTCTCTGTACAGGAGTCATCAATCGCCATCCGGCGATGCTTAAAGGCGAACTCCATCGCCTTGACGCTCTCGAAATGTCGGCCGCGCGCGCCCGAAGGTCAAGGCCGCGGCATCGCGCGACGGCGCACGTCAGCCCGCCTCCGGAGACAATTGCGCTTCGAGATCCCGGCGCAATTCGGCGAGACGAGCGAGTTCGCGGTGCGCGGGGGGATCGAGCCGGTCGCGGAGCGTGCCGGTGTCGCGGATGATCCGATCGGCTTCGGCGATCGCGGCGCCGGCTCGCGCCTCGCACGCCGCATCGAGCTGCTCGATGCGCGTCATGCACGCCCGGAACGCATCGTCGGCCGCGGCGCTCATGGCCGCATCGAGCCACCGCGCGAGGTCCGCTTGCGCCTGCGCGAGACGATGGCGCCTTCGGTGCCACTCCGACAACAGGCGCTTCGCGCGTGGGCGCATCGCTTCCGCCGGCCACCCGCTCTCGCCGGCTCGTTCGATCGCGGCCGTGCCGGGACTCGCGGGCACGAGCGCGTCAGGGGGCGCGACGACCGCCTCCGCTCCGAGCACGCCCACGAGCGCCGCCAGTGCTCCATCGACAGCGGCCGCGATCTGCGCCGCCTCCGCGTCGGCGGCGTGCACCGCGGGACGCAAGGTCTCTGCGAGCCGCTGCCCCCACGACCGGGCCTCGCGGCTGGCGAGCTCGTGCGCGATCGCCGCCAACGGGGCGTCGCGCCCGCGCCCGGACGCCGGCGATCGCCGCTCGAGCGCTCCCGCCAGTTCGGGCAGGATCGACAGGCGATGACGTTCGCGCTCGCGCTCGATGCGGGTCTCCAGCTTGCGTCTGGTGCGCGCCGCGAATTGGGACAACGTGAGCGTTTCGTGCGCGAGCCGCCGCGCGGCGCGCCGGATGTCCTGGATCCGGTCGTCGCATGCCGCCACCGGAGCATAGGTGTCCTGTGCGCGCCGCTGCACCACACGGATGGCCCGGCGCACGAGGTGCAGCGTCTCGCGATCCGCTGTGTGCGTCCACATCCGCTCACGATCCTTCCCGGTCAGGGCCAGCAGCGCGCCGGCCAGCTCGTCGCGATCCGTCGAGGCGCCCGGCGCGCTGACCCGCGGGCTCGCCCCGAGCTCGAAGAGCCGGTCGATCGGCCGGCCGATCGCCGTCTCGATCGCGGATCGCGCGTAGCGCCGGATCTCCTCGGACGCGCCGGCGGGGATCGTGTCGAGCTTGTTCATGGCCACGAAGACGCACGACACCCGCTGCGCGGCCGCCGCGAACACCGCGCATTCGTCCGCCGTCACCGGCGGGTCCGCCCCGATGACGAACACGGCCGCGTCCGCGTGCGCGACGACATCGGCGACGCTGCGCTCCCCGGACGCGATGGCGGACCCGACGCCAGGCGTGTCAATGAGCCGCAATCCTGCCCGGAGCACGGGCGCAGGGAGGCGCACCTCGACGAAGTCCGCGCCTCGCTCGTTCGCCGGGTTCCGGTCGGCGGCGATCCACTCCCCGATCTCCATCGGTGCGATGACCTGGGTCCGCCCATCCGCGGTGTGGACCACGGCCGATCGAGTCTCCCCGTATGCGATGTGCGTGGGGACGACCGTCACCGGCAGGATGCCCGTGGGGAGAACGTCTTCGCCCAGCAGGGCGTTGATGACTGACGACTTGCCGCGGTTCGTGTGGCCGACGAACGCCACGTGGACCGCTCTCGCGCGCAGGCGGTCGCCGACGGCTTCGGCTTGCCGTGTGAGCGATGCGTCGCCGATCCTCGCCGACACGCGCATGACCGCGGCCAGGCGGCGCGCCGCCCATGGGAGGATGTCCGCTAGTGCGTCAGTTGGAGCCACACGAGGGCGATCAGCAGCGCGCCGAGCACATAGGCCAGATACGCATTGAGCCGGCCATGGTGCATGCGGGCCAGGCTGCGCGCGATCCGCAGCATGCCCCGCCCGACCGGAACGAGCACGACCCGGTCCACGACGTACACCGCCTCCACCTCGCGGCGAATGGCGGTCCGGAAGTGCTCCGCGACCGCTTCCCGCGTGTCCTCCGTCACAGTTGGCTGGAAGACCGCCTGGAACACCACGCGCACGGGATTGGAGAATCCGGTGGCGGTGTACGTCATCTCGGGCAGCAGCCGGCGGATGCCGCCATCCCAGCAGACGCGTCGCAGCACCGTGCGCCGCCTCCCGCCCGCCAGCCACACGATACCGAAGAGGACGATCAGGCTCCCGGCGAGCACCAGCAGGAGGTACGATGGCGACCCCGCGAAGACCACGGGGTTGGCCGCGCCGCCGCGATGCAGGATGACCAGGCCGGGACCGGGCGCTAGCGACTGCCCGACTTGGGCGCCGAGGTCGTGGAAATCCTGGACGAACGCCGGCGGCAGTTGGTCGTGGCCGGATGCGCCTGCGAAGAACGGAGGCACCAACGCGGCAGCCGCGCTGCGGCCGGCGAGCGCGACGACGACGCGGTCGAGCAACCCGATGGTATAGGTCGGCAGCACGCCGAGCGCGAGGCAGAACGCGGCCAGCACGGACATGGAAGCGATGGCTGCGGGAGAGGCCTCGGTCGCGACGTCGGCGGCTTCCGACCGTGCCACGCCAAGGAATCCCATGGCGTAGAGCTTCGCGAAGCAGGTCACGGCCAGCGCCGCGGTGAGCGCCAGCCCAGCTCCGCACAGCGCGAACACGATCTTCACGCCCACCGACGACAGTTCAGCGCTGCGCAACAGCGTTTGGAAGGTGAGCCACTCGCTCACGAACCCGTTGAAGGGCGGCAGCGCCGCGATCGAGAGGACGCCGGCCAGCACCGCGACGGCGGCCCACGGCATGCGCCGGATCAGACCGCCCAGGCGATCGAGATCGCGCGTGCCGGTGCTCGCGTCCACGCTCCCGCTCCCGATGAAGAGCAGCGCCTTGTACAAAGAGTGATTCACCATGTGGTACAGCGCGACCACGAATGCCATGGCGCTCAAGCTCGCGAGCCCCGCCGCACCGAACGCGAAGCCCGCGCCCAATCCGGCCGTGATGATGCCCGCATTCTCCACCGAGCTGTGCGCGAGCAAGGTCTTCAGATCGTTCTCCGTGGTCGCGTAGAGGATGCCGACCAGCGCGGAGACGGTCCCCACGACGAGGGCGATCAGTCCCGGCGTCACGGTGGAGGGTGCCAGCAGATCCGCATTCACGCGAACGATCCCGTACAATCCGAGATTCAACGTCACGCCGGCCAGCACCGGCACGAAGGCGGACGGGGCCGCGGTGTACGCGCGCGGCAGCCAGAAATTCACGGGGACCAGTCCCGCCTTCACCCCGAACCCGACGAACGTGAGGAGGAACACCGCCAGCGCGGCGCCGGCGCCGATCGTCCCGCCGGCAGCCTTGATCTCGCCGAATCCCAAGGATCCGGCGTGAATGCCGAGCAGGAGCAGGCCCGCGATGGCGGCGAGGGCGCCCGCCTCGCCGACCACCAGCATGAGGTATCCGGCGCTCCGATGCGCGGCCACCGAATGGTCGAACGTCACCAGCAAGTAGCACAGGATCGACATGATCTCCCACGCGACGAAGAAGGAGAACACATCCTCGGCGAGCAGGAGCCATCCGATCGAGGCGAGCAGTGCGAAGTACGTGACAGCGTACAGCCGGAGCGCATGGCGGCCCTCGAGCGGCTTCAGCGCCGCGCCGGCGAACACCGAAGCCGGCACGACCACGAGACCGCTCACGAGGAGGAACACTCCCGACAGGGGATCGCCGCCGAAGGTGAGCGGCCCGATCGCCGGGATCGCCCACAGCACGCGGATCTCCGGCGTGGTGGCGTTGAGGGCCGCGATGCCGAGGCCGATGAAGGCCACGCCGCAGGCGACGCCGCCAAACGCGGTGACGGCGGCAGCCCTCCCCGGCGGCGCGAATGCCGCGGCCAAGGCGCCGGCCGCGCATGCTGCGCCCAGGACGACCGCCCAGGCGAAGAGGGGCGTCATCGCGCGGATGCTCCCGGCGCGCCCGCGGACGCGGCGCGCCCGACGGCGACCAGCAGCCCATGGAGGATGGACAGGGGAGAGGGCGGCTGCCCGGGCACCTCGACATCCACCGGGAGCAGGGCCGACACGCCGGCCTCACTCACGAAGCTCGGACCGAACACCCCGCCCGTCAGTGCGCACGTGCCCACTGCCACCACGCGCCTCGGCGTGGGCATGGCATCATACGCCTTGAGCAGGGCGACCCGCATGTGGTCGGTCACCGGTCCGACCACGAGCATCACATCGGCGTGCCGTGGCGTGGGCGTGAGGAAGAAGCCCAGCCGGTGCATGTTATAGTAGGGATTGTTCAGCTGCCGCACCTCGTGCAGGCACGCGCCGCAGTCCCCGGCGTCCACCACCAGGATGTGAACCGAGCGATCGAACGCCCGGTCGAACCGGCGTCGTGGGTCCTCGGAAGCCGGCGCCGCCGTTGCCCATTCCGTTGCGTGGGACCACGCCAAGGGCGCGTCGCTCTCGCGCACACACCGGAAGCAATGCACGCAGCGGCGCGGATCCACCACGATCCCCGTGTCCGTTTCGCGGAGCGCCTGCGTGGGACAGAGCGCGGCCACGCGTGCGCGGGCCGCCGCCGGCACGTCGCCGCCGATGGGGAAACCCGGCGACGCCCCCGATGCGGGTTCCGGCGCGGACGGATATGCCGTGGTGCGCACGCCAGTGCGCAGTCCCTTCCACACCCAGCGAGACATCAGTCCTCCCGAAGCGGCGGGTCAGCGATCATTCTCCGATACCGAGAGATCGAGCGTGGAGAGGATGATCGGGAAATCCTGGAACGCGAAATTCTCGACGCCCAGCCGGAAGCCCAGCCAGTTCGTGAACGAAGGGGAGATGATGTGATAGCGCTCCACCGAGCCGTCGGCGGCCAACCGCACCCAGTGGAACGCCGCGCCACGCGGCGCCTCACCCCACCCCATCGCCGATGCGGCCCGTGGTCGCAACGCGACGCGGACCGCGCCGGCGCGGAGCCGCGCCAATGCCCGCTCCATGAGCACCACCGATTCCCGTGACTCGGCGAGCAGCACTCGGAGGCGCGCATATCCGTCGCCTTCCGTCTCCACCGGCACCTCGAACGCCAGCTCCGCATAATCGTCGTACGGCTGGAGGCGGCGCAGATCGCGCGCCACTCCGGAGGCCCGCGCGATCGGCCCGACCAGGCCGAAGTCCAGCGCATCTCGCTGCGCGATGAGTCCGACTTCCTCAAGCCGATCGAGGAACCCGCTCGACTGCTGCAGCAGCTGCCCTAGTGTCTCCAATCGCGCGGCCACGTCGCGCGCGCGGCGCACCGCCTCGCGGCACGCCTCGTCGTCGAGATCCGCGGCCAGGCCGCCCGGCACCGCGAGCCCGAACAGATAGCGGTGTCCGCAGAGCGCCCCGCTGGCGCGGAGCAGCTCCTCTTCCAGGAGCGCCACCTGGCTGGCGGCGACGGCGAGGCCCGTAGATTCGCAGATCCTCTCGATCGCGCCGACGTGGTGCCGGAACCGTTCCAGCTCGGCGACGAACGTGCGCAGGGTGACGGCGCGCGCCGGGATCGCGGCGCCGGCGGCCGCTTCGACCGCGCGGCAGTACGCCGCCGCGTGCGCGAACGCGGTCGTGGCCGCGAATCGCTCGGCCAGCAGCTGCACGTCCTCCGCTGATCTCCCTTCGGCCAGCTTCTCGACTCCCCGGTACTTGTAGAAGAGCCGTGGGGTGGCGCGGACGACGTCCTCGCCGACCGTCTCGAGCAGGAAGTGCACGGACTCCGCGCCCCCCGCGAACACCGGCCCGACCGGCATGACGAACGCTCCCGGCGCCTGCAGGATGCGACCGGGGCGCCAGTCGGTGCGCGGCTGACGCACGGCGATCGGCGTGTGCGCGCTGAAGCCGTGGCGCATCGGCTCCACCCCCTCCTGCCATGCGTCATCGTGCAGCACGAAGTCGCCCAGGTGCGGATGCCCCTCGAACACGATGCCGAAGAGGTCCTCCGCCTCGCGTTCGTGCCAATTCGCGGCGTGCGTGACGTCCACCAGGCTCGGGAAGCGCGGCTCCTCGATCGGCGCGTGCGCGAGCACGTGCACCCAGCCGTCGGGGTGCGTCCCGTGGAAGACGTAGCGCAGGCGCCACTGCGCCGCCTCCTCCTCGACCACCAGCCCGGCGAAGACCCACGCGCCGCCGGCCATCAGCCAGCGGCACACGTCCACCAACACGCCGCGGTCGCAGGTCGCCTCGAGCGTGTCCGACTCCGCGTTCCACGCGCATCGGATGCGGCCGGGCCAGCGGGCGGCGATCTCGAGCTCGAGCTCGGGGCGCCTCATGGGACGACGACCGGCGCGAGCGCCGCGGCGGCCTGCGTCATCAGCGCATGCAGCGGCACGGGTTGGTACACGCCGAGGACCAGCACGGGGATGGCGCCGAGCACGAGCGTGAGAGCGCAGGTGAACGGGAGCGCATGGGGAGGCGCCGTCGTTTCGGCCGCCGGCGGGGCGCCGAATACCATCCGGTTGACGTGGAGCAGGATGCCCGCGAACGCCACGGCGATGAAGCCCACGAGGAGCGCGGTCGTCAGATAAGCGCCGCGGGCGAGCCCCGCGCGGATGATCGCGAATTCGCTGAGGAAGACCGCCATGGGCGGTGCGCCGCCGATGGCGAGCGCTCCGAACAGCAACGACGTCCCCACCAGCGGCGACGTCCGCAGGAGCCCGCGCACGGACGCGATCTCCCGCGTGCCCACCAGCAGGAGGGCGGAGCCCGCCGCGAAGAAGCACAGCGACTTGGTGACGGCGTGGCTCACGATCTGGAGCATGGCGCCATAGGCGCCGAGCTGCGTGCCGAAGCCGACGGCCACCACGATGATCCCCATGTGCTCCACCGTGGAATAGGCGAAGAGCCGCTTGTAGTCCCGAACCTGGAGGAGGAGGAACGCCGCGGTGCCGACCGAGACCAACCCGATCGCCTGCATCCAGCCGCCGAGATCTTCCGCGGGGAGCAGCGGCACCAGCCGCAGGATCGTGTAGAGCACCGTCACGGTCTTCACGCCGGAGAGCAGCGCGCAGACCGGCGACGGGGCCTGGCTGTGCGCATCCGGCAGCCAGGTGTGCATGGGGACGAGCCCGGCCTTGGTGCCGAAGCCGACCAGGATGAAGAGGAAGGCCGCCACCACCAGCCCCGGCGGCAGCTGCGGGGCGATCTCCCGCAACGCGGCCCAGCTGTAATGTCCTCCCCCCGCGGCCGCCTGCGCCCAGAAGAGGACGAAGATCCCGAGCAGTGCGATCGCCGCGCCCATGAACATGAGCGCGATGTACTTCCAGGCCGCTTCCAGCGCCTCCGGCGTGTCGTCGAACCCGACCAGGAGCACCGAGAACACCGCCGTGAACTCCACGGCCATCCACACGAGCGCGGGCTCCGCCAGCACCGGCACCAGCACGAGGGCGAAGACGAAGAGATTGAAGTGGAGGCCGTAGCGCCGGACGCGGCGCGGCGCGTAGTCGTGCGCCGCGAGGTACCCCCACGAGAAGAGCGCCGCCATGGCCGCGACGAACGCGACCACGAGGAGCACCAGTGCGCTCAGCCCGTCGATCTCCACCCACCCGGCGATGCTGATGAGCGGACCCTCCGCCGCCACGCGCGCCGCCGCCCACACGGCCAAAGCGAGCGTCGCGGCGGCGCCCGCCAACGTGACGGCGGGCGCGCCGCGCCGGCCTGGGGCGACCGCGGAGAGCAACGCCGCGAGCAACGGGATCGCGGGGATCACGAGGAGGTTCATACCGAGGGACCCTCGCGAAGCGTGGTCATGGCGCCGACCGCCGTCGTTCCCGTGCGCTCGTGGACGGCACGGGTGAGCACACCCACCACGAACACGAGCACCAGGACGTCGAACGCGACGGAGACCTCCGCCATGAGCGGGAGCTCCGGCGCGAGCGCCATCCCCGCGAAGAAGGCGGCACTCTCCATCGACAAGAGCCCGAGCAGGAGCGGGACCGCCTCGCGTCGTGCGACCGCCGTGAGCCCGCCCAGGAACAGTCCGGCGAGGCCGATCGGCAGGTTCACGCCGGCCGCCGGGTCGTGCGGCGCCTCGGCGAGCATCGGACCCGAGAGGAAGAACGCCGTGATCGCCAGCGCCAGCGCCAGCAACAGCGCCGTGGGAATGTTGAACACCTGCGTGATCTCGCGCCGCATGTGGATCTCGTCGTGCAGGGACCGGCGCAGCAGCAACGGGATCAGGACCGCCTTCGACACCACGTCGAGGACGCCCACCGCGTAGAGATGCCACGTCTGCAAGAGCGCGCCCAGCAAGAGCGCCGATGCGGCGAGCAGGACGGACTGGAGCACGTACAGGCGCACGCATCCCTGCACCTGGCGGATCGCGACGAGCCCGAAGCTCGTGAGCAGGAACATGCCGCCGACGAGGGCGTTGAGATGGAGGAGCCACGCGACGGAGGGGGGAGTGGGCGCCGTCATCATCAGAACGCGAACAGGCGGCTGATCATCGCCACGACGGCGCCGACGAACGCGGCGCCCAGGAACTCGGTGATGCGGAAGAGCCTCAACTTCGCCAGCGACGATTCGATCACCACGAGGACGAGCAGGAAGCAAAGGATCTTGAACAGGATGAGCGGGATGGCGATGAGCACCGCTGCCAGCGTCCGCTCGTGCGCCAGCCCCCACGGGGCCACCAGCACATTGAGGTAGATGCACATCAGCACGAACAGCTTCATGTGCCCTCCCCACTTCATCAGCGCCATGCCGCGGCCCGAATACTCGAGCGTCTTGGATTCATCGATCATCGCCAGCTCGAAGTGGCCGGTCGGGTTGTCCACGGGGATGCGGCCGCCCTCCGCCAGGATCAGCATGAGGAAGGCGAGGAGCAGCAGCACGTGCGACGGCGCGAAGAAGTTCGCCAGCGGCGTCACCCACGTCTGCTGCACGATGTAGGGGATCGTCGATCCCGCCACGAAGGACACCGTGAAGAACACGATCATGAAGACCGGTTCGGCGAGGAACCCCACCATGCGCGTGCGGCTCGCCCCCACCGGCCCGAACGGATTCCCGGTGTCCACCGCGGCCAGCGTCGCGAAGAAGCCGCCGAGTGCCAGGATGAATCCCCCGCCGAGCATGTCCCCCATGAAGGCGAAGAAGAGGGGATAGTCGGTGAGCACCGGGATCAACAGCGTCACGAGCAATGGAGTCACGAACACCAGGTACGGCGCGAAGCGGAAGATCCACGACGTCTGGTCCGAGACCACCTCGTCCTTGTGGAACAGCTTGCGGAGGTCGCGGTACGGCTGGAACACGCTCGGCCCGCGCTTCGACTGGACCATCTCCTTCAGGCGCGCGAGTACGCCGGCGGCCAGCGGCGCGAACACCAGCACCACCGCGACCTGGAGCAGGTTGAACAGGAGCGTTCGGCCCACGTCAGTCCACTCCTCGCCGACGGCGGTGCGTCAACACCACCTCACTCCCGAACAGGACATCGTGCATGCGGACCTCCCGTGTGCGCTGCGCGAAGCAGCAGGTTCCTGTTCGCCGACGCCCGGGCATACAAAGACTCCTGCCCGGCCCGGGGACGGCCTGACAGGAGTCATCAATCGCCAACAGCACGATGGTTGACGGCGAACTCCATCGCCGGAACGCAGTTTGTGGCCCTCAGTCTCGCTGGCGCGGCGGAGCGAGTCAAGGGCGGCGCGCTCCCTACTTGTTGCCGGATCCCTCCGGAGCGTCCCAACTGGCCGACATGTCGATGGGCCAGCTCCCGCTCCGCCGATCGAGCGGCAGGTGCCCCCGGTACATGATCACTTTGACCCGTTCGAGCGTGATCAGTCCGCCCCCGATCATCTCGTCCAGCGTGGGCAGGATCTCTTCGATCCGCTCGACGGTCTCGATGCATTCCACCACGATGGGCAGATCGCTCGACAACTCGAGGAACCGGTCTGTGTGCAGGCGAGAGTGCGCTCCGAATCCCATGGTGCCGCGCAACACGGTGCACCCCGCGTAATGCCGCTGTCGCAGCGCCTCGACGATCTCGGAATAGAGCGGCTTGCCCTTGTACTTGTCCTCCGCCCCGATGTGGATGCGCATGAGCACGCGTTCGCCCTTGAATCCGTGTGTGATGCTCCCATGCTCGGCCGTCATCGTCATGCTCCGCGTTGCAGATGGATCGCCCCTCGGGCAGCCGCCATGCCGCCCAACGCGCCGGCCAAAGCCAGCACGACGCTCAGCATCATATAGAGCGCCGCTCTCCAGCCCTCGCCCGAGCGCAGCAGGCCGATCGTCTCATACGTGAACGTCGAGAACGTCGTGTACCCACCGCACACGCCCGACGTGAAGAGGAGCGCCACCTGCGGGCTGACCACGCCCGTCTCGGAGAAATATGCGGACAGGAACCCGAGCAGCACCGACCCCGTCACGTTGATCAGGAGGGTCGCCACGGGGAAGTCGGGCCCGGTGCGTCCTTGAACGAATACGGTGACGACGTAGCGGAGCACGCCGCCGATGGCGGCGCCGACGGCCACGTAGGGTGCGTTGAAGAGGGTGTTCATGCCAACCGCTACAGTCCGCCCATGGGCATGACTATGCTCCTTCGGGTGCTGTCACGAAGGAGCCATCAGCCGGAAGGTCCGGCGGTTCTTGGTGAGCTCCATCACCGGTGCGTTCGCGCGCGCGGAGCATAGTAATCGCGCCGGCGTGTTTGTGCCAGGCACGAGCAACGCCACACTCACGCTGTGTCAACGAATTCGGGCTCAGGACCGCCGTCTGGTATTAGTGAGGCCGGAAACTCGACTCTTCCCAGGCCCATCCTGCTCACGAATCGCGCCTCGCTCGAGCACATCGCTCTCGCGGGGCGCGCTTCGTCACCCAGGGCGGCTCCCCTCGGCTACTCCTTCGGCGCGATTCGCTTCTGATACGGCGGGTGCTTCGGTATCACGGTCCCGCGTGTCTCGATCTCGTGCATGACCTCCTTGATCGCCGCCGCCAGCTGCTGGTCCTCGCCCTTCGCCAGCACCGCGGGGTCTTGCACCACCTGGATGTCCGGATCCACACCGTGCCCCTCGGCGAACCATGTGCCCTGCGGGTCGAACTGGCGGAAGGTGGGCACCGTGACTTCTCCGCCATCGATGAGGTCAGGAGAGCCGCTCAGCCCGATCAGTCCGCCCCACGTCCGCTCGCCGATGAGCGGGCCGAGCTTCGCGCGCCGGAAGAAGTCGGGGAAGGCATCGCCCCCCGATCCGCTCCAGCCATTGATGAGCATCACCTCTGGACCGAAGTGCCCCGCGCCCGGCACCGGGAACGCCCGCCCGTTACGGCTGGCGTAGAAACCGAGCGGCGGCCGATTCAGCATCTCGATGAAACGATCCGGGATCTGTCCCCCCGAGTTGAATCGCTCGTCGACGATCAACCCCACCTTGTCGTACTGCGCGAGTAACTGGCGCACGAGGTCGGTCTGGCCATCGATGCCGGTGCTCGGCACGTAGGCGTAGCCGACGAGGCCGTGCGTGGCGGAGTCCACGCGCCTCCGGTTCGACTCGATCCACTCGAGGTTCCGCAGCCGGGATTCGCTGGCGAGCGTCGTCACGAGCACCGTGCGCGCGCCGGCCATGGTGGGCCCGCTGTTCACGGTGAGGCGCACCGTCTTCCCGGCGAGTCCGTCGAAGGCGGCCCACACATCTTGGCTCGTATCGATCGGCGCGCCGTCCACCGCCAGGAGATAGTCTCCCTCGCGTACGTTCACCGCCGGCTCTCGGAGCGGAGAGCGCACCTCGTCGTCCCACGACGCCCCCTCCACGATGTGAGTGATGCGATAGGCGCCGTTCTGCAACGCGAAGTCGGCGCCGAGCATTCCGACCCCGCGTCGCGGCTCGGGCGGGAGATCGCCGCCGCCACGGTAGGTATGCGACGAGCTCAGCTCCGAGATCATCTCGCCGATCACGAAGTTGACATCGTATCGCGTGACCGAATTCGCGAGGAGCTTCGCGTAGTCAACCCGCACGGCGTTCCAGTCCACTCCGTGCATCCCGGGGTCGTAGAAGAAGTCACGCTCGAAGCGCCAGGCATCCGTGAAGAGCTGTTGCCACTCCGCGCGCGGATCGACCACCAGCGTCATCTCCGTCGTCCGCAACGGCTTCTCGAACTTGACGCCCGACTTCAAGTCGAGGATGGCGAATCGCTTTCCTCGTTTCACGAGCACCTTCTTGCCGTCGAAGGTGGCGCGAGCGGTGCTCGCGCCGGAGAGCACCGTGTCCTCTTTCCGCTCCTTGATGTCCCAGAAGAACAGAGTGGAATCCTTGTCCGCCGAGCCGGTGCGCGGGAGGCGGCGGTAGACCACCTTCCCGCTCGTCGCCTGGAGGTCGGCGTAATTGCCGTTCGCGGGCGGGAGGATGACGAGCCGCGACTCGAAGCCCGTGAGGTCGATCGACACCGGTGCCGGTGGCTTCTGAGACGCGGGAGCGCCCTTCTTCGCCGTGTCCGCGCTCTTGTTCGCGCCACCGCCGGCGCTCGAGTCGGCCTTCGCCGGCTCCTCGTCGTCGCGGGGTCCGATCGGCGAAGGAACGCCCACGCGGAGGGGGACCGCCGCGATGTTGGTCGTGTTCGCGTAGATCCACGTCCCCTCGAGGTCACTGTAGAGCGGCGCGTCCATCCGATTCGTGAGCGCGTACAGGTACTTGCCGTCGGGATCGAACACGGGACTGACTTCGTTGTTGTAGCCGGCGGTTACCTGCGTGCTCTTGCCGGTGGTCACGTCGTAGAGGAACAGCGCGTTGTTCCAATTGGCCACGTCGCGAGAGTACGCGATCCAACGCGAATCCGCGGACCAGCTCGGCGTGAAGCCCTCGAGCTGGTCTTCGCCCGGCTGCGAGAGGAACTTGTCGACTCTCGAGAGTTGCTTCGTCGAGCGGTCGATGACCCAGATCGTTCCCGTCTGATCGATGAAGGCGAGCCGCTTCGAGTCAGGTGACCAATACGGGGTGTAACGGAAGCCCGCGCCGAGGTCCGTCAGCTGCTCCTCCGGCCCCGTGCCGTCGGCGGCGCGTACGACCAACTCGTACTCTCCCGAGCGATCGCTCCAGTACGCGACGAGCTTCCCGTCGGGGGACCACGTGGGCATCCGCTCGGCGATCCCCGGAGTGCGCGTGAGATCGAGGACGGGTCCGTTCTCCGCGGGCACCGTGAAGACGTCGCCGCGCGCCTCGAAGATGGCGCGCTGTCCGGTGGGGGAGACCCACCACTTGGCGATGCGATCGCCGACGCTGTCCGGACGGGGCTCGAGCGAGATGTAGTCGGTGACGACCTGCACCTTCACTTCGCGCGTCTTCTCGGTCGCGAGGTCGAGGAGATAGAGACGGCCCCCCGACTCGAAGACGATCTCGGTGGGCCCGATGGACGGGAAGTGCACGTCGTAGTCGTCGATGTGGGTGACCTGGCGAACGCTGTCTTTGGCCACATCGTAGGCCCAGATGTTCGCGCGCTCATTCGTGCCGCGGTCCGACAGGAAATAGAGCGTGCTCCCGTGCCACATCGGTTGGCTCGAATTCGCATCGCTGGCGACGATCTCGCGTGACGCGCCGCTCTGGAAATCGTAGAGCCAGATGCGCGAATGCCAGCCACCTCGATAACGCTTCCAGGTGCGCAGGTCCTGCGACTGCGGGACGTACGCGAGCCACCGGCCGTCGGGGGAGATCGCGCCGAATTCACCGTAGGCGACCGGGAGCTTCACCAGCATGCCGCCCCGCTCCGACACGCGATACAACTGATTGAAGCGCGTGCGACCGCTCTCGCGGAGTGACGCGATGAGGATCGACTTGCCATCAGGATACCAGCCGAGGACGCGGTCCGGGGCAGGGTGGTGCGTGATCCGCCGCGCGAGGCCGCCCGCCGTGGGCATCACGTACACCTCGTCGTTGCCGTCGTAGTCGGCGGTGAAGGCGAGCGAGCGGCCATCGGGAGAGAACCGGGGGAACGATTCCTCTCCGGGCGCCGACGTGGCACGCACCGCGAGGCCTCCTTCCTTCGGCACGAGCCAGATGTCCCCCGCGTAGACGAAGGCGACTTGGGTGGCGGACACGGCGGGCATGCGGAGCATGCGGGCATCGATCTGGGCGACGCCGATGTCGGCGCAGAGGAGCAGGCCCGCGAGGGCCGCGAGGGGGCGTGCGTAGTTCATGGTGGAGCGCTCGAGAGGAGAGTGAGGGGGGTGCGGTCGCGGGTGATACCGTGCATGCGCTGGTGGGGCAAGTCAAGCGAGCGGCGAAGTGGACGCCCTGCGCAGACCGCTACGTGGGCGGATCAACGCGATCGGTCCCGGCATCATCATGACCTCGCTCGCGAAGGATGAGCTGAACGGGCCGCGCGGCGAGGGGTGCCGACCGATGATCGCATCGTCGGCGGCCGGGCGCGCCGGCACGCCCGACGAAGTGGGGACGCTGCGCGCGCTGCTCATGGGCGCGGAGGGCGGATTCATCACCGGGAGCGATTTCCTCATGGACGGTGGTGCCGCCGCGGCCTACTGGTTCGGCGAAGTGGCCGAGGTGCGCCTGCCGAAGTCCGATTGAGACAACGCACCAGCAAGCATCCGCTCGGCGTGCCGCGCGCTCCGCCCTACGGCGTCACCACGGCCCTGATCGCCTCCCCACTTCGCAGCACCTCGAACGCCTCGTTGATCCGCTCCAGCGGGAACCGGTGCGTCACCATCTTCGCCAGCGCGATCTTCCCACTCCGCGCGAGCTCGATCACTCGCGGATAATCCACCGGCCGGCAGCCGAGCGATCCGATCACCTCCAGCTCGCGGTACATCACGCGCCCCGCGTTCAGCGCGAGCGTGTCGGGGCTGTAGCCCACGAGCACCACGCGTCCGCCGGTGCGCACGCAGCTCACGGCCAGTTCCTGCGTGGCCGCGGCGCCGATGGCTTCCATCGCGATGTCCGCGCCTTGGCCGGTCAGCTTCCGCACGGCCTTGTCCACGCGCGGTTCCGCCGACGCGTCGACGGTCGCCTCCGCGCCCAGCTCCTTCGCCATCGCGAGCTTCTGCGCCACCTTATCCACGGCGATCACGCGCGCGCCGGCGGCGACGGCCACTTGCACGATGTTGAGGCCGATCCCGCCGCAACCGAACACCACCACCCAATCCCCCGGCGCCGCTTCGGCGCGTCGCACCACGGCGTGATACGGCGTGGTCACCGCGTCGGCGAGGATCGAGCCCTCCACGAGCGGCACGCCATCGGGGAGCGCGAACGCATCCTTCGCGGGCGCGACCACGAACTCCGCGTAGCCGCCGTCTATATCGTTGCCGAGCATCTTGCTCTTCTCGCAGATGTTTTCGCGCCCCGAGCGGCACGCCTCGCACTGGCCGCAGGTGAGCACCGCGGCCAACAGCACGCGGCCACCCGCTCTGTGCTGCGTGACGCCGGCCCCGACCGCGGCCACGGTCCCCGCGATCTCATGGCCGAGCACGAGTGGCGGCGTCTTGAACGTCGGCGTGCCGTGGTCGATGTAGTGAAGATCCGTGTGGCACACGCCGCACGCCGCCACCTTCACGAGGATCTCGCCGGCGGCCGGCGATGGCGTGGGCCAGTCCTCCACCATGAGCGGCTGGTGCGCGCCGCGGAACACAGCCGCTCTCATGTGCGGTGCCTCGTGTACAAGGTGCGGAAGAGCGTGACTGCCGCGAGGCATCCGTTGCACTCCTCGCGGAGTTCCTGCGGCTCGGGCTTCTCGAGGCGCACGTCGTAGCCGAGATTCTCGTACAGCCCGACCCACTCGCCGATGCGATCGGGCGCGACCACGAAACGGCGCGTCCATCCGTGCCCGGCGAGCTCGAGCTCCCGCGCGTTCACGCGGCCCGCTTGGCCAGACGCTGCTGCGCCAGCACCGCCGCGCCGATCGCCGCCGTCATCTGCGCCATCGCATCGGGAGGCACGTTCACCGGCATCTTGAGCTGCTCCGCGAGCACCACCTGCATGGTGGGGAAGCGCATGATCCCCCCCACGAGCGTCACCTCGGCCTCCACCTTCGCGCGCTTCATCAGCTGCACGGAGCGGATGACCAGCGAGACCATGGCGCCGTGCATGATGTCCGCCGGCGGCACGCCCTGCGACACGTGGTTGATCACCTCGCTCTCGGCGAACACCGCGCACACGCCGGAGATCGAGGCGGCGGTCGCGGAGGTCGTGGCCAACGCGCCGATCTGCTCGGTGCCGAAGCCGAGGTAGCGCGCCGTCTTCTCCAGGAAGGCGCCGGTTCCGGCCGCGCACTTGTCGTTCAAGCGGAAGCTCGCGACGCGGCCGCGGTCGTCGAGGCGGCTCGCTTTCATGGTCTGTCCGCCCACGTCGAGCACGGTGCGCGTGCGCGGGAAGAAATGCCGCGCGCCGCGCGCCTGCGCGGTGAGGTCGGTCACCTGGAGATCGCGCCACGGCACCTGATATCGCCCCTGCCCGGTGCTGATCACGTACGCGATGGCGTCGCGTGCGACGCCGGCGTGCGCGAGCGCGCGCTCGAGCGCTTCGGTGGCGGCCGCTTCCATGCGGAAGCCGGTGGGCACCATCGCGCTCCCTACTATTGTACCGCCGCCATCCGCGGTGAAGAGCACGGCCTTGGTGTACGTGGAGCCGACATCGATGCCGGCGGTGATCATGCGGGCATCCTCCCCGCGCTCTGCGCGGCCGCCGGCGATTGCACCGCGCCCGCCAGCGCACGGTCCAGGGCGAAGAGCGCTGCGCCGAGCGCGCCCATGAAATGCGACTCCTCGCTCACGTTCATCGCGAGATCCATCTGCTCGTTGAGCACCTTCACCATGGCGGGATTCCGCGCGACGCCGCCGGTGAAGGTGACCGGCGCGTCGATGCCCACGCGCGTGAGGAGCGAGATGGAGCGAGCGGCGATGGAGCGGTGCACCCCCATGAGGATGTCTTCGATGTGGCGACCCTTGGCCACCCAACTGAGCACCTCGCTCTCGGCGAACACGGTGCACGTGGTGGAGATCTTCACCGGCTTCTGCGAGCGGAGCGCGGTGCTGCCGAGGTCGTCGAGCGGGATGTCGAGCGCGAAGGCCGCCGCCTGAAGGAACCGCCCCGTGCCCGCGGCGCACTTGTCGTTCATGCAGAAGTCCACCACCTCGCCGTCGGGGCGGATGCGGATGGCCTTGGTGTCTTGCCCCCCCATGTCGAGCACGGTCTTGGTGCCCGGGAACATCTGCGCGGCCCCGCGCGCGTGGCAGCTGATCTCGGTCACCTGCGCGTTGCCGAAGGTCACCTTGTAGCGGCCGTAGCCAGTGCCGATCACGCAGCCCACTTCGTGCTCGCGCACCACGCCGTCGTCGAGCGCGGCTTGGAATGCCTCCTGCGCGGCCTGGATCACGTTCGCCCCCGTGGCGATGAGCGAGCGTCCCACCAGCTCGCGCCGCTCGTTCACGATCACGGCCTTCGTCTGCGTGGAGCCCACATCCACTCCGCCGGCGTACATCATGCGGCGCTCCCCGCCAGCCGCAGCCGGCGCGCTTCGAGCCCCTCGAAGAAAGCATCGATGCGGTTTTTCATCTGCGCCTCCGAGACGACGCGCTGGTCCATCATGTCCGACTCGATGAACAGGCACGGGATGTCGCGCTCTTTCATCACCGCGCGCCGGCTCCCCGCGAGGCCGGTGCTCACCGTGCGGCAGCTCTTCACCGGGTGGTAGACGATGCCATCGGCCTCGTAGAGCTCGGCGGCGTCGAGCAGGGCACGGTCGGGGAAGAGCATCGAGTCCCCCGCGTGGCGCACGCTCTTGAGCACTCCTTCCGCGAGACTCTCCAACGGACGCGACAGGTCGTACTGGAAGCCGAGGTCGAGCCCGCCGGCCGCGAACCAGAGGTAACTGGAGCTCACGAAGGTGCCGCCGTGATCGGCGAAGATCTCGTGGAAGCGGCGGAAGATCGGGTAGCAGGGCACTCCCACGAAGAGCAGCCGCGCGCGCTCGTCGGCGAGCGCGCCCATGTCGTGTGCGTTCTTGTACTCGAGCTCCTCCACGAGATCGCGGAAGTACTCGGCGCCCAGAGCCGAGCCGCGGAGCGCGTTCAGCACGCCGAGGTACACGGTTCCATCTACCAGCGCGTTGTACGGCGACGGGCGATGGCGGTTGAGCTCGAGCACGCGCTTCCAGCTCGCGGCCATGTCGTTCGTGTGGCGGAGCACGGTGGCGAGCTTGTCGAGGTCGAGCGTGCGACCGGTGAGCTTCTCGCACACCAGTATGAGCTCGCGGATCTGCGCCTCCACGTAGCGGCGGTCGTTCTCATCGTCGGCGGCGGTGGAGGCGCCGTTCTGCGGCGCGCTGCGCGAGCCGGGCACGTCGAGGGTGAAGCAGGGAGTCTTGTACATCCGTTCCCAGATCTCCGCCCACTTCATGTACGTGTTGCACGCGTTCGTGAGCACCGCGAGCGCGGGCTTGGGGATGCGCCCCATCGGGTGCTTGCCCCCTTGCAGCTGCATCGCGACGTCGGCTTTCACGTAGCCGCAGATGTCCGGCGAATAGCCGTAGTCCTCCGCGGCGCCCAAGTACTCGTGCGACACGCGGCGCACCGCGGTCTGCAGCGAGTTGATCTCAGGGAACACGAGGGGGAGATCGAAGGCGCGGAGGATCTCGGCCATGCTCCCCATCACGAACACGTACACGCTCGGGTCGCCGCGCTCGGCGGCCGCGGCGAGCGTGCCGAACCAGTCGCGGATGAGACGAGCGCCGTCGCGTCCCCCGCGACCTACTATAGTACTGTCCGCCAAGGGTGTACCCATCGGGTCTCCCGTCAATCGAAGAGGATGCTCTCGACGAACGTCTCGAGCTGCACCTGCATCTGGTCGAAGCTCGACATCCGCTCCTCGAACTCGGTGACGAAGTACGGGATGCCTGCTTCGTCGAGCGCCTTCGAGTAGGCCACCTGCTCGTCGAGCCCCGGCTCGCACATCTTGGCCGCCGCGAGGATCACCGCGCCGGCGCCGCTCCCCTTCACGCGCTCGAGGAGCATGCGCTCCTTCGGCTTGCGCAGGTCGTGCTGCACCGGGCTGTAGCCCGAGCCCTCGATGTACGTCCACGCGAGCGAGGCGAGCGGGTCCGGGCCGGCGGGCACATCCTTCTCGAGGAAGCGGAGTCCGATCAGCAGATCGTCGTCCACCACGTAGCAGCTCTGCGCCACCACGCCCAGGAGATCCAGCGGCGGCTGCTCGCAGAATCCCCCTTCGAACACCACGCGCACTTTGTCCTGCTTGCGCGCCGTGCGCGAGGCGAACAGCGGGAGCACGGCGGCCAGGAGCGCGTTGTGTTCCTCGCGCCGCACGAGCGATCCCACGGCGAGGAGCGCGTAGGCCTCGTCCACGCCCAGGAGCCAGGGCGTGTCGCGCTTCACCGCCCAGAGCGCGCGGATGAGCCGGCGGTTCTCATTATAGACGGCGATCGAATTCCGCAGGTCGCCGTCCGTGGCCTTGTGCCCCGATACCGTTTCGAGCTCGCGCAGGAGTCGTGCGTACTCGCCGCGCAGCCACTCCGCGCTGCTGGCCGAGTTCGGGTTCTGCGGCAGGTAGAGGATGCGCGAGGGATACGCGAAGTTGCGCGCCCACACGCCGCACAGGTTCCGCGCCGCATCGCAGATCGGGTGCGTGACGAAGAAGTCGAGCGGGAGCTTGCCGCCGAGCGCGAGCTCGAGCGACGAGCGGATCACCGAGCACAGGTACGATCCGAAGTGTGAATCGGCCTGCCGCATCTCCACCGGACCGCCGCGCACCTTCACGGGGAGCATCCCCGCCGCGTGCGCGAGCTCCTCGGGGAAATAGACCTGGAAGTGCCCGCACACCGTGCCTCCCTTCTCCTTCCACGCGTGCACGGTGGGGAAGTCCATGTCTTCCAGCAGCTCGCGGCAGCCCGAGAGGACTTCCGCGAGCGGGCGCCCGGCGAGCTCGGCGAGTGAGGTGATCGAACTCGGCGCGACGGTCATGACTCAACCCTCCGCCCAGACGGGGGGACGCTTGCCGACCCACGCGGCGATCCCTTCGTGCGCATCGGGGAGCGGCATGAGTTCATAGAGGTAGATCCGCTCCGCGCGCGCGATCGCTTCGCCAGCGGGCACGTCCAGCCCCGCGAGCACCGCGCGCTTCGCGAGCCTGAGCACGGGACCACTCAGCGCCGCGAGTTGCGCGGTGTAGTCGTGTACGCGATGCGCGAATTCCCCGGCCGGGAAGACCGCGCTCACGAGTCCGCGCGAGAGCGCTTCACCGGCGGCCACGGTGCGCCCGGTGAGGATGAGGTCCATCGCGCGCTGGCGGCCGATGAGGCGCGGCAGGAGCGCGGCGGCCGCCGGCGGGAACACTCCAAGTCCGATCTCCGGCTGTCCCATGCGCAGGTCTTCGGCGGCGAGCACGAGGTCGCACGCGAGCGCGAGCTCCATCCCGCCGCCGAGGGCGGCGCTGTGTACCGCGGCGATCACCGGCACCTCGAGGGAGAGCAGGGTGCCGATCGTCCGGTGGAAAGTGGTGAGCATCCGGTTGACCAGCGCCGGCGCGTGCTCCGCCACATCCACGCCGGCGCAGAAGCACTTCCCGGCGCCGGCGAGGAGGACGAGCTTCACTCCCGGATGCGCCGCGGCGGTGGTGAGCGCGGCGTCGAGCTCCTCGAGCATCGCGATGGTGAGCACGTTCACCTGCGGGCGGTCGAGGATGACGCGCGCGACGCCGCCGGCGATCGCCACTCGCACGAACGTGCTGGTGCGCGCGTCGGCGCCGGTCATAGGACGGCGGGCTCCTTGGCACGCGCGCCGCGCGCGGCGGCGCCGTCGAGCTTCGCACCGCACGCGCCGCAGAAGGCGAAGCCGTCGGGGATGCCTTGCGCGCCGCACTTCGGACAGTCGCGCTCGTACGCTCCCCACACGAACTCGCTCGAGCCGCCGGTGGCGGCCTTGCGGCGGACCTCCGCGTACTTCGCGGGCCGCTTCTCGACGAACGCACGCATCCCCTCCCACGGCTCGAGGCTCGCATAATGCAGCGTGAGCCATTCGCGCGCGTGGCCGATCGTCTGGTGCCAGGCGAGATCCTTCCAGAAGTTCGTGCTCTGCTTGGTGTAGCGCTGGCACTCGGGGAACTGCTCCAGCAGACGGTCGGCGAGGCGCTGTACTTCTTCGTCGAGCTTCGCGAGGCTGATGGCGTAGCCGTCCTTCCCCTTCTGCGCGAGCTCGATCTGCTCGGGGGTGGCGCCGGTGATGAATGCGCCATCCTTGGTGACGCTCGGCACGACGCGGTTCACCAGCCCCCACTGCATCGCCTGCGCCGGCAGGATGCGCTCGTTCAACAGGAGCATCTCGCGCGCGCGGCGGTCGCCTATGTGGATGGGGAGCCACTGCGTGGCGCCGCCGGCGGCCACCGATCCCACGCGCGTGCCCACCTGGCCCAGCCACGCGTGCTCGGCGATCACGGCGAGATCGCACGCGAGCTGCGACTCGTTGCCGCCGCCGACGGCCATGCCGTTGATGCGCGCGATGACCGGCTTCCCGGAGTTCAGGATGCTCTCGATGTACGCCGCGAAGAGCCCCATGTACTTCCAGTAGTCGCGCGGGCGCGCGGTGTAGCTCGCCTGGTATTCCTTCACGTCGCCGCCGGTGCAGAAGGCCTTCGTGCCCGCGCCGGTGAGCACGATCACGCCCACCGCGTCATCGTACGCGGCATCGTGGAAGGCGGCCGCGAGCTCGCGCAGCGCGCTCGTGGAGTAGGCGTTGAAGTTCGACGGCCGGTTGATGGTGATCGTCGCGACCGAGCGCTCCTTGGCGTAGAGCACTTCGGTGAGGGCGAGATCGGCGGCGGGGCGGGATTCGAATTGGCGCATGGGTGTGGTCTGGGGTTGTGGCGTCAGCCGGCGGCTTTGAGGGCGCGGGGCTCGCGGCGGCCGGCGGCGCCGGCGGCGTCGCAGACCTCGCGCACCCATCGCTCCGCGCCCGCGGCGAGCGCGGCATGGAGTCGATCGAAGAGCGCGGCAGCGGCGCGCCCCTGCCACTTGGCGGGGAGGAGCGCCGCGGGGAGATACGGATCGGCGAGCGGGAAGGTGCGGTACTCGTGCACGAGCGTGAAGCGGCGAACGAAGCTCTCCTCGGGAGTGAGCCCGCGCGCGAGGTGTCCGCGCCAACGCCTCACGAATGCGGCGTAGCGCGCGTCGAGCGCGCGGAGGTCCCAGCAGCGCTCGATCAGCGCGTGCATGGCCGAGCCCCCTACGTGCTCGGCGCGGAAGACCTCGACGTTCTTCGCGATGCCGAGCTCGGCCGCGATCGTGGCGACATCGCGGCGGACATCGTGCGGCGTCATCCAGAAACCGCTCGTCACCATGCCGCAGCCCACCCACAGGAGCTTCACGCGGAAGGAGTCGCGGCGGCTGCGGCGGGTCTCGGGGACGGAGTACGTGATGAGTGTCCACGCGCCATCCCAGCGTTGGGCGCGGGGCGGGTGGTAGATCCGCTCGCGTCCCGCCTCGAGGAGTTGGCGGGCGCGGCGCGTGAGGCCGTAGTAGCTGTGCGGACCGCGGCGCTCGACGGCGAGCCAGCCGCGGCGCGTCATGCGGGAGAGGGTGGTGCGCACGGCCATCGGCTTCATGCCGAGCGCGCCGAGGAGGGTGACGAGCGCGGCGGCGCGCACGGGCTCGTCGCGGCGGAGGAGGTAGTCGCCGTAGAGGGTGAAGACCATGTCCTGCGCGCGCAGGGCGGGGCGAACCGCGATGGTCATTCGGCGCACGGTCGTGCGGGGAACGAGCTATGTCATTTCGCGAACGCTCGTATAGTGAGTGATATGCATGTGGGGCGAATCAGGGAAAGCCGCACGGGGAGGGAAGGGAAAAGAGGGGGAAGGCATGTTCATCCTGGCATTCCTCGTGCCTCCCCGCCTGAGCCGGCTTCACCTCGGCGACGGCGCGCGCCATAATGGGGCAGGGCAGGGCGGCGACCTCTCTCGCGTTCGCGCCTCGCCCGTCTCCAATCGGGAGGGCTCCATGTCCAAGACGACGGCGATCGCCACCGCGCTCTTCGCTCTCTTCGGCACGACCACCGGGACGGCGCAGTCGGTCAAGCATGCCGCGGGCACGGTGGCCGCGATGACCGCACAGCAGGAGCAGCAGTTGCAGTCGATGATCGCGCAGCACGAGAGCGTGCGCAGCCAGCTCTCCCCGGACGATCGCGCGACGCTCGACAAGCTCACCGCGCACGTCCGCCGGCACGTGTTCAAAGCGTCTGCGCATGGAGACCTGCTCGGCGAGGCCACGAAGGTGGTGAACAAGACGATCCCCGGACTCACGTCGGCAGAGGCGACGACGCTGGCGCAGTACACGCTGGGCGGCATCGCGACGCCGGCGGGGGGGTCTCCCATCGGCTCGGCGTCGGGAGGCGATGGCGAGGCGCAACTGATGGCCGCCACGCAGCAGATGCAGGAGACGCAGATGAGCTTCAACCTGCAGTACCTTCAGTTGCAGTCGCAGATGCAGCAGGAGAACGCGCAGTTCACCGCCGTGAGCAACATCTTGAAGACCAAGCACGACGCGGTGAAGAAGAGCATCAGCAACATCCACTGACGGGGCGAATGACAGGATGGACAGGATGAACATGCGGACGGCGATAAGGCCGTCCGCATGTTCATCCTGTCCATCCTGTCATTCATTCCCCCTGAAACTCCCGCGCCCGGCGCCCGTACCGCCTAGTGTACCCACCACAGGGCGCCATGGAATCGGTCCTCCGCGACATCCGCTACGGCATCCGCTCGCTCCTCAAGAGCCCGGGTCTCACCTTCGTCGCCACGCTCGCGCTCACGCTCGGCATCGGGCTCTCCACCACGATGTACAGCATCGTGTACGGCATCCTCTTGCACGGGCTCCCCTATCCGCACGGCGACCGCATCGTCGCCATCGCGCGGAGCGATCCGGCGCGCCACGAGGATCGTGTGGACATGCCGCTCGCGGAGTACGAGGACTACCGCACGCGCGCCACCACCTTCGCGAAGATGGCCGCCACCACTTGCTGCTCGATGAACGTGAGCGGCGTGGGGCAGCCCGAGCGGTACACCGGCACGTGGGTCACCGCATCCTTCTTCGAGATCGTCGGCGTGAAGCCGATCCTGGGCCGTGTGATCCTCCCCGGCGAGGACACGCCCAACGGCGCGCGCTCCGTCGTACTCAGCTACGCCATGTGGCAGAACCGCTTCGGCGGCGACGCCAAGGTGCTCGGCAGCTCCATCCGCGTGAACGGCGAGCCGTTCACCATCGTGGGCGTGATGCCCGAAGGCTTCGACTTCCCCGACGGCGGCCGGCTCTGGGTGCCGATGCAGGATGATCCGCTCAAGGGGAAGCGCGAGGACCAGCGCGGCGTGCAGGTGATGGGCGTGCTCAAGCCGGGCGTCACCCGCGAGCAGGCCGCATCGCAGGTCGCGTCGATCGCGAAGGACCTCGCGCAAGAGTACAAGGCGTCGAACGAAGGGATCGTGGCCACCGTCACGCCGTGGGTGGACGAGCAGATCGGCCCGCAGCCGCGGGCGCTGCTCTGGTCCATGCTCGGCGCGGTGATCCTCGTGCTCCTCATCGCCTGCGCGAACGTGACGAATCTCCTCCTCGACCGCGCGGCGCACCGCACCAAGGAAGTGGGCATCCGCTCCGCGCTCGGCGCGTCACGCGCGGCCGTGGTGCGGCAGTTCCTCACGGAATCGCTCGTGCTCTCCGCGCTGGGCGCGGTGCTCGGCACCGGCGTGGCGTTCGGCGGCGTGGCGTGGTTCAACCGCGTGCTCGTGCAGACCGACTCGACCGCCGGCTGGATCGACATCCGCGTCTCACCGGCGGTGCTCGTGTTCGTGGCGGGACTCGCGTTGCTGTCGACACTCTTCTCCGGGATCATCCCCGCGCTGCAGGCCTCGCGCGCCGACATCAACGAGGTGCTCAAGGACGAGAGCCGAGGAACGTCCAGCCTGCACATCGGCCGGATGAGCCGGGCGCTGGTGGTGTTCGAGATCGCGCTCTCGTGCGGATTGCTCGTGACCGCCGGGCTCATGATCAAGAGCGTGACGAACTTGCAGAACATGAACACCGGCTTCCGCACGTCGAACATCCTCACGGCGCGCATGGCGTTCCAGGTCACGTACACCGACACGCTCAAGCAGGCGCGCTTCTACGATCAGCTGCGGCAGCGGTTGGGGACGCTCCCCGGCGTGCAGTCGGTGTCGATCGAGTCGGCGTTCCCCGGCGTGGGGGGCGATGCCACGCGCATGGAGGTGGAGGGCACCGCGTACGCGGCGGAGACGGACGTGCCGAACGTGCACATGAACACTGTCACCCCCGGCTACTTCGAGACATTCGGCATCGCGGCGCTGCGCGGGCGGACGTTCCAGGAGATGGATCGCGCCGACGCCGCGCCGTCGGTGATCGTGAACCAGGCGTTCGTGGACAAGTTCTTCCCCGGCGGCGACGCGATCGGGCGTCGCGTGCGCGAGGGAGGGCTCACGTCCACGCGGCCGTGGGCGACGATCGTTGGCGTGGTGCCCACCACGTTCACCGGCGATCCGCAGGAGCCGCGCGCGCCGATGGTGTACTTCCCGCTCTCGCAGCGCCATGAGCGCTATGTGGGACTCTCCGTGGCGACCGCGGGGCCGCCGGCCTCGGTGGTGAGCGCGGTGCGCGACGCGATCACGTCGATCGACCAGGACGTGCCGATCTTCCAGGTGTACGACATGAAGGAAGCGCTGGCGCGTCCCACGTGGTACATCCGCACGTTCGGGATGATGTTCATGATCTTCGGCGCGATCGCGCTCTTCTTGGCGTCGATCGGCCTGTACGCGGTGATGAGCTTCGGCGTGAGCCGCCGCACGCGCGAGATCGGCATCCGCATCGCGCTCGGCGCGCGCACGGCGCAGGTGGTGAACCTCATCGTGCGCCAGGGGATGCTCCAGCTGGCGATCGGGATGACCGCCGGACTCGGCATCGCGGCGTTCCTGGGGCAGTCGGTGAGCCTCATCCTCTTCGACGTGCAGCCGCGCGACCCCCAGATCTTCATGGGGGTGGTGGTGGTGCTCGCGGCGGTGGGGCTGGCGGCGTGCCTCATCCCCGCGATGCGCGCGACGCGAGTGCCGCCGACGGAGGCGTTGCACACGAGCTAGGCGTAAGACAAATGAATTGACGGGATGAACATGATGAACATGATGCGTGCGGCCGCCGGGCCGGCTGATGCATCATGTTCATCATGTTCATCATGTCGTTCTCTCGGCTTGCCCGCTCGGCCCCAAGTCATGATCCGCTCTAGCACCGCGCCCAGGCGCGGCGTTTCGCTGCTGGTGCGATTGCCTGGTGCGATGGCATCGTGATGAGGGAGGTCCGTGCTCCTGGAGATCGCGCGCTGAACAAGTCACGGGCCAAGGCCGCAGGCAGGACCACACTCAACGGTGCCGAGCCCCAGCTCATCGTCTCGGATATCGCGGCGTCGTGCGAGTTCTTCACGAGCAAGCTCGGGTTCGCCGTGGCCTTCAGCTATGGCGAGCCGCCGTTCTACGCACAGGTGCATCGCGATGCGGCGCGGCTGAATCTACGCCAGCTCGAGGAGCCGCCTCTCGACTCCGAGTTCCGTGAGCGCCAGCAGGTGCTCTCCGCCACGATCACTCTCGAAGACGCCGAGCCGCTGTTCCTCGAATACCAAACTGCCGGCGTGGGATTGGGCAGGCGCTCGGGAGCGAGCCGTGGGGGGCGCGCACGTTCACCGTGCGAGACCCCGACGTCAACCTGATCCTGTTCGCGGGACGGGGGGCGTGACCAGTCGAGCGGGAACGGTGGCGCCTTCTTCGGGTACAGTGCCATACTTACTCAGAGCAGCGGCTGTTGCCCGCTCGGGAGGTAGCCCATGCAAATGCTTCGTCGCACCGTCGGATACTCGAGGCACGTCGCGCGTCTCATCCCGCTGGCCTGCCTCATGGGGTCGGCGCTCTCGTGCTCCTCGCCCGAGCAGCCGCGCGCGGGGGTCACGCTGCTGGTCACGAACGCGACCTGCGCGCCGGGGCCGTGCACGGCACAGCGGGTGTTCCTCTATCCGGGCAACCAACCGCTAACACCGGGCGGCATGTGGGCCGTCGATCTGGGGCTCATGACGGGAGCCGAGATGTGCGCCACGATCCCGACGTCGGCGAAGTTCCTGCTCATCCAAGTGAACGAGAATGGAACGGCGGACACGACCACGATCACGTGGACGAATCTGCGCGCCGCCGAGCTGGGATCTGTGGATACGACAACTCCATTCTTCGCGGCGTTGCCGAGTACTTCGGAGTTCGTCGCGGCTTCGTCCGCCGGCTGGAGCGTAACGCTCCCGAGCGGCACGCAAGCGGTGGCCGCGAAGGCCTGCACTCCGTAGCGAGCGAAGCCGAACGTAATCGTTGATCTCATGACTGGCGCACCCGCCCCGCTCCACCCGCAGATGGCGGCCGGCCGATGGGCGACGATGCCGCTCGTGGAGCAGATGGCCAACATCGGGAGCGAGGTGGACCGGGCTATCCGCGCGCACGCCGAGCGCAAGGCGGTGCGCTTCGATCATGCGCTCGCGCGTGCGCTCGAGCTCTTCGACCTCACCGCCGCGGACGCGCGCTGGGCCGGCCCGCGCCGTCGCGAGATCCTGCGGGCGCGTGAAGAATTCTGCCGGCTGTTCTTCGATCCCGATGTCGATGCGGCGTCGGCCGCAGGACTCAGCCGGTACTTCCTGCATTTCGCCGTCGCGGCGCGGCGTCGCGCGAGCGCGAACTCGTAGACGGCCGAGCCCCGCCCCCGAGGGCGGTCCCGTGCAGTGTCCGAGTCTTCGCCACACGACCTTGGGGCGAATGGGTAGACAGGATGAACGTGATGGACATGATGGCCGCAGTCAGTAATCCACTCGGCTCATCATGTTCATCCTGTTCCTCCTGTCAGCCTGTTCCTCGCCCGCCGCCGGACTCAGCCGCCCTTGCGCATCGCGCCGGCCGGTGGAACGATGAGAGCCGAGGTTCCTGGCGGGAATGCGCATGCAGGGGATGCGTCTCGACCGGGCTGAGCGCGATGCGCGCCGGCTCAAGGAGGGCACCGTGCAGCAGGTCCACCGGATCATCCGCGGTCTGTCGATCGTTGCGACGCTCGCGGTCTTCTCGATCGCCGCGCCCGCGGTCTCGCTCGCGCAGTCAGGCGGTGCCGCCATCAAACCGATGCCCTCTCCGGCGATGGTGGGCGGCCTCGTGACCATCGAGGTGCACTTCGCCGCGGAATGCACCGGCGCCCATCTCTCCTTCGGCGACGGGACGCCGGACCAGGCGCTGACGGGTGGTGGCGCGACCTTCCTCGGCGCCGTCGGCCAACACAAGTACACCGCGCCGGGCACGTATTCGCTGCGCAGCTACTTCGCTCCGGCCCCGAATACGATGAGTGCCACTCAGAGCGCGAAGTACGCGACGGACTGCAAGGGAGCATCGGCCACGCTGCAGGTGCGTGGTTCGGGCGGCGCGTCGACGTCCGGTGCCACGCCGGGGAGGACGGTGCCGATGGGGCTCGGTATCACGCCGATGGTGCCGACGGCAGGCCAGCCGATGACGTTCATCCTCCAGTTCAATGGCGATTGCGAAGGCGCCCACCTCTCATTCGGCGATGGGACGCCCGACCGGCCCCTGGCCCAAGGCTCGGCCGGTATGAAACAGAACATCCAACACACCTACGCCAAGGGCGGACAGTATACGGCCGGATCGTACTACGCTCCCGGCAACGTCACGAACTCGCCCGACCTGGTCGCGAAATTCACCGCGAACTGCAAAGGAGGTCCGATCACGGTGGCGGTGCAGGGAGCCGGCGCCGCGGCGAATGCCACGCCACCGGCGCCCCCCACTTCGCCGAATGTGAACACCACGGCCACGGGCACGCCGTGCAACGATGGCACGACGTCGAACGCCACCGGCAAGGGCGCGTGTGCGCATCACGGCGGGATCAAGAGCGCGAACGCTGCGCCGAACACGCCGCCGAACACGCCGCCGGCGCCACCCAACACGCCGCCTCCGCCGCCGAACACCACCACCACCGGCACGCCCTGCAACGACGGCACCACGTCGAACGAGACAGGCAAGGGTGCGTGCGCTCACCACGGCGGCATCAAGAAGGCGAACAGCTCGCCGAACACGCCGCCCTGAGCCTCCGGAGCGCGGAGTGGCGTCGGGCGGACTCCTGATTGCGCTTTCGCCCCGATGAACGGAAATTCTCTGCCCACGTTCACTCTCGGCTGTGCCCGTCGCGAGACGGCGCGGCCGAGTCGCGTTCTCACGATGCTCGGAGGCAAGACGCTCATGAAACACCCGTTGCTGGTTCCGGCGGCTCTGGCGGTGGCCCTCTCCATGGGCGCCTGCAAGAAGACGGAGCAAGCAGTCGTGGCCGACGTGAAGGCCGAGGAGGCGAAGTCCGCCGCCATCGACGCGTACATCTACGCGTATCCGCTCGTCACCATGGAGCTCACGCGGCGCGTCAGCACCAATGTTGCCGCTCCCGGCGCCGCCACCGCGCCCATGGGGCAGTGGGCCAAGCTGCGCTCGTATCCGGCGGTGGACAATCACACCGTCACCGCGCCCAACGCGGACACGTACTACACGATCATCTGGCTCGATGTCTCCAAGGAACCGTGGGTCATCTCGAGCCCCGACATGCACGGCCGCTACTTCCTCCTGCCCATGCTGGACGGATGGACCAACGTCTTCCAGGATCCAGGGTCGCGCACCACGGGAACTGGCGCACAGACGTTCGCGGTCACGGGGCCCGGCTGGACCGGCACGCTTCCCAAGGGCATGAAGGAGTACAAGTCCGCCACGGGCATCGTGTGGCTCCTCGGCCGCATCTACTGCACCGGCACGCCGGAAGATTCCAAGATCGTGCACGCGCTGCAGGACCAGATGCGTGCGGTGCCGCTCTCGTCTTACGGCAAGGCGTACACGCCGCCGCCGGCGACCGTGGACACCGCGATGGAATCGAAAGTGGCCGTGCGCGAGCAAGTGAACGGCATGGACGCCGCCGCCTACTTCAAGCTCTTCGCGCAGCTCCTCAAGACGAATCCGCCGGTAGCCGCGGACTCGGCGATGGTCGCCAAGCTCGCGACGCTCGGCATCGTGCCGGGCCAGGATTTCGACATCGCGAAGCTCGACTCGAGCACGCGCAAGGGGATGATGGAAGCGCCCAAGGAGGCGCAGGACAAGATCATGTCGTACATGAAGGAGGCGCTCGTCACGGGCGACGCGAAACTGGTGAACGGCTGGTTCTTCACCACGAAGACCGGGCTGTACGGCACCAACTACCGCATCCGCGCGCTCGTCACGGCGATCGGGCTCGGCGCGAACCGCCCGGAGGACGCGATCTACCCGACGGCGGAAGGGCCGGACCTGATCAAGAAGTTCAGCGGCGCGAACAAGTACGTGATCCACTTCGACAAGGGACAGATGCCGCCGGCCAAGGGCTTCTGGTCCATCACCATGTACGACAGCTCGTACTTCTTCGTGCCCAACCCCCTCAACCGCTACACGGTGAGCACGCGGAGCAAGTTCGCGAAGAACGCCGATGGATCGGTGGACCTCTACGTGCAGAACACGTCGCCGGGCAAGGCGAAGGAATCCAATTGGCTCCCGGCGCCGGCGGGACGGTTCATCCTGATGATGAGGCTCTACTGGCCGCAGACCACGCCGCCGTCGATCCTCGATGGTTCGTGGAAGCCGCCGGAGGCGAAGGAGAGCAAGTAGGGGGCGAACCCGTCTAGGGCTGCAACAACAGAAGACAGGATGGACATGATGAACAGGATGAACGCCGTCGGTCGGCCGTTCATCCTGTTCATCTTGTCCATCCTGTCTTCTGCGCGATCATCGCGGCGCGGCGGCCGGGTGCCGGCGGCTGAGCGCGCTCACCTCGCCTGCTTCAACAGCCGCTCGCTCGCCTGCGCGAGGATGGCCTGCACCGCCGGCTGGCCGTTCGCGAACTGGACGTCCTTCTCGTAGACCTGCAGATAGTTCATCCGCGCCGAGCCTTTCGATGCGCCGAACCTATCGCCATCGGGGGTGCCGTCGAAGTACACCGACAGCACGTTCGAGAGCGCTTGGGCGGGGGTGATGACCTTGCAGACGGCCGCCTCTTCATCGCAGTTCTCGGGGCAGCCTTCGGCCGCCGGCTTCTGCGAGAAGGACGTATTGAATTGCGCGCCGCCGAGGACGGGCGGCGTGTACGTGGCGTCCGACGCCGTCGCCTTGACGCCCTTGATCCCTTCTTTGGTGTCGCGACACGCCTTCATCCCGCTCGTCTGCGTCGCCTTGGCGTTCGTGGTGAACGCGAGCTTGGCGAATGATCCCACGATGCTCTCTTCGGCGGCCTTGCCCTGACCCTTCGTGAAATCGAGCATGCCAGAGCCGCGCGTGACGACGATCGTGACGCCGCGGAACACCTCTCCGTACATCGCCGCCGCCGCGCCCCACTCGTCGATGAACGCCTGGTCGGACTGATGGTACCTGGCATCGCTGTAGAAGAGCTGCAGCAGCTCTCCCCAGCGCTCGAGCTGGCTCCCCTCTCGCGGCAGGATGATCTCCACCGATTCCGCCGTGGGCCCCGCGACCGCGATCGACACGAACGCGTCGCGCGCGCCGTACCGTGTGGCGACCTGCGTGAGGAAGGCCCTCCAGTACTTCTTGTAGGTGGGATCCCATGGCAGCGGCAGCGCCTGCATCTGCCCATGGGCCGCGCCCTCCGAGACTTCGAACGAAGCCTTCCCGCATTTCGGCGCGGCGGTGTTCGCCGCAGCGCTCGGTGCGCTTGCCTCGCCGCCGCCCGTCCTCTCGGCGCGACGTTCGCTCTTCTTCGACGCGTGCCCGCCCTTCCCCTTGTCGTCGCCGCCGGCCACCGGAGTGGAGAGCAGACTGTCGCACGAAGCGATCTCGCTCAGCACCCACGCCGGCGTGCCGAAGCCGGGGACGAGGATGAGTTGGATGGTCTTGTGCGCCGCGGCCGCGCTGTCGAAGGCCGCGTCCAGCGCTCGGAAATCATAGCGATCGCTCGCGGGCTGGAGTGACGACCAGAACATCCGGATCGCCAGCCCCGAGACGGCGGGGTTGCCCAACAGCGCGTGCAGGTCGGCCGGCCGCGCGCTGTCCATCACGACGACCGCGTAGATGCCGCGCGGCATGCGCATCGCGGGCGTGGCCGCCGCGGATTGCGCGCGCGATGGCGTCACCGACGCTGCCACGAGGATCCAGAGGGAGGCGGCGGAGATCGTCAGCGTACGCATGTGCGTTCCTCTCGCGTTCAAGGAATCCGGCCGCCACGAACATATGGCGGAGAGGGCGAGCGGTTCAAGCACGTGGAGTGGCGGCGACCGAGCGGCCGCCCGTGAGGAACCCGCCGCGGTCAGCGCCGCGGCGCCGTCGGCATGCGTCGTGACGCCGTGATCGCGCTGTGCTGCGGGGGATTCGGCGGGAGCGCGTGCTTCGAGTGCCGGAGCATCCCCTCCCACTGGCACTCCATGCAGTAGCTCGTACGGAACCAAGGCATGAGCAGGTTCCAACCGCGCGCGCGCACGCGGATCGTGGGCGCGTCGCAGTTGGGGCAACGGTCGTCGTCGGGGAGCACCGCGTGGAAGAACAGCGTCGCGAGGCCCAGCCGCACGAGCGAGAACGCGATGAAGAACACCACGAACCACGCCGCCGAATCCATGCGCCACCTCGTGGCCGGGGCCTAAGCCGTCAACTTCGGCCGCGCGGCGGCGCCGGACAAGGGGGCGTCGCGCCCGCGCCGCGCGCCACTGGTCAAAAGGCCCGCTCAGCGCTGACGCCGGGCCCGCGCGCTCGCTAGGCTTCTGCGAGAGCCATGCGAATCCCCCTCCCGCGCTTCTTCCCGACGCTCCCCGCGCTCGAAGACCCGATCCGCGCCGAGATCTTCGGCATCGAGCGGCTCGAGCAGCACGCGCAGAGTCTCGCCGAAGCGCAGAAGGTGATGAGCGGGAAGGGCGCGCGGCGGCCGCTCTTGCCGCGCGTCACCGAGAATGGCCGGGTGCTGCGGGCGGTGAACCGCACCATCGGCGATGCCGTGCGTGCGGAACGCTGGATCACCCCCGCCGCGGAATGGCTGCTCGACAATTTCTTCGTGGTGGACGAGCAGCTCCGCGAGATCCGCGCCGATCTCCCGGAGGCGTTCTACCGCGAGCTCCCCGCGCTCGCCGACGGCCCGCTCGCCGGCTTCCCCCGAGTGTACGGCATCGCCTGGGCGTACGTCGCGCACACGGACAGCCGCTTCGACCTCGACAGCCTGAAGCGTTTCGTGCAGGCGTACCAGCGCGTGCAGCCGCTCACGATCGGCGAGCTGTGGGCGGTGACGATCTCGCTGCGCGTGGTGCTCGTGGAGAACCTGCGTCGGATGGCGGACGCGATCGCCCGAGGACGCGATGCGCGCGAGGCGGCGGATGCGCTGGCCGATGAGTTGCTCGAGCTGAGCGAACGCGGCGGGCGGTCCATGACGGACGTGATGTTCCGCGACGACAACCCGCGATTGGTCACCGCCTTCGCGGTCGAGCTGCTGCAGCGGCTGCGCGATCGCGACCCGGCGGTGACGCCGGCGCTCGTCTGGCTGCACGAGCGGCTGGCGGCGCAAGGGACGACGGCGGACGAGATCGCGCTCGTCGAGCACCGGCGCCAAGCGGCGCTCACCGTGACGGTGCGGAACATCATCGTCAGCATGCGGCTCATGTCGGCCATCGACTGGACGACCTTCTTCGAGAGCGTGAGCCTCGTGGACGCGGCGCTCCGGGAGGGGAGCGACTTCGCGGCGATGGACTTCGCGAGCCGGGACAGCTATCGCCACGGCATCGAGGCGCTCGCGCGCGGCTCCGCGCGGACCGAGCTCGAGATCACGCGACAGGCGTTGGAGCACGCGCGGGCGGCGAAGGCCGCGGGCGTGCCGGCCGGAGAGGAGCGGCGGGGCGATCCGGGCTACTACTTGTTGGGCGGTGGCCGCCGGGCGTTCGAACGGAGCCTCGGCTTCCGGCCGACACTACGGCTGCGTCTCGCCCGCGCCTTCATCGCCGCCGCGACGCCCGGCTATCTCGGCACGCTCGCGCTCCTCACCGCCGCCATCGCCGCCGTGCCGCTGGCGCTCCAGCGCGAGGCCGGGCTCTCGACGCTCGGGCTGATCGTGTTGGCGTTGTGCGCGCTCGTCCCCGCCTCCGATCTCGCGCTCGCGCTCCTCAACCGGTTCGTCACCGCCGTGGTCTCACCGCGGCTCCTCCCACGCCTGAAGTGGCCGGGTGGCGTGCCCGCATCGTGCCGCACGATGGTGGCGGTGCCGACCATCCTCGGAACGCTCGCGGACGTGGACGAGCAGATCGAGCGGCTCGAGGTCCATTTCCTGGCGAATCCCGACGGCGACCTGCGCTTCGCGCTGCTCTCCGATTTCCGCGATGCCGCGACCGAGCACGCGGCGGGTGATGACGAGATCTTGGCGGCGGCGCGCGCCGGCATCGCCGACCTCAATGCGCGTCATGGGCCGGCGCCCGATGGCGGACCGCGATTCTTCGTGCTGCACCGCCGCCGGCTCCACAACCCGTGCGAGGACGCGTGGATCGGCTGGGAGCGGAAGCGCGGCAAGCTGCATGAGCTGAACCGTCTCTTGCGCGGCTTCCAGGACACCAGCTTCCTGCCGTACGACGGCCACCTGCCGCCGGATGTGCGATTCGTGTTGACGCTGGACGCGGACACGCGGCTCCCCATCGGCGCCGTGGCGCGCCTCGCCGGGACGCTCGCGCATCCGCTCAACCGGCCGCGGCTCGATCCCGCCACGCGGCGCGTGGTCGAAGGCTATGCGGTGCTGCAGCCGCGGGTGACCGCGCCGCTCCCTGGGCAGGGAGGGTCACGCTTCCAGCGGATGACGTCGGGCGCGGCCGGCATCGATCCCTACGCGGGCGCCGTGTCGGACGTGTACCAGGACCTCTTCGGCGAGGGATCGTACACCGGCAAGGGGATCTACGACATCGATGCGTTCGAAGCGGCGCTCGCGGGCCGCGTGCCCGACAACACCTTGCTGAGTCACGATCTCTTCGAGGGGCTCTTCGCGAGAGCGGGCCTCGTGACCGACGTCGAGCTCTTCGAGCGCGCGCCGGGGAATTATCTCTCGGCGGCGTCGCGCCAGTACCGCTGGGCGCGCGGGGACTGGCAGCTGCTCCCGTGGATCCTCCGCGAGCGGTTCCCGGCCATCCAGCGCTGGAAGATGGTGGACAATCTCCGGCGCACGCTGTCGATGCCGATGCTCTTCCTCACCCTCGTGGCCGCGTGGGTGTGGCCGGGCGCGTCGCCGATGATCTGGACGGCGTTCGTCTGCGCGGTCATCGCGGTCCCCGCGCTCATCCCGGCCTTCGCCGGCATCTGGCCGCGCGTCGCGGGCATCTCCAAGCGGAGTCATCTCCGCGCGATCGCGCGCGACTTCGGCCAAGCGGTGCAGCAGATGCTGCTCGTGCTGGTGACGGTCGCGAACCAGGCCTGGCGCATGAGCCACGCGATCGCGCGCACGCTCTGGCGGCTCACGGTGTCGCACCGGCGGTTGCTGGAATGGCGCACCTCGCAACAGACGGCCAAGCGCGCGTCGCTCGCGTGGGAATCGTTCTACCAGCGCATGGCGGGGGGCGTCGCGATCTCGATCGCCGCCGCCGCGCTCGTGCTGTGGCGCCGCCCCTCGTCGGCGCCGCTCGCCGCCCCCTTCCTGCTCCTGTGGATGGGCGCGCCGTTGATCATGCTCTGGCTCAGCCGCCCCGCGCCGGTGGCGGAGAACGAGCCGCTCTCGGCGGAGGACCGGCTCGCGCTCCGCCTCATCGCGCGGCGCACGTGGGACTTCTTCGCGCGATTCGTCACCGAGGAGAGCCGCTGGCTCCCCCCCGACAACTTCCAGGAGACCCCGCAGCCGGTCGTCGCGCAGCGGACCTCGCCGACGAACATCGCGCTCTATCTGCTCTCGGTGGTATCGGCGCGCGACTTCGGGTGGATCGGCACCCTCGATGCGACGGACCGGCTCGAAGCGACGCTCGCGACGGTCAAGGCGCTCGAGCGCCACCGCGGCCATCTCTTCAACTGGTATCGCACGTCCGACGGTGCGCCGCTCGACCCGCGCTACGTGTCGTCGGTGGACAGCGGCAATCTGGCGGCGGCGCTCATCGCGCTGGCCAACGCGTGCCGGGACATGATGCAACAGGGGATCCGCGGCTCGGCGATGCGCGCGGGCATCCTCGATTCGGCGCTGCTCCTGCGGGACGCCGTGGCGCGCGCGACGCGCGGCTCGGAACAGGCCACGGTCGCGGCCGACCGGCTCGACGAGGCGCTGGAGGTCGTGCTGACGGTGGCGTCGCAGCGCATCGTCTCGCCCACCGCGCGGGCAGCGCGCTTGGCGGAATTGGACGCCGCGGCGCGCACGGTCGCGAACTGTGCGCGCGACCTCGGCGACCGCGATGCGGGACGGCCTCCCACGGCGGTGCTCGCCGGAGCGGTCTCGTTGCTGGAGGCGGTGGAGACGCACTTCCGCGATCTCAAGGAGCTCCTCCCGTGGTCGCGCGAACGCATCGACGCCGACACCACCGCGCTCATGGCGCGCTTCACCCCCGAGCCGTCGCTCCTCGAGATGCCGGATCGCTGCACGGCGGCGCTGCACGAGATCGCGGCGCTCCGCGCCGCGCTCGCCGCCGGCGGCGACTCGAGCGCCGCGCGGCGCCGCCACCTCGACGCGCTCGCCGAGAGCTTGGAGCGCTCCGCGGCCGCCGCCACCGCGCTCGGCGCGCGCCTCGCGGCGATCGCCGCGGACGCGCGCGCGATGGTCAACGCGATGGACTTCCGGTTCCTCTACGATCCGACGCGCCAGCTCTTCGCCATCGGCTATCGCTTGACCGACGGCGCGCTCGACACCGGCCGCTACGACCTTCTCGCCTCCGAGGCGCGGATGCTGAGCTTCCTCGCGATCGCGAAGGGCGACGCGCCGGTGCAGCACTGGTTCCGCCTGGGGCGGCTCCTCACCCCGGTGCGGAAGGACTCGGCGCTCATGTCGTGGTCGGGATCGATGTTCGAGTACTTGATGCCCAGCCTGCTCATGCGTGCGCCCATGGGGAGCCTCCTCGAGCAGACGTGCCGCCTCGTGGTGCAGCGGCAGATCGACTACGGCGCCGAGCGCGGGGTGCCGTGGGGCATCTCCGAGTCGGGCTACTTCGCGCGCGATCTCGAGCTGACGTTCCAGTACTCGAGCTTCGGCGTGCCCGGACTCGGCCTCAAGCGCGGTCTGGGAGAAGACGTGGTCGTGGCCCCGTACGCGACCGCGCTGGCCGCGATGTTCGCGCCGCAGGACGCGCTCGAGAACTTCGAGGCGCTCGCGCGCGCCGGCGCTGATGGACGCTACGGCTACTACGAGTCGCTCGATTACACGGCGGCGCGACTGCCCGCCGATACGCTGCGAGAGGTGGTGCGCATGTACATGGCGCATCACCAGGGGATGGCGATCGTCGCGATCGGGAACGTGCTGCACGGCGGCGTGATGCGCGATCGTTTCCATGCGGAGCCGATGGTGCGGGCGAGCGAGCTCCTCCTGCAGGAGCGGACGCCGCGCCACGTGCCGGTGGTGCGCCCGACCGCGGATGCGGGCGGCGCCGTGGGGGATGTGCGCGAGCTGGTGCCGCCGCAGGCTCGCAACTTCGCCTCGCCCGGAGGCGCCGCGCCGCAGACGCAGCTCCTCTCCAACGGCCGCTACGCCGTGATGATCACCGCCGCGGGCTCCGGCTACAGCCGGTGGCGTGATCTCGCGGTCACGCGCTGGCGCGAGGACGTGACGAGCGATGACACGGGCTCCTACATCTTCCTCCGCGACGTCGCGAGCGGGGAGCGATGGTCGGCGGGCTTCCAGCCCAGCGGCGCGGTGCCATCGAGCTACGAGGTGTCGTTCACCGAAGACCGTGCCGAGTTCACGCGCCGCGACGGCGCGATCACCACCCGCCTCGAGGTGATCGTCTCGTCGGAGGACGATGCCGAGGTGCGCCGCGTCTCGATCACGAACCACGGGCTCCGGACGCGCGAGATCGAGGTAACGTCGTACGCCGAGATCGTGCTCGCCACCCCCGCGAGCGACACGGCGCATCCGGCGTTCTCGAACCTGTTCGTCCAGACGGAGAGCATCCTCGCGAGCAGCACGCTGCTCGCGACGCGGCGGCGGCGCTCGCCGGAAGAACCGGAGATCTGGCTCGCGCACGTGCTCGCGGTGGAAGGCGAGACCGTCGGCGACCTCGAGTGCGAGACGGATCGCGCCCAGTTCCTGGGGCGCGGCCGGCGGACGCGTGCGCCCGAGGCGGAAGTGATGGGGCGGAAGCTCTCGAACACCGTCGGGTCGGTGCTCGATCCGATCGTGAGCCTGCGCCGCCGCGTGCGCGTGCGCCCGGGGAAGACGGTGCGCGCCACGTTCTCCACCCTCGTGGCGTCCACGCGCAGCCAAGCCATCGATCTCGCCGACAAGTACCACGACGTGACCGCGTTCGAGCGGGCGGCGACGGAGGCGTGGACGCAGGCGCAAGTGCAGATGCACCATCTCGGGATCGAATCCTCGGAGGCGCATCTCTTCCAGTCGATCGGCGGATCGCTCCTGTACGCCGACCGGCGCTTGAGCGCCTCGGCGGAAGTGCTCGCGCGCCGCGTCGAGGGGAAGACGTCGCTCTGGGCGCACGGCATCTCCGGAGACCTCCCGATCGTGCTCGTGAAGATCGACGAGGCGGATGACGTCGGCATCGTACGGCAGCTCTTGCGCGCGCACGCGTATTGGCGGCTCAAGGGACTCCTGGTCGATCTCGTGATCCTGAACGACCGTGCCCCCTCGTACATCGACGACCTCCAGGTGCTGCTCGAGACCCTCGTGCGCACGAGCGATCCTTCGTCGCGACCGGACGCGCCCGCCGCGCTCGGGCGCGTGTTCACCCTTCGTTCCGACCGCATGTCCGCCGCGCAGCAGGATGTGCTGGAGAGCGTCGCGCGCGTGGAGCTCTCGAGCCGGCGTGGGACCTTGGCGGAACAGGTCGCCCGCGCGCAGCGCGACGAGGTGGCGCCGCTCGGCGCCGCGCGGCCGCTCTCGAGCGAGGAGGAGGGAGCGCCCTCGGACGAAGCGGCTCCTGCGCCGGCGGCGGACGACGCGCTCGAGTTCTCGAACGGGCTCGGCGGCTTCGATGCGCAGGGCACCGAGTACGTCATCACGCTTCGGGACGGGCAGTGGACGCCGGCCCCGTGGATCAACGTGCTCGCGAACCCGGAGTTCGGTGGTCTCGTCTCCGAATCGGGCGCCGGCTGCACCTGGTCGGTGAACAGCCAGGAGAATCTCCTCACGGCGTGGTCGAACGATCCCGTGTGCGACCCACCCAGTGACATGCTCTACCTCCAGGATCAGGACTCCGGCGATCTCTGGACGGCGACGCCGCAGCCGATCCGCGTGCCGCACGCCACGTACGTGGTGCGGCACGGGCACGGCTACACGCGGTTCACGTGCGATGCGCACGGCGTGCACACCGAGCTCCTCCAGTTCGTGCCGGCGAACGATCCGGTCAAGATCGGCCGGCTCACGATCACGAATCGGTCCACGGTCACGCGCCACCTGTCGGTCACGTCGTACCACGAGTGGGTGCTGGGCGTCTCGCGCGTGGCCTCGGCGCCCTTCGTGAGCACGGAGATCGACGCGGCCACCGGGGCGATGTTCGCACGCAACACGTGGAACCGCGACTTCGGCGCGCGCGTGGCGTTCGCCGATCTCGGTGGCGCGCAGGAAGCGTGGACGGGAGACCGCCGGGAATTCCTCGGCCGGAACGGCGCGGCGGATCGGCCGGCGGCGCTCGGCCGCCGGGAACCGTTGTCGGGGCGCACCGGCGCGATCTTCGATCCGTGCTGCGCGCTCCAGACGTCGCTCGAGATCGAAGCCGGCGCGCAGGCGACGCTCGTGTTCCTGCTGGGCCAGACGGACGACGCGGAGAAGGCGCGCGCGCTGATCACCCGGTACCGCAGCGCCGATGTCGAGGAGGAACTGAAGGCCGTGGTGGACGGCTGGTCGCAGGTCTTGCGGTGCGTGCAGGTGAAGACGCCGGATCGCGCGTTCGACCTGATGTTGAACCAGTGGCTGCTCTATCAGACGCTGGCCAGCCGCGTCTGGGCGCGCACCGCGTTCTACCAGGCGAGCGGCGCCTACGGCTTCCGCGACCAGCTGCAGGATGTCATGGCGCTCGCGGTCACTCGCCCGGACCTCACGCGCGCGCAGCTGCTGCGCGCGGGGGCGCGCCAGTTCCGCGAAGGGGACGTGCAGCACTGGTGGCACGAGCCGTCGGGGCGCGGGGTGCGCACGCGGATCGTGGACGACCTGCTCTGGCTCCCGTACGCGGCCACGCACTACGTGCGCGTCACCGGCGACACCGCCGTGCTCGACGAACGGATCCCGTTCCTCGAGGGCGCGGCGCTCGCGCCCGGACAGACGGAGGCGTACTTCGATCCGCGCATCGCGGGCGAAGACGGGACGCTCTACGAGCATTGCGCCCGTGCGATCGACCGCAGCCTCGCCGTGGGAAGCCATGAGCTCCCGTTGATCGGCACCGGCGACTGGAACGACGGCATGAACCGCGTCGGGGCAGGGGGCAAAGGGGAGAGCGTGTGGCTCGCGTGGTTCCTGCACGCGGTGCTCAGCGCGTGGGCGCCGGTCGCGGTCGCGCGCGGCGAGAGCACGCGTTCGGCGGCCTGGGCCGCGCACGCGAAGCGGCTGGCGGCGGCGGTGGAGCGCGAGGGCTGGGATGGCGAGTGGTACCGGCGCGCCTTCTTCGACGACGGCACGCCGCTGGGCACCGCGGGCGCCGACGCGTGCGTCATCGATTCGATCGCACAGTCGTGGGCGGTGATGTCTGGCGTCGCGGCGCCCGAGCGCGCCCGGCGCGCCATGGCCTCGGTGGACCAGCGGCTGGTTCGCCGGAGCGATGGTCTCGTGCTCCTCCTCACTCCGCCCTTCGACCACACGGCGCTCGAGCCGGGCTACATCAAGGGCTACGTGCCCGGCGTGCGCGAGAACGGCGGCCAGTACACGCACGCGGCGGCGTGGACGATCATCGCGTTCGCCGCGCTCGGCGACGGCGATCGCGCGGCCGAGTTGTTCTCGATGGTGAATCCGATCAATCGCTCGGCCAAGCGTCCGGACATGGAGCGCTATCGCGTGGAACCGTACGTCGTACCCGGCGATGTGTATTCCGAATCGCCCCACGCCGGCCGCGGCGGCTGGACGTGGTACACCGGCTCGGCGGGGTGGCTGTATCGTGCCGGCATCGAGTGGCTGCTCGGCATCCGGATCGAGGGCACGCGCTTGGCGGTCGATCCGTGCATCCCGGCGGCGTGGCCCGGCTTCACGGTGACGCTCCGTCATCGCACGGCGCAGTATGAGATCGCGGTCGAGAATCCGTCGCACGTGTGCCGCGGCATCGCGATGCTCGAGCTCGACGGCGAAGCGCAGCAGGATCGCACGGCGATCACGCTCGCCGACGATGGTGCGAGTCACCGCGTGCGGGTGGTGCTCGGCGCGCGCGCGGGGCGCGTGCAGACCGCCGCGGTCCCCGAGCTGCTCCGGCAGACGTGATCGCGGCCCATGAAGATCAGTCCCTACGCCGGCCATCTCCCGCCGCCGCCCCCGTTGCTCGATGTGCCGAAGCTGGTGGCCGCGTACTACGAGGAGAAGCCTGATCCTGGCATGCCCGCGGAGCGGGTGATCTTCGGCACGTCGGGGCACCGGGGCTGCGCGACCGAGCGCTCCTTCAACGAGCAGCACGTGCTCGCGATCAGCGAAGCGATCTGCCGCTACCGGCGCGCCGCGAACATCGACGGCCCACTGTTCCTCGGCGTCGACACCCACGCGCTCTCCGCGCCCGCGTGCGCCACCGCACTCGAAGTGCTCGCCGCGCATCAGGTACACGTGATGCTCGCCGAACGGGACGAGTACACGCCGACCCCCGCGGTGTCGCACGCGATCCTGGTGCACAATCGCGGCCGTACGACGGGGCTCGCCGACGGGATCGTGATGACGCCGTCCCACAATCCACCGGACAATGGCGGCTTCAAGTACGATCCGCCGCACGGCGGGCCGGCGGAGACGAGCATCACGAAGGGGATCGAGGAGGCCGCCAATGCGCTCTTGCGCGGCGGGCTCGCCGGCGTGAGACGGATCCCGCACGCGCGAGCGCTCCGCGCGCCCACCACGCACCGGCACGATTTCCTGCACGAGTACGTGCGGGATCTCGGGAACGTGATCGACATGGACGCGATCCGCGCCGGCGGGATCCGGATCGGCGTGGATCCGCTCGGCGGCGCCGGCGTGCACTACTGGGCGCCGATCGCCGAGCAGTATCGCCTCGACCTCACGGTGGTGAGCGACGTCGTCGACCAGACGTTCCGCTTCATGAGCGTGGACTGGGACGGCAAGATCCGCATGGACCCGTCGTCGGTGTGGGCGATGCAGCGGCTCATCGCGCTGAAGGACCGATTCGACATCGCCATCGCGTGCGACACCGATCACGACCGTCACGGCGTGGTGGCGCCGAGCGTGGGGCTCCTACCGCCGAATCACTTCCTGGCCGTGGCGATCGATCATCTCTTCGGGCGGCGATCGAACTGGCGCAAGGAAGCCGGCGTGGGGAAGACGGTGGTCAGCAGCAGCATGATCGACCGGGTGGCAGCGCGTCTCGGGCGCCGCCTGCACGAGGTCCCCGTGGGCTTCAAGTGGTTCGTGGGCGGCCTCATGGAAGGCACGCTCGGATTCGCCGGCGAGGAGAGCGCGGGCGCGACCTTCCTGCGTCGCGATGGCACGGTCTGGACCACGGACAAAGATGGCATCGTTCCGGCGCTCCTCGCCGCGGAGATCACCGCGTGCGCGGGGCGCGATCCGGGGGAGATGTACGCCGCGCTGGAGGCCGAGTTCGGCGCGACGTTCTACGACCGGATCGAGGCCCCGGCCACGGCGGAGGAGCGCCGGCGGCTGGGCGCGCTCACCGCGGCCCAGGTGAAGTGCACCGAGCTCGCCGGCGACGCGGTCCGGAGCATCATCAGCGAGGCGCCGGGCAATCACGCACCGATCGGCGGCGTGAAGGTCGCGACGGCGAGTGGCTGGTTCGCCGCGCGGCCGTCGGGCACGGAGGACATCTACAAGATCTACGCGGAGAGCTTCCGCGACTCGGAGCATCTGCAACGGATCGCGGCGGCGGCGCAGTCGGTCGTGGACGCGGCGCTGCGCGGCGCGGCGGTCGCTCCTGCTACTTACAGTTGATCACTCCGTCGCCCACCCCGGCGATCGAATCCGACCCGAATCCGATCTGGCAGGTCACCGTGGTCGCCGGGTGCGACGTGTTCGCCGCCCACCCCGTCACCTTCGCATCGGTCACCGTCACGACGACCGCCTCGGACGGCGTGAAGTTCTGCGCGACCAGGTCCGTGGTGTAGGTCTGGTTGATCCCGAAGTACCCCTCTTCGGTGGTCGTCAGGTTGCGCAGGTCCGACTTCATCGCGGCCACGAGCGCCTTCTCCTTCGTGTTGGAGAACTTCGGGGTCGCGATCGCCACCAGGATGCCGATGATCACGACCACGATCAGCAGCTCGATCAGGGTGAACCCTTTCGGATCGTTACGGGTCATGACGTGCGCGTCCTTGCCAATGGAAAAGGCGCGACCGTCCGGTATGGACGTTCGCGGCTCCGTTCGGGCATCACAACGCAGGTTCTTGGCCATAGTCGCCTTCGCTCTAACTCGTTGGCGAGAAGTGACTTACGCGTCAGGACAAATTGTCCGATGCCTGAACTCTCCCCGTACATTGCACATCTTCGGGCAGAGCGCAATGTCTCGCGAGGTGCTGCGGGCGACCGGCCTACGCTTGCGCCCAGGCCCCGTGCGCCGCACACTCAGGCCGACGACGCCCACGGGGTGCGCATGCAGAGCCAGTACATCCTGCCGCAGGAGCTCGAGCACCCGCCCATCGAGGACGCGGCGTTCGAGATCTGCTTCCAGCCGGCGCCCGGAGGGACATCCGACCGCGTGCAGGCGGTGCTGAGGAGCGCCCTCGGCATCGAGTACCCGCGCTCCGAGAGCGTTCCGGCCCAGCCTCCACCCGATCGATTCCGGAGCATCGCGGCGGATCCCCGCCACCAGCCCAAGCTCCGTCTGTTCGGGAGCGGCGCGATGCTGCTCATCGGCGATGGCGCGGTGCGGGTGCGCATCGGTGCGCCGTACCCCGGGTGGGACGCGCTGCACGCGCGCATCGACGCCGTGCTCGATACGCTCGAGCAGAGCGGGGCGGTGGGGGCGGTGGAGCGCATCTCGCTCCGATTCGTGAACATCCTGCGCGACGTGCCGCCTCGGCAGCTCGAGGCGCTGCGCGTGGACCTGCGCGTGAATGGCGAGGCGGCCCCAGAGACCGGACTCCAACTGCGCGTGGAGCTCAGCGATGAGCGCTACGTGCGCGTGGTGGAGATCCAGCCCGGCGCCTCAGGCCCGATGCTGCAGGCGGACCGCGATGCGCACGGCCTCATGCTCGCGCTCGAGTGCCGGCGCGATCTCGCGGGAGGGGCGTTCTGGCCGGAGCGCCGCGAGCTGCTCGAGAACCTGCACTTCGAACTGCGCGCGCTGTTCTTCCGGCTGCTCCAGCGCGCGCAGATCGACAAGCTCGGGCCCATCTACCGGAAGCCGCCGAGCGAGGGGTGAGGGAGCGGTGCGCGCACGGTGCGCGCCGCCCCGCCGTCTGCCGGCCTACGTCGCGATCACGGCTCCAGCACCGCCAAGATGAGCTGCGCGGTCGCGCGCGACGCGCCTTCGTAATAGAAGACGTACACCTTGTGCGTCTTCTCGTCCAACGCGCAGGTGCGCGCACCGCCGCCCGTCGACACGGTCTCGGTCACCGAATACTTGTCCGGCGCATCCATGTGCACGACGGTCATCGTGCTGTCCACGCGGTTCGGATTGAACACGAGCTTCGTGCCCGGATCGTAGCAATTCTGGTCCGAGCGGCTCGGCACGTGGATCTGCGTCACGACGCGGCCGTCGTCCGCGTTCACCACCGCGATGGTGGTATCGCACGCCATGAAGAGACGCCGTGCCGCGGTGTCCATCGCTAGTCCCTGCGCGCGCCCGCACCCCGGAACGGGATACGTGGCCTCGATCTTGAGTGCCTTCGCATCGAAGCGCTCGATCTCGCCTTTGTCTTCCACGTTGAGGAACAGCGTGCCGCGTCCGTCGGCCACCCCCGATTCGAGGCCGTCGCCGATGTCCATCTTCTTGAAGAGCTTCCCCTTGGTCATGTCCACGATCCAGCCGTCTTTGTCTTCCCACACGAACGCGCGATGCGTGACGGGCTCGTAGCGGATCCCATCACCCTTCACGTCTTCGTGCCCGGTGACGGCGAGCGTCTTGAGGTCGAACACCACGCCGTTGCGCACCAAGCCGCGGCCTTGGTCGGCGGCGATCGCGTAGCCCCCGCCGCCGCCGGCCACGTGGCCGATCACGGTGTCCTTGTCGACGTCGAAGACCATGTCGCCCAAGCCGTACAGCCGGCGCCCGATCGGATCCACGATGATGTAGTCGGCGCCGACGTGGCCGAGTGGGATTCGCTTGACGACGTGATAATGCGTGGCCTGCGCCGTGGCGGCGGCGGCCACGACCGCGATCATCGCGGCGACGGTACGTAGACGAGTCATTGCGGCTCCTTGGGTGCGTAGTGAGGAAGTTCGCGGCAGGCGCGGGGAGACTACAGGCTGGCGAATCCGTTGAACTGGTAACATTCGCGATGCGGAGCGGCCCATGTCCATATCAATCCCCACCCGGCCGCCACCGTCGCTTCGGTCCTGCACGGGACCTGGAACGCCGACGTGCTCTGGTACGCCTTCGCCTCCGCCGACGTTGGCAGGCGATATGCTCCGCGGATCTCGAATCCCCTCTCGAGGGTCGTGTAGTTGGTCGCGATCACGCCGTTCCCGCTCGTCATCGACCACGCGTGCTTCCCCTTCGGAGCGCGCGTCGCGCCGTGGAACAGATACACTCTCCCATCCTTGTCCTTCAGCGCGACCACGACCTCCAGCTCTCGGGCTGGTCCCTTGTTGTCGTAACTGCCACTGAGCTCCCAACTCCCGGCAGCGTTCAGCATGAGCACCACCCAACCACGCTTGTCGTTCAACGCCCACTTGAAACCCACCGGGTTCAGATCGAACGCCCGGACGCTCGCGGGGGCGAAGACCTCCGATGCTCCGGTCTCGCTGTTGGAGATCTCGGCGCTGGTCTTGACCGCGCGCTCGCCGGCGGGAGAGGCATCACTCGTGAGCGTGAGGATCGGACTGACCGACTGCCCGCCGTCGAGTGTCCGGTCGGGGGCGACGGTCTGCGTGGTATCCGCGTGGTGATGCTGCTTCCCGCCTCCCTGTGCGGCGACAGGGGCGGCGGCGGTCACCGCCAGGCAACAGAGGGCGGCGGCGACGCTCGTCGTGATCCGCATTGGCACGCCTCCCGGTTCTGGAGGGATCGGTATGTCGAACATACCGGGGTGCGAGCGAGCCGTTCAAGCGCTCGCCGCGCGCCAATGTGACCCAAGTCGCAACGGGCGATCGGCGTTCGGCCGTACGCCCGGTTCTCCTGCGCGCCTAACGCGTCTCGGAGCCCGCGTCGGGTGCGAAGACGTATGTGCGCGCCGTGAGCCGGTGGTCCGCCGCCGCCTTCGTGATGTCCATCGACGAGACGATCCCGGCGAGCAGGCCGCGATCCATCACCAGCACGCGGTGGATCCCCTTCGTACGCATCAAGTCCGCGGCGGCGATCACCGGCGTGTCCGGCGTCAGCGAGACGACGTCCGCCGTCATCGCCTCGGCCACGGTGTGCTCCTCGAGCGCGTTCCACTCGGGGCTCCCCGAGGTCTCGATGCGGTCCCCGGTCTCCGCGCCCGCGTCGCTCCACATGTCCGTGAAGAACGTGCCCTGCGGCTCATCTTCGCTCTCCCACTCTTCGCTCTGGTCTCCCGGCTCCTCGACCGTCTCCTCGTCGCGCGCGGTGGGAACGCCCGGGAGCGCCGACGCGAGCTGGAGCAGATCGGTGGACGTGACCACGCCGAGCACTTCGCCGTTCGCCACCACGGGCGCGCCGCTCACGTGGCGTTGTGCGAACAGCTCCATCGCGTCGCGCAGGGAGAGCTCCGGGCTCACCGTGAGCACCTCGGTGGTCATGATATCGCGCAGTTTGAGCATGACTTCCTCCTGGCGGGTGGGCCTCACCCGCGTACGGCGCGTGACCGGCGCGGCGCACGGGCCGCGCTCCCATAGCGCAGCCGCGCTGCCACGCCCCCCAGCGCGTCCAACCGGTTCCCTTCCGCACCCACCAACTCCACGACCGTCGCGCGGTTGTCCGCCGCCGCCTTGATGGCCAGGTCCGCGCTCGCGGGATGTTCCTCCGACCATTTGCGCGAGAGGATCAGGTCGCGGGCGCGGCCATCGCGCAACGCACCGATCGCCCCCGACGCGCTCAGCGCCGCGCGCCCGCCGGCGCCGGCGAGCTCCTGGATCTCATCGAGCGATCCCGCGTGCGCCAGGAACCAGCGATGCGGCGCGAGCTCGTGCGCGGCCGCCGTGATCTTCGCGCGCGTGGCGGCGTGCGTGAGCGACGGCGCGTGCATCGCGCGCCCGTCGAGCCTCGGCTCGAGCGCGGCGAGCGCCGCCTTCACCATCTCGGGGGTGCCGCCCACCAACACGGGAACATCGCGCCCCGCGCGCGCGACGGCCGACATCGCGAGCTGGCGGACGAGGTCTTCGCGCTCCGACAGCTTCACGCGCGAGAGCTCGTCGGCTCCCGTCTCACCGCGTGTTCCAGAATGCGCGTGCCCCGGACGCGGCCCGCGCGCGCGCGGCTGCGGCTCGGGAAGCGTGAGTGGCGTGAGCGTGTCGAGCAACTCCAGTGTGTCTCCCGCCTGGCGGAAGAGCCGCGCCTTGCGCCGGTCCAGGATCGCGATGAGCACCGGCTCCATCAGGGCGGAGAGACGAAGGTAGGGCGCGATGAACGCCCCGTCTTGCCACACGGCGATGGTCGGGAGCGCCACGGGCGAGCGCTCGCTCAGGAGCAGCCCGTCGGGCGTGGCGAACGCGAGCCAACCGCGCCCTCCCCGGGGGAGCGCCTCCGCCGCCTCGGTGACCGCCTGTTCAGCTCTCGCGTAACCCTCGCGCTCTTCGTGGCTCGCTTGGGTCAGTTCCTTCTGCACCGTGGTGAGCGCGTCCTTGAGCCGGATCCGCCACGCGTTCTGCGCGCCGGGATCGCCCTCCACGCCCGTGAGATACACGCTGAGCACGCGCCGCTCGCGCAGCGGGCGCTCGAATGCGGTGAGTTCGGTGAAGCGCATCATCGGAGACCTCCGGTACCGGCGAATGTCTACCATTGTAATGGCGCTCGCGCGGACTCGTGTCTGTCGGCGATTGGCGCCGCCGTGCAGGGGGAGTGCTTACGCCTTCGTCAGGAATCATCCGGGTAGCCGGGGCTCGGCGACCCGGCGGCTCTCGCCTGGGCACCGACTCTGGCCCTCCGCCTGGACACGCACCTATGTTGGAACCCCGTGCGCGGGCTTCGCGCCGCGAGCGGATGTGACTTCTTGCCCGTCGAAGGAGGTCTCCCCCCATGACATCGCACACGCTCGACCGCCGCCAATTCGTGAAGGTCGGCACGGTCACCGGGGCCAGCGCGCTCCTCCTCGGCTGCCGGCCGGAGCCGTGCCCCGCGCCGCCCGCGGCGGCGCCGCGGAAGGTCGTGACGCTCACGAAGGAATGGCAGCAGGCGCTCACGCCGCAGGAGATCGTGGACCTCGCGAAGGCGGGGAACCAGCGATTCCTGAACGACGAGCGGCAGGACCGCGACTACCTGCACGATCGCCAGGCCACCGCCGCCGGGCAGCATCCGGCGGCCGTCATCCTGAGTTGCATCGACTCGCGCGCGCCGGCCGAGATCATCCTCGATGCGGGCATCGGCGACATGTTCAACGCGCGCATCGCGGGCAACTTCGTGGACCGCGACCTCGCGGGGAGCATGGAGTTCGCGTGCCAACTGGCCGGGGCCAAGGTCGTGATGGTGATGGGGCACACGAGCTGCGGCGCGATCAAGGGGGCGATCGACGGCGCGCAACTCGGGAATCTCACGGGGCTCCTCGAGAAACTGAACCCGGCGGTGCGCGCGGTGAAGGGATTCGAGGGGGCGCGCACGTCGAAGAACGCCGACTTCGTGAACGCCGTCGCCACGGAGAACGTGCGGCTCACGATGGCCGAGATCCGGCGCATCAGCCCGGTGCTCGCCGCGCTCGAGCGCGACAAGAAGATCTTGATCGTGGGCGCGATGTACCACGTGGAGAACGGGGCGGTGGAGTTCTTGTGAGCGAGGGCCGCATCGCGACGCTGATCGCGAGTCGTACCTATTCTCACCGTGCCCGAACACCGGAACCTTCCTAACTCGCTGAGGTCACATGATCCGATCCGCCGCATCCCTGCTCGCACTCGCGGTGCTCGGCGCCGCCGCATCCGCCAAGCACTTCACGCTTACGAGCACCGACGTCCATCAGGGGAAGACCATCCCCGCCGCGAACGTGTTCAACGGCATGGGCTGCACGGGGCAGAACGTGTCTCCCGCGCTCTCGTGGAGCGACGCCCCCGCGGGCACCAAGAGCTTCGCCATCACGGTGTATGATCCGGACGCGCCCACCGGGAGCGGCTGGTGGCACTGGGTGGTCTACAACATCCCGGCGACCACGATGTCACTCCCCGCGGGCGCGGGTGACGCGAGCGGCAAGAACCTGCCCGCCGGTGCGGTGCAGGGGAACACGGACTTCGGCGCGCCCGGCTACGGCGGCCCGTGCCCCCCTCCGGGGAGCAAGGTGCATCACTACCAGTTCACGCTGTACGCGCTCAAGGTGGAAAAACTCGACCTTCCCGCCAGCGCCACCGCGGCGTACGTGAGCTTCAATCTCCACGCGAACATGCTCGCGAAGGCGGAGTTGACGGCGCTGTACAAGCGGTAAGTCCGCCGGCACTCGCCGATGCAACACGCCCCGCCCGAGCGTCGCTCGAGCGGGGCGTGTCGCGAGATCGCCTATCGGATCACATGCTCTTCTTCTGCGCCGACGGCGGGAGCATGCCGTTCAAGCGCATGTAGTTCGCCACCTGGCTGTAGTGGTCGGCCAGATCGCCCACGTAGATGAAGAGCGCCTGCGCGCGGCTTCCCTTCATGAAGCCCATGTCCACCGTCTCGCCCATGTTGGCGTCGCTGGTCTTGGCGAGCACGCCGTCGCAGTAGGTGAACGACGCCTTGAGCGCGTTCACGAGCACCTCCTTCGAGTCCGTCTCCTTCACTTTCGGCATGTCGGCCGGCGCCTTCGTGCCCGCGATCGCCGCGCAGATCCCGTAATTCGCTTCCACGAGGTGCGCCCAGACGGCCCCGAAGGTCATCTGCGCTTCGGTGGGCTTGTAGCCGAGCTTGTCGGCAGGCACCTGTTCCGCGGCCGCGGTGAGGAATCCGGAGTACCGCTTGTTCATGCCGCGAGCGGCATCGCTCACCGGGTTCGCACTCGGCGCGGCCATCTGCTGCGCGGCGAGGAGTGCGGGGAAGAGGAGGGCGACGACGCCCGAGATGCGCTTCGCGTTCATGATGAGGTCTCCGTTGCAGAGTTGGGGGGACGATGCCCTAATACTTTGCGGAGAATCCGTGGGACTGGCAAGACGGGGAGCGGACAGTTGCGACATCGGACAGTTGCGACATCGGACAATCGCAACGTCGGACAGTTGCGACATCGGACAGTCGCACCATCGGACAGTCGCAACGTCGGAGGTGATAGCGCGTAGAGAGTCGGTGGCGGAGCCTCCGATGTCGTGACTGTCCGACGGTGCGACCGTCCGATGTCGCGACTGTCTGATGTCGCGACCGTTTGATGTCGCGACCGTCCGCCCCCGCACTAACATCCCCCCTCCCCGCACCATAAAATCCCTCCGTCACCCACCCCCGAGATCCTCCGATGTCCGCCCTTCGCTCGCACGCGCTGCTCGCCGCGCTGGTCGCCGTCGCGCTCCCGCTCACGGCGCAGAAGCCCGCCCCCAAGGCGAAAGCAGCTCCCGACACCGCCCCCGATTCCCTCACCAAGTTCCTCGCGAGCTTCACCTATCGCGGCATCGGCCCCGCGGCGTACTCGGGCCGCGTCACGTCGATCGCCGTGCCGGTCACGGCGGAGCCGCGACCCAAGACCTTCTACATCGGCGCCGCCGGCGGCGGCGTCTGGAAGACGACGAACGGCGGCGTCACCTGGCAGTCCATCTCGAAAGGACTCGGCAGCGAGACGATCGGCGATCTCGCCGTCGCGCCATCCGACACGAACATCGTGTGGGTGGGCACCGGCGAGAAGAACTCGCTGCGCTCGCAGTACTGGGGCGACGGCGTGTACAAGAGCACCGACGGCGGCAAGAAGTTCACGAAGATGGGGCTCGCCGACAGCAAGAGCATCGGCAAGATCGTGATCGATCCCTCGAACGCCGACATCGTCTACGTCGCCGCGCTCGGGCACCTCTGGGGCCCCAACAACGAACGCGGCGTCTACAAGACCACCGACGGCGGCAAGACCTGGAACCGCATCCTCTTCGTGGATGACACCACGGGCTTCGTCGACCTCGCGATGGACCCGAGCGATCCCAACACCCTCTACGCCGCGGCGTGGCATCGCCTCCGCTGGGGGGGAAGTCACATGCAGGGCGTCGGGAAGGGGAGCGGCATCTACAAGACCACCGACGGTGGAAAGAGCTGGACGCGCATCACCGACGCGAAACTCAACAACGGGCTCCCCACCGACCGCATGGGGCGCATCGGCCTCGCGATCTCGCCGCAGAACCCGAAGATCGTGTTCGCCATGATCGAAGTGGACCGCGGCGTCACCGATGCCGCGCAGGGGCGCTTCGGCGGGATGTTCCGCAGCGCCGACGGCGGCGCGCACTGGACGCAGGTGAACGACCTGCAAGCGGAGCCGCACTACTACTACGACGCGATCTTCCTCGACCCCGCGGACTCGCAGCACATCTTCCTCACCGCCGCGCCCCTCATGGAGAGCAAGGACGGCGGCAAGACATTCGCCCCCGAGTCCCTCTACCGCGTGCACGGCGACTACCACGCGGTGTGGTTCGACCCGCACGACAAGACCCACCGCATCGTCGGGAGCGATGGCGGCGTCTACGTCACCTACGACGCGGGCAACGCGTGGTGGCACATGCCGATCCCCATCGGCCAGTTCTACTCGGTGATCGTCGACAGCTCGCTCACGCCGTACCAGGTGTGCGGCGGACTGCAGGACAACGGCGTGTGGTGCGGTCCGAGTGCCACGCGCGACACGAGCGGGATCTCGGATGACGACTGGTATCCCGTGAACGGCGGCGACGGCATGTGGGTGCAGGTGCCGGCGCACGATCCGTTCACCGTCTATTCCGGCTGGCAGTACGGCAACGTGTCGCGCCTCGATCTTCGCACGTGGAAGCGCGACGACATCGTCCCCGCCGCGCTCGACGCCGGCGCGGAGAGCGGCTACGCGTTCACCTGGGGATGGACCACGCCCATCCTCATCTCGCGGTTCGATTCGAGCGTGGTCTACCTCGGCGCCAATCGTCTCTTCCGCTTGCGCCAGGGGGGAAAGGACTGGGAAGCGCTCGGCCCCGACATGACCAAGACGCCGCGCGAGAAGCCGGCGCCCGAGGTCGGGAACACGAGCTATCACTCCATCTTCTCGATCGCGGAGAGCCCGCGCACGGCGGCGGTACTCTGGACCGGGACGGATGATGGCAACGTGTGGGTGTCGCGCGACACGGGGAGCACGTGGACGAACACCACCGCGAAGTTCCCGCGCGGCGTCCCCACCGACTGCTTCGTGGGGTACATCGCGGCGAGCGCGCACGCCGAGGGCACCGCGTGGGTGGCGCTCGACTGCCACCATCGCGATGACTACCGGCCGCACGTGCTGCGCACCACCGATTTCGGCGCCACGTGGACCGAGCTGGTGAACGGACTTCCCGCCGATCGCGGGAGCCTCATCGTCTACGAGAGTCCGCGCAATCCGCGCGTGCTGTGGGTGGGCACCTCGGACGGCGTGTACGTGACGGTGGACGCCGGGCAGAGGTGGCGCCGGTTCGGCAAGGATTTCCCCAACGTGATGGTGGAAGCGCTCGCGATCGATTCCCGGCAGCACGATCTCGTGGTGGGAACGCACGGGCGCGGCATCTACGTGGTGAACGTCGGCGCCGTGGAGGAGTATTCGGACTCGCTCCTCGGCGAGAAGGCGCACTTGTTCGACGTGGCGCCCGCGTACCAGTTCCGCTGGCGCCAGACGCACCCCGGGAACGGGAGCTTCCCATTCACGGCGCCGAACCCGCCGCGCGCCGCGGTGATCTCGTACTACCTGAAGGAGCCGCAAGCCGAAGGGGTGAAGATCACCATCACCTCGGCCACCGGCGACACCGTGCGCACGATCACGGGCTCCGGTCTCCCCGGCCTGCAGCACGTGGCGTGGGATCTCTCGAGCCAGAAGCCGCGCCCGCGCGGGCTCGGCGATCCGACGTCCCGGCAAGAGCTCGAGCGCGTGCTCCCCGGCACCTACACGGCCACGCTCGCCGTGGGAGAGAAGAAGCTCAAGAAGGAGATCGTCGTCACGGACTTGCCGCCGGACGAGCTGGGGAGGATCCGGTAGGGAGGCGCGCATGAGATTCAAGGACCTTACCGAGCGCGAGATCCTCGCGCTCGCCATCTCGCTCGAAGAAGAGGACGGTCACGTCTACGGCGACTTCGCGGACGGGCTGCGCGAGACCTACCCGGCCACCGCGAAGATCTTCGACGAGATGCGCGGCGAGGAATCCACGCATCGCCAGCGGCTCATCGACCAGTACCGTCAGCGGTTCGGCGAGCACATCCCGCTCATCCGCCGCCAGGACGTGAAGGGTTTCGTCGAGCGCAAGCCGGTCTGGCTGGTGCGGCCGTTGGGCGTGAGCGTGGTGCGCAAGCAGGCGGAGATCATGGAGCTCGAGACGCTGCGATTCTACGAGCGGGCGGCGCAGCAGGTGACGGACGCGTCCACGCGCAAATTGCTCGGCGATCTCGCGGACATCGAGCGGCAGCACGCGGCGCGCGCCGAGGCGCTTGAGGAGACGATCCTCAAGCCCGACGTGCGCGCCGCGGAGGAGACGGCGCAGCGCCGGCTGTTCGTGCTGCAGATCGTGCAGCCCGGGCTGGCCGGCCTCATGGATGGCTCGGTCTCGACGCTCGCGCCGCTCTTCGCGGCGGCGCTCGCGACGCGGAGCAGCGCGGAGGCGTTCCTCGTGGGGCTCGCGGCGTCCGTGGGCGCGGGGATCTCCATGGGGTTCGCGGAGGCCCTCTCCGATGACGGGTCGCTCACCGGGCGCGGACGCCCGCTCTTGCGCGGGCTCGTCTGCGGCGCGATGACCACGGCCGGCGGGATCGGGCACACGCTCCCGTTCCTGATCCCGGAATTCCGGCTCGCGTTCACGGTGGCGGCGGTGGTGGTGGTCGCGGAGCTCGCCGCGATCAGCTACATCCGGCACCGCTTCATGGACACGCCGTGGCTCTCGGCCACGATCCAGGTGGCGTTCGGCGGCGCGCTCGTGTTCGCGGCGGGGGTGTTGATCGGGAGCTCATGAACGATCCCGCGCTCTCCCGGCGAGAATGGCTGGCAGCGGCGTCCGCGTCCGCGGTGGCCGCGCTCGTGAAGACGCGCGCCGATGCCATCGACGCGCTCGGCCGGCAAGTGCTCGCGCCGACGGATCCCGCGCTCGGCCACGTCGTCACGGTGCTCGGCACGCGCGCGCCCGGAGAGCAGCCGCGGCGCCTGCTCGGTCCGCTCGAGCTCTCTTCGCAGTCGTATTCGCCGCTGCATCTCTTGGACGGGATCATCACGCCGGCGGATCTCCACTACGAGCGCCACCACGGCGGCGTCCCGTCGATCGGCGCCGCGGACTACGCGCTCCTCATCCACGGGATGGTGGAGCGTCCCACCGTGTTCACGCTCGGCGATCTCAAGCGATTCCCGGCGGTCTCGCGCCTCAACTTCTTGGAATGCTCGGGGAACGGGAAGCTCGGGTTCGATCAGCACGCGGCGCCGCAGCTCACGCCGCAGCAGATCGACGGCTTGTTCAGCACGAGCGAATGGACGGGCGTTCCGCTCGCGACGTTGCTGCGCGAAGTCGGCGTGCGCTCCGGCGCGTCGTGGTTGCTCGCCGAGGGAGGTGATTCCGCGCACATGGATCGCAGCATCCCCATGGAGAAGGCGCTCGACGATGCGCTGATCGCCTATGCGCAGAACGGCGAGGCCGTTCGCCCCGAGCAAGGATATCCGGCGCGGTTGTTCCTGCCGGGATGGGAAGGGAATACGAGCGTGAAGTGGATCCGGCGCATCGAGGTCACCGATCGTCCGACGATGACGCGCGAGGAGACGTCGAAGTACACGGACCCGCTGAACGACGGCACGGCGCGGCAGTTCAGTTTCGTGATGGACGCGAAGTCCATCATCACGTTCCCCGCGTATCCGTGGGTGCTCCCCGAGCGCGGATGGTGGGAGGTCCGCGGTCTCGCCTGGACGGGACGCGGCCGCATCACCGGCGTGGATGTGAGCACGGATGGCGGACGTCATTGGGACGCGGCGGAGCTGCAGGAGCCCGTGCTCCCCAAGTGCGCGGTGCGTTTCCGTCACCTGTGGAATTGGGATGGCGGCGACGCGGTGATCATGAGCCGCGCCGTGGACGAGACGGGCTACGTGCAGCCCACGTTCCGCGAGCTCGCCGCGGCGCGTGGCACGCGCACGTTCTATCACACGAACAACGTGCGGGCGTGGCGAGTGGCCACGGGCGGCGCCGTGACGTTCGAGCCTGGAGCGCTCGCGTGAGCCGGCGCGCGCGGCGCGCCGCGATGGCCGTCGCGGTACTGGGCGCGCTCGCCACTGCCTGCGCGCGCGGCGACGCGGCGCGCGCGCCCGCGGGCGCGCCTCCGCGATTCGCGTTCGGCTCGCCGGCCGACTCCGTGCTCATCACGCGGCTCGATCACGATGCGCGGCCGGATGGCCACGGGCTCCCGCCCGGGCAGGGCTCGGCGGCGCAGGGCGCGGCGATCTACACGGCGCGCTGCGCGGCGTGTCATGGCCGCAGCGGGAGCGAGGGGCCGGCGCCGGCGCTGGTGGGCGGCGACGCGTGGGGGAACGATGGGCCGCCGGCCGTGCAGACCATCGGCAACTACTGGCCGTACGCGACCACGTTGTACGACTACATCGGCCGCGCGATGCCGCAGAACGCGCCCGGTTCGCTCACGCCGAACGAGACGTACGCGGTGATCGCGTGGCTGCTCGCACGGAACGGCATCGTCGCGAGCGATGCCGTGCTCGACTCGGCGAAGTTGGTGGCGATCCGCATGCCCGCTCGGGATCGCTTCGTGCGAGACGACCGCACCGGCGGGCCGGAAGTCCGTTAAGCGCTCACGCGCCGGAACGCGCCATCGGCGCCGGTCCAGGCGACGCGATCGGGATGGAGGAGGTGCGCGAGCAACTCCGTACCGTCCACTACGCGCGGGCCCGGCCGCGCGTAGTACGCATCCGCGTTCACCGCGAACACGCGCCCGCCGCGCACCGCGGGGAGCTGGGCGAATTCCCCGCGCCGCACCAACTGCCGCGCCTGTTCGTACGCCGCGTCCAACCCGAAGCCGCAGGGCGAGACGATCAGGACCTCCGGCGCCGCCGCGACGATCTCTTCGGCGACGATACGAACGGAATCCGCTCTATTCCGCCCGAGCGGGTCGTGTCCGCCGGCCAGGTCGATCATCTCCGGCACCCAGTGCCCCGCGCAGAAGAAGGGATCGAGCCATTCGAGGAACATGACGCGCGGCCGGGTGGCCGCCATGTGCGTGCGCTCCGCCACCCGCGCGAGGCGCGCGCGTCCCTCCGCGATGAGCGCCTCGGCGCGCTCCCCCGTACCCGTGACGGCGCCCAACTCGCGGATGTTCGCGAACACATCCTCGAGGCACGACGGCGTGAACCACACCACCTGCGGCTTCACCGGGAGCGCCGCGAGCGCGCGCGTGATCTCAGTTCCGCTCGGCGCGCACACCTGGCAGAGCGCCTGCGTGAGGATGTGCGTGGGGGCGATGCGCTCGAGCAGGCGCTCGTCCACTTCGTAGAGACTCTCGCCGCTCCCCACGCGGGCGGTCACGGCAGCGTCGATCTCCGCGAGCGACATCGCCTCGACGGGGATCGTGCGCTTCACCACCACCGGTTTCGTCTTCGCGGCGGCGGGGAAGTCGCACTCGTGGCTCACGCCGAACAGGCGGTCGCCGAGGCCGAGCGCGAACACCATCTCGGTGGCCGCGGGGAGGAAGGAGATCAGGCGGAGGTCATCCACCCTCCGAATCTACGCGCCGGCGCGCCGCCGCAAACGGAAGAAGACCAGCACGAGCCCGACGGCGAGGAACAGGGCCGCACCGCCCATATTGCCGCGTTGATATGACTGGTACGCCAGGTAGAGCCAGACGCAGAACAGCAGGACGATGACGGCCGGATTCATGGCGATCCATCCTTGTGTGGGGAACGAGCCACCTGACCAACCAGACGCGGGGCCGATCGCGCTGGCAACGTGCGGACCGCACGCGTCAGCGCGCCACCGTGTCGCGCCCGCCGCGAGCGTTGCGCATGGTCACGAGGAGGACTGCGGTCACGGATAGACCTTCGAACTGTCCTTCGCGTCCACGACTCTCGGATGTCGCGTGTCGCACTCCACGACCGCCACGTCCTCGCGCGTCTTCCGCCCGGCCCACCCACCCAACTCCTTGCGCGTGTAGTCCTCGCTGAGTGCGGAGTCGTAGCGCATCGAGTCTCCGGCGCGCGCCGGCGCCCGGTATACATCGTAAGGGTCGTAGGTCTTCTGGCACGAGCCGTAGGCCTGAGCGAAGGAATGCAGCCCGACCATCTCGCGCTGGCCGTCGCCGTCCAGGTCCGTGAAGGCGACCGGATAGAAGGACTCCGCCTCGAACACCGGGGTGGGCACACCCTTCGCATCCAGAGCGAATACTTGGAGGCTCGATGGGTCCTCGCCGCCGAAGCCAAAGACGAGGAGCAGAGGCTCGCCTCTCGCCGATCGAAGAGCACCGGATAAGAACGCGTAGTTCGACTTCACGAGGTTGCCCGCGAGCAGCGGCCGATCCATCGCGCCCAGGCCCAGCGAGTCGAAGAGCCTCCCCAGGCCCTCCGACGGCGCGATCACCACGGCGTCGTGCCCCGGTACGGCTATGCGGAGTCGGCGATGCTCGTCGTCCGAGCTATCGCCGCGAAGCGCCTCGACGATGAATTGATACGGTGCCGTGCCAGCCCGCCACGCGTAGGCCGATCTTTCGACCGGGAGCCAGGTTCTTGCCGGTGAACGAACGGAGGCACGCATCGGGTGCCGCTCGAAGAACTCCCAGAGGATCGCGGATGCATCCACGGAGTTGGTGAACGGTCCGACCCACCATTCGGGTATCGGCTTCCCGCCGGGCCATTGGTGGCCGCCGTCGGCAACCGAATAGAAGTCGACCGTGGCGCTATCCGTGCAGTCGACGTACTCGCGGAGTACGACGTCGGTCGCCACCTTCGACCACATTGGCGTCGCGGAGCATCCGTTCTTCCTCGCCCAGCTCGCCGCGAAATCCGGCACGCTTGGGAACTCCACGTGCGCTGGATTGAAAGGATCGCCGAGCGGCCCTCCGATGTAGGGCACGATCTTGTCCTTCACCCCATGGATGATCACCGCGGGCACGGCGGCCGGGTCCGTGCACCACTCGAATGGGAGTGTCTCAGCTCCGGACACGATCCCCACTGCGGCGATGCGGCTGTGCAGCTTGCACGCGAGCACGAAGCTCATCCCCCCGCCGTTGGACAGGCCGTTCGCGTAGATGCGCGTCGGATCGATCGCGTAGTTGGCCGAGATCGTGTCGATCAGATCGGAGATGAACCTCACGTCGCGATCGAGCCCCGGGCCGCGATCCACGTCCCACGTGCTCGGAACCTTCCCGCCGCGCGGGTATGCCACGATGAAGCCGTGCGCATCCGCGACACGGTCCCATTGGCTGAGGTCGCGCTGGAGTTGGGGCCATCCTGCCGCGGCGTGCATGCTGATCACGAGCGGGACTGCCTTCTTCGGATCGACACTCTTCGGCACGTACAGCTGATACGTGCGAGTCACTCCGCTCGACACGATCGAGCGATCGTGGCGGGTCTCGAGCGTGATGCGCAGCACGAGATACCCGACGAGGACGGCCGGCACGCCGATGACGATGGCGATGATCGCGAGTCCGATCTTCAGGAACCGCATCGGCCCCTCAGATCTCCAGCACGGAATCGAGGCCGCGGTGCACGCCGACGAGCGTGTGCACTTTCCTGATCGCGATCAGCGCCCCCTCCACGTAGGGCTTCGCGCTGTTCCCCGAATCGTGCCGGATGGTGAGGCGCTGCTCGTCCATCCCGAAGATGGCCTCGGCGCTGATCAGGTAGCTCGGCAAGCGAAGCGAGTGCACCTGCGAGCCCGCGATCATCGCGCCACGCGCGTCGCGGGCGCCCACGGTGTCGGCGACCGGCACCGACGGCTCCGGCGCACGCACCTTCGCGAGCCGCGCCGCGAGCTCACGCACGGTGCCGCTCGGCGCGTCGCGTTTCTCGCTCCCGGCATAGTCGATCAGCTCCCACTGCGGCATCAGCTTGGCCGCCATCTCCGCGAAGCGCATCAACAGCACGGCGCTCAGCGCGAAGTTGCCGCACGCCAGCACGCCGCGATGCCGTTTCCGCGCGAGCACGTCCAGCTCGGCGAGGTCCTCGTCCGTGAGCCCCGACGTGCCGATCACCACGTGCGCATCGTGCTCGAGCGCCGCGCGCACGTGCTCCTTCGCGCTCTCGGGGCTGGTGTACTCCACGAACACCTCGCATTGGGTGGCGAGCGCCTTCTGCGCGGTGCCGAAGATGCGCGCCTTGAGCCGCGGCTCGCCGAGCACCTCGGAGAGTTTGCGCCCCGCCTCGGTGCGCGACACCGCCGCCACGAGCGAGAGGTCCTTCGCGCGCGCGATCCCGCGCGCGAGCTCGGAGCCGGCCCATCCCGTGGCCCCGGCCAGGCACACGCGCACGGGCGTCATGCCGGGATCTTGATCCCTTCGCCGAGCGATACCGACCCGGTGAAGTCGTAGTCGCGCGAATCCTTCGCGATGAGCTTCGCGCCGGCCACGGAGAGCGAGACTCCCGCGCTCACCGAGCCGAGCTGCACCTCCATGATCCGGCCGCGGCGGATCACCAGGATGAGCCCGTGGAAGGTCAGCGTCGCCTCGGCGACGAACTCCAGTTTCGCGATCGTCCCGCCGGCGTAGCGCACCTCCACCACCGGCTTGACGGTCTCGGTGAGCTCGTGTTCGCAGAGCCACACGGAGTGCGACTCGTTCCCGGCATCCTGCGCGGTGGCGGCGTACTGCTGGATCTCCTTCCGCTTGTTCCATGCCGTCACGATGATCTCGCTGACCGGCGCCGCGAGCGCGCGGCCGAGCTCGGCGAGCACGCCCGGCCCGACATCGAGCACGCGCAGCACCGCCGACGAGAGCGAGGGATGGGCGAGCGCTTCTCGCACCGCGGCGAGCGCCGTGCGCGCCATGTCCGGAGTGACCGCGCTGTCGTCCGCGGTCGGGCCCTCGAGGTGGAAGAGCACGTTCAGTGGAGCGTCAGCTCGGATCATGATGTCGCTCCTCCTTCACGATGATGGTGTCGCCGCGGGGGGTGACGGTGGTCGCGATCTCGCCCACCCGAGTGACGAACGAGATCGCGTGCTTCACGACGGGTGTGTTCGGCGGGATGCGCAACTCCGTGGTGCCGCGCTCGAGCTTCGTGCGGAATCGCGGGCCGAGGAGTCCCGTGAGATGCGCGAGGACGGCGAGCGCGATGAGTCCGGCGATCACCCACGCGACCGTGGTGTGCCACGGGACCGTTCGGCCCGTCCCCTGATCGGGCGGCGTTGGTGGCGGCGACGGTGGCGTCGTTGGCGCCGTGGGTCGTGCCGGAGGACGCGGCTTGGTCCCGTGCGAGACCGTGTGCGTATCCACTCCGGCCGGCGGCGGCGCGGGCACCACGTGGCGGATCCATAGCGTGTCGCGCTCGTTCGGCAACCGCGGAGTGCCTGCAGGGGGATGCTGGAGGATCACGGTGCTGTCCACGCCCTCGTACACCGTGGAATCGATCGATGTGATCCCGACATCGAACCGCTGGAGGATCTGGTGCGCCCGCACGAAGGGCGTGTCGGTCACGTTCGGGCGCAGCCGCGGCTGCGGGACCGGTTGGACCACCTCGGTGACCCCCTTGATCGGGATGCGCATCCCTTTGGCGCGCCGCGCCGCCGAGTCTTGGGCGTGGCTCACCGAGCCGATCGCGAGCGCGCTCGCGAGAAATCCGATGCACACGCGGGTCCGCATGAGACCCTAGGTATCGCTCTCTTCCGGCCGAAGTGCAAACGCTTTGGCGCGAGCGGGCGCCGCGCCGCGCGCTCAGTCCCGCGAGACGGTCACCACGATCTTGCCGCGCGCGTGTCCCTGCTCGAGGTATCGCAGCGCGTCCGCGACGTGGTCGAGCGAGTAGTCGCGGTCGATCTCCGGGATGAGCGCGCCTTCGTCCACGAGCTTCGCGAGCGCGAGCAGGTCCGCCTTCTCACGCCCCAACCCGCGGCGTGATCATCGCCGCGAGCCCGAACCCGATGACGAAGGCGGGGATGGCGACCAGCACGGGCCAGAGCACCAGCGCGAGCGCGAGCCGCGGGCCGAGCGCCCCGTGCGCGATGGAGCGCGCGATCGCGACGGCGGCGAGCACTAGCGCGCCGAGCGCGGCGGCGAGTGCGGCGTCGGCGGCCGCCGAGCGCGCCGGGATGCGGAGGCGCGCGCGCCCCACGACGACCTGTACGAGGAAGGCGCCGACGCTGGCCGCCCACGCGGCGAGTCGCCACGCGGTGCGCCCCGGCGGCGACGACGCGCGCCCGCTCATCGCTGACGCGGCCAGCCCCACGAGGGCATAGGACGCGCCGACGGCGAGCGCGATCCAGAGCCGCCGCACTCGCGGCGGAGCGGCCGGATGTGGAGTCGTCAACGCATCCTCTCGCGCGAGATGACCAGACGCGAGTATCGTTCAAGATGGGAGTCTTGGCCATAGCGCATCTCGCGTACGCGTTCGCCGTCTCGTCGACGCTCGGATGCGGCGCTCCGACCGCCGGCACCACGCCGTTCGTCCTCGACGGCAACCGCATGTACGCCGTGGTGGACTTCGTGCGCCCCGATGGCTCCACGCACCGCGCGCTCGCGTTCGTGGACATGGGGAGCTCCGCGATGTCGGTCTCGGATTCGCTGTTCCGAGACCTGCATCTCGGCGCGCGCCAGACGCTGCGCTTCTTCGTCGGCGACCTGCTGGTGACGGCTCCGGTCGGGAAGCTGGCCCCGGCGCGCGCGACCGCGCACGCGGTGAAGGGCTCGCGGCTGCGCGTGGAGGCGACGCTCCCCGCCGGCGTGCTCCAGCACTACCAAGTGGTGTTCGACTATCTCGCGCACACGCTCACCCTCGCGCGCGTCGGCTCGCTCGAGCCGTCGGGGGTGGCCGTCCCGTTCCATTTGAGCAGCGAGACGGGACTCGCCTCGGTGGATGCCAGCATCGACGGCCAGCGCTACTCGCTCACGATCGACAACGGATCCGCGTACACCTGGATCCGGCAGAGCACGGTGCAGGGGTGGCTCCGCACGCATCCCGACTGGGAGCTCGGCGTCGGCGCGGTGGGGCCGGCGAACATGATGATGTCGGGCGACAGCGCGGAGACGAACGGGATCCTGGTGCGCGTCCCGGAGATCGCCGTCGGGGATCTCACGCTCACGCACGTGGGCGCGCTCGGCGCGGGCTCGATGCGCGGGGTGCCGGGGGGCGCGGCGCTCTTCGACTGGTACTCGGCCAAGAACGCGGTGCCGGTGGTCGGCTGGATCGGCGGCAACGTGCTGCAGCGCTACCGGCTCACCGTCGATTACAACAGTCACGTGATGTACTTCCAGAAGATCGCCGAGCCCGATCTCCGCGATCTCGACCACGTGGGCTTGGTGCTGCGCGCCGAGCGCGGACGCTACAGCGTAGCGAGCGTGGCCACGAAACGCGGCGCGCCGCTCGTTGCGGGCGTGCAGCCCGGCGATGTGCTCGTGCGCATCGGCGACCTCGCGGCGGACGGGGCGAGCTGGGGGGCGATCTTCGAGGCGCTCGGCGGCGCGCCCGGGGAGCGTCGCGAGCTGGTGCTCGAGCGCGACGGGAAGCGGTTCAACGTGACGGCGAAGGTGACGGCGTTCTGACCGGAGCGACGGCGTCCGGGGCGCGGCGCCAACGTCACTCGTGGGGCGCGATCATCGATGCTCGTTCGCCTTCTTCTGGGCGCGCAGGATCCGCGTGAGGAGCCCGATCGGGAGCTTGGAGCCGAACGCGAAGTGCAGCGTGTTGCGGGAGGTGCGCCACTTCGCGGTCTCCTTCGCGAACGCGGTCGCGGTGCGGCCCATCATGTAGAAGCCCACGTGATCCGTGAAGGCGGCGAAGTACGCGAAGCGGCCCTGATACGCGTAGAACGGGATGCGGTAGCTGATCTTCTCCTGGGCCTCGGGGGCGACGCGCCGCACGAGTCGCCGGAGCTCGCGCAGCATGGGCCGCGCGCGCGGCGGCGCCGCCGCGATGTACGCGGTCACGCTGGTGATGTTGGCCGATCTCGCCGGCCGCCGCATCAGGTGCGAGCCTCCATGAGGACGTCCGTGTTGCGGACCATGCGCTTGAAGGTGCGGTGCGGCGGGGGCCGGCGCCAGCGCACGCGGCGCGTGACGTGGAACGCCCTCGACCGCAGCCGGAAGTCGTGATGTCGCTTCGACATCCGGGCGCCGCGGATGCGTCGGCGGCGCCGCCCAGCGTGCGATGTCCGGCGCGGGCGTGTTCACGCGTCACATTTGCCGGATGCATCACGTAGGGACGGCCGCGCTATACTTTGGGAACCAATCCACGAAACGCGCCCTTCGTACCGAGCACCCCAGACCACCAAGCCCCCACATGCAACGCTCGAAGCCGGTCGCCTCCCCAGGCCGCCTTCCATTGGTCGCCGCCGCTCTCCTCCTCGTCACCGTGGCGGGATGCAAGCGCGCCGCCGCGGGCGGCGGCTTCCCGCCGCCGCAAGTCTCGATCGTCACCGTGGAGCCGCAGACGGTGCCCGAGTCGTTCGAATTCCCGGGCGAGGTGCAGCCGTATCGCCGCGTCGAGGTGCGGCCGCGCGTGGACGGCATCATCACGGCGCGGTATTTCAAAGAGGGCGCGATCGTCCGGCCGGGCGAGCTCCTCTACAAGATCGATCCCACGCGCTACGACGCCGCGTACCGCAGCGCGCAGGCGCGATACCAGAACGCGAAGCTGAACTACGACCGGCTCGCGCCGCTCCTCGCGAATCACGCGGTGGCGGAGGCGGACGTCGACAACGCGCGCGCCGACATGGCCGCCGCGCAGGCCACGCTCGACCAGGCCAAGAAGGACCTGGACGACACCGAGGTGCGCGCCGAGATCGAAGGGCGCGTGGGACGCGCGCTCCTCGAGGTCGGCGCGCGCGTGTCCGGCTCGGGCGACTTGATGACCACGATCGACCGCATCGATCCCGTGTACGTGAGCTTCCGCCCATCGAGCGATCAGCTGCTCGAGTGGCAGCGCAGCGCGGCGTCGCGCGAGCTCCTGCGGCCGGACAGCAAGATGCAGATCCAAGTGGTGCTCCCCGACGGTTCGATCCTCCCGCGGCAAGGGAAGCTCGACTACCTGGCGCCCTCGCTCGACGCGTCCACGGGGACGCGCGAGTTCCGCTCGATCTTCCGGAATGCGGATCATCTGCTCATGCCGGGGGAGTTCGTGCGCGTGCGCTTGATCGGCTTCTCGCGCGACAGCGCGCTCGCGGTGCCGCAGCGCGCGGTGCAGACGGGACTCGGCCGCCAGTTCGTGTACGTCGTGGGCGCGGGGGACACGGCGCGCGCGCGCGACGTCACGCCCGGGCGCTGGAGCGGGCCGCTCTGGATCATCCTGAGCGGGCTCGATCCGGGGGACCGCGTGATCGTGGACGGCACGCAGAAGGTCTTCCCCGGCCACACCGTGGCCCCGGTGCCGCTCGCGGATAGCGCGAAGGAAACGCCGCGGGCCGCGCCATGAGCGCGGACAGTCACGGCGCGCCCCCCGCCCCGGCGGCGGGCGCGCCCCGCGAGGCGAGCTACCTGTTCATCCGCCGCCCCGTGCTCGCCGCGGTGATCTCGATCGTGATCACGCTGCTGGGCGTGTTCTCGATCCGCCTCTTGCCCGTGTCGCGCTATCCGTCCATCACGCCCCCCGCGGTGCAGGTGACGGCGGTGTATCCGGGGGCAACCGCGAAGGACGTGGCCGACGCGGTCGCGGGGCCGATCGAGGAGCAGCTCTCCGGCCTCCAGGGACTGCTCTACTACACGAGCCAGAACGCGGGCGACGGCTCGATGGGGCTGCAAGTGTACTTCGACGTGGGCCGCAACCAGGACCTCGCGGCCGTCGACGTGCAGAACGCCGTCGCGCTCGCGCAGCCCGTGCTCCCCGACGCGGTGCGGCAGAACGGCGTGACCATCCTCAAGGCGAACACGGACATCCTCGCGGTGGTCGGCCTGCAGTCCGACGATCCGCGGTACGACGCCGCGTATCTCACGAATTACACGAAGCTGTACATCGAGGATAAGATCAAGCGCGTCCCCGGGGTCGGCAACGCGCAGACGTTCGGCGGCCTGCAATTCTCGATGCTGTTGCAGCTGGATCCCGACAAGATGCAGCGGCTCGGCATCACCGTCGGCGACGTGAGCGATGCGGTGCGCGAGCAGAACACCACGAACCCGGCGGGGCGCATCGGCCGCGAGCCGGCGCCGGAGGGGACGCAGCTCACCATCCCCGTCACCACGCAGGGGCGTCTCACCGATCCCGCGCAATTCGACTCGATCGTGGTGAAGGCCAACTCCGACGGGTCGCTCATCCGCCTCAGCGACATCGGCCGCGCGAAGCTCTCGTCGCAGAGCTTCGACTTCGCCTCGCGCGTGAACGGCAAGCCCACCGCGTTCATGTTGATCTTCATGCGCCCGGGGGCGAACGCGCTCGCCGTGCGCGATGCGGTGGCGAAGCGCATGGATGAGCTCTCGCTGAACTTCCCGTCGAAGGTGCGCTACGTGATCCCCTTCGATACGACGCCGTTCGTGACGGAGTCGATCCAGGAAGTGGTGATCACGCTGGTCGAGGCGATGATCCTCGTGTCGCTCGTGGTGTTCCTGTTCCTGCAGAGCTGGCGCGCGACGCTCATCCCGATGCTCGCCGTGCCGGTTAGCGTGATCGGCACGTTCCTGGGACTGCAGCTGCTCGGCTTGTCGATCAACGCCTTCACGCTCTTCGCGCTCGTGCTCGCGATCGGCATCGTGGTGGACGACGCCATCGTGGTGATCGAGAACGTCGAGCGCATCATGACGGCGGAGGGACTCAGCGCGCGCGAGGCGGCGGACAAGGGGATCAAGCAGGTGGCCGGCGCGCTGATCGCGATCGTGCTCTCGCTCGTGGCCGTGTTCGTGCCCGTCGCGTTCACGGGAGGGGTCACCGGCGCGCTCTACAAGCAGTTCGCGATCACGATCGCGATCGCGGTGGTGCTCTCGGGGATCGTGGCGCTCACGCTCACGCCGGCGCTCTGCGCGCTCCTCCTCAAGGAAGCGGTCGAGGCGCACCAGACCGGGTTCTTCGGGAAGTTCAACGCGTGGTTCCGCCGCATCACCGGGAATTACGTGGGCGCCGTGGACCGCGTGCTCGGCCGCCCGCGCGCCTGGCTGGGCGCCTTCGCGGTCGTGCTCGTGCTCGCGTTCCTGATCTTCAAGCGCGTCCCCACGGCGTTCGTCCCCACCGAGGACAAGGGGTACTTCGCCGTCGCGCTGCAGCTCCCCGACGCGGCGTCCCTCGAGCGCACCACGGCCACCGTGGAGCACATCGAGTCCATCCTGCGGAGCGAGCCGGCGGTGAAGAACATCGTCGCGCTCGTCGGCTTCGACATCCTCACGCGCGCGAGCCAGAGCAACAGCGCGGTGATCTTCGTGAACGTGAAGCCGTGGGGCGAGCGCGGCCCCAAGGATGCGCTCGACGCCATCATGAATCGCGTGAACTACCAGCTCTTCGGCATGAAGGAGGCGGTCGGATTCGCCTTCAATCTGCCGGAGATCTTCGGACTCGGCGTCACCGCGGGAGTGGAGACGAATCTCCAGGCGCGCGGCGGCCAGTCCATCCAGCAGTTCGCGTCGCAGGCGCAGGAGTTCGTGCAGGCGGCCAACCAGCTCCCCGCCTCCGCGGGGGTGCAGACCAACATCCGCGTGAACGTGCCGCAGCTCTACGTGCAGGTGGACCGCGCGGCGGCGAAGGCGCGCGGCGTGAAGCTCGGCGACCTGTTCGGCACGCTGCAGGCGATGCTCAGCACGCTGTACGTGAACGACTTCAACCTGTACGGCCGCACGTACCGCGTGCAGATCGAGGCGCAGGCGCCGTTCCGTCAGACGCCCGCGGACGTGGGGCGCTTCTACGTGCGCGGCGCGAACAACGCGATGATCCCCGTGTCCGCGCTCGCGCGCATCGAGCTGCGGAGCGCTCCCACGCTCATCTCGCGCTTCAATGGGTTCACGTCCACGCTCGTCACCGCGGCGCCCAAGCCCGGACACAGCACGGGCGAGCTCATGAACCAGCTCGATGACCTGATGCGCACGCGCTTCGCCTCCGAGGGGCTCGGCCTCGCGTACTCCGGGCAGTCGTACCAGGAGCGTGCGTCGAGCGGCACTGCGGGGCTCGTGTTCGGGCTCGGGCTCGTGATCGTGTTCCTCGTGCTCGCGGCGCAGTACGAGAGCTGGTCCCTCCCGTTCGCCGTGCTCCTCGGCGTGCCGTTCGGCGTGTTCGGCGCGTATCTCGGCATCTGGCTGCGCGGCACGGCGAGCGACATCTACGTGCAAGTGGGGCTGCTCACCGTGGTCGGTCTCGCGGCCAAGAACGCGATCCTCATCGTGGAGTTCGCCAACGACCTGCGCGACCAAGGGCGCTCCGTGATGGAGGCCGCGGTGGAGGCGGCGCGCGAACGCTTCCGCCCCATCTTGATGACGTCGCTCGCGTTCATCGCCGGCGTGACGCCGCTCGTCTTCGCGAGCGGAGCCGGCGCGGTGAGCCGCCATTCGATCGGCACCACCGTGTTCGCCGGTATGCTCGTCGCGACGAGCATCGGGATCTTCTTCATCCCGCTCTTCTTCCGCCTGATCCGCTCGGTGGCGGAGGGGAGGGCCGGCCGATGAGCGCGCGGCGTGGAATCGCGCTCGCGAGTCTCCTCCTCGCGGGGTGCATGGTGGGGCCGTCGTATCACCAGGAATCGGTGGTGCCCGACTCGACGCGGGTCGGGGCGGGGCAGATCTCCGATTCGGCGCGCGCGTTCTTCGATTCGCTGGCGAAGGCGCGCGTGGCGGACTCGCTCAAGGCCACGAACGTCGCGCCGATCGCGCCGAAGCACCTGGCCCCCGATTCGATCGCGAGCCTCCAGTGGCTGCAGATCCTGGACGACACGATCCTCACGCGGCTCGTCGCACTGGCGCTGCAGCAGAACCGCGATCTCGCGGTGGCGCGCGCGCGGATCAACGAGTATCGCGCGGAGGTCGGCGTCACCGCGGCGCCGCTCTATCCGTCGCTCGCGCTGGACGGGAGCGCGTCCCGGAACAAGGTGGCGATCGGCTCCTTCCCCCCGGTGCAGTACAACGCGTACCGCATCACCGGCGACGTCGCGTGGGAGCTCGACTTCTGGGGACTGACGCGGCGCGGCGTGCAGGCGGCCAAGGCCGATCAGGCGGCGCAGGAGGCGCTCGAGCGCGCGACGGTGCTCTCGCTCGTGAGCGATGTCGCGACGGGCTATCTCACGCTGCTCGAACTCGATCAGGAACAGGCCGCCAGCGATCAGACGCTCGCCACCCGCACGCAGACGCTCGAACTCGCGCGCCAGCGCTATTCGCACGGACTCATCTCGGAGCTCGATGTGCGCCAGTTCGAGGCGCAGGTGGCGGTGCCGGCGGCGCAGCTGGCGCGCGTGCAGTCGCAGCGGGCGCAGACGGAGCACGCGCTCGACGTGCTCCTGGGCCAGGGCCCGATGGCGATCCCGCGCGGCGGTTCGCTCGAGGCGGCGGCACGCGCCGTGGTGGTCCCCGACTCGCTCCCGTCGTCGCTCCTCGCGCGCCGCCCGGATGTCCAGCAGGCCGAACAGAACTACATCGCCGCGATGGCGCGCATCGGCGTCGCCGACGCGGCGCGCTTCCCCGCCTTCTACGTCACGGGGTCACTGGGCTATCAGTCGACCACCACGAATCAGCTGTTCGTCCCGAACGCCAACATCTATCAGCTGCAGGCGGGATTCTCCCTCCCGATCTTCCAGGGGAACGCGCTCACGGAAGAAGTGCGCGCGGCGCGGGCGCGCGCCGAGCAGGCGCGGGGGCGCTACGAAGCGACGGTGCTCGACGCCCTGCGCGATGCCGGGGACGCGCTCGCCGAAGTGCGCGCCTCGCGCGACCAGGTGCTCGCCAACGAGACGCAGACCATCGCGCTGCGCCGCGCCTTCGAGCTCGCGGACATGCGTTATCGGCGCGGCGTGGCCGGCTATCTCGAGGTGCTCACCGCGCAGCAGGGACTGTTCGTGGCGCAGATCGCGCTGAGCCAGGCGGAGCTCGAGGAGCTGGCGGCGGCGGTGAGGTTGTATAAGGCGCTGGGGGGGAGTTGGCAGTGACGGCCGCGCCAGTCAACGGAAGGCTGACGAAGTGAACGGAAGTGAAAGGAAGTGAACGGAAGGCGCGGGGCATCCTTCCGTTCACTTCCGTTCACGTCTGTTCACTTCCCATCACTTCCGTCGACTCGTCAGTTCGGGCTCGCCATATGCGCCGGACACCCTCCCACACAATCCCCCACCTTCGCCGGCCCGCCCGTGAGCGTTCCCGTCGCCGAGCCTTCGTCGGCTTCCGTGATCGTGATCTGGCCGACGCTCGTCGTCGTGCGCTTGATCACCTTGCCGGTGGCGGGATCGTGGATCTCGCGCCCCGGGCGCAGCACCGCATAGGTGCCCCCCACGCGCACGCCGGACGATGAGCCGACGTTGATCGTGATGGTCTTGCCGTCCACGTCCGCCACGAGCGCCTGGATCGCGACGACGCTCTCCGGGATCTTCGGCGACGCCGCCACGAGCTGGCCGGTGAGGCTGTCCACCGCGTTGTTCGTCGCTTCGCCGATCAACGTCGAGCCGAAGTTCGAGCTCCCCATGGTGAACGCGCCCCCCGCGGCGCCGCCGTTGCCGCCGCCGGCCGCGCCGAGCGAGAGCCCGCTGCGCGACGATTCTCCCTTGCCCTTCGCGACGTCGAGGATCTCCGCCGTGGTGGTGCTCACGATGCGCGCGTCGATCGCGACGACGGCCTTGGCCGACTTGGTGCCGACGCTCCCGAGCCCGAAGCCTCCGATCTTCAGCGCGCCGGCCGAGACGCCCACGTTGTGGTCGTCGCGCCCGAACTGCGTGATGCTCCCGATGATGATGGCGTCCACGCCCAGGATCTTCGCGAGCTGAACGGCCGTGGACGGGTCGGTGCGCCCGCTCTGCTGGAAGTTCTGCTCGGCCATGATCTCGTCCATCTTCTTGCGCTCGATCACCGAGTACGTGCCGTTCTTCACGAGCTCGGTGACGATCATGTCGGCGATGCCCTTCCCGATGTCCTGGTTCGAGCCCATCACCGACGCGACCTCGCTCTGCACGGTGGAGTAATCGAAATCGAGCACCGCGATGCGACGCTTCGTGGGCGCGGGGGCCTGGGCGAGGGCGGCCGTGGCGAGGAGAGCGAGCGAGAGCGTGCTGATGGCGAGACGGCGCATGGGATCCCCGGCGGTTGAGGAACGACGACATTCTAGCCCGTCGATGGGGGACGGGAAAGTGGTAGGAACGGCAACTGACGATGGTCGATGGTCGACGGTCGGCCATGGCATGACAACTGTTAGGTGGCCATGGGCGAGATGTCGTGACACCATGAGTTGTCATGCCTCAGCCGACCGTCGATCATCGACCATCGTCCGTTCGCAGTTGACCTCCACCACCGCAGATCAGTCATTTAGTCGTGACCAATCCGCTCACCGTCGCCTGCTCGCGCTGTGGCGCCACGATCACCGCCGGCCTCCGCCATTGCCCGCAGTGCGGCTCCGATGTGTCCGGTGAACAGGGCAGGCTCGCCACCGAGATGATCCGCACCGGCGGCGAGAGCCCCGAGGCGGCGCAGCTCGATGCGCTGCGCTCGGAGACGCTCGGCGTCTACGATGTGATGGGTGAGCTCGGCCGCGGCGGGATGGCCACGGTGTACCTCGCGCACGAGATCGCGCTCGACCGGAAGGTCGCGATCAAAGTGATGAGCCCCGCGCTCCTCGGCGGCGAGCAGATGGTGGAACGCTTCAAGCGCGAAGCACGCACGGCGGGGGCGCTGAGTCATCCGAACATCATCCCCATCTACGCGGTGCGCGAGAGCCCGCGCGTGCTCTACTTCGTGATGAAGTACATCGAAGGGCGCTCCCTCGACTCGATCATCAAGGAGACGGGGCCGCTCTCGCTCCCGATGGCGCGCGCGATCCTGCACCAAGTGGGTTCGGCGCTGGGCTACGCGCACGCGCACGGCGTGGTGCACCGCGACATGAAGCCCGCGAACATCATGGTCGACACCGAAGGGTGGGCGATCGTGACCGATTTCGGCATCGCGAAAGCGGGGCAGGCGGCCGGCCTCACGATGACGGGCACCGCCATCGGCACGCCGTACTACATGAGCCCCGAGCAGTGCGCGGCCAAGAAGGAGCTCACCGGAGCGTCGGACCAGTATTCGCTCGGCATCGTCGCGTACGAGATGCTCACGGGACGCGTGCCGTTCACAGCGGACTCGCCGCTCGCGATCATGTACGCGCACTCGCACGAGGCGCCGCCGCCGATCACGCAAGCGCTCCCCACCTGTCCCCCCGACGTGGCCGGAGCGCTGGCGCGGATGCTCGCGAAGGATCCGGCGGAGCGATTCCCGGACGTGGAGAGCGCGGTGGCGGCGCTGGGCGCCGCGCCGCTCACGCGCGACGATCCCGCGATGGCGCGGCTGCGCGCGCTCGCACGCGATGGCGCCGCGGCCGCGCGCGCGAAGACGGCGATGACGCCCGTGAGCCCGGTGCCGGGAGCGCTCAAGTCGCGCGCGGCGCCGCAGGCGACGGTGCCCGCTCCTGTGTCGAGCGCGCCCGCCGCGGCTGCGCCGCGACGCACGGCGATGGTCGCGATGGTCGCCGCGCTCGTCGTCGCGGCGGTGGGCGGCACGTGGTGGATGGTGCGCCGCCCCGTCGAGGAGCCGGTGCATTCCCCTCCTCCCGCCGCGCCGCGCGTGGACACCGTGATCGAGAAGGTGCATGACACGATCGCCGTCGCGCCGCCGCCGGCGCCCGCTCCGGCGCCGGCTTCCGCGTCGCCGGTCTCTCCGCCGGCCGCACCGCCGGCGGCGCCGCCCTCCGCGCCGCGGCCGCGTCCAGCGGCGGCCGTTCCCGTCGCCGCACCCACCGCCGCACCGAAGCCGAAACCGGAGCCACCGCCCCCCGCCGCGCCGCCGCGCGATCCCGCGCACGACGAGGTCGCGTCGGTGATCGCCGACTACGCCGCCGCCCTCGAGTCGCGCAACCTCGCGCACGTGCGCGCGGTCTACCCGGGACTCACGCCCACGCAGGCGCAAGAGCTCGGCGACTTCCTCGCGCGCGCGAAGGACCTGCACGCGACGCTGCGCATGACGGAGTTCTCGCACACGGGCGATCGCGCCGACGCGACGATGGACGCGACGTACGAATACTTCGATCTCAAGGCGGGCCATGAGGACCGTCGCACCGTCACCATCCACGCCGCGTTCAGCGAGGCCAGCGGGAATTGGAGGATCATCTCCATGCAGTGACGAACTGCAGGGACGCAGCGAACGATGGTCGACCATCGTCCGTTGCGGTTCAATGCGCGTGCCTTCCCCGATGCGTAGGTTACGGCACCTCGCTCCGGACCAGCGCATGCGCTCGCACTCCCTCATCCCGCTCGCCACCGCGTTCCTCGCCGCCGCCGCCGCATCCGCGCAGGCCCCCGCGCCGCAGACCGAAGACGACGCGTACACGCGCTACGAGCTCCTCCTCCCCGTGAGCGACGCGAAGTTCCGCATCCTCTACGAGGTGACCGCCACGACGCCGGGCGCGCGCTACTTCTTCAATCCGATCCGCGCCGGGAGCGTCGCGAGCGATGAGCGCGTCACGGACCGCGCCACGGGCAAGCCGCTCGCGTTCGAGACCGTCGGCGACTCGATCGCGAAACTGGGCGGCGTGCGCGGCGGCGACTCGTCGCAGAAGTACATCCGTGTGACGCTCGCGCGTCCCGTGGCGGCGGACGGCGGCGAAGCGCGCCTCCTGATCGAGAAGACCTACGCCGATCCGAAGAGCTACTACGCCGACTCCGGCGGCATCGTCTTCGATCGCCCGCTCGGCATCAGGCGGAACACCGTGGTGCTCCCCGCGGGGTACGAGCTCACCTCGTGCAATGTCCCGTCGCAGGTGATCCGTCAGACGGACGGGCGGATCGCGATCTCGTTCTGGAACGACGAGCCGGCGGCGGCCCCGCTCGTGCTGCGCGCGCGTGCGGCGCGCGTCCCGGCGGGCGCATCGCTCAGCTCGGCGCAGTCCGAACGCCTCGATGAGCGCGCGCACCAGAATCGTGAGATCGTGTACTTCCTCCGCCAGCCGGAGACGCACGCGTTCGATCTCTACCACGACTACACGGAGTCGCGCGCCGGCGAGAGCACGTACGTGAACGTGGTGCGGCCGGGGAGCACCGTCTCGGAACCTTCGGCGCGAGATCTCGACACCGGCGCCCCGCTCAAGTTCGAGATCCTCAAGGGCAGCGCGCTGACGCCTGCGAAGCTCGGCGTTCCCGCCGACGAATTGAGCGGCGCGACGGAGGCCGTGGTGTTCCACTTCCCTCCGGTGCGGCCCGGCGCGTCCATCCGCCTGCGCATGAGCGAGACCTACGCCGACTCCGCGCGCTATCAGCTCGTGGGCGACATGCTCGTATGGGACCGGTCGTTCGGGAGGCCGCTGAACGCGGTGGTGCTGCCGGCGGGGTGGATCCTCACGAACAGCTCCATCCCCGCCGTCGTGAGCGAGATGCCCGACGGGCGCATCCGCCTCGATTTCGTGAATCCGCGCCCCGACGACATCGCCGTGCTCATCACCGCGCAGCGTCGCTCGCGCTGACCTGGCGGATCGCGCCGGCGCGCGCCACGTTGGACCTTTCGGCCGCCGTCCGGCCCTCACCGCGCCGCACCTCGGCGGCGCGGAGGAGGGCAGCCTCGACCCCCAACGGAAGGAGCACGATCATGACATCAGGAGCGAGAGTCGCCGCCATCGCGTTCGCCGCCGGACTGCTCACGGCCACCGCCGGATTCGCGTGGTACGAGCAACAGGATCAGCCGCACATGACCGCGGCGCTCGCGGCGCTCCAGTCCGCCGACCAGCACTTGAAGGAAGCGGGGCACAACAAGGGCGGTCATCGCGAGAAGGCCCAAGAGGCGACCGAGCAAGCGATCACGCACACGAAGGAGGGCATCGCGGCCGGCGAGGAGAACGCGAAGTAAGCGGTCCCCTGTGCGCCGCGCCCCGCTCGGACGACTGGTCCGGGCGGGGCGCGTCGCGTTCGGGAGCGTGGCCGCCTCTCAGGATGCCGCCGCGGCGGGCTCCTGCACCTGCACTGGCACGCGCACGGTGAACGCCGTCCCCTTGCCCGCCTCGCTCGCGACGGTGATGTCCCCTCCCATCAGCCGGCAGAACTGCCGGCTGATCGCGAGCCCGAGCCCCGTGCCGCCGAATCGCTTGCTCGTGCTCTTCTCCGCCTGCGCGAACGCCTCGAACAGTCTCACGAGCTGCTCGGGCGTCATCCCGATCCCGGAGTCACGCACCTCGTAGAAGATCTCGGTGCCGTTGCGGCGCACGCTCAGCTTCACCTCTCCCTTCTCCGTGAACTTCGCGGCGTTGCTCAGCAGGTTGAGCAGCACCTGCCGCATCTTCGTGACGTCGGCGCGCGCTTCGCCGGTGGACACCGGGCATTCCACCACGAGGCGGTTCGCGTTCTTCTCCACCAGCGGCTGCGCGGTGGTCACGACCTCGTCCACCATGCTCTTCACGTCGAACGTCTCGAGGTACAGCTCCATGCGCCCCGCCTCGATCTTCGACAGGTCGAGCACGCCGTTGATGAGCGAGAGCAGGTGCCGCCCCGCCGCGCGGATCTTCTCGAGATCGGGGACGAACGCCTTCGCGCCGTCGTCCTCCGCCTGTTCGCGCAGCATCTCACTGTAGCCGATGATCGCGTTGAGCGGCGTGCGCAGCTCGTGGCTCATGTTCGCGAGGAACTCGCTCTTCGAGCGGCTCGCCATCTCCGCCGCCCGGCGCGCGCCGAGGAGCTCGCGCACGTCGTGATAGAGCGCCATCGCGCCGACGCGCTCCCCCGCGACGATCACGGGGATGGTGTAGACCTCCACGTCGAGTGGCGCGCCGCTCTTGTGGCGCCGCTGCCCCACGCCGCGGGTGAAGCGCCCCGCGAGCGCCGCCGCGGTGTACCCCGTGGCCTCGTCGCGATTCTCATCCGTGGTGACCAGCTCATCGATGTTCCTGCCGATCACCTCCGCGGCCGAGTAGCCGAACAGCGACTCGAAGGCGGGATTGCACGACGTGATCGCGAAATCGAGCCCGAGGTTCGCGATGGCCACCGGATTGTTCACGACGAGCGCCTCGAAGCTCTGTTGGGCGCTCGCGTACAGTCGCGCGTTCTCGATCGCGATCGCCGCCTGCGGCGCGAACAGCTGCAGCAAGCGCAGGTCCTGCGGGCCGAGCTTGCGGTCGGGGTCGTTGTGCACGCTCGCGATCGCCCCCACCAACCGCTGCCCGATCAGGAGCGGGATGGCCATCACCGAGTGCACGGTGGTCTCTTCGTACTTGGATGAGCGGCCGGCCCATTCGCGGTAGTTCGGGATGATGAGCGGCTCGTGCGTCTGCGCCACGTAGCCCATCGCCCCCTCGCCCAGGCGCAGGCGCGTGCCGCGCGAATCCATCCCGATGTTCAGGCTCGCCGCCACCACGAGCTCGCGACGGGCCTCATCGTACGTGGCGAGCTCGCCGCCGGACACCCCCAAGAGTCCGATCGCGCGGTGGAGCACGGCGTTCAGCACGCGCGTGAGCTCGAGCTCGCCGCTCAGGTCCTTGAGCGTGTCCAAGAGCGCCTGCTGCTCGCCCGCGCGCTTCCGCTCGGCGGTGAAGAGCCGCGCGTTCTCGATCGCGATCGCGGCCTGCGAGGCGAAGAGGTTGATCACGCGCATCTCCTCGTCGCCGAACGCGTGGCGCGGGTCCGAGTGCACGGCGGCGATCACGCCCACGAGCCGGCTCCCGATCAGGAGCGGGGCCGCGAGCACCGACTGGAAGGCGCTGTGCGCGTACTTCTGCGAGCGTCCCGCCCACTCCTGATAGTGCGGGATCACGAGCGGCTCGCGCGTCTTCGCGACGCGCCCCATCGCCCCTTCGCCCCCCTTCATGCGCGTGCCGAGCGAGCCGGTGCCGAGGTTCTGCGTGGCCATGATCACGAGCTCGTCGGCGCCCTCTTCGTAGATCGCGAGCTCGCCCCCCGTCACCCCGAGGAGCGTGACCGCGCGCGCGAGCACGGCATCGAGCACCTTCGAGAGCTCGAGCTCGCCGCTCAACGCGGCGAGCGTCTCGAGGAGCGCCTGCTGCTCCGCGCCGCGGCGGCGCGCCTCCGTGAACAAGCGGGCGTTCTCGATCGCGATCGCCGCTTGTGGCGCGAACATCTCGAGGAGGCGCAGGTCGCTCGGCCCGAACGTCCGCGCGGGATCCGAATGCACGCTCGCGATCGCGCCCACGAGCTTCTTCCCCACGAGGAGCGGCGCCGCCATCACCGCGCACACGTCGCGCGAGTCGTACTTCCCCGACCGCCCCGACCACGACTGATAGTCGGGGATGATCAAGGGCTCGTGCGTCTGCGCCACGAGTCCCATCGCCCCCTCGCCGAGCCGCAGCCGCAGCCCGGTGGAGTCGGTGCCGAGGTTCAGGCTCGCGACGACCTCCATCTCGTTCGTGCGCTCGTCCAGGATCGCGAGCTCTCCCCCCGTCACGCCGAGGAGCGTGATGGCGCGCTGGAGCACGGCTTGGAGGAGCTTGCCGAGCTCGAGATGCCCGGAGAGGTCCGCGAGCGTGTCGAGCAGCGCCTGCTGCTCGCGCGCGCGGCGGTGTTCCTGTTCGAACCGCCCGGTGCGCGCGACCGCGGCGGCGATGTGCGAGGCGGCCGCGTGCAGCAACTCGCGGTCCACGTCGTCGAACGGCTGGCCCGCGGCGCGCTCCACCGCGATGGCCCCCGCGCCCTCGCCGTCGAGCGAGAACGGCACCTCCAGCCGCGCGGCCCCCGCGGCCAGCACCCCCGCGCGCACGGTGGAATCCGGGCTCCCCTCGAGCCGGACCTCCACGCCGGCGTAGCGGAAACATTCGTCCATCAGACCGAACGCGAGACCGGCGAAGGTCTCGCGCCGGTCCGCGGCGTTCGCGATGCGCGTCGTGAGACGGAGCATCGCCGAATGCCTCGTGTCGCGTGTCGGATTTTCTCGGGGCGATGCAGGCGTCATCGGGATCGCGGGAGCACTGCGGCAACTTACCGTCGGCGGGCGGCCGCTGATAGGGAGCGCGCGCGCCCCCGCGCCGGTCGGGGAATCCCCGATTCACGTCGCGGGCTTGCCTGATGTCGTCCGCTCGGGGCGTGCGGTAGGGTGCGGAGTGAGCGCCCGCGTGTGCGGGAGCTCGAGGCCGAGGTCCGGATCCGATGCCAGCCGCACCGAACGACACCCCCACGATCGAGACGCGCACCCCCGTCGGCGCGCCCGGCGCGCCGCGCACGCCGCCCGCGGCCGGCCGCCCGGCGGCCGTCACGCACACGCCGCCACCCCCCGCCACGCCGCGGAAGAGCGGTGTGCGCCGGGCGCTCCCGTGGATCGTGCTCGCGGTCATCGCGCTCTTCGCGGCGCGCGCGGGCATGCGGCTGTGGCAGCAGCGGCAGACGCGGATCCCCGACGGCATCGCGTACGGCAACGGCCGTCTCGAGCCCGACGAGATCGATCTCGCCACGAAGTTCCCCGGAAGGATCGCCGAGCTCTTCGTGAACGAGGGGGACATGGTGCGACAGGGGCAGGCCGTCGCGCGGATGGATGTGCGCGACATGGAGGCGCAGCGGCGCACCGCGCGCTCGCAGGTGGAACAGGCGCGCGGCAACGTGCGCGAGGACGAAGCGGCCGTCGCGCAGCAGCGGACGCAGGTGGAACTCGCGCGCAAGGAGCTCGACCGATACCGCGCGCTGCGCGAGCACGACTTCGTGACGCAGGACGAAGTCGACCAGCGTCAGCAGACCTACGACGCCGGCGTCGCCGCGCTGGCGGCGGCGCGCGAGCGCGTGGCCGCCGCGCAGCAAGCGCTCGACGCCACGCTGCACGTCGTGGAGCTCTCCGACGTGAACATCGCCGACAACACGCTGCGCGCGCCGCGCGATGGGCGCATCGAGTACCGGATCGCGAACGTGGGCGAGGTGGTCCCGGCGGGGGGCAAGGTGTTCACGATGCTCGACGCGACGTCGGTCTACATGGACATCTATCTGCCCACCGTGCAGGCGGGGCGCGTGCGGGTCGGCTCGGAAGCGCGCATCGTGCTCGACGCCTACCCGAACGATCCGCTGCCCGCGTTCGTCTCCTTCCTCGCGGGCGAAGCGCAGTTCACGCCGAAGGCGGTCGAGACGCAGAGCGAGCGTGACAACCTGATGTTCCGCGTGCGCGTGCGATTGGACCCGCGGCTCCTGCGCACGCACGAGGAGGCGGTCCGGAGCGGACTCCCCGGCGTGGCCTACGTGCGCATCGACAGCACGGTCGCGTGGCCTCCGGCACTCCAGCCGCGCCCCGCGCGCGCGCCGTCGGGCCCGCCATGATCCGCGCGCCGGCGATGCCCGCCCCGGTCGCCCGGCTCCGAGACGTCACGCACTGGTACGGCGCGACCCCGGCGCTCAACGCGGTCACGCTCGACATCCCCGCGGGCGCGCTCGTGGGGCTCGTGGGGCCCGACGGGGTCGGGAAGTCCACGCTCATGGCGCTCGTGGCGGGTGCGAAGCAGGTGCAGGCCGGCGCGATCGACGTACTGGGCGGCGCGATCACGTTGCGCTCGCACCGCGCCGCGGTCTGCCCGCAGATCGCCTACATGCCGCAGGGGCTCGGCAAGAACCTGTATCAGGATCTGAGCGTGGTGGAGAACTTGCGGTTCTTCGGCCGGCTCTTCGGACAGCGCGAAGCGGAGCGAGAACTCCGGATCCACGATCTCCTCGTGAGCACGGGGCTCGAGCCGTTCGGCGATCGCCCGGCCGGCAAGCTCTCCGGGGGGATGCGGCAGAAGCTCGGCCTCTGCTGCGCGCTCATCCACGATCCCGATCTCCTCATCCTCGACGAGCCCACCACGGGCGTGGACCCCCTCTCGCGGCGGCAGTTCTGGGAGCTGATCGCGCGGATGCGCGCGGCGCACCCGGGGGCGCCGATGAGCGTGATCGTCGCGACGGCGTACATGGAAGAGGCGGAGCGTTTCGATTGGCTGATCGCGCTCGACGCGGGGGCGGTGCTCGCGGAGGGCACGCCGGCGGCGCTGCGCGAGCTCACGGGGACGACCACCCTCGAGGACGCGTTCATCGCGCTCCTCCCGGCGGCGCGGCGCGAGGGGCGCGTGCCGCTCGTGATCCCGCCGCGCACCGCGGCGGATGGTGCGCCGGCGATCGAAGCGCGCGAGCTCACGCGCCGCTTCGGCGACTTCGTGGCGGTGGATCGCGCGAGCTTCCGCATCGAGCGCGGCGAGATCTTCGCCTTCGTCGGCGCCAACGGGTCGGGGAAGACCACCACGATGCGCATGCTCACCGGACTCCTCCCCGCGAGCGAAGGAGAAGCACGGCTGTTCGGAGAAGAGGTGACCGCGGGGCATTTCCGCGCGCGGCGCCGCGTGGGGTACATGTCGCAATCGTTCTCGCTGTACTCGGAGCTCACCGTCGCGCAGAACCTCGCGCTGCACGCGCGCCTCTTCCACCTGGCGCCGGCGCGCGCGCGCGAACGGATCGCGGCGGTGCTCGACGAGTTCGGCTTGCGCCCGTACGAGCACCACGGCGCCGCGGACCTGCCCCTCGGCATCCGCCAGCGGCTCTCGCTCGCCGTGGCCGTCGTGCACGAACCCGAGCTCCTCATCCTCGACGAGCCGACCTCCGGGGTGGACCCTCTCGCGCGCGATGAGTTCTGGGCGCTCCTCGCGGACCTCTCCCGGCGTCAGGGGGTCACGATCTTCGTCTCGACGCATTTCATGAACGAGGCCGCGCGCTGCGATCGCGTGTCGCTCATGCACGAAGGGCGCGTGCTCGCGACGGATACGCCCGCGGGGCTCATGGCCCGGCGCGGCGCCGCGACGCTCGAGGACGCGTTCATCGGATTCCTCGAGGGCGAGGAGGCGAGGGCACCCCGCGAAGCGCAGTCGCCCGCCGCGGCGGCGCCGTCCACGATCCCGCGCGCGCCCGCGTCGGCGCATTGGTTCAGTCCGCGCCGTCTCGTCGCCTATGCCATCCGCGAGGGGCTCGAGCTCGTACGCGATCCCATCCGCCTCGGCTTCGCGCTCTTCGGCAACGTGCTGCTCATGACCGTGTTCGGCGCCGGGATCTCCACCGATGTGAACAATCTCTCCTTCGCGGTGCTCGACTACGACCGGTCGGTCGAGAGCGACGTCTACCTCCAGGCGTTGCGCGGCTCTCCGTATTTCACGGAACGCGCGCCCCTCCGCAGCGAGGCGGAGCTGCGGCGCCGGCTCGTGTCGGGCTCCATCCGCGCCGCGATCGTGATCCCCCCCGGCTTCGGGAAGAAAGTCCAGCGAGACATCCCGACGGAGGTCGGCGTGATCGTGGACGGCGCGATGCCGTTCCGCGCGCAGACCATCCGCGGCTATCTGCAGGCGGCGCATGCGCAGTTCCTGGCGGACCTCGCCGCACGATCCAAGGTGGGCCCGCCGCCGGCGCTCGCGGCCACGATCGAGCCGCGGTTCCGGTACAACCAGGACTTCGACAGCATCTACGCGATGGTGCCCGGCTCGATGGCGATGCTCCTCGCGCTCTTCCCCGCCATCCTCATGGCGCTCTCCGTCGTCCGCGAGAAGGAATTCGGCTCGATCACCAACTTGTACGTCACGCCGGTCACGCGCCTCGAGTTCCTCCTCGGCAAGCAACTCCCGTACGTCGCGGTCTCGCTCGTCAACTTCGCCCTCTTGATGGTCCTGGCGATCGGGATCTTCCACGTGCCGCTCAAGGGGAGCGCCGCCACGCTCGCGCTCGCCACGCTCCTCTACGTCACCGCGACCACCGGCTACGGGATGCTCATCTCCTCCTTCATGCGGTCGCAGGTGGCCGCGCTCTTCGGCACCATGCTCCTCACCGTGCTCCCGGCCACGCAGTTCGCGGGGCTGATGACCCCGGTCTCGAGCCTCAGCGGCGCGCCGTACGTGATGGGGAGGGTCTTCCCGATGACCTACTATCTCGTCGTGAGCGTCGGCACGTTCACGAAGGGGCTCGGCTTCGCGGACCTGCGCACGCAGATCGCCCTCGTCGCGCTGTTCATCCCGGCGTACACGCTGGCGAGCTTCCTCCTCCTGCGGAAGCAGGAGCGATAGCCCCGCGTGCGTACCCTGCAGACGGTCTTCTGGCTCGGCACGAAGGAGCTGCGCAGCTTCTTCCACGATCCGGTGTTCGTGTTCCTCGTGCTCTGGGCCTTCACCTTCGCCGTGTACACGCAGGCCAAGAGCAGCTCGCAGGAGCTCCACAACGCGTCGGTGGGCGTGGTGGACGAGGATCGCTCCGAGCTCTCGCGCCGCATGGTGGGGGCGCTCCTCCCGCCCTACTTCAAGCGCCCCGAGCCCGTCACGGCCCGCGACGTCGCGCGCTTGATGGACACGGGACGCTACACGTTCATCCTGGACATCCCGCCGCACTTCGAGCGCGATGTGCTCGCGGGGCGGCGGCCGGCCGTGCAGATGAACATCGATGCCACCGCGATGGTGCAGGCCGGACTCGGCGCTGGCTATCTGCAGCAGATCCTCTCCACCGAGATCGCGGACCATGTCACCCGGAGCGGGGGCGAGATGCTCGACCGCGAGGAAGGGATCGCGATGACCCCGGTCACGCTCGCGCTCCGGCTCGCCTACAATCCCAACGCGATCACGGCGTGGTTCTCGAGCATCATGGGCATCATCAACAGCGTGACGATGCTCGCCATCATCCTCGCCGGCGCGGCGGTGGTGCGCGAGCGGGAGCACGGCACCATGGACCATCTCCTCGTGATGCCGGTCACCCCGTTCGAGATCGCGCTGGCCAAGGTGTGGGCGAACGCGCTCGTGATCACCGGCGCCGTCGGCATCTCGTTGGTGGTGATCGTGCGCATCCTCCTCGCGATCCCCGTCGCGGGCTCCGTGCCGCTCTTCATGTGCGGCGTCGTGCTCTATCTCTTCTTCGCGACGGCCATCGGGATCTTCTTGGCGACCGTCGCGCGCACCATGCCGCAGCTCGGTCTCCTCTATCTGCTCATCGCGATGCCGATGAACATGCTCTCCGGCAGCAACACGCCGCTCGAGAGCATGCCGCGGGCGCTGCGCACGGTCATGGAGGCTTCTCCGTCCACGCACTTCGTCTCGTTCGCGCAGGCCATCCTCTACCGCGGCGCCGGATTCTCCGTCGTCTGGCCCGAGTTCCTCGCGGTAGCGATGATCGGCAGTCTCTTCTTCACCCTCGCGCTCTTGCGCTTCCGCTCGGTGTCGGCAGTAAGCTGACGCGCGCCGCCCTGGACGGCGCGCGCTCCCGCGTGCAAGCTCTCCCGCATGCCCCCCAAGGTCCGGAGCCGCGTCGACACGCTCATCCGGGCGATCCCGCGGTTGCTCGCGATCGCTCTCGGCGTCGGCTCGCTCGCGCTCGCGTTCTTGATCGTGCAGCGCAACGCGGCGTACTTCCATCAGAACCCGGCGGAGCTCTCCGACCTCGGCTCCTTCTACAGCGGCACCGTCGCGCCGCTCCTGAATCTCGCGGTCTTCGCGATGCTCCTCCTCGCGTTCCTGGAGCAGCGCCGGCAGGTGGACCTGCAGGAGCACGAGCTCGGTGAGTCGCGCCGCAACGCGGAGCAGTCGGCGTTCGAGAGCACCTTCTACCGGGTGCTCGAGATCCTGCGCCGCGCCGCGGAGAGCGTCGAGGTCCATCCGGGAGGCCCCGACGGCCCCGCGGTGCACGGCGTCGACGCGTTCCGGGAGGCGGTCGCGCAGATCACGGCCAAGCTCCTCGCCGAGCGCGCCGGGGGACAGCTGGACCTCGATCTGGCCATCGACCGCGCGGTGCTCGAGTCGTGCTTCACCGACGAGAGCGACTTCGGCCACTACTTCCGCACGCTCAACTATCTCCTCAAGCATCTGCAGCAATCGCGAGGGAGCGACTCGGCCTCGCTCGCGCAGCTCATCGCGGCGCAGATGGGACGCTACGAGGCGGAGCTCGTGTTCGCCGTCGGCGCCACCTCACGCGGGCAGGAGCTGCGGCCGCATCTCGAACGCTACCGCATGTTCGAGGAGGCGCACATCCGCAAGGAGCTCGCCGTCCTCCGGCACTTCTACACGGCGGACGCGTTCACGGTCTAGCCGGCCGCCGTGGCGCGCGCCGCGCTACCGGATGATCCCGGGGAGGAGCCGCGCCGCCACGAGCACGAGCGCGGCACACACGGCGCCGAGCACCGCGAAGTCCAGCGGGAGCGCGATCGTGGCCGCGCCCCCCTCCACCATGAGGGCGCGCAGCGCGCCCACTAGGTACGTGAGCGGGTTGTAGTACGCGATGGCGCGCAGCCAGCCCGGCATCATGTCCAGCGGATAGATCGCGTTGCTCGCGAAGAAGAGCGGCATGGTGAGCAGCTGCCCGATCCCCATGAAGCGCTCGCGCGTCTTGACCACGCACGCGATCACGAGCGAGAACGTGGCGAAGAGCGCCCCGCCGAGCATCACCGCGCATGCCGCACCGAGCAGGCTCAGCGGGTCGAGGCGCACGCGCACCCCCATGACGATGGCGAAGAAGAGGATGATCACCCCTTGCGAGAAGGTCCGCACCCCCGCGGCGGCCGCCTTGCCGGTCACGATCGCGGCGCGCGCCGACGGGCTCACGAGCAGCTTGTGCACCACCCCGAGGTCCCGCTCCCAGATCACCGCGATGCCGTAGAAGATCGCCGTGAAGAGCACGCTTTGCGCGAGGATCCCCGGCGTCATGAACTCCAGGTACGTGAGGGAACCGGTGGGGATCGCCCGCGTGCGCGTGAACACCTGGCCGAAGATCAGCAGCCACAGGAGGGGCTGCACCGCGCGCGTGAAGAGATCGGTGGGGTCGCGCACCATCTTCCGCACCTCGACCGCGAGGATGGCGTAGGCGTGCCGCGCGAACGCACCGGCGCCCGCGCGCGGGAGCACCGCTCGCTCCTCAGCCGAGGCGCGTGGCGGTGCGGCGGGCGCGGAGTGTGTCACGGAACGATCCTCCTTCGTCGATGGCGCCGCCGGCGACGCGCACGAACACGTCATCGAGCGTCGCCTTCGGGCCGAGTTCGGCGGTGAGCGAGGCGGGGCTCCCGCTCACCGCGATCCGCCCCGAGTGCATGATCGCGAGCTCGTCGCAGAGCTCGGCCGCCTCTTCCATGTCGTGCGTCGTGAGCAGCATCGTCATCCCCGAGCGCCGCCGCGACTCGCGCAGCCGGTCCCAGACCGCGCGGCGCGCGATCGGGTCGAGCCCGATGGTCGGCTCGTCGAGGAAGAGGACCGCGGGCTGGTGCAGCATCGCCTGCGCGAGCTCGAGGCGGCGCACCATCCCCCCCGAGTACGTGCGTACGAGATCCTTCTTCACTTCGGTGAGTCCCATGAAGTCCAGCGTCTCGGCGATGCGCGGCCCGCGTTCGGCGCGCGGCACATCGTACAGGCGCGCCGAGAGGAGTAGGTTCTCGTAGCCAGTCAGCGTGCCGTCGGCCGAGACGAGCTGCGGCACGTACCCGATGCGGCGGCGCACCCCCGCCGGTTGCCGCAGGATGTCGAAGCCGGCGACTTCCGCCGTCCCTGATGTGGGGGGAAGGAGCGTGGTGAGCATGCGGATCGTGGTCGACTTCCCCGCGCCGTTCGGGCCGAGGAGTCCGAAGATCGTCCCGGCTCCGACCGCGAGGTCGAGCGCGTCCACCGCGACGAGCTCCCCGAAACGGCGCGTGAGCGCACGAGTACGCACCACAGGTGTGACGGTCATATTCGGGAGAAGGGTGAGCGGCGCATCGACCGGTCTCGGGCGCCCATGCGCGCCACACTCACATAACGTGGCGCCTTGCGCGAATGATGCAGGGCGCACGCTGGCATCTAGTCGGTGTTTCCCGCACCGCGCTCCGCCGCGGTTGCCCGAGCGCGCGCTCGACAGTCTTAGCGGCATGACCCGAGCGATCCCCTCCGCCCGGTGAGCCCCAAGAAGAATCTCGACGCCCCGGGACGGTTGTCCGGGCTCGGCAAGGCGCTCGCCGTGACGGCCACGACCGTGGCGGCGGTCATCGGGCTCCTCGTCAACGCGCGCAACCTCGGGCTCACGCCGTGGCTGCGCACCACCGGGATCTCGTTCGCGGACCTCGCCGCGCAGCGCGTGCTCCTCGCGCCGCCGGTCGACACGCTCCGCGCCGTGGGCGACACGCTCCATCTCGCCGCGAGCGTCACCGATCAGCACGGCGCGCTCCTGTCCGGCGCGACGATCCTGTGGCTGAGCGATGATTCCACGGTCGCCACGGTCGACTCGGCGGGCGACGTGGTCTCGCGCGGCGCCGGGAGCGCGCAGATCAGCGCGTCGGTGCGCGAGCATCGCGGCGCGATGCGTCTCGTCGTGCGACAGAACGTGCGGGCCGTCGCCATCGGGCGCGACAGCGTCTACCGGTTCACCGAAGGCGCGCAGCAGCAGCTCGAAGCGCGCGCGCTCGACGCGCGCGGCCACGCGGTGGCGGGGCGCACCGCGACGTGGGCGAGCGCCGACACGTCGGTGCTCGCCGTGTCCCCCGCGGGCCTCGCGCGCGCCGTGGGGCCGGGACGCACCACCGTCACCGCTACGGTGGATGGATTCAGCGCGAGTGTCCCGGCCGAGGTCGTGCTCACTCCGGCCGGCTTCAAGACGCTCGACGTGACGGATCTGCGCGCTCCCGCGGGCGCGCGGCTGCAGGAGCCGATCCAGGTGCAGGTGTTCTCGCGCGGCGGGCGTCCCGTGCCCGACGTGCGCGTCACCTTCGTGTCCGCCGCGGATGAAGGGAGCGCCGATCCCGAGAAGACCGTCACCGACAAGAACGGGCGCGCGCGCGCCTTCTGGACCCTCGGCACGCACGCGGGACGCCAGCGCCTCACGGTCACGATCGCGGGGATCGACAGCGTGCTCGCCGTCATGGCGGAGGCGGATCCGGTGGCGAAGCGCACGAAGATCGTGCAAGCGGCGCCGCCCCCCGCCGCGCCCGCGGGCTCGAAGATCCCCGACGCCGTGGGAGTGCGCGTGACCGATCTCGCCGGCGCGGCCATGGCGGACGTCCCCGTGGCGTGGGCCGCGATGGACGGCGGCTCCATCGTGGCGCGCTCGCAGCGTACGGACACGCTGGGCGAAGCCTGGGCGTCGTGGACCCTCGGACCGAAGGCGGGCGTGCAACACGCGCGCGCTCAGGTGGGGAATCCGAAGTCGATGCCTCCCTTCATCGTGACCGCCAGCGCGCTCGCGGATGCCGCGGCGGCCATCGTCGTGGTGAGCGGCGGCGCGCAGAAGGGGGCGGCCGGCATGCCGCTCGACGACGCGATCGTGCTCCGTCTCGCGGACAAGGTAGGCAACGCGGTGAGCGGCGCGGTGGTGCGCGTGCAGCCGAGTGACGGCACCGTGGATGACAGCGCGCCCGTGTCCGATGCGAGCGGCCGCGCGCGCGTCCGCTGGACGCTCGGCCACAAGGCCGGCGCGCAGTCCCTCGCGCTCACGGTGGGCTCGTACAAGCCGGTGCGCGTGAGCGCGCGCGCGCTGGCGCGCGCCCCCGCGAACATCGCCTTCGGCACGCTCCCGGAGACCGGACGTGCCGGACGCGCGCTCCCCAAGGCGGTGATCATCACCGTCACCGACATCTACGGGAACGCCGTGGCCGAGGCGCCGGTCACGTTCAGCGTGTCGAGCGGCGCGATCGTGCCGGCGCGCGTGGTCACGGACTCTTCCGGGCGCGCGTCGACCAAGTGGACGCTCGGCACCGCGGCGGGGGATCAGATGCTCACCGTGCGCGTGCGGGGCACCAACGTCAAGACCGGCGCGATGGTGCACGCGACGAAGCCGGGAGATTAGCGGCCGCTCATCACAGCGGAGCTCGCGAACAATCCGTATGTTCGTGGTGCGGCCGGCGGATGCCGGCCGACCTCAGACCATTCGCGAGGCTCCTCATGCGTCCCAACTCGATCCTCCTCGGCGCGGCGATCGCGCTCGCCGCCGCGCTCCCCGCTCACGCGCAGACCTTCAGCGTCCGCAAGGACTCGGTGGGCGGCGACGGCGGCACGGACTATCTCACCGCCGAGCCGGGCACCGGGCGCGTCTTCGTGTCGCGGCAGACCCGCGTGATGGTGCTGGACGGCGCGACGGGCAAGGTGATCGGCGAGATCCCCGACTGTCCCCGCACGCACGGCATCGCGCTCGTGGAGCACGAGAACCACGGCTTCATCACGAACGGCGGTGACTCGACCGTCACGATGTTCGACCTCAAGACGCTGGCGGTGATCAAGAAGATCAAGGTCGCGGTGGGCGGCATGGACGGCATCATGTACGACGCGAGCATCGACCGCGTGATCCTCACGAATCACAGCCGGCCGGTGGGGACGCTCGTCGCGCTCGAGCCGAAGAACGGCGACATCAAGGCGACCGTGGAGCTCGACGACAGCGGCCCCGAGGGAGCGGCGAGCGATGGGAAGGGGAGGATCTTCGTGAATCTCGAGGGGAAGAACGAGATCCAGGTGATCGACTCGAAGGCGTGGAAGTCGGTCGCGATCTGGCCGATCGCGCCGTGCGAGGGACCGACGGGCATCGGGTACGATCCGGAGCACCATCGCATCTTCTCCGGCTGCGGCAAGACGTCGGTGGTCGTCGACGCGAGCAACGGCAAGGTGGTGGCCACGATCATGAACGGTGAGGGCGTGGATGCGCTCGGCTGGGATCCGGTCGAGAAGCTGATCTACATCCCGGCCGGCCGCGCGGGGAACGTGAGCATCGTGCACCAGGATGGCGCCGACAAGTACACCGTGGTCGCGATGCCGGCGACGATGATGGGCGCGAAGACGATCGCGGTCGATCCCGTGAAGCACATCGCCTACTTGTTCCAGCCGGAGTACGGCCCGTACACCGGTCCGCCGCCCACGCAGCCGATGCGATTCCCGCCGCGCGGGCCGGTGATCGCCGCGTGGTTCTTCGCCATCACGCACTGATGCGGACCGCACTCATCTCCGTGAGCGCGGCCGTCGTGATGACCGCCACGCTCCCGGCGCGCGGGCAACAACCCGCCGCGCCGTCCGCCGCGCAGCTCCAGCAGGACAGCGTCGTGCGCGCGCTCGTCGCGCGGCTGCAGCTCGAGAGCTACAAGGCGACGATCAAGGGACTCACGCAATTCGGCGACCGGCGCCAGGGCACCGATCGCAATCGCCAGGCCGTGGACTGGATCGAAGCGCAGCTCAAGAAGTACGGCTGCACCGAGATCGGCCGAATCAAGTACGAGTTCACGGGGCAGCAGGTGAAGGCGGGGCAGGCGCCGCGGCCTCCGTATCGCTACGCGGACTCGCCGGCGCGCAAAGGCTATCCCGTGAAGGGGAACCAGACCGCGACCGGCGTGAACATGGATCCGATGGCGCAGCCCGACACCGCGATCCGCCGCATCGACATGCAGCCCGACACGCCCGGCCCGCGCGAGGAGGTCTACTGCACGAAGGTGGGCACCGTGCACCCCGACCAGATGTACATCGTGGGCGGGCACATGGACGGGCACGGCTACGGCCAGGCGGCGAACGACGACGGCTCGGGGGCGGCGCTCGTGATGGAGGTCGCGCGCGTGCTCCTCGCTCCCGACGTGAAGACGGACGTCTCGATCCGCTTCGTGCTCTGGAACAACGAAGAGACGGGGCTGAACGGCTCGCGCGCGTACATCGCGCAGCGCCGGGAGCTGCAGGGGAAGGAGGAGCCGGCGGGCTCGGGGAAGTATCCCGAGCCGAAGTGGCTCGGCATGATCCAGCACGACATGATGCTGTTCGATCACGGCATGCCGCACGCGGATGGCACGATCGCGAAGGAGCAACGCCCGGAGGCGGACGTGAACATCGAGTTCGCCGGCGCGTCGACGCTCGCTCCCGAATCGCAGAAGCTGGCGTGGTTCTTCCGCGCGGCGAACGACCGGTTCGCGCTCGACTATCCCGCCGCGGTCGGCGACCACATGAGCAACACCGATTCCGATCCGTTCAAGGACATCACGCCGTCCATCTCACTCCGCGAGAACGAGCGTCTCGCGCAGATCGGCACGGGGTGGGACCCGCAGTGGCATCAGGCGACGGACGTGTACGCCACGTACAGCGACAAGGATTTCTTGCTCGGACTGAACGCGGCGGAGACGACGCTGGCGGCACTCGCGCTGTTGACGGGGGCGAGCATCCACTAGCGAGTCGACGACTGTCGTCGACCGTCGTTAGCGCTTCATCTTCCTCAAGTTCTTCCGCGTCTTCGCCATGCTCGCCCGGGCGGTCTCCAGCCCCGCCGCGGCCGTGCCCGCGGCCTGTCCCGTCTTCTCCGCCGCGAGCTCGGCGCTCTCCACCAGCCCCTCCGCCTTCCGCACGAGCGTCGCGGCGCCGTCGATCACGTTGTCCGTCACGCGCGTCGCGATGTCCTTCGTCGCCTCGGCGACGCGATCGATCCGCTTGTTGAGCTTCTTCATGATGACTGCTCCTAAGTGGCTGGATGAGAAAAGGCGCGCGCGCGCCCCGGCTTCGGATCGCGCCACGCGCCTTCGCCTCGCGCGCCGGCACGCGCACGCGGCAAGGATGAGAGCCTCACCTCTACTATAACACGCGGCGCGATGCGCGCACGCGGCCTGTGTGAGTTCCGTCACATCGATGTCGGCGCGCGCCATTGCGCCATCGCGATCGCGTTCTTACCCTACGCCGTAGGACAAGGCCGCAGCACCGGGCCACCTGGACGGGCGAGCGAGATGGCTCGCCAGCAGCAGGCGCGACGGGATCAGCCGGACCGATCCCTCGCGCCTTTTCTCATCCCTCGACCCACCGGAGGCGCGCCATGCCGCTCAAGTCGGGCTCTTCGCGCGAGACGATCTCGCAGAACATCAAGACCGAAATGCACCACGGGAAGCCGCAGAAGCAGGCCGTGGCGATCGCGATGCGGAAGGCCGGCAAGTCCTACAAGACGAAGCGGGGGAGCCGCAGCAAGCGCAGCCACTCCTGATCACCTCCCTCTCACCGGAGCACCGACCCATGTCACTCGACACCCTCGATGATCTGCTCGTGCAACAACTGCGCGATCTGTACAGCGCGGAGCGGCAGATCGTCCGCACCCTGCCCAAGCTCGTGAAGGCGTCCGCGAACGCGGCGCTCGTGCAGGCCTTCCAGGACCACCTCGCGCAGACCGAACAGCACGTCAAGCGCCTCGTGGAATGCTTCCGCATCCTCAAGTCCACGGCGCGCGGCCCGAAGTGCCAGGCGATGGCGGGCCTCCTCGAAGAAGGGGGCGAGATGCTGCGCATGTCGGGGGACGCGGGCGTGCGCGATGCCGGCATCATCGCCGATGCCCAGCGCGTCGAGCACTACGAGATGTCGGCGTACGGCACGTCGATCGCGCTCGCCCGGCTCCTGGGCCATCGCGACGTCGTCAAGCAGCTCGAGGCCACGCTCGAGGAGGAGCGCGCGGCCGATGCGCGTCTCACGGAGATCGCGCAGCAGCAGCTGTATCCCTCCCTCCCAACGGCGGGCGCGCCGCATGAGGCCGCCGCCTGAACGCATAGCGCGGTCCACCGCGTTCGCGCGCGCGCTCCCTCGGGAGCGCGTCCCGCGGACGCGGGAGGCCGCGCGCCAATGGCCCAGCGAGGATCCCATGCCCTACATCGAGGTCGCCACCGTCGTGGTGTGCAGTATCGTGGCCGGCTACTACATCGGCCTCACCCCGGACGAGCCCGTGCGCAACGATGAGTCGCCGCGGCGGGCCTCGGGGCGCGATGCGACGGAGCTCCCATAGACTGGACGCGCCATGATCTTCGGACTCGAGCTGTTCATGTTCCTGGTCTGCGGCGTGTGCACCGGCTGGCTCCTCGCGCGGCATCCGCGCTTGCCGGAGTACATGACCCGCGAGGCCGATCGCCCGGTGCGCGCGCGCGTGCGACGCGCCCGAGAGGAGCGCGCGCACCGCCGCGTCCGGGCTTGATTTCGTGAGCGCGCCGGAGTCTCTTAGCGGCCACGGCGGCCGACCGGTGTCGGCCGCCGCTGTCCACCTCCGGAGCCCTCACGATGTTTCGTCGCCTCGCCCTCCTCCTGGCCGCGGCCCCCGTCTGCGTTAGCGCCCAGGTCGTCGACTCCACCGCGTTCGATGCGCTCCACTGGCGCGAGATCGGCCCCTTCCGCGGCGGCCGCTCGGTGGCCGTCACCGGCTCGGTCGCGCATCCGAACGAGTACTACATGGGCACCACCGGCGGCGGCGTCTTCAAGACCACCGATGGCGGCCTCACCTGGCATGCGACCACCGATGGATTCTTCGGCGGCACCATCGGCGCGATCGCGGTGAGCGAGTCGAATCCCGAGATCGTCTACGTCGGCACCGGGGAATATCCGATCCGCGGCAACGTCTCGAACGGCGATGGCGTCTACCGCAGCGACGACGCCGGCGCCACGTGGAAGTACATCGGCCTCGCCGACACGCGCCAGATCTCGCGCGTGCGCATCCATCCCAAGAACCCGAATCTCGTCTACGTGGGCGCGCAGGGGCACGCGTTCGGCCCGAACGCCGAGCGCGGCGTCTACCGCACGTACGACGGCGGCAAGACGTGGAAGAAGATCCTCTTCCGCAACGACTCCACCGGCGTCACCGATCTCGTCATGGATCCCAACAAGCCCGAGGTCCTCTACGCCGCGTTCTGGCAGGCGGGGCGCAAGCCGTGGCTCCTCTCGAGCGGCGGGGCGGGGAGCGGGATCTTCAAGACCACCGACGGCGGCGACTCGTGGAAGGAGATCACGCGCAATCCCGGCATGCCGAAGGGGATTATCGGCAACATCGGGCTCGCGATCTCGCCCGCGATGTCGTCGCGCGTGTGGGCCATCGTGGAGGCCGTGGACGGCGGCGTGTTCCGTTCAGATGACGGCGGCGCCACGTGGACGCGCATGAACTGGGAGCGCAAGCTCCGGCAGCGCGCGTGGTACTACTCGCGCATCTTCGCGGACCCGAAGGATTCGCTCACGGTGTACGTGCTCAACACGTCGATCTGGCGCTCGAAGGACGGCGGCCGGACGTTCGCGCGCGTGCGCGACCCGCACGGCGACAACCACGATCTGTGGATCGCCGCGAACGATCCGAATCGGATGATCAACAGCAACGACGGCGGCGCGAACGTGAGCACCAATGGCGGCCGCACCTGGACGGCGCAGAGCTTCGCGACGGCGCAGTTCTACCACGTGTCCACCACGAACCACTTCCCCTACTGGGTCTGCGGCGCGCAGCAGGACAACTCGAGCCTCTGCGGCCCGAGCGCGGCCCCCGGCGGCACGCACATCGGCGATTGGAAGGATGGCGGCGGCTGCGAGTCCGGCTACGTGGTCGCGCACCCGGACCAGCCCGACATCGTGTTCGCCGGCTGCTACGGCGGCGTGATCACGCGCACCGATCTCGCCACGGGGCTGGCGCGCGATGTCGCGCCGTGGCCGCTCTATCCCCTCGGCCACGCCGCCGAGGACGCGAAGTACCGCATGCAGTGGACCGCGCCGATCGTCTTCTCGCCGCACGACCCGAAGGTGATCTACGTCGGCTCGAACGTGATCTTCCGCACCGACAACGAAGGGCAGTCGTGGACCGTGATCAGCCCCGATCTCACGCGGCACGATCCCGCCACGCTCAAGGCGTCGGGGGGCCCGATCACGAAGGACAACACCGGCGTCGAGACGTACGCCACCGTGTTCACGATCGCGGAATCCCCCAAGGAGAAGGGCACGATCTGGGCGGGCTCCGACGACGGCCTGATCCACGTCACGCGCGACGGCGGGAAGACGTGGACCAACGTCACCCCCAAGGGGATCGGCGATTTCACGCGGGTCTCGATCATCGAGGCGTCGCCGCACGACGCGGGCACGGCCTTCGCGGCCGTGAACCGCTATCAGCTCGATGACATGCGCCCGTACATCTGGATGACCACGGACTACGGCAAGAGCTGGAGGCGCATCGACGCCGGCATCTCGCAGACGGAGTTCGTGCGCGTCGTGCGCGAGGACCCGGTGCGCAAGGGGATGCTCTACACGGGCACCGAGCGCGGCGTGTGGATCAGCTTCGACACGGGCGCGCACTGGCAGCGGCTGCAGCGGAACCTCCCCGCCGTGCCGGTGCACGATCTCGTCGTGAAGGACAACGACCTCGTCATCGCCACGCACGGCCGCAGCTTCTGGATCATGGACGACGTGTCGCTCCTGCGCACCCTCGCCCCCGACGTCGCCACCAAGCCGATGCAGCTGTTCCAGCCCGCCGACGCGTGGCGCGTGGGGTGGGGCGGGAGCGCGCCGCAGCTCGGCCAGCCCGCGGGCCAGAACCCGCCGAGCGGCGCGATCATCGACTACTGGGTGAAGAACGCCGACCAGAAGGTGACGATCGACTTCCTCGACGCGAAGGGACAGCTCATCAAGAGCTTCACGAGCGCGAGCGACACCTTCAGCGTGGCCGACAGCGTACGCTATCACGCCAAGCTCGACTCGCTCCGCGACCTGGGCATCATGGCCGCCGCCGTCGACACGATGATCACGCGCACCGTCGAGCCGGAAGAAGAAGAAGCTCCGGCGCATCCCGCGGCTCCCGAGCGCGCCCCGAACAAGAAGGGGATGAACCGCTTCGTGTGGGACCTGCAGTATCCCGACGCTGCCTGGTTCAGCCGCATGGTGCTCTGGACGGGATTCCTGCAGGGCCCGGTCGCGGTGCCGGGCACGTACAGCGTGAAGGTCACCGTGGGCGACCAGTCGGACACGAAGACCTTCGTGCTCAAGAAGGATCCGCGCGCCACGGCGTCGCAGGCGGATCTCGAGGAGCAGTTCGCGCTCCTCATCAAGATCCGCGATGACGTGTCGGCCGCGAACAACGGCGTCACGTCGATCCGCCGGATCAAGGCGCAGCTCGCCGACCGGCGCGCCCGCACGAACAACAAGGACCTCGGCGCACAGCTCGAGCAGAAGTTGAGCGCCGTGGAAGGGCAGCTGTACTCGGTGCAGAACCGCGCCGGGCAGGACATGCTCAACTATCCGATCCGGCTGAACGACCAGCTCGGCTCGCTCTATTACGCCATCGCTGGCTCGGACACGAAGCCCACCGCGCAGGACGTGGAGGTCTACGACGTGCTGCACGGCCAGTTGGCGACACAGGTCGACGCGATGAAGCAGGCGATCGACAAGGATCTCCCGGCCGTGAACGCGCAGGTGAGCAAGGCCGGCTTGCCCGCGATCGCGCCGTAGCGGGGAGACCGCGGCGGCCCCGGGCGCCCCGGCGCCCGGGGCGCCGCCGTGGGAGCGCGCGCGACGGGCCGCCGGGCGGCTCGCGATTATATTTGTTCCAATGGATCAGCCCAGCCCCGAGCCCGACGTCGTCGCCGGCGCGACCACCGACGGCCTCCCGATCGCCCCCTCGCTCGGCCTCGCGCTCGAGGCGGTCCACGCCCCGCGGCGATCGTCCCTCGTCGACGCGCGCGTCGTGCGGATCAGCGCGCTGGCGATCGCGATCGCCTTCGGCGCCGCCGTCGTGGCGCGCCTCATGATCGCGCTCATCGGCCTCGTCACGTCGATCGCGTTCTACGGCAAGCTCTCGCTCCGGTTCGTCTCCCCCGCGCAGAACCACCTCGGCCTCTTCGTCATCCTCGTCCCCGTGGCCGGGGGGATCATCGTCGGCCTGATGGCGCGCTACGGATCGCGCGCCATCCGCGGGCACGGCATCCCCGAGGCCATGGAGCAGGTGCTCCTCAACCAGAGCCGCATCCCGCCGCGGCTCACGTTCCTCAAGCCGGTCTCCTCCGCGATCGCGATGGGGACGGGGGGGCCGTTCGGCGCGGAGGGGCCGATCATCGCGACGGGCGGCGCGCTCGGCTCGCTCGTCGGTCAGCTCCTCGAGACCACCGCCACCGAGCGCAAGACGCTGCTCGCCGCCGGCGCCGCCGCCGGGATGGCCGCGATCTTCGGCAGTCCGGTGGCCGCGGTGCTCCTCGCCATCGAGCTCCTGTTGTTCGAATACCGGCCGCGCACGCTGATCCCCGTCGCGCTCGCGAGCGTCACCGCGGCCGGCCTCCGGTACGCGACGGTCGGAACGTCTCCCGCGTTCGCGCTCCCCGCGCTCACGCAGCCGGGCGCCGAGGCGCTCGTGTTCTACGTGGCCGTGGGCGGCCTCGCCGGGCTCGCGTCGGTGTACGTCACGCGCCTCGTCTATTGGATCGAGGATCTGTTCGAGCATCTCCCCATCCACTGGATGTGGTGGCCGGCGCTCGGCGGGATCGTGGTGGGCATCGCCGGATATCTCGTGCCGCGGACGCTCGGCGTCGGATACGACAACATCTCCGACATCATCTCGGGCACGATCGTGGGCCGCGCGCTCGTCCTGCTCTTCGTGATGAAGCTCGTGAGCTGGTCCGTCGCGCTCGGGAGCGGCACTTCGGGCGGCACGCTCGCCCCGTTGTTCACGATCGGTGGCGGGCTCGGCGCCGCGCTCGGGGAAGTGACCGCGCGGCTCTGGCCGCAGGCGGGGATCGATCCGCGCATCGCGGCGCTCGTCGGCATGGCGGCGCTCTTCGCCGGCGCCTCGCGCGCGCTGCTCACCTCGGTGGTGTTCGCATTCGAGACCACGCTGCAGCCCGTGGGATTGCTCCCGCTGCTGGGCGGGTGCAGCGCGGCGTACGTCGTGTCGGCGCTGCTCATGCGGCACACGATCATGACGGAGAAGCTCGCGCGGCGCGGCGTCCGCGTCCCCGCGGAGTACACGGCGGACTTCCTCGAGCAGGTGCCCGTGTCCGCCGTGGCGTCGAGCCCGGTGATCACGCTCTGCGCCGAGGATTCGCTCGAGATCGTGCGCGCGTGGCTCGACTCGGACGCCCCTGAGGCGCACCACCAGGGGTTCCCGGTGATCGACGAGCAGGATCAGGTGCTCGGCGTGGTGACGCGCCGGGATCTGCTGGACCGTGCGCTCCCCGACGAGATGCTCGTGTCCGATGCGATCAAGCGGCGTCCGATCGTGATCCACGAGGATCACTCGGTGCGCGAGGCGGCGGACCACATGGCGCGCGAGAACGTGGGGCGGCTGCTCGTGCTCTCGAACACCACGCCGCCGCGCATGGTGGGCATCATCACGCGCGGCGATCTCCTGGCCGCGCTCGCGCGGCGCCTCCGCGAGAGCCACGATGCGACGCGCGGGATCCGCGTGATGGACGCCCTGGGCGCCCGGCGGCGCGCCTCGTGACCGTGAAACGTCCGCCGCGCGCGGGTATGTTCCCCGCGTGCACCCGAACGCCGAACTGATCTCGCGCTTCTACGCCGCCTTGGGGCGGCGCGATGCCGCCGGCATGGCGGCCTGCTATCACGCCGAGTCGACCTTCTCCGACCCCGTGTTCGGCGCGCTCGACCACGATGCCGCCGTCGCCATGTGGCGCATGCTGTGCGAGCGCGGGAAGGACCTCGCCGTGGCTGCGAGCGACATCCGCGCCGACGATGCGGTGGGGCGCGCGCACGTGGAGGCGACGTACACGTACACCGCGACCGGGCGTCACGTCCTCAATCGCATCGATGCGAGCTTCGCCTTCCGCGATGGACGCATCCTGCGCCACGACGACCGATTCGATCTCTACCGCTGGATGCGCCAGGCGCTGGGCATCCCGGGCGTGCTCGCCGGGTGGTTCCCGCCCGTGCAGGAGGCGCTGCGGTCGCGGGCGGCGGCGCAGCTCGCGAGGTACCGGCAGCGCGCGCCGGCGTGACTCCTTCCGTGCCCGTGCCCCGTAATGGATGGAAACCCCGGCATGCGCCCGCTCCTCGCTCGGAGGTTCCGTGGACAATCTGCTGAAGGACATCGCGTACGGCGTCCGCACCCTGCGGAAGAGCCCTGGCTTCACGATCACCGCGCTGATCACGCTCGCGCTCGGCATCGGCGCTAGCACGTCGATCTTCAGCGTCGTCGACTCGGTGCTCCTCCGTCCGCTCCCGTACGCGGACCCGGATCGCCTCATGCTCCTCAACAGTGAGATGCGGAACCGGAACGTGCCCGACTTCCCGTTCGCGCCCGGCGACATCGGCGACATCCGCCGCTCGGTGACCGCGATGTCGAGCATCGCCGGGGTGGCCACCTTCCCGCAGCCGCTCGTGAGCGACAACGCGGAACCGGAGCAGGTGCAGACGGCGCTCGTCACCGCGAACCTGGTGCCGACGCTCGGCTCGGAGCTCCAACTCGGGCGCGACTTCACCGACGACGAGGCGGCTCCGCCCCCGCCGCCGCCGGCGAACGTGCAGAACGGCAGCGTCGCGCCGCCCCCCTTGGACGTGGCCGTGATCCTCACGAACGGGTTCTGGAAGCGCCGCTTCGGCGGTGATCCGGGCGCCGTCGGCAAGACGGTGAAGTTGGGCGGCAACAACGCGCACATCGTCGGCGTGCTCGCGCCGGGTTTCGAGCTCCTCTTCCCGCCGCGATTCCAACTCCAGCGGGTGCCCGACGTCCTGCAGCTCGCGCGCATCGACTTCGAGAAGGGGAGCCGCATCAACGTCATCTTCTTCCTCGTGGGCCGCCTCAAGTACGGCGCGACGATCGGGGCCGCGCGCGCGCAGCTCGACGCCACCGCGGCCGACCTGCGCAAGCGGTTCCCCATCGACTCCACCGCCGGCGTCTACTTCTCGGTGACGCCGCTGCGGAGCGAGCTCTCGGCACAGGTGCGTCCGGCGCTCCTCGCGCTCATGGGAGCCGTGGGATTCGTGCTCCTCATCGCCTGCGCGAACGTGGCGAACCTCATCCTCGTGCGCACGTCGCGCCGCGAGCGCGAGCTCGCGGTGCGTGCGGCGTTCGGCGGGAGCCGCGGGCGCCTGGTGCGCCAGATGCTCATGGAAGCGCTGGTGCTCTCCGCGGGCGGCGCGGTGCTCGGCTTGGGCGTCGCGAAGGCCGGCGTGATCGCGCTCGCCGCGATCGGACCGCAGAACCTGCCGAGCATCGGGAACATCGGACTGAGCACGGCGGTGCTCGCGTTCGCCGTGTTCGCGGCGCTCGTCGCGGCATCGCTCTTCGGCGTCGTCCCCGCGTTCCGCGCGTCGCGCCCGAACGTGATGGGCGTGCTGCGCCGCAGCGGACGCACCAGCGAGCTCGGCGGGGGCAAGGTGCTGCGCGACATCGTGGTCGTGGCGGAAGTGACGCTCGCCTTCGTGCTCCTCATCGGGGGCGGCCTCATGTTCCGGAGCTTCCTCACGCTCATGAGCACCGATCCGGGCTTCGATCCCAACGGCGTGCTCACCGTGCTCGTGCAGAATCCCAACGCCCTCACGAACGATGCGCGCGACGCCTATCAGCGCGCGCTGAACGACCGGCTCGCGGCCATCCCGGGCGTGACCGCCGTGACCGCGGGAGGGCAGGCGCCGCTCAGCGGGAACGCCTTCACCGCGCGTTACGGGCTGGAGGCCGCGCTCACCGATCCGTCCACCTTCCGGCAAGCCGACGTCGGCGTCGTGCGCCCCGGGTATTTCGCGGCGATGCGAACGCCGATCATCGCCGGGCGCGACTTCTCCGACGCGGACAACGTCCCGACGTCGCAGGACGTGATCGTCGACAGCCTGTTCGCGGCGAAGGTCTGGCCGGGAGAATCGCCGCTTGGCAAGCGCCTCCTCGTGCGCGCGCGCGCGGATACCGCCGAGTGGATGAACGTCATCGGCGTGGTGCGGCATGAGCGCTATGAGTCGCTCGCGGACCAGGGTCGCGAGATGCTCTTCATGTCGGATGGCCAATTCGGGTTCGGCGCGGCGGCCGTCTGGTTCGTGCGCACCAACGGCGATCCGGCGCGCCTCGCGCCGCAGGTGCGCGCGGCGGTGGCGTCGATCGACAAGTCGGTGCCGGTCTCGCAAGTGCGGCCGTTGGTCGAGTACGTGCGCGGCGCGCGCGCGAGCACCCGGTTCGCGCTCGTCCTCATCGGCACCTTCGCGGTGATCGCGGTGGTGCTCGCGGGCGTCGGGCTGTACGGTGTGCTGAGCACGGTGGTGCGGCAGCGCACGGCGGAGATCGGCGTGCGCATGGCGCTCGGCGCGCAGACGAGCTCCATCTTCGGCCTCGTGATCGGACAGGGCGTCACGCTGAGCGTGATCGGCATCGGGCTCGGCCTCGCCGCCTCGTGGGCGATGACGCGCGTCATGCGGAGTCTGCTCGTGGGGGTGGCGCCCACCGATCCGCTCACCTTCATCGCGGTGGCGCTCCTCTTCTTCGCGATCGCGGTGGTGGCCTGCTGGATCCCGGCGCGGCGGGCGGCCGCGCTGGATCCGGCCATGGCGCTGCGCGACGAGTGATGGCAGCCCTTTGGCGGTGCCCGGTGTCGAACCAAGGATGTGGCGCGCGGCTCGGCGGTGTCCTGATATCGGAGGCCACGTGGACAATTTCCTGAAGGATCTCTCCTACGGCATCCGCACCCTGCGGAAGAGCCCCGGCTTCACCATCACCGCGCTGATCACGCTCGCCCTGGGCATCGGCGCGACGACCGCGATCTTCTCGGTGGTGAACGCGGTGCTCCTGCGTCCGCTCCCCTACGCCGCCGCCGACCAGCTCGTGGTGATCAACAGCGAGATGCGCGCGCGGAAGGTGCCGGACTTCCCGATCGCACCGGCCGATGTGAAGGACATGCGCGAGCAAGTGACCGCGCTCGACCAGATCGCCGGGGTGACGACGTTCCGCCAGGCGCTCATCGAGGACAACGCCGAGCCCGAGCAGGTGAAGACGGCGTTCGTGACCGCCAATCTCATCCCCACGCTGGGCGCCCCCCTCGCGCTCGGCCGGAACTTCCGCGACGATGAGGCGATCCCGCTCCCGCCGCCCCCGGCGAACGTGGCGAACGGGAGCACGCCATTCCCCACCGTCGATGTCGCGGTGATCCTGACGCACGACTTCTGGATGCGGCGCTTCGGCGGCGATCCCGGCGTGGTCGGCAAGACACTGAACCTCGGCGGGAACAACGCGCACGTGGTGGGCGTGCTCGCGCCGGGCTTCGAGCTCCTCTTCCCCCCGCGCTTCAACGTCGAGCGGCACCCGGACATCCTGCAGCTGGCGCGCGTGGATTTCGACAAGGGGAGCCGGATCAACGTCATCTTCCGTCTGCTGGGACGGCTCAAGCACGACCACACCATCGGCGAAGCGCGCGCGCAGCTCGACGCGACGGCGGCCGACCTGCGCAAGCGATTCCCGATCAAGGCGACCTCGGGCACGTATTTCCAGATCACGCCCATGCGGAGCGAGCTCTCCGCGGACGTGCGCCCCGCGCTGGTGGCGCTCATGGGCGCGGTCGCGTTCGTGCTCCTCATCGCGTGCGCGAACGTGGCCAATCTCATCCTGGTGCGCACTTCGCGCCGGGAACGCGAGCTCGCGGTGCGCGCGGCGTTCGGCGGGAGCCGCCGGCGGCTCGTCACGCAGATGCTCGTCGAGGCGGGAGTGCTCTCGGTGGCCGGCGCCGCGCTCGGGCTCGTGGTGGCGCGCGTCGGGATCCTCGCGCTCACCGCCGTGGGCCCGAAGGACCTGCCGAACATCGGCACCGTGGGTCTCGATGTCGCGGTCCTGGGCTTCGCCGTGTTCGTGGCGCTCTTGGCCGCGTCGCTGTTCGGCGTGGTGCCGGCGATGCGCGCCTCGCGTCCGGATCTCATGAACGTGTTGCGCCGCAGCGGGCGCACGAGCGAGCTCGGCGGCGGCAAGGTGCTGCGCAACGCGGTGGTCGTCGCCGAAGTGACGCTGGCGTTCGTGCTCCTCATCGGCGGCGGGCTCATGTTCCGGAGCTTCCTCACGCTGGTGGCCACCGATCCGGGCTTCGATCCGCGCGGCGGGCTCACGTTCACCATCGGCAACGCGAACGCGCGCACCAACGACGCGCGCGCGGCGTACCAGCGCGCGCTGCACGACCGGCTCGCGGCGATCCCAGGCGTCACCGCGGTGACCGCGATGTTCCCGATCCCGCTGGACGGACAGATGGTGAATTCACGGTACGGATTCGAAGCCGCCGTCACGGACCCTTCCACGTTCCGCCAAGCGAACCTGCACATCGTGGAGCCGGGCTACTTCACGGCGATGCGCACGCCGTTCCTCGAAGGGCGCGACTTCACCGACGCCGACAACATCCCGAAATCGGAGGCGGTGATCGTCGATTCGATCTTCGCGGCGAAGGCGTGGCCCGGGCAGTCCGCGGTCGGGAAGCGGATCTACATGCGGTCCCGCGCGGATACCGCGGAATGGATGGACGTGATCGGCGTCGTGCGGCATGAGCGGCACGAATCGCTCGCGAACGATCTGCGCGAGGCCGTCTACATGGCGGACGGGCAGTTCGGCTACGGCGCCGCGTTCGAGTGGATGGTGCGCACGAACGGCGACCCGAACCGGCTCGCGGCGCAAGTGCGCGACGCGGTGGCGAGTCTCGACAAGTCCGTGCCCGTGGCGCAGGTGCGGACGTTGGACAGCTTCGTCTCGCAGGCGCGCGCGAGCACACGTTTCGCGCTCGTGCTCATCGGCGCGTTCGCGGTGATCGCGGTGGTGCTCGCGGGCGTCGGCCTCTACGGCGTGCTGAGCACCGTCGTGCGCCAGCGCACGGCCGAGATCGGCGTGCGGATGGCGCTCGGCGCGCAGACGCGCTCGATCTTCGGACTGGTCATCGGGCAGGGAGCCACGCTGAGCGCGATGGGCATCGGGCTCGGCGCGGTGGCCGCGCTGGCGCTCACGCGTCTCATGCGCAGCATGCTCGTGGGGGTGGCCCCGTCGGACCCGCTCACGTTCGTGGGCGTGGCCGCGCTCTTCTTCGCGATCGCGATCGTGGCGTGCTGGCTCCCGGCGCGCCGCGCCGCCGCGCTCGATCCCGCGACGGCGCTGCGCGACGAGTAACGGCTACGGCGCTTGGTCCGGGAGCGCCGCGATGCGCGTGAGGAGCGTGGCGAGCTCGCGCTTCACGCGCGGGTCCGCCGCCGCGTCGCGCGCCCGCGTGACCATCACGGTGGCGATGGACTTCGGCACGGCGTGCTCGAACGCCCGGCGCGCCGACGCCCGCGCCGACGGCCATGGGCTCGTGAGCTGCGCCGCGAGGAGGTCGTACGCGTGCGCGCTCCCGCGCCGCCCGAACGCCGCGAGCACGAACGCCGCGGTCGGCAGCTTCGGCACCTCTGAGTCCACCGCCGCGAGGAGGGTCGTGTCCCCCGATCCCGCGATCGTGAGCAGCGCCGCCGAGGCGATCACGTCGCGGTAGCTCCACGTGTGCAGCGCCTTGAGCACCAGCGCCTTCTGCTCGTCGAACGGCACGCGCGCGAGCGCGCGCACCGCGGCGGCCCGCACGTCGTAGCTCGGATCGCGCGCGAACGCGAGGCGCGCCAGTGCGTACGCGGAGTCACCCCCCAGCGTGCGCAAACCGCGCAGCGCCGCCGCGCGCACGGACGCCGACGAGTCGGTGAGCGCGAGCGTGAGCGCCGGGAGTGCGATCCCCTGCGGGAACGCGCCGAGCGCCTCCGCCGCCTGCGCGCGCGTGAGCGCGTAGTCCGACCGCGCCACCGCGCGCGCCAGCGCCGCTCCCGCGGCGGGCTCGCTGTCGCGCTTCGCGAGCTGGCCGATCGCCCACCACCGGTCCCACAGGTCGTCGTCGCGCATCAGCTCCTCCGCCAGCCAGCCCGTGGGCTGTGGGAAGGAGAGCGTCTTCAGGATCGCGTTGCCGTCGTCGAAGATGACCATCGTCGGCGCGCCCGCGAGCGAGTCGAACGTGACCGTCTGCGATCGCTCGTCGAGCCACACACGCTGCGTGCGTTCCGCGAGTCCCACGGCCACGCGGATGGTGGCGGGCATCCTGAACACGGTGGGCGTCGAGTAGCGCAGGCCGCCGGTGTCCGCCCTGAGCGTGTCCATCTGCATCTGCTGCACCGTGAGCGTGAGCCGGTGCGCGGTGCTGTCGTACGCCGCGTCCACCGCGAATTCCGGATAGCCCGCCTGGTAGAACCACTCATCCATGAACCAGGCGAGATTCTCGCCGGTGCCGTCCATCATCGACTGCCGGAAGTCATCCGTGGTCGCGTTGCCGTACGCGTGATCCGCGAGATAGCGATGCACGCCGGCCCAGAATCGCTGGTCGCCGAGGTACTTGCGCATCATCTCGAGCGCGAGCGCTCCCTTGGGGTAGATGTTGTCCGACCCGAGGGCCGCGATCGGCATGCGGCGGCGCCGGTCGATGGCCATGAACTGCTCGTACTCGCCGAAGTAGTAGTCCTCCGCCGAATGCGCGCCGAGCTTCTCGCGCCAGTACGGGCCCACCATGAAGGTCGCGAATCCTTCGTTCAGCCAGATGTTGGCCCAGTCCTCGGTGGTCACGTAGTCGCCGAACCACTGGTGCGCGAGCTCGTGCCCGATGAGCTCGCGGTGGTACCACGGACGGTCCAGGTACGCCGTCGGGTCGGGGATCCAGTCGACGAGCGTCGTCGCCGTGACGTTCTCCATCCCGCCGAAGAAGTCCGCGACCGTCGTCTGCGCGTACTTGTTCCACGGATAGTCGACGCCGGTGAGTTTCGAGTAGACCGCGATCAGGTCGGGGGTCTCGGCGAAGAGCCGCCGCGCGATCGTCGTGTCGCTCCCGCGGTACACGTAGTAATCCACCGGATGTCCCTTCCACGCATCTTTGAGGCGCGTGAGCGGGGCGATCACGATCGACGCGAGGTACGATGACGCCGGCCTGTCGAGGCGCCACGTCACGGTGTGGCCGTTCTTCCCCGCGGGGACGTCGCTCACCAGCGCGCCGTTGGAGACCACCGTGTACTCGGCCGGCACCGTGACCACCATCTCCCACGTGAGGCGGTCGTTGGGCGCGTCGTACGTGGGGAACCAGCGATGGTTGGAGATGTCCTCGCCCTGGCTCCAGATCTGCTGCGGATGCGGCGAGCCTCCCGAGTCGGCGAAGAAGAAGGTGAGTCCGTCGCCGTTCGCGACCACGCCGTGGTACGCGATGCGGAAGCTCAGCGAGTCGCGCAGCGCGAGGGGCTTGCGCGGCCGCACCACCAACGTGTCACCGTGCGTGGCGAACGCGAGCGCGCCCTGCTTGTCGGTGATCTTCGCGATGCGCAGCAGGTGCCCCGCGTCCAGCACGATGGAGTCGAGCCCGGGACGCAGCGCGGTGAGGCTCACCGTCACGACGCCGTCGAAGGACGTGCTGTCCCAGTCGAAGTTCGAGAGCTCGATCCGCTCGTGCGTGAGGTCGTAGTCATGCGAGCGCGCGTAGCGGTCGTTCGCGACGCGGTCGGTGTTGGACTGCGCGGTGGCGGCGAGCGCGAGGCAGGGGAGCGCGATGAGCGCGAAGGAGAGGCGGCGCATGCGGGAGGAAGGGGAGGGATGCGCAGCGGTCGCGGCGCGAGGGGCAAGCTACGGGCGCGCGCGGCGCCGCACTAGGGCGCATTCCCCCTCTGCGTGACGCACCTCATATTGCACCCTTCACGCCTCAAGGAGCCGGTCCGATGCGCCGTGCCGCGCTGATCACACTCCTCGCCGCGTGCGCGGCGATGCCGCTGCGCTCGCAGGCGCAGGTGCTCTCGGACTCCGCGCGCTACACGGTGCTGATCGCCAGCAACGTGGCGGGCTCGGAGACGCTGCGGCGCCACGGCGACACGGCGTGGTACGCCTACGAATTCAACGACCGTGGCCGCGGCCCCTCGGTGACGGAGACGCTCGTCACGGACGCGCGCTCGATCCCGGTCGCGCTCACGATCACCGGGCACGACTATCTCAAGAATCCGGTGTCCGAGACGTTCACGCTCGCGGCGGGCACCGCCACGTGGAAGAACGGCGCGGAGTCCGGGAGTGCGCCGTCCTCCGGCGGCTTCTACGCCAGCATGGACGGCGTGCCCGACGAGAGCGCTGTCCTGGCGAGGGCGCTCTTGCGGGCCCCGGGGCGCTCGCTCGCGATGCTGCCGAGTGGTCAAGCGCGGATCGACTCCGTGGAGGCGATCACCGTGCACGCCGGCGGCGCGGCCCGAACCGTGGTGCACTACGAGATCAGCGGCTTCGAGTTCCGTCCCGGTCCGATCTGGCTCGACACCGACGGCGCGCTCTTCGCGCAGGGCTCCTCATGGTACATGGTGGTGCGCGCCGGCTGGGAGCGCGCGGCGCCTGAGATCCTCGAGCGCCAGCGCGTGGCCGACTCGGCGCGCACGGTGCGCTTGGCGGCCACGCTCGCGCGCCGTCCCACCGGCGCGGTCGCGATCCGCCACGCTGAGCTCTTCGATGCCGCGACCGCGACGGTGAAGCCCGGGATGACCGTGGTGGTGGAGGGGAGCCGCATCGTGCGCGTGGCTCCCGACGCGAGCGCCACCGTGCCCGCCGGCGCGGAGGAGATCGACGCGCACGGGCGCACGCTCATGCCCGGCATGTGGGACATGCACGTGCATCTCTCGGATGACGACGGCCTGTTCGACATCGCCTCGGGCATCACGACCGTTCGCGACATGGCGAACGACATGGACGAGAGCCTGGTGCGCCAGAAGCGGTTCGCGGATGGTTCGCTGATCGGTCCGCGGCTGCTCCTCGCGGGGATCATCGATGGCCCGGGGCCGTTCGCCGGACCCACGAAGGTGCTCATCGACACGCCGGACTCCGCGCGGAGCATGGTGCGGCGCTACAAAAGGAACGGCTACGTGCAGATCAAGATCTACAGCTCGGTGAAGCCCGCGCTCGTCCCCGTGATCATCGACGAAGCGCACAAGAACGGGCTCCGCGTGAGCGGCCATATCCCCGGCTTCATGACGGCCACGCAGGCGGTGGAGGAGGGCTACGACGAGATCCAGCACGTGAACTTCCTGTTCCTCAACTTCTGGTTCGACTCCGTGCCCGACACGCGCGGCCCCGCGCGATTCACCGCGATGGCGCAGAAGGCCGCGCAACTCGACCTCACCTCGCCCCCCGTGCAGCAGTTCATCGCGCTCCTCAAGGCGCACCACACGGTGCTCGACCCCACGGTGAACGTGTTCGAGGAGATGTTCGTCGCGCGGAAGGGGACGATGGACCCCGTGTACGCGCCGGTCGCGGACCGGCTCCCGCCACTCGTGCGGCGCGGATTCCTGAACGGCGGGCTCCCCGTGCCCGACGGGATGGACCAGCGCTATCGCGATTCCTTCGCCGCCACGCTCCGCATGGTGAAGCTGCTCTACGACAACGGGCTCAGGATCGAGGCGGGCACCGACGCGCTCGCCGGTCTCGCGTATCCGCGCGAGCTCGAGCTGTACGTCCAGGCGGGGATCCCCGCGCCGCAGGTGCTGCAGATCGCGACGCTCGGCGCCGCGCGCATCATGAAGCTCGACGGGCAAGTGGGGAGCATCGAGGCGGGGAAGATGGCGGACATGATTTTGGTGGATGGACATCCGGCGGTGAACATCTCGGATGTCAGGAAGGTGCGTTGGGTGATGAAGGACGGGAGGGTGTATGATCCGGCGAAGTTGTGGGAGACGGTTGGGGTAAGGCCGTAACGACAGTCGAAGACAGTCGACGGCAGTCAACGACAGTCAACGCAAGTGAACTGATCAGGGAGGAACGGTATGCCGACCAGGAATGCGGCTGCGCGATGGGAGGGGGGAGGGCTGAAGGCGGGGAAGGGGACGTTCAGCGGGGACAGCGGTCTCGCCGGCGCGTATTCGTTCGCGTCGCGGTTCGAGGATGGGAAGGGCTCGAATCCCGAAGAGCTGCTCGCGGCCGCGGACGCGGCGTGTTACAGCATGGCGCTGAGCGCCGCGCTGGAGAAGAACGCGACCCCGCCGAAGTGGGTGGAGACGAAGGCCGCCTGCACGATCGAGCGCGTGGGCGACGGCCCCAAGATCACGACCATGAAGTTGGCGGTGCGCGCGAGCGTGCCGGGGATCGACAACGCCACGTTCCAGAAGCTCGCCGAGGAGACGAAGACCGCGTGTCCGGTGAGCGGGGCGATCAAGGGGAATGTTGCGATCAGCCTGATGGCGGCGCTGGAGGGCTAGACACTACGACAGTCGACGACAGTCGACGACAGTCGACGGCAGTCCACTGCAGTCAACGACAGTCAACAAAAGTCCGGAAGCGGAACGGCGGGAGCCGGGGATCGACCCCCTGCTCCCGCCGTCTCACTCCCAGACTGTCGTTGACTGTCGTTGACTGTCGTCGACTGCCGTCGACTGCCGTCGACTGCCGTCGACTGTCGTTACCTAGGCCACAACCACCCGAACGTCCCCGCCGTCAGCAGTCCATACACCAAGCCGTCGATCGTATTCTTGATCGTCACGCGCACGTCGCGCCGGTACCAGATCGTGAGCGGCCACTGCGCCAACGCGTAGCCCATGAACGCCGCCGTGCCCACCACCTGGAACACCTTCAGATACATCGTGCCCGGCGCGAGCGCTGCGCTCGCCACGTAGCCGGCGAAGAAGCTCACCACCAGGTCGTAGATGAACCAGTTCATCATGCTCTTGCCCATCGACATGGGTCCCGACGGGAAGACGGTCATCATGAACGGGCCCTTCTCGAACATCTGCACGAACTCGGGCGACTTCATGTCCGCCATGTCCTTCGGGCGCGGGAACATGTAATCGCCGGGCGCGAGTCCCTGCGCGCGGAGCGCGTCCATGATCTTCCCCTGGTTCTCCACGAGCGGGAAGTCGTTGGCGTGCCACTTGGTCGCCATGTGGACGATCGAGCTCGCGATGAAGACGAACACCGCGGACAGCACCGTCGGGATCAAGAGGGACATCAGCGACACCATGTGATCCTCCGAGAGTGGGGGCAGCCGACAATCTGGCGCGCGCGGGGCGGCGCGGCAATCGCGCTCACCGCGCCACGATCACCCCGGCCGCCTGCAGCGCGCGCAGGTACTCGACCACCATCGCCAGCGGCACGGGCCCATACTCCGCGCTCACGAGGTCGCGGACCTCCTGCGCCGTGCGCTTCCCGTTCACGAAGTTGAGCACCTCGTACGCGTAGGCCTGTCCGCCCTCGCCGCGCTCTCCTTCGAAATCCACGAGCGCCGGTGCCCTGCCGTGGAAGTGTTCCCCCAAGTAGTCATAGCCGAACATCGCCATCGGGCCCTGCACCTTCGGATCGCGCGCGAACACGAGCGCGCCATCCCCGCGCGCCGCGCTCGCCGCGCCGACGGGCGCCAGCATCGCCGCGACGCTCGCGAAGTACGCGTCCGCATCCTTGCGCACGCTGTCGGGGATCGCCGCGAAGCTCGCGATCGACGCGAACGCGCCGCGCTCGACCTCGAGATGCGCGCGCGCCATCGCGGCCGCGTCGCCCGCGTCCAGCCACGGCCGCCGCTCGAGGACCACCGCCGTCCGGTGGAGCGAGAGCGCTTGCATCGTGCGCCAGAGCGCCGCCACGTCGCTCGACCGCAGGTTCGCGAGGAAGATCCCGCTCGCGGCGCCGATGAACGCCGCGCGCTGCAGCTTGGTCGGATCGATGTTCGCCGGCACATCGAAGTTCGTGTGGATGTACCGGTCGGGCCAATCGTTGAGATAGATGGCGGGGATGCCGAACGATCCCTCGGTGTACACCTGGCCGTCGCTCCCCGTGGAGAATTCCGCGAGCTCACCGAGGAGCGCCTCCTTGCCCCCTTCGCCCGAGACGAAGTAGTGGCGGCCGCCTTGCCCCGCCGCGTACATCTCGGACTCCGCGTTCACGTACGCGCCGAACGCCTGGCCCACGTCGTAGACGAAGCTCGGCAGGCTCATCGGGCCGCGCGTCACGTGGAAGATCGCCTTCGTCTTCGGGCCGCCCCCCACCATGTCCATGTGGATCGCGGCCTTGAAGTGCGCGCGCATCGCCGGGCGATAGCCGAAGAGCGCCATCGTCCCCTCGATCTCGGGGGGCCAGATGAACCGCATCGGCCGCGCCGGCCGCGCGATCCGCCCCTCGCGGATGAGCTTCGCCATCGTGCGCGCGATCTCGAGGATCGTCACGCAGCCGCTGGCGTTGTCGTTCGCGCCAGGGCGCTGATGATCGAGGTGGCAGCTGTACACGATCTCCTCGCCGCTCAGCTTCGGATCGGCCCCCGGGATCACCGCCGTCACCACCGTGTACGCGCCGGGATGCCGCGCGGCCCGCACGGTCGCGTGCATCACGATCGTCTCACCCGCCGCGAGACGTTCGCGGAAGGCGCGCGCCGTCTTGAGCGAGACCATGAAGCCGAACGTGCGGCGCGGCGAGAACGAGTCGAGATGCCCCCACCGGATGACGTTCTCGTCCTCTTTCCACCATGCGGTCACCTGGTTCGGCGCGTCGCTCACCATGCCGGCGGCGCCGTACTTGTCGACGGCGAGCGGCGCCGCGTTCACCGGCTGTGTGGAGATCAGCACGAGCTTCCCCTTCACGTTCTTCCCCGCGTAGTCGGCGTCCGACGTGCCCGCGCCCACGTCCACGAGCGCCGCCGTGACGTCCCCCGAGTCGCTGTCCTCGGCGAGGCTCACCGGCTCGTCCTCCCAGCTCGCGACGCGGCGGAACGGGACGAGCGCGCTGCCGTCGCGCCGCATCTCCCAGAGCTCGGCGAAATCCGCATCCCACGCGGGGCGCGCCATCTGCGTGCCGTACATCTCGCCGTGGCCGCTCGGGATGTCGATCAGCGTCACGCTGTCGATGCCGTAGGCCTTCACCTGCACGGCGACGAATTCGGCCGCGGCACGGAACGGGCGCGAACCGCGGGTGCGATTGAGGCGCGCGACGTACTCGAGATTGCGCTTGGCGGCGGAGCCGCTCAGCTCATTGTCGAGCGCGGCCACGGTCTTCTCGCCGATCAACGGCACGGGCGTCGCGCGCCCGGTCTGCGCGACGGGCTCGGCGCGGCCGATGATGGAGATGGGGGGCGGCTGCTGGGCGAAGGCGGGAGCGGCGAGGAGGATTGTCAGCGCGAATCGGCGCATGCGGAGAAGGGGAAGGGGGTGAAAGGGATGCAACCGCGACTGACGATGGTCGACCATCGACAAGGCATGACAACTCATGACGCTCGATCGTGCGGGGGACCGGGCTCAGAAGCGCCGCGCGGCGGGCGCGGCGGAGCCGCGCCGCCCGCGCTTCCCGGCGGAGGTTGAGGCGGACGCGTGCACGATCCAACAGGAACAGTGGTCATGCCTCGTCGATGGTCGACCATCGTCCGTTGCCGTTAGCCGTGCGCCGCGAAGTACTCGCGCAGCCCATCGAGGATGAACGTCGTCGCCACCGCCGCGAGCACCAGCCCCATGACGCGGCTCACGATGCTCGCGCCGCTGTCGCCGAGCCGGCGGTGGAGCCACGGCGCGGCGAGGAGGAGGAGGAGCGTGAGCGCGAGCACCACGAGGAGCACGAGCGTGGTCATCGCCTGTTCGACCAGGGAGTAGCGCGCGTTGTCGGTGAGGAGGACCACGGCCATCATCGCGCCGGGGGAGGCGATGGACGGCACGGCGAGGGGGAAGATCGCGGTCTCGGTGCCGCCCTTGGCGGCCTCGAGCTCCGACGCGAGCTTCCCGTCGCCGAACACCATGGTGAGCGCGAAGAGGAAGAGCACCACGCCCCCCGACACCTGGAACGCGGCGAGCGGGACGTGCATCGCGTTCAGGAGCCACTGCCCGGCGACGATGAAGAAGATCAGGATCCCGGCGGCGATCGCGACGGCGCGCACGGCGATCCCGGTGCGCTCGGACTCGGCGTGGTGCGCCGTGACGGCGAGGAAGACGGGGAGGGTCCCCACCGGGTCGATCACGGCCACGAGGAGGACGAACGTCTCGAGGAGGGCGCTGGGCGAGGGCACCTCTGACGTAGGGCCAAAGCGCGGGCCGGCGCAACCCGCGCGCCGCCGGCCCGGGAGCACCGGGCATTACGCAAAGTGCGTTACGCAAGTTGCGTAACGCAACTTGCGTAATGGGATTGGCGCCCCCGGCGCCGCGGCGTATCTTGTTCCCATGCCGAGCCGCGTCCGCGAGACCGCCCCCAATCCCTTCGAATTCGGCCGGGAGCTCGCCCCCACGGAGCTGGTGGATCGCGACGACGAGCTCGCCGCGCTCGCGCGCGTCGCGGTCAATCGCGGCAAGTGCTTCTTCATCGGCCCGCGCCGCTTCGGCAAGACCTCCATCCTCGCCGCACTCGAGCACCGCCTCCAGCGGCGCGGCGTCGCCGTCATCCGATGCGACGCGGAAGCGTACGAGAGCCTCGACCGCCTCGCCCAGGCCCTCCTCGCCGCCGCCGCGCGCACGCTCACCGGTCCCGCGGCCTCCGTCGGCGCCCGCCTCAAGAAGGTCTTCGCGCGCCTCCGCCCGGAGCTCACCTACGATGTCGCCACCCACCGCGTCTCGGTCTCCCTCGCCGCCGCCGATCGCGCTCCCGACGCCGCGCTCCCCCTGCTCACCGAGGTCCTCGACGGCATCGAACGGCTCGCCGCCGGCCGCCGCAAGCCGGTGCTCGTCGTGCTCGACGAGTTCCAGCAGGTGATCAAGGACGGCGGCGAGAGCGCCGAGCGGCAGATCCGCGCCGCCATCCAGCGGCACCGCCACGTGGGCTACATCTTCGCCGGCTCGCAGACGCGCCTCCTCGCCGAGCTCACCGGCGATCCCGCGCGTCCCTTCTGGAAGCTCGGCGAACGCCGCTTCCTGGGTCCGATCCCCCGCGAGGACTTCCGCCCCTTCCTGGCACGCGGGTTCACGCGTTTCGGTTTCCCCACCACCCCCGACGGGATCGAGCGCATCCTCGACGCCGCGGAGGACGTGCCCTACAACGTGCAGCGCCTCGCGAGCGTGTGCTGGGAGCGCATGCGCACGCGCGAGGACCGCCGCCTCACGGCGAGCGCCGTGGACGATGCCCTCCGTGAGGTCGTGGCGCACGACAACCCCGCCTACACCCGGCTCTGGACCAGCCTCACTCAAGCGCAGAAGAAGGCGCTGAAGGCGGTGATCGACGAGCGCGGGCGCGAGCTCCTCGCGCGCGCCGTGGCCGATCGCTACGGCGTCGCCACCTCGACCATGCAGCGCGCCCTGCAAGCGCTCGACACGCTCGGCATCGTGCGCCAAGATGAGAGCGGCGGCGGCGAGCGCTATCGCCTCGAGGATCCCTTCCTCGCGGCATGGCTCGCGATGGCGCAGGAGGAGACGTGAAGGCTCCCCGCATGGCGATCGGCCGAGGGGAAGGGCTCGGCGAGGACGCGCCGGGCGATCGCTTCGTCTCCTGCTCCACCGCGACCAACGGCGCGGCCTCGCCGCTGGGCGTCCCCGCGCTCATGACGCTCCCGCACGACCGCTTGAAGCAACTCCTGCAGAGTTACCACGGGACCGCTCCCGTCACCAAGTGAGGCTCGCATGCGCGCTCTGAAGTTCGTTCCGCTCTTCGCCGCTGCCGCGGTCGTGCACGCGCAATCGGCCGCTCCCTTCACGCTCCAGCAGATCCTCGGGTTCCCGTATCCGACCGAGCTCGTCGCCGCGCCGGCCGGAGCGCAGATCGCGTGGGTCTTCACCGAGCGCGGCGTGCGCAACGTGTACGAGGCGCACGCGCCGGAGTGGGCCGCGCGCCAGGTGACGCGCTATACCGCGGACGATGGCCAGGAGCTCACCCAGCTCGCGTTCTCGCACGACGGCGGCACGATCGTGTACGTCCGCGGTGGCGATCACGGCGCGAATTGGGAAGAGTCTCCGCCGCCGAGTCCTGCCGGCGGCACCCTGATGCCGAAGATCGAGATCTGGGCGGTGCGCACATCGGGCGATTCCGTGCCCAAGCTGCTCGGCGAAGGGGACGCGCCGGCGATCTCGCCCAAGGGGGACCGCGTCGCGTTCGTGCGCGGCGGACAGGCGTACGTGGTGCCGCTCGCCGGCGGTGAAGCGAAGCAGCTCTTCTTCGCGCGCGGCACGGTATCGGAGCTCACGTGGTCGCCGAGCGGCGACCAGCTCGCGTTCGTCTCCTCGCGCGGCGATCACGGCTTCATCGGGCTCTACGTGGCGGACTCCGTGCCCATCCGCTATCTCGCGCCGAGCACCGCGCAGGATTTCACCATCCGATGGAGCCCGGATGGCGCGCGCATCGCGTTCATCCGCGTGCCGGGGAACGGCGGCGCTCCGCGGCCGTACCTCAAGCAGACTCCGCAGCCGTGGGCGATCTGGACCGTGAGCGTCGCGAGCGGCGATGCGAGCATGGCGTGGAAGGCGCCGAATACGCTGCGCGGGTCGTACCCGGAGACCGCCGGCGAGACGAATCTCGCCTGGGCCGCGGGAGACCGCCTGGTGTTCCTGTCCGACATCGACGGTTGGCCCCACTTGTACTCCGTGGCGGCGGCGGGGGGCACGCCCACGCTCCTCACTCCGGGGAACTTCATGGTGGAGCACGTCGCCATGAGTCCCGACCGCACGTTCCTCCTCTATAGCGCGAACGCCGGCGGCGATGCGAATGACGATGACCGACGCCACATCTTCCGCGTCTCGACCGAACGTGCCGATGCCCGTTCGATCACGAGCGGCGCCGGACTCGAGTGGATGCCGGTGGTCACCGGCGATTCGAAGGGCACCGCGTTCATCTTCGCATCGGCAACGCGGACGCCCCTGCCCACGGTGCTCGAGATCGACGCAGGCGTCGCGCCCAAATCGCTCGGCGAGGATCGCATCCCGAAGGACTTCCCCATCGCGCAACTCGTGACGCCGAAGAAGGTCACCTTCAAGAGCCCCGACGGCCTCACGATCCACGGCCAGCTCTTCGCGCGCGCCGACCTTCCCGCGAAGAATCCCGCGGTGCTCTTCATCCACGGCGGGCCGCCGCGCCAGATGCTCCTCGGCTGGCACTACATGTACTACTACACGAACTCGTACGCGCTCAATCAGTACCTCGCGAGCCGCGGCTTCGTGGTGATGACGGTGAATTACCGGCTCGGCATCGGCTACGGCCACGATTTCCATCATCCGGCGCACGCGGGGCCGTGGGGCGCTGCGGAGTACCAGGATGTGCTCGCGGCCGGCCGCTTCCTCGCGAAGCAGCCGAACGTGGATCCGAAGCGCGTCGGCATCTGGGGAGGCTCGTACGGCGGCTATCTCGGGGCGCTCGGGCTCGCGCGCAACTCCGACGTGTTTGCCACCGCTGTCGATCTCCACGGCGTGCACGATTGGGTGGCGGACATCCGCAGAGTGTTCGAGGTCCCGGGGTGGCGCTACGAGCGCGGCGACGTGGACAGCGCGAAGCAGGTCGCGTGGCGGTCGAGCCCCGTGTCGTCCATCAAGACGTGGAAGAGCCCCGTGCTCCTCATCCAGGGTGACGACGACCGAAACGTGCGATTCTCGCAGACGGTGGATCTCACGCGGCGGCTGGACGCCCAGGGGGTGAAATACGAGTTGCTGGTATTCCCCGACGAGATCCACGACTTCCTGATGTATCGCACGTGGCTGCGCGCGGACTCGGCGACGTCGGCGTATCTGGGGAAGATGATCGGACCGAAGTAGGGAAATGCGGCCGCGCGCGCTTCGTTAGGGCCACCTAACGCGCGCGGCCGCTTCCGCACTGTCCCATGGCGGGCTAATCTTCGCGGCCCACCATGACCCTCAAGACCACGCCCTTCCACGCGCGCACCGCGCCGCTCTGCGTCAGCCAGGCCTGGCGCCGCTGGGCGGGGCACGTGGTGGCGTCGTCGTACGAGATGGTGCACGAGCGAGAGTACCACGCGATCCGCTCGTCGGCCGCGCTGTTCGACGTGTCGCCGCTCTACAAGTACTCGATCACCGGGAAGGACGCCGAGCGTTTGCTCGACCGCGTGGTCACTCGCAACGTGGCGAAGCAGAAGATCGGGCAGGTGCTGTACACGCCGTGGTGCGACGCCGACGGGAAGATCATCGACGACGGCACGGTGTCGCGTCTCGCCGAGCGCGAGTTCCGCCTCACGTCCGCTGATCCGAACATCCGCTGGCTCCATCTCAACGCCGCCGGCCTCGACGTGCGCATCGCGGATGTGACCGAGCCGCTCGCGGCGCTCTCGCTGCAGGGACCGAACGCGCGCGAGATCCTCACGCAGGCGGTGGAAGGGGACGTCGCCTCGCTCAAGTTCTTCCGCCTCACGCAAGGGAGCGTGCGCGGCACGCCCATCGGGATCTCGCGCACGGGCTACACGGGCGACCTGGGCTACGAGCTCTGGATGGACGCGGCGAAGGCGCTCCCGGTCTGGGACGCCATCATGGGGGCGGGCGAGGCGTACGGGATCGTCCCGTGCGGGATGCTCGCGCTCGACATGGCGCGCATCGAAGCAGGGCTGATGCTCCTCGAAGTGGACTACGTGAGCGCGCACCACGCGCTGATCGAGCGGCAGAAGAGCTCGCCGTTCGAGATGAACCTTGCGTGGACGGTGGACCTCGCCAAACCCTGGTTCGTCGGGCAGGGAGCGCTGCGAGCAGAAGTGGACCGCGGCGTCGAGTGGAAGTTCGTCGGGCTCGACATCGATTGGAACGCGCTCGAGCGCCTGTACGACGCGGTGCGGCTCCCCCCCAAGCTCCCGCTCGCCGCGTGGCGTGTGAGCGTGCCGATCTTCGCGTTCGGCCGGCAAGTGGGCTACGCCACCAGCGGCTGCTGGAGCCCGCTCCTCAAGAAGTACATCGCGCTGGCGCACGTGCCGGCGCGTTTCGCCGCGCTCGGCACCGAGCTCGAGATGGAAGTGACGGTCGAGCATTTCCGCCGGCGTGCGCTCGCGCGCGTCGTGAAGACGCCTTTCTTCGACCCCGAGCGGAAGCGCGCCTGATGGCCACCACCTGGGACGCGATCGTCATCGGCGGCGGCCACAACGGCCTCGTGAACGCGGCGTATCTCGCGCGCGCGGGACGGAAGGTGCTCGTCTGCGAGCGACGGCCGCGCGTGGGGGGCGCGGCGGTCACCGAGGAGATCTTCCCGGGCTTCAAGTTCTCGATGTTCTCCTACGTGGTGAGCTTGCTCCGGCCGGAGATCATCCGCGATCTCGAGCTCCCCAAGCACGGGCTGCACATCCTCCCGCTCGAGAGCACGCTCACGCCGATGGAGAACGGCGATTACCTCGCGAGCTGGCCGGACCACGACGACACGCGGCGCGAGCTCATGCGCCACTCGCCGCGCGACGCCGAGGCGTACGACGAGTACGGCCGCTTGATGCACCACATGGCGCACGCGGTGCGGCCGATCCTGGCGATGACGCCGCCGGATCCCACGAGCCTCGATCCGCGCGACCTCCTCACGCTCGCCAAGCTCGGCGGCCACATGCGTGGGCTCGGCGCCGAGCAGTTCCACGCGCTGTTCAAGCTCATGACCATGAGCGCGGCGGATTTCCTCGACGAGTGGTTCGAGACGGACGTGCTCAAGGCGACGAAATCCGCGAGCGGGATCATCGGCACCTTCTTGGGCCCGCGCAGTCCGGGGAGCGCGTACGTGCTCCTGCATCATTACATGGGAGAGCTGGATGGGGTGTTCCGCGCGTGGGGATTCGCGAAGGGGGGCACGGGCTCGGTGAGCGAGTCCATCGCGGGGGCCGCGCGCCGCCTCGGCGCGACCATCCGCACCGACGCCGGCGTGACGAAGGTGCTCATCGCCGACGGGCGCGCGCGCGGCGTCGTGCTCGAGAGCGGCGAGGAGATCCTCGCGCGCACGGTGGTGAGCGGCCTCGATCCACGGCGCACGTTCATGGAGCTCGTCGGCGAGGAGGCGCTCCCGGAAGAGTTCTCCGCGGACATCAGGCGCTTCAAGTTCCGCGGCTCGAGCGCGAAGGTGAACCTCGCGCTCGACGCGCTCCCCAGCTTCACGTGCCTCCCGGGCTTCGGGCCGCACCTGCGCGGCGCGATGTCGATCAGTCCGAGCATGGACTACGTGGAGCGCGCGTACGACGACGCGAAGCACGGCGAGTTCTCGCGCCAGCCGTACATGGACATCGAGATCCCGAGCCTGATCGATCCGGGGATGGCACCGCCGGGCAAGCACGTGATGTCCATCTTCGTGCAGTACGCGCCGTACGCCGTGCGCGGCGGCTGGACCGACGCGAAGCGCGAGGCGCTGGGCGACGCCGTGGTGAACGCCCTCGCGCGCTTCGCGCCGAACATCAAGGACATCATCCTGCACCGGCAGGTGCTCACGCCGCTCGACATCGAGCGCATCACGGGGCTCACCGAGGGGAACATCTTCTCCGGCGAGCTCGCGCTGCATCAGTTGTTCTTCCTGCGGCCGGCTCCGGGATACGCCAAGTACCGCAGCCCGGTGAAGGGACTCTACCAGTGCGGCTCGGGGACGCATCCCGGCGGCGGCATCATGGGGGCATCGGGGCGGCTCGCCGCGATGGCCATCCTGGAGGACCACGCATGAGCGCCGACGTGCTCGTGATCGGCGCCGGCGTCAACGGCCTCGTGGCCGCACACGCGCTCGCGCGCGCCGGCCGGCGAGTGACGGTGCTCGAGCAGGGCGCCGCGTCGACCGGCGCCCCCTTCGTGGGCTGGGTGCCGCCTCAAGTGGTGCGCGAGCTCGGGCTCGATCGCGCGGGGCTCACGATCCGGCACGCGGAGCCGTGGGTGTCCAGCGCGCTCCCCGACGGCACGCGGCTCGAGCTCTCCGTGGACATCGCGAAGAGCCAAGAGGCGATCAAGCGGTTGAGCCCGTCCGACGCCGCGAAATGGCCCGACTTCGCGATGCGCATGCGCCGGCTCGCAGGGGTGCTCGAGGCCTTGTACGTGCAGCCGCCGCCCGACGTAGAGAGCCAGGATCCGAAGGAGCTCCTCCACCTCGCGATGGTCGCGCTCAAGGTGCGCCGGCTCGGCAAGGAGGCCGTGATCGATCTCCTCCGTATCCTCCCGATGTCGAGCGCGGAGCTCCTCGACGATTGGTTCGAGAGCGATGCGCTGAAAGGCGTGCTCGGCGCGGCGTCGGTGATGCACCTGCATCAAGGTCCGCGGAGCGGCGGCACGGCGTTCAACTTGCTGCACCATCACGTGGGCTGCCCGGCGGGAGTGTTCCGGCAGCCGGCGTCCAACGTGCGCGACGTGCTCGAGCGGATGCCGGGCATCGAGATCCGACGCGGCGCGACGGTCACGCGCATCACGGTGGACGGCGGGCGCGCGACGGGGGTGCAGCTCGCGAACGGCGAGGAGATCGCGGCCGCGACCATAGTGTCGAGCAGCGATCCGCGCCGCACGATGCTCGGCCTCCTCGCGCCCGGGTGGCTCGAGCCCGAGTACGCGCGCGCGGTGAAGAACATCAAGTGCCGCGGCGTCGCCGCGATGGTCACGCTCGATCTCAAGGGCGCGGCGCCGTTCGCGTCGCTGCTCATCGCGCCGTCGCTCGCGCACCTCGAGCGCGCCTACGACGACGCGAAGTACGGCCGCGCGAGCAGGGAGCCGTGGCTCGAGGCGCGCGCGGAGGGGAACCGCATCCTCGTGCACGCGCAGTACGCACCGTACGCGATGCGCGACGGTGGCTGGGACGACGCGCGCCGCGCGGCGTTCGGCCACGCGGTGGTCGCGCGGCTGCTCTCCGCGGCGCCGGAGCTGACGGGGGCGATCACGGTGCGCGACGTCGTCACGCCGAAGGACCTCGAGGCCACGCAGGGTCTCACGGAGGGACAGGCCTACCACGGCGAGCTCACGCTCGACCAGATCCTCTTCATGCGGCCGGTGCCCGGCTGGCCGTATCGCACGCCGATCGCCTCACTGTACTTGTGCGGCGCCGGCACCCATCCCGGCGGCGCGATCGCCGGCGCGAGCGGGCGCAACGCCGCACACGAGATCCTCAGGAGCTGACCATGATGCGCACTCGCCGCCGCCTCGCCATCGTCTCACTCGTGCTCGCGGCGGCCGCGCCCGTGCTCGCCCATGCGCAGTCGCTCGGCGACCGCGCGCAGAAGGTGATGGCGCGCCCGGAGTTCGCGCACGCGTTCTGGGGCATCGAGTTCTACGATCTCGATTCGGGCAAAGCCACGTACCGCGTGATGAACGACAAGCTCTTCATGGCGGCGAGCACCACGAAGCTCCTCACGCTCGGCACCGCGCTGCACTATCTGGGCCCCGACTACCGGTTCCACACGCGCGTCTACCGCACCGGGCCGGTCACCAGTGATGGCACGCTCGAAGGGGACCTCGTGCTCGTCGCGAGCGGCGATGCGAATCTGTCCGGCCGCATCCTCCCCAACGGGACGCTCGCCTTCCGCGATGAGGACCACGCGTACGGCGGCGATCTCGTGGCGGGGGACCCGCTGCTCGTGATCCGCGAGCTCGCCGCGCAGGTGGCCGCGAAGGGGATCAAGCGCGTGCGCGGCCGTGTGATCGTGGATGCTTCGCTCTTCCCCACGGGCGACAAGGAAGGCGGAACGCAGACCGTCATCTCGCCCATCGTAGTGAACGACAATGTCATCGACGTGATGGTGACGCCGGGCGCGAAGCCTGGCGACCCGGCCACCGTGGCCTTCACGCCATTCACGAGCTACCTGCGTCTCACGGCGAAGGTGACCACCGGTGCCGCGAACAGCCTCCCCGACGGCGGCTACACGAGCGACGTCGCGTATCCAGACGGCACGCGCAACGTGACGCTCACCGGGACGATCCCCGCCGGCGCGCATCCGATGCTCGTGCCGTACGCCGTTCCCGATCCGGTGCGCTTCGCCGAGGTGGTGCTCGTGGAGGCGCTGCACGAGCGCGGCATCCTCGCGACCGCGGTGGAGGAGGGGACCGTCACCGACGTCGCCGCGCTCGCCGCATCGTACACGGACGCGAATCTGGTGGCCGAGCACGTGTCGCCGCCGTTCAGCGAGGACGTGAAGGTCACGCTCAAGGTGAGCCAGAACCTCCACGCGAGCATGCTCCCCTACGTGCTGAGCGCGGTGATCGCGAAGAAGCCGGCGCCACAGGCGGGGTTCGATCTCGAGCGGGAATGGCTCACGAGCGCGAAGCTCGATCTGAGCGGCGCGTCGCAAGGGGACGGCGCAGGGGCGCACGGGGAGTTCACTCCGGATTTCATGACGCGCTATCTCGCGTTCGTGTCCACGCAGCCGTGGTTCAAGACGTACTTCGACGCGCTCCCGGTGCTCGGCAAGGATGGCACGCTGCACGACGTCCAGGTGAAGTCGCCGGCGGCGGGGCACGTGTTCGCGAAGACCGGGACGTTCGATGACTCGGACCTGCTGAACGACGGCGACCTCGTGACCGCGAAGGCGCTCGCGGGTTATTTCACGCGCGCGGATGGGCGGCGGTTCGCGTTCGCGATCTTCGTGAACCGGGTGCCGCTGAAGAAAGGGCAGAGCATCACGGCGCTCGTCGGTCAGGCGGTCGGCGAGGTGGCTGCGGCGGGGTATCTCGCTCGCTGACGACGGACCACCGCGGTGGTCCGTTCGTGCCGTGGTCCCCTCCTCAGGGACGAAGCACCTTCGCCAGCCAATCCGCGATGACCCCCATCACCTCGGGTCCGATCTTGCCGCTGGGCAGTTTCCCGTAGTCCCCCGGGAATCCCACCGAGTCGACGAGGAACAGATGATCGTGCGCCGCGAACACGACCATCGTGACGTGTTCGTTCCCTGAGGCCTTGAGCGTCTGCTCCAACACCGGCGCCTGATCGGGCGTCACTTGTTGATCCGTGGCGCCCTGCAGGATGAGCACCGGCACCTTCACCTTGCGGAGCGCGGGGAGCGGATCGTAGGCGAGGAAGAACCGCATCCACGCGATCTTGGCGGTGGTCGAGTCGAACTGGGCGCGTACCGCCTTGAGCGCGGAGTCCTTCTTGGCGGCGGGGATGGCGGAGTCGCCCATCACCTCGTTCCGCAGTTGGAAGTCGATGATCCGCTGGCCGGTGTAGGCCGTCCCCGCCATGAGCACGATCGCCGCGATCCGTGGGTCGGTCGCCGCGACCATCGGCGCGATGACGCCCCCCTCGCTGTGGCCGAGGAGCGCCACGCGCGCGCCGTCGATCTCGGGGCGCGAGCGCGCGAACGCGACGCCGGCGCGGATGTCGTCCGCGAAGTCGGCGGTGGTCGCTTTGCTGACGTCGCCCCCCGATCCATTGATGCCGCGATCGTCGAGGCGGAGTACGGCGATCCCGCGCCGGCCGAGCGTGTCGGCCACCTGCCGGAAGGGGCGATAGCCCGGGACCATCGCCAGATATTCATCGCGGTCCTGCAGTCCCGAACCGGTGATCGTGACGACGAGCGGCACCTTGCTCTTCGCATCCTTCGGGAGAGTGAGCGTACCGGTGAGGACGTGCCCGGCCTTGGTGGGGACCGTCACTTCCTCCGAGCGATACGGCGCGTCGGCGGGGGCGGAAAAGTCGGTGCGGCCGAGCGACACCTTTGCCGCGGCCGCACCGGTGATGTGCACGATCGTGAGTCCCTGGTTCGGCATCGCGCCGCCGGTGATGCGCCCGTCCGCGTCGATCGCGAGACGCGTGGGCTGGCCGGCGACGGTGAAGAGCGCGCTGTCGCGCCCGATGAGCTCCACGGTGGCATCCAACGCGATCGCCCCCGACAGGGCGAACATCGGCTGCGTCAGCTTCGCGCTCTTCGCGAGCCGCGCGCGCGCGACGGCCAAGCGCACCATCTCGAGATCGTTGTTGATGAGAGGCAACGGATGGCCGCTCGCCGCGCGCGCGAGGCGGGTCTCCTGTCCCTGCCTGTCGACGACGATGAGCACGGAGTCGGGCCCGAAGCGCAGGGAGCCCGTCTGCAACGGCGCCGCATCCGCCGGGGCGCCGGCGCCGTACACGCGGAAGCTGAGCGCGGTCACCCGCATCGAGTCCGAGACCGCTGCGTCATAGGCGATGCGCGGTTGCCCCGCGACGGCGATGTCCCCTTCGATCCCGGACGTGCGGCGCGTGACGCGCTCCACGACGAGGGTGTCGGCGCCCCTGAGGATCAGATAGGCCGACCGCTCGGGAGCGGCCTGCGCGATCGCCGGACCGCCGAGCGCGACGGCGGACAGCGCCGCCACGGTGTGCCTCACTGCGAACATGGTCAGCTACTCCTTGCGATCAGGGTTGGGTGCGCCGCCCCTGCGCCTGGGCAGGCGGCTCGCACGCTTGAGGGCCTCGCGCAACAGGAACTCGATCTGGCCGTTGAGCGAACGCAGGTCGTCCGCCGCCCACCGCTGCAGTGCCTCGAGCTGCGCGCGCTCGATGCGGAGGAGGAAGGCCTTCTTCTCGTCAGCCACGCGCGGGCCTACTGATAGATCGACCCCGCGTTGACGATCGGCGAGGCGGCGCGCTCGGAGCAGAGCACGACGAGCAGATTGCTCACCATCTGCGCCTTGCGCTCCTCGTCGAGCTGCACGACGCCTTTGCTCGCCAGCGCGGCGAGCGCGTTCTCGACCATGCCGACGGCGCCGTCCACGATCTGCGCGCGCGCGGCGATGATCGCCCCCGCCTGCTGGCGCTGGAGCATCGCCTGCGCGATCTCGGGGGCGTAGGCGAGATGCGAGACGCGCGCTTCGATCACCTGCACGCCCGCGCGCGCGAGGCGGTCCTGGATGGCGCTCTGCAGCGCGGCGGACACTTCGTCCGTGTGCGTCGAGAGCGACTGCTCGTCGGGGGAGTGCGAGTCGTACGGCCGCGTGCCGGCCACGGCGCGCACCGCGCTCTCGCTCTGCGTCGCGACGTAGGTGGCGTAGTCCTGCACCTCGAACAGCGCCTCCGCCGTCTCCACCACCTTCCACACCACGATGGCCGCGATCTCGATCGGGTTCGCGTGCTTGTCGTTCACCTTCAGCTTCTGCGTCTCGAAGTTCCGCACGCGGAGCGAGATCGTGCGCTTGAAGAGGAAGGGATTGGCCCACCACAGCCCCGCGTCCTTGACCGTGCCCTTGTAGTCGCCGAACAGGAGGAGCGCCTTCGCATCCCCCGGATTGACGATGAACACGCCGCCCATCATCAGCACGGCGAGGCCGAAGACGAACACGCTCCCGATCGCCTGGATCGGCGACGCGTGCTGCGCGCCGGTGATGATCCCGAAGACCGCGGCGAGCGCGACGAGGAAGAAGAACAGGAACGCGGGGAGTCCGGCGGTCACACGGTACGGCGTCTCACGGAACATGACGGAGGGGCTCCGTTGGGGTAATACTAGTATGATATCATAATAATAGTGCGAGCGCAAGGGCCGGCTTGAACCGCGCACTGACGATGGTCGACCATCGACAAGGCATGACCACTATTCCTGTTGGACCGTGCCCTCGGCCGCCTCAACCTCCGCCCGGCAGCGCGAGCGGCGCGGCTCCGCCGCGCCCGCCGCGCGGTGCTTCCGGACTCCGCCGCCCGCACGGTCTCACGTCATAGGTTGTCATGCCATGTCGATGGTCGACCATCGTCAGTTGCGGTTCCCTCCACCTTGACCTTCCCCCATGCACGGTCGCACGATTGTACTCCGCAATTCCACAATCATCCCGGGGGCAAGATGGCCGAGAACGTCTACAAGGTGATCGAGCTGATCGGCACGAGCACCGACTCGTGGGAGAAGGCCGCCGCCGCCGCGCTCAAGCGCGCGCAGAAGACGCTCCGCGACCTCCGCGTCGCGGAGGTGAAGGAGCTCGACATCACGATGAAGGACGGGAAGATCGAGGCCTATCGCGTCAAGCTGAAGGTCTCGTTCAAGTACGAGTCCAAGTAACCGCGCCGCGCGCGGTCACTCGAAGCTCGGCTCGTACTCCTGGGGGAGGCTCGGGCGCAGGTGCTGCTTGCCGCGCTCCAGGATCCGCACGCACGTGTTCCAGCGCAGGATCGGCTCGTCGTTCCCCGGCGGGCGGATCTTCTCCGCGCGCTCGTAGTGCTCCATGGCGCGCCGCAGCCAGTCGTACGCCACCTCGCCCACGTTCGGCGTGCCGAGGGCGAGATGCGCCTTCGCGCGCCGCTCGCAGATCAGCCCCTCGTAGTACACGCGCTTGTACTCGTCCTTGAGGCGTGGCAGGGCCTCCATCGCGCGCCCGTACGCCGCCGCCGGACCCTCCGCGCTCTGGTCGGAGATCGCGAGGATCAGCGTGACGAGCGCCTGCTGGTTCTCCGGCTCCACCGCGAGCACGTCGAGGCAGATGCTCTCCGCGCTCGACGGATCGTTGATGAGCCGGTAGCGCTCCGCCTTCTGCAGCGCGGCGGCCACGCCGCCCTTCGTGATGGGCTTCAACGGGAACTCGCTCACGCTCCCTCCCGCGCTACGCGCTCCGCTTCTTCCGGCTGAAGATCTTCACCAGCCGGCCGATCGGATCGAAGTATTCATCGACCACGCGCTCCTTCAGCGGGATGATCGCGTTGTCGGTGATCGTGATGTGCTCGGGGCACACGTTGGTGCAGCACTTCGTGATGTTGCAGTAGCCGATCCCGTGCTCCTTCCGCAGCGCCGGCACGCGGTCCGCCGTGTCGAGGGGATGCATCTCGAGCGCGGCCGCGTACACGAAGAAGCGCGGCCCGATGAACTCGCTCCCCTTCTCGTGGTCGCGGAGTACGTGGCACGTGTCCTGGCACAGGTAGCACTCGATGCACTTCCGGAACTCCTGCACGCGGTCCACGTCCCGCTGCTGCATGCGCCACGTGCCGTCGGGGGCGTCGGGCTTCCGCGGCGTGAAGGGCGCGATGGTCCTCTTCACCCGGTAGTTCCAGCGCACGTCGCTCACGAGATCGCGCACCGGCGGGAACGCGCGCATCGGCTCCACCGTCACCGGCTTCTCGAGATCGAGGTCGCTGAGCCGCGTCATGCACAACAATCGCGGCATCCCGTTCACCTCGGCCGAGCACGAGCCGCACTTGCCCGCCTTGCAGTTCCAGCGCACGGCCAGGTCGTTCGCTTGCTCGGCCTGGATCTGGTGCACCGCGTCGAGCACCACCATGCCCTCGCTCACCGGAGTGTCGTACTCGACGAACGCTCCGCCCTCCGCGTTCCCGCGCCAGATCTGGAACTTCGCTCGCGACGCTCCGGGCATCACTTCATCTCCTCGATGATCGCCGCGAGCTCCGCGGGGAGCGGCGGGATGGGGCGCCGCACGAGCTCCATGCGGTCGCCGTTCGCGCGCACCACGATGTTGAAGCGCGCGGCCTCGGGATCCTTCTCGGGATAGTCCTCACGGAACTGCGCCCCGCGGCTCTCCTTCCGCTCGATGGCCGCGCGCGCGATCGCTTCGCACACGATGAGCTGATTGCGCAGGTCGAGCGCGGTGTGCCATCCCGGATTGTACTCGCGGTGCCCGCGCACGGCCACGCGCCGGGCGCGCGCCCGGAACGCGTCGAGCTCGCCCAGCGCCTTCTGCATGTGCGCCTCGTCGCGCACGATGCCCACCAGCTCCTGCATCGCCGCCTGTAGCTCGTGCTGCACCTGGAAGGGCCCTTCGCCCTCCTGCCGCTCGAAGGGGGCGAGCGCGGCGCGCATCTCGCGCTCCGTGGCGTCGGCGTCGATGATCGGACGCTTGTGGTCCTTCGCGAACTTGGCGGCGTATTCCCCGGCGCGCTTGCCGAACACGAGGAGGTCCGACAGCGAGTTGCCCCCCAGCCGGTTCGCGCCGTGCAGTCCCGCCGCCACCTCGCCCGCGGCGAACAGGCCCGGCACGTTCGACATCTGCGAGTCCCCGTCCACGCGCACTCCTCCCATCATGTAGTGCGTGGTGGGCCCCACCTCCATCGGCTCCTGCGTGATGTCGAGGTCGGCGAGCTCCTTGAACTGATGGTACATGCTCGGGAGCTTCTTCTTGATGTGCTCCGCGGCGTTCGGGAGCTTCTCCTTGATCCACGAGATGTCGAGATAGACGCCGCCGTGCGGCGAGCCGCGCCCCTCGCGCACCTCGCGCATGATGCAACGCGCCACGTGATCGCGCGTGAGGAGCTCCGGCGGGCGCCGCGCGTTGCGGTCCCCCTGCGTGTAGCGCCACCCCTCCTCGGCGTCGCTCGCGGTCTGGTTCTTGTACGCCTCGGGGATGTCGTCGAACATGAAGCGGCGGCCGTCCTTGTTGCGCAGCACGCCCCCTTCGCCGCGCACCCCCTCCGTGATGAGCAGCCCGCGCACGCTCGGCGGCCACACCATCCCGGTGGGATGGAACTGGACGAACTCCATGTCCACGAGCTCGGCGCCGGCGAGATAGGCGAGCGCCTGGCCGTCGCCGGTGTACTCCCAGCTGTTGCTCGTGATACTGAACGACTTGCCGATGCCCCCCGTGGCGAGCACCACCGCCTTCGCGCGCCAGAGCTTGAAGCGGCCCCGCTCGCGGTCATAGCCGAGCGCGCCGGCGATGCGCTGGTCGTCCTTGAGGAGCGCGATCACCGTGCATTCCTGGAAGACCTCGATCGCCTTGTGGATGGCGTGATCCTGGAGCGTGCGGATGATCTCGAGCCCCGTGCGGTCCCCCACGTGCGCGAGCCGCGGGTAGCGATGCCCCCCGAAGTTGCGCTGGAGGATGCGGCCGTCATCGGTCCGGTCGAACACCGCTCCCCACGCTTCGAGCTCGAGCACGCGGGCGGGCGCCTCCTTCGCGTGCAGCTCCGCCATGCGCCAGTTGTTGAGATACTGCCCGCCGCGCATGGTGTCGGCGAAGTGCACGCGCCAGTTGTCGCGGTCGTCCACGTACGCGAGCGCCGCCGCCACGCCCCCCTCAGCCATCACGGTGTGCGCCTTGCCGAGCAGCGACTTGCAGACGATGCCGACGCGCACGCCCGCGGCGGCGCTCTCGATCGCCGCGCGCAGCCCCGCGCCGCCGGCGCCGATCACCAGGACGTCGAGATCCTGGGTCTCGAGATCCGCCATCTAGAAGATCCTCCAGTCCGTCCACACGCCCATCGAGCACAGCCGCACGTAGATGTCGGCGAAGGCGACGGAGAGGAGGGAGCACCACGCCCAGTACATGTGTTTGCGGTTGAGACAGCTCGCGCACTCGTACGCCGCGCGGCGCACCGGGCGGCCGGCGAGCGCGTCGAGATGGCCGCCGACCACGTGGCGGAAGGAGTGGCAGCCGAGCGTGTAGCCCGTGAGGAGCGTGGTGTTCACCGCCAGCACGATCGTGCCGAGCCCCATGCCGAAATGCGTCGTGCCATCCGCCGCGGGGAACCAGAAAGCGTCGTACACATCGTGCCAGAGGATGACCACGAACACGAGCGCCGCGTACAGGAAGTAGCGATGGATGTTCTGGAGGATGAGCGGGAACGAGTTCTCCCCCCAATACGAGCTGCGCGGCTCTCCCACCGCGCACGCCGGAGGGTCGGCCCAGAAGGAGCGGTAGTACGCGCCGCGATAGTAGTAGCACGTCACGCGGAAGAGCCCGGGGAAGGGGAGGATCACCATCGCGGGGGAGAACCAGAGCGGGATCCACGACGGGCGCGTCGCGAACCACGCGTGCGCGTTCGCGCCCCAGATGAGCGGCGAATAGAACGGCGAGAGGTAGGGCCCGTAGCTGTAGTGATCCCCCTGCATCGCGGCCCACTGCGCGTACGCGAGGAAGGCGGAGAGGAGGACGACGATGATGGCCGGCCGGATCCACCACGCATCCGTGCGGCGCGTGCTCCCGAAACCACGGGTGAGCACGGGGAGGGGGGTGGTGGACATGGGCGGGAAAGTATGGAGCGCGGGTGAGCACAGTCAACCGATACGACAGTCGACGACGGTCGACGACAGTCGACGACAGTCGACCAAAGTCGACGGAAGTGAACGGAAGTGACCGGAAGGCAAGGTTCGCCGCCGAGAGTCCGGGTCGTTGCGTGCCCTTCACTTCGGTTCACTTTCGTTGACTGCCCTTGACTGCCCTTGACTGCCCTTGACTGCCCTTGACTGCCCTTGACTGCCCTTGACTGCCCTTGACTGCCGTTGACTGCCGTTGACTGCCGTTGACTGTCGTTGACTGTCGTTGACTGTCGTTGACTGTCGTTGACTGTCGTTGACTGTCGTTGACTGTCGTTGACTGTCGTCGACTGTCGTCGACTGTCGTCGACTGTCGTCGACTGTCGTCAGCCGCTTGCGCCCCCGCCCTGATCTCCCCTAGTATGTTGTTGACCGGGCGTCACGTACGGCGACACTCGAGGGACGGGTCTTGGCGGGCGAGGGCACGCCTCGCAAGTCGAAGGCACGATGCTGCACGCGGCTCGCGTGCGGCCGTCGTGCCTTTTTTCGTTCTCGGACGCGGATCGCATGGCGGAACCCCAGTTAGGGCCATATCAGACGCCGCGCACCGACACGGCGATGCGGGTCGCGTACCGGACGGGGTACGTGATCGCCGCGTATTTCATGGTCACCGGGGCGCTCGCGCTCGTCGCGCTGACGGGATCGTTCGAGGTCTTCGCGCGCCCATCCCCGAATTGGCCGCGCATGGGCGCGTTCGTCGCGGCGACGATGATCACCGTCGGGCTTGCGCTCTGGACCTTCTTGCGGCGGCAATACACGGTCGCGGTCGCGGCGGCGACGGCCGGCGTCGGGATCGCGCTCGTCGCGATCGCCGCGTACCTCGGCGGCGTGGCGCTCCCCGCGGACGGCATGAGCCTCGCCGCCGCGGTCCTCCTCTTCACCGCGTCGGCGGCGATCCTCCTCGCCTCGGCGCGCCGGCGCGTGCTCCGCGAAGAGGCGGCGATCGGGATCGCGGGCTTCGTGCTCCTCGCGTTCACCGTCACCTTCCTCATCGCGCGCGCGGCCTCGCTCATCGATCCCCTGAGCGATCACCTGGTCGCGAGCGTCGCCCTGCAGACCTATCTGGGCTGCCTCGCGCTCGGCATCTGCTTCGTGACGCTCAGCTGGACGCGCGGCGTCCTCGCCGGGGAGACGGCACGCTGGCTCCCGCTCGCGCTGGGCGCGGCGGGCGCGGTGACGGTGCTCGTGCTCTGGCGCGCGCTCGCGACGCGCGAGATGGATCAGCTGCAGTCGCTCACGCGCCAGGCGGCCGACGAGCGGCGGCGCATCCTCGCGCGCGAGGCCGTGGTGGGCGCGAGCGCCATGCATCGCGCGGCCGAATGGCGCGCGTCGGGCGCTCCCGTGGCGCAGCAGCGGCGGGACTTCCAGTCGCTCAAGCGCGACCTCCCCGGCCTCGAGGCGGCGGGCTGGATCTCCGCGCTCGGCGTCGTCGACACCGCGGCGAGCGCCGACCTGCGTGGCACGCGCGCCGACTCCGTCATGCTCGCGTACGTGAGCCGCCACGGGCGCCTCCCCGATTCGATCGCCTATCTCCCGCTGGATCGAGGCGGGACCCGCTTCGTGACCGTCTCGCCCGCGTGCGACGCGTCGCGATGCACCGGAGCGATGGTCGCGGTGTTCAGCACCGCCGCGTTCTACCGGGCCGTCTTCCCGGATTCGGCGCGCGAGTTCGGGTTCGGCATCACCGGGCGCGACGGGCACATCGTCGGCGCCGCCGCGCTGCAGGCCCCGGATGCGCGCACGACGCAGTGGCTCGCGCTCAGCCTCGGCACCACCGATCTCACGCTCACCGCGTGGCCCACCACGATGACGATCGAGCGCGTGCGGTCCGCGCTCCCCGCGCTGGTGCTCGTGCTCGGCCTCATCGTGAGCACGCTCGCGGCCCTGAGCGCGGTGCTCGCGCAGCGCACGCTCCGGCTCGCGCGCGAGGCCGAACGCGCGCGTCTCGCGACCGCGGTCGAGCGGAGCACCGACGGCATCTGGGAGTGGGAGATCCCCACGGGGCGCTCGCTCCACAGCGCGCGCATCTGGCACCATCTCGGATACGACCCGAGGTCGGTGCCCGCCACGCGCTCGGCGTGGCTCGCGCTCATCCACCCGGAGGATGCGCCGCGCGTGGCCGAGGAGCTCGACGCCTATCTCTCCGGCGCGCGGCCCACGTTCGACTCCGAGTACCGCGTGCTCGCGAAGGATGGCACGTGGCACACGATCGCGGATCGCGGGAGCGTGGTCGACCGCACGCCCTCCGGGGCGCCGCTCCAGATGATGGGCATCAAGGCCGACGTGACGGAGGCGCGCGCGGCGCAGCTCGCGCGCGAGGCGGCGGAGCAACGGTTCCGCGGGATCTTCGACAGCGGATTCCAATTCCAGCTCCTCCTGGACCGCGAGGCACGCGTGCTGGAGGTGAACCATCACGCGCTCGAAGCGGCCGGCGCTCCGCGCGAGGCGGTGGTCGGCCGCGCGCTCGCGCACACCCTGTGGTGGGCCGACAACGCCGAGGCGCAGGAGCGCCTGCGCCGGGAGATCTCCGCCGCGCGCACCGGCGAGACGCGCCGCTATGAGGAAGCGTTCCGCGACCACGACGAGACGCCGCTCAACCTCGAGATCGCGATCAAGCCGATTCCCGGACAGGCGGGGGTCGCGCAGGTGCTGGTCGAGGCCCGCGATCTCACCGCGTTCCGGCGCGCCGAGGCGACGCTGCGCGAGGTGGAGACCCTCACCACCATGGGACGCGTGGCCGCGCGCGTGGCCCACGAGATCAACAACCCGCTCGCGGGCATCCAGAACTCGTTCCTGCTCGTGAAGGGGGCGATCTCGCCCGACCATCCGCATCACAAGTACGTGGGCGCGATCGAGCGCGAGATCGCGCGCATCGCCGCCGTCACCCGCCAGCTCTACGAGACGTACCGCCCCGAGCAGGACAGCACGGGCACGACCTCCGTCGCGACCGTGATCGGCGACGCTGTCGCGTTCCTCGAGCAGGTGAATCGCGCGAGCGACGTGCACGTGGTGGTCGAGCTCAGCCATCGCCCCAGCGTGCTCATGCTCCCGAGCGTGATGATGCGCCAGGTGGTGTACAACCTCGTGCAGAACGCGATCGAGGCGTCGCCCAAGGGGGCGACGGTGCACGTGCGCACGCTCGTCCGCGACGGCGACTTCGTGCTGCGCGTCCGCGACGCCGGCCCGGGCATCCCGCCGGAGGCGCGCGAGAAGGTGTTCGAGCCGTTCTTCACCACGAAGTCGGGGCGCCTGCGCACCGGCGGGATGGGCCTCGGACTCTCGCTCGTGCGCCGCACGGTGGCCGCGTTCGGCGGCGCCATCCAGATCGCGGACGTCGACGGCGGGGGGTGCGAATTCATCGTGACCGTACCGCTCAACCCGTTGGACCGGGAGGCTGCATCATGACGATGAACGGACGGATCCTGCTCGCCGACGACGAGGAGACCTTCCTCACCTCCACGGCGGATCTGTTGCGTGCCGAGGGCTACGAGTGCGCCATCGCGAAGGACGGCGACACGGCGCTCGCCGCGGCGGACGCCGGCACGTTCGACTTGCTCATCACCGACCTCGAGATGCCGGGCAACGCGGACCTGCAGCTGGTCGCGAAGATCGCCGAGCGCGGGAACGGGCTCCCGGTGATCATCCTGACGGGATTCCCGTCGGTGCGCAGCGCGGTGGCGTGCATCGATCTCCCCGTGGTCGCCTACCTCACGAAGCCGGTGTCGTTCCCCGCGCTCCTCGAGCGCGTGGTGCGCGCCGTGAAGCGCTTCCGGAGCTACGAGGTGATGCGCCGCACCGAGGAGCGCCTGCGAGGATGGCACGACGAGTTCGCGCATCTCGCCAAAGTCGCGCCCGCCGGCGGCGCGGCGCCCGTGGACGTGTTCCTCACGCTCACGCTGCGGAACGTGATGGGATCGCTCACCGATCTCGAGCAGCTCGGCAAGGCGCTCTCGGACCGGCCCGCGGCGCAGCACCCCTGCCAGCTCCTGAATTGCCCGCGCGGCGCGCAGCTGCAGCAAGCGGTGACGGAGACGATCGCCGTCCTCGAGGAGACGAAGGGATCGTTCAAGTCCAAGGCGCTCGGCGATCTGCGGCGGAAACTGGAGCTCTTGCTGGAACATGTGTGAGGTCCGTCACAACCACGTGACGGCCGGCCATTGCGCGGAACGCGATCCGGGGTAGGATTTCTTCCCGGAGGACGACATAGGCCGCACGAGCGGCCACCTTGACGGGCGGGCGCGGGTGGCCCGCCAGTGGAAGGCGCGACGGGATCGCAGGCGATCCCGACGCGCCTTTTCTGTTTCCCCCCTCTCGAGAGGTGCCGGCCATGCTGCGTTGGGCTTTCGGATTCCTCATCCTCGCGTTGATCGCCGCGTTCTTCGGCTTCGGCGGGATCGCGGTCGCGTCCGCGGGGATCGCGAAGATCCTGTTCTTCCTGTTCCTGCTCGTGTTCGTGGTCACCGCGGTCATGGGCCTCGTCACGGCACGGCGCGTGACGTGAGGGTGCCCGCGCCCGAGCCCATGTCCGAGCGCCGGTACGGCACGGACGGCGACGCGGCGTTGCGCGATCGCATCGCGCGCGCGCTCGACGGCCTGCCGGCGCTCGACACCGCGGAGATCGGCGTGCAGGTGCTCGGCTCGCACGTCACGCTGCTGGGCACCGTCGCGACGCTCGCACAGGAGCAGCTCGCGCTGGACACCGTGGTGGCATGCCGTGGGGTGCGGCTGGTCGTGAGTCTCCTCTGTCTGGTGACTCCGGGGCCGCCGACGGGCAGCGGGAACGTCGCGTAGTCGCGCGACGGAGGACTCTTTCCGGAGGGAACGATGAGCGAGACGGCGTTGGATGCCATGCGGGAGTGCGCGGACGGGACCTTCGGCGAGGAGCGCTCGCGCGATGTGCTGCGCGCGATCGCGAAGAACCCACCCGTCGAGCTGCGGCGGCTCTTGGTGGCCGCGGCGGCGTCACTGCCCGCGGGACGGAATTGGTGGGCGAAGCGCCGGGCGACGCCGGGCGGGATCGTCCGCGCATGAGCGCCGTGCCGGGCCTCGCGGAGGCGCGGGCGCGCGTGACGCGCGCGCGCGCCGGGCTGGGCGAGCACCCGGCGGCGAACGGCACGCTGATCGCGCTCCTCGTGCTGGCGAGCGTGGCCGCGCTGCGCGTCGCCAGCGCGCTCCTGATCCCGATCGCGATCGCGCTCCTCCTGAGCGTGCTCTTCGCCACGCCGGTGCGATGGCTGCGGCGGCACGGCGTGCCGGCGGCGGTGGGCGCGGCGGTGATCGTGTTCGGCGCCGTCGCGGTGCTCGGCGGGGGCGCCGCGTTGCTCTCGCGCCCGGCCACCGAGTGGCTCCGCACGGCGCCGTCGCGGCTCCCGGATGTGGAGGCGAAGATCCGCACGCTCGTGCGCCCGCTCACGGCCATCGAACGCACGGCGCAACAGGTGCAGCGGGCGGCGAGCACCACCGGGCCAGGGGAGACGCCGCAGGTGGCGGTGCAGACGCCGGGCCTCATGACGCGCGTGAGCGGCAGCACGGCCAACGCGATCGCGGGCCTCCTGACCGTGCTGTTCCTGACCTACTTCTTCTCTTCCACCGAGCAGCTCTTCAAGCGGAAGATCCTGGGCCTCGTGCCCGACCGGTTCACGCAGGGCCGGGTGGTGCACGTGCTCACGGAGATCGAGCGGCAGACCTCGAACTATCTCTGGCTCACGACCCTCATCAGTCTCGGCGTCGGGGTCGCGACGTGGGCGGTGCTGGCGATCGTCGGGCTCCCGAACGCGGCGCTCTGGGGGACGCTGGCCGCGCTCCTCAACTTCATCCCGTACGTGGGCACGCCCGTGAGCGCCGTGCTCATCGGCGCCGCGGCGCTGCTCACGTTCGACGGCATCGAGCGCACGCTCGTGGTGCTCGCGCTGTACTCGCTCATCCACGTCATCTCCGGATACATCGTCACGCCGATCGTGCTCGGGCGTCGCCTCCCGCTCAACCAGGTGGCGCTCTTCCTCGGGCTGGTGTTCTGGACGTGGGTCTGGGGCTGGGCGGGCGCGATCCTCGCCGTGCCGCTCACGGTGATGGCGAAGGTCGTCTGCGACCACGTGCCGCGGCTGCATCCCATGGCCGAACTACTCGACAACTGACGCGATCCATCATTCAACGCATCCAGCGGGAGGATCCATCCATGCGGAACGGACAGGAACGGAGCGGGAGGCAGGAGCCGATGCCGTCGGACCGGGGCGACGGTCGCGGCCGGCATTTGCGGCTGCTCCGCGGCGGCAAGTCGCGTCCGGCGCCGGCGGCGTTCGCCTATCCGCGGAGCGCCTCGCTCGTGTACGATCCGACGAGCGACGCGCGCGTGCGCGAAGCGGTGTGCGAAGCGCTGAGGCACAGCGACCTGCTCGACGCCAGCGGCATCGATGTGTATGTCGCGAACGGCGAGGTGACGCTGATCGGGATGGTCGACGGCCTCCGCGCGGAACAGCTCGCCGTCGCGATCGCGGAGGGATGCGAGGGCGTACAGGCGGCGGTGAGCCAACTACAGCTGTCGGGGGATGCGTGGGCGGATGAGTTCGTGCCGCCGGTGGCGTGACTGCGCACCACTCTAGTCGACGACAGTCGACGAGAGTCGACGACAGTCAATTGCAGCGAACGACGGTCGACGACGGTCAACGACAGTCGGCGACCGTCGCTGTCGTTGACTGTCGCTCACTGCTCTTGACTGCCGTCGACTGTCGTCGACTGTCGTCGACTAGTTCTTGGTAGTGGCCGCCGCCTTCGCAAAATCCCCCGCCTTCACCGTGATCAACTTCCCCGGCTCGATCACCGCGCGCAGCGCGGTGTTCACCTGGTCCACCGTCACCGTCTGCACCTGCGCCTCGAGCTTCGCGTCGTAGTCGAAGGTGCGTCCCGCCTCGCGGCGGAGGACGATCAGCGTCGCGAGCTCGCTGTCGTTCGCGCGGCTCTGCGCGCGGCGCTGCAGCCACCCCGCCTTCGCCGTCGCGAGCTCGGCGGCGGTCACGCCATCCTTCAGCACGCGCGCGATCTCTTCGTCCACATCGGATGACAGATGCGCCACGTTCTGCGGCGCGTAGATCGCGCTCACCGACCACCGGCCGCCGTCCGACTGCGCCCGGAGCGCGAACCCAGAGCCGATGCCGTAGCTCAGGCCGTCATGCTCGCGCACGCGCATCCACAGGCGCGAGCTCTCCGAGCCGCCGAGGATGAAATTGCCGAGGTACGCCGCCGCGAACTCGGGATCGCCATCCTTCATCTTCACCGGGAGCCCGCTGAAGTACAGCGCGTTCGCCTTGTCCGGCGTCTCGATGCTGGCGCTGCTCGGCGGCACCGCCGCGTACGGGTGCTCCAGCATCTTCCACGGTTGCTTCGCGGTGAAGTCGCCGAACTGCGCGGTCGCGATCGCCTTCACCTGCGCGGGATCGAGATCGCCGATGAGCACGAGGTCCCCCGCCTGCGCGCCGTAGAATGCCGCGTGGAACGCCTTCGCCTGTTCGAGCGTGACTGCGTTGAGCCACGCGATCTCCTCGGGCACGGTCGGGGTGTAGAAGACGTCGCCGACGGGGTGCGGATCGATCCGGCGCTCGAACTCGATGCTCCCGAGCGCCTCGGGATCGGACTTCTCCTGCTCGAGGTCGGCGAGCGTGCTCTGCTTGGCCTGGTCGAACTCCTTCGCGTCGAAGCGCGGCGTGCGCGTCATGTCGCCGATCAGCTTGAGCACGGCGGGGACGCTCCCCTTCACGGTCTGGAAGGAGATCGTGACGCGCCCCGGCGCGTCGGACACCCGCACGCTGGCCTTGAGCTTGTCGAGGCTGTCGTTGAACTCCTGCCGCGTGAGTGCCACGGTGCCGCGTTGGAGCATCGCCGCCGTCATCGCCGCCGCGGTGTACTGGTTGGCGAGCGACTCCTCGGTGCCGTAGCGGAGCACGACGCGCCCGTTCACCATCCCGCCGCGCGTGACCTTGGGGAGCACCGCGGTGCGCATCCCGTTCGGGAGGGCGCCGAGCACGAGGCGCTGGTCGATGTTCGCCGGTGAGGCGTCGAACCGCTCACCCGCGATGAGCGCCGTGTCCCCCTTGTACGCGCCGACGAGCGCGGCGATGTCCACGGGGCCGGGGATCTCCGAGCGATCGGGCTTGGGGGTGGGCACGAACAGCCCGACGGTGGCGTTCGACGGCTTGAGATAGGCCGCGGCCACGCGCGCGACGTCGGCCGGGGTCACCTGCTTCAAGCGGTCGCGGTGCACGAACAAGAGGCGCCAGTCGCCGGCGGCCTGCCACTCGCTGATCGCCAAGCCCACCTGCGTGGAGTTGTTGAGCAGGAGGTCGATGTTCTTGAGGAGCGCCGTCTTCGCGCGTTCCACTTCTTGCGCCGTCGGCGCGGTGGTGCGCGCGCTGTCGATCGCGTGGAGGAGCGCGCTGCGCGCGGAGTCGAGCGAGCCCTCCTGCCGCACCTGCGCGTACGCGATCAGCGATCCGGGCTCCTTGCGCCCGAAGTTGAACGCGCCCGCGTCCGACGCGAGCTTCGGCACCACGAGCGCCTGGTAGAGGCGCCCCGAGGGCTGGCTGCCGAGGATCGACGTGAGCACGTCGACGGCGGCGTAATCCGGGTGCGAGAGGGCGGGGATGTGATAGAGCGCCACCACGCCCTGCACGTCGCCCACGCGGCGCAGCGTCACCGCGCGCTCGCCGTCCTGCGTCGGCTCGACGGTGTACGTGGGATACAGGATGTTGGCGTGCGCCGCGTCGCGCACCGGCTTCGGCACCCGCGCGAAGCGCTTCGCGATCATCGCGAGCGCCTTCTCGGGATCGAAGCGCCCCGCGACCATGAGCACCGCGTTGTCGGGCTGGTAGTACAGGTGGTAGAACGCCTGCAAGCGGCCGATCGGCACGCTCTCGATGTCGGAACGCGCGCCGATGGTGCTGTGGCCGTAGTTGTGCCACAGGTACGCGGTGGAGAGGGTGCGCTCGATCAGGATGTTGAAGGGATCGTTCTCCCCGAGCTCGAACTCGTTGCGCACCACCGTCATCTCGGAATTCAGGTCCTTCTGTGCGATGTTGCTGTTCACCATCCGGTCGGCCTCGAGATCGATCGCCCAGGCGAGGTTCGAGTCCGCCGCGGGGAGGGTCTCGAAGTAGTTCGTGCGGTCGTCCCACGTGCTCGCGTTGGAGCGCGCGCCGTGCTTGTCCATCTCCCCGTTGATGTCGTGGCGCGTCTTCGTCCCCTTGAATTGCAGATGCTCGAGGAGATGCGCCATCCCCGTCTCGCCGTAGCCTTCGAAGCGCGAGCCCACCATGTACGTGATGTTCACCGTGACCGTGGGCTTGGAGGGATCGGGGAAGAGGAGGACGCGCAATCCGTCGGGGAGCCGGTACTCGGTGATCCCTTCGACGGACGCGACCTTCACGGGTCCGGTCGCCGACGGCGCGGCGGCGGCGGCCTTGGGCTTCGATGCGGGCTTGGCGGCGGGGGCCTGCGCGGCGAGCGAGCCGGCGGCGAGGAACGCGATGGCGAGCGGATCGAGGAGTCGCATGGGACGGGAGTCGTGGTGGGGAGAGCGAGAAACTTGCCGCTCGGCGCGGGGCGCCGATAGCCCGACGTACGCCGCGCGGCGCGCGAGAGTTTCCTCTTGCGCCGAGGGCCGAGCTCGAGCACTCTTGCTCCCCCCACCGCTCGCGTTGGGCGTGCGGACGATCCCTTCGCCACGGAGGCTCCCATGCGGACATGCAGCGTGCTGCTCTTCCTCGCCGCCGGCACGGTCGCCGCCGTCGCACAGCAACCCGCGGCCGCCCCCGCGAAGGCCACGGGCGGGGTCGCCGTCGTGCAGACGTACAAGGGGAAGGCGGTCGTGATGTACGTGGATGATCTCGCCCGCAACGTCACCGTCACCGTCAACGGCCAGCTGCACAACTACACGCTCGCCGACAGCGTGCGCGGCCTCATGCAGATCAAGGCGGGGGACACGCTGAACATCGAGGTCGTCGAGGCGCTGGCGGTCTATCTCAAGCGCGCGTCGGAGCCCCCCGTGGGCACGGCGGCGAACATGATGACGGTGCAGCCGCAGGGGAAACCCGCGATCCAAGGCGTGACCGTGAAGCAGATGCAGGGGATGATCACGGCGCTCAACCTCGCCACGCGCGAGATGAGCATCCAGGTCAACAAGGACACGATGACCTTCGTGGCCGACACGTCGCTGCACAATTTCGCCCGGCTCAAGGTCGGGGAGAACGTGGTGATGCGGTACACGACGGGGATGGTGGTGGCGGTCTCGAAATAGCCATCCGCGGGTGCGCGAGGCTGGCCGCTAACTCCTTGATCGAGCAGGCGTTGGGTCACACTGGGAAACCCCCGCCTGGGGTGTCGGGACTGTCCTCACACCGGCGCTGAAGCTGCCTGACTGACGTGACGCTGCGCGGAGATGAGGGTGCAGGTGTTGCACCCACTCTCGACCGAGGCCGTCATGAAGCTCTCCAAGTGGTTCCCGCAAGCCGCCGCGGCGCTGGTCGCCGGCGGCGCGCTGCTCTACGCGTGCACGTCCGCGCCCAAGCAGAACCAGAGCAGCAGTCTCGTCAGCGGCGATGCGGCGCAGAGGGTCTACGTCGCCCCCGGCAGCTACGACGAGTACTACGCCTTCCTCTCCGGGGGCTACAGCGGCCAGATCGCGGTCTATGGCCTCCCGTCGGGCCGCCTCATCAAGGTGATCTCCGTCTTCTCGCAGAATCCCGAGGATGCGTGGGGCTACGCCGAAGAGACCAAGCCGATGCTCAACACGAGCTACGGCTTCATCCCTTGGGATGACGCGCATCACCCCGAGCTGTCGCAGACCAACGGCGTCCCCGATGGCCGGTGGCTGTTCATCAACGGGAACAACACGCCGCGCATCGCGCGCATCGATCTCACCACGTTCACGACCGCCGAGATCATCCAGCTCCCGAACTCGGCGGGGGGCCATGCCGCTCCGTTCACGACGCCCGATTCGAAGTACGTGGTCTCCGCGACGCGCTTCAGCGTGCCGATCCCGAACGCCGACGTGCCGATCGCGAGCTACAAGGACAATTTCCGGGGTACGCTCTCGTTCGTGACGGCGGACCAGCCGGGCAAGATGGACATCGCGTTCCAGATCCTGATGCCGGGCTTCGACTACGACCTCGGGCACGCGGGCAAGGGGCCGAGCGACGGATGGTTCTTCTTCACCAGCTACAACAGCGAGCAGGCGAACACGAAGCTCGAGGTGAACGCGAGCCAGAACGACAAGGACTTCATCGCCGCGATCAACTACCGGCAGGCGGAACAGTGCGTCGCGGCCGGGAAGGCGAAGACCTTCCCGTCGAAGTACGCGCACAACGTGTACGACGAGGCGTCGCACACCGCCACGAGCACCATGATGACGAGCGTGCGGATGCTCGATCCGCGCGACTGTCCGGGTGTGGCCTACTTCCTCCCCACGCCGAAATCTCCGCATGGCGTGGATGTGGATCCGACGGGGGAATACATCGTGGCCGGAGGGAAGCTCGCCACGGTGATCCCGGTGCACTCGTTCAGCAAGCTCCAGAAGGCGATCGCCGACAAGGCGTTCGACAAGGAGATCGCGGGCATCCCGGTGCTCAAGTACGAGGCCGTGATCGCTGGCGAGGTGCAGAAGCCCGGCCTCGGCCCGCTCCACACCGAATTCGATGGGAAGGGCTACGCGTACACCTCCATGTTCATCTCCAGCGAAGTGGTGAAGTGGAAGCTCGGCACGTGGGAGATCGTGGACCGCGTTCCGACGTACTACTCGATCGGCCACCTCATGATCCCCGGGGGCGATTCCAAGAAGCCGTGGGGGAAGTACATGCTGGCGCTGAACAAGATCACGAAGGACCGCTATCTCCCGACGGGCCCCGAGCTGTTCCAGAGCGCGCAGCTCTACGACATCAGCGGCGACAAGATGAAGCTCCTGCTCGATTTCCCGACCATCGGCGAGCCGCACTACGCGCAGGCGCTCCCGGCGGCCATGATCAAGGACAAGCAACTGAAGTTCTACAGCCTGGCTAACAACACCAACCAGTACGTGACGCGGGCCGAGAGCGAAGGCGGGATCACGCGCAGCGGCAAGCGCGTGGACATCAAGATGATCGCGATCCGCAGCCACTTCGCGCCGGACAACCTCGAGGGCGTGCAGGTCGGGGACACGGTCTACTTCCACGTCACGAACATCGAGCAGGACTGGGACATCGTGCACGGATTCGCGGTGCTCGGTTCGGAGAACTCCGAGTTGATCATCAATCCGGGGGAGACGCGGTCCATCCGGTGGATCCCGAAGGCTCCCGGCGTCTATCCGTTCTACTGCACGGACTTCTGCTCGGCGCTCCACCAGGAGATGCAGGGTTACGTGCGGGTGTCACCGGCTGGATCGATGGTGGCGTTGACGGCGAACGTCAGCCCGAAGGCGCAGCAGCAGATGAGCACAGCGAAGAAGAGCGAAGCAACGAAGAAGTAGCGCACGACCCCGCGCCGGCGGCGGTCGCCGCCGGCGCGGGTCTCCCCCCTCCGGTGCGGTCATGCCGATCAGCAATCACTTCCGGATCCTCGCCGCCGTCGCGGCGCTGTCCCTCCTCACGCTCTACGCGCTCCCACTCTGGTCGATCGACCTGCTGGCGCCGCAATACCCCGAGGGACTCGGCCTCGTGATCAAGGCGAACACCATCCAGGGGAAGGGGGCGAATGACCTCGCGACCATCAACGAGCTCAACCACTACATCGGGATGAAGGAGATCGATCCGGATGCCGTGCCGGAGCTCCGCGTGATGCCATGGGCGATCGCGGTGCTCGCGGTGCTCGGTCTCGGCGCGGCGGCCATCGGCCGCCCCGCGGCGCTCATCGCGTGGCTCGGGGTGTTCGCGGTCGCGGGCGCGGCGGGGATGGTGCAGTTCTGGCGGTGGGGGTACGACTACGGCCACCATCTCGCCCCCGACGCGATCATCAAGGTGCCCGGCATGGCGTATCAGCCGCCGCTGCTCGGCACGAAGCAGATGCTCAACTTCACGGCCACGTCGTGGCCCGCCGTGGGAGGCTACGTGGCCGGCGCAGCGTTCCTCGCGTTCGCGCTCGCGATCTGGCTCGGCGTGCGCGAAGCACGCACGCACGCGCGAGCGTGATGCGCGCCGCGACGCTCCCCCTCGTCGCCGCGCTCCTCGCCGGCTGCACGCGCGGCCCGGAGGCGATCGCCTACGGCAAGGAGACCTGCGACGTGTGCCGGATGCAGATCACCGACCCGCGCTACGGCGCCGAGCTGATCACGCGCACGGGGAAGGCGCGCAAGTTCGACGGGCTCGACTGTCTCGCGCGCTACTATGCGAGCGCCCCGGATCGTGACCTGGTGCGCGGCGTGTGGGTGAGCGACTTCACGCACCCCGGCACGTTCCTGCGCGTGGACAGCGCGCGCTTCGTGCGCGCGGCCGCGACGGGGGGAGCGATGGGACCGAGCTGGATCGCCGTGCCCGCTGCGATGGGCCGCGATGCGATCGTCGCGCGCTTCGGCGCCGAGCCCATGGCGTGGGGCGAGGTGGTGACGCTCGCGCTGCGCGGGGAGCTCGCGCCGGGGCACGTGGACACCGCTCCGGCGGTCGCGATCGCGCGCGCTGGAGGAGCGGGGAACGAGATCGTGGTGTCGCCCACGGGCGCGGTGCGCACGCTCGGCGCGGCGCTCCTCGCCGTGCGCCCGGGAGGAGTGATCCGGGTGGAGCCGGGCACGTACCGGGAGCCGACGATCGTGGTGGACCGGCCCGTCACCATCGAGGGGGTCGGTTTCCCCACGCTCGACGGCGAGGGGGCGCGCGAGATCATGCGCGTCCGCGCCGATGACGTGACCGTGCGCGGCATGCGCTTCACGAACGTGGGCACGAGCTTCGTCGAGGACCGCGCCGCGCTGCGCGTGACGGACGCGCACCACTGCACGCTCGTCGGCAACCGGCTCGATGATGCGTTCTTCGGGATCTACCTGGCCGGCGTCACGGGATGCCGCGTGGAGGGGAACGTGATCCGCGGCGACGCGCGCCGCGAGACCACGGCGGGGAACGGGATCCACCTCTGGAACACGCGCCAGGTGGTGATCGCGGGGAATCAGGTGAGCGGGCACCGCGACGGCATCTATTTCGAGTTCGTGCACGACGCAGAGGTCCGCGACAACGTGAGCGAGGGGAACCTGCGGTACGGGCTCCACTTCATGTACTCGGACGATTGCCAGTACATCGGCAACACCTTCCGCCAGAACGGCTCCGGAGTGGCGGTGATGTACACGCATCGCGTACAGATGACCGCCAATCACTTCGAGGACAACTGGGGGAGCGCGGCGTACGGGCTCCTCCTCAAGGAGATCAGCGACAGCCGGCTCGAGCGGAACGTGTTCGATCGCAACACGGTGGGGCTCTTCGTAGATGGCGCGGATCGTCTGCATGCCGACCACAACGCGTTCGCGCACAACGGCTGGGCGCTACGGCTCGAGGCGAACTCCACCGACGCGTGGTTCACGCGCAACGACTTCATCGACAACACGTTCGACGTGTCGACGAACGGCCGCGAGCTCTCCGCGCACTTCGGCGGGAACTACTGGAGCGCCTACACCGGCTACGACCTGGATCGTGACGGCGTCGGGGACGTGCCGTACCACCCGGTGCGGCTGTTCTCGATGGTGGTGCAGCAGAATCCGCCCGCGCTCATGCTCCTGCGCAGCGCGTTCGTGGACCTCTTGGATGCGGCCGAGCGGGCGCTCCCCGCGCTCACGCCTGTCGCGCTGGCCGACACGGCGCCGGCGATGCGGCCCGTCCCATGATCGAGATCCGGGGGCTCACCAAGCGATTCGGCGCGCTCGAGGTGTTGCGCGGGCTCGACGTGCGCATCGCGCGCGGCCGCGT